>Ga0172379_10003639_pt1 | contig 24167 bp, 19 predicted proteins | sample GrowelOW334metaG_FD_119756 | JGI IMG/M metagenome (GOLD analysis project Ga0172379, IMG submission 119756) | Groundwater microbial communities from an aquifer near a municipal landfill in Southern Ontario, Canada - Groundwater well OW334 metaG | ecosystem: Environmental > Aquatic > Deep...
CTAAGTCTGGAGACAGAGTACCATCAGGATTCTTTCTCATTAAGCCAGAATAAATAAGCGATACTAAATCAAGATCAGCGGGGGAATTTGCTAGTATTGGGTTTATGAAACGGGGAGTTCCAATAATACCTTCTGAAATAGAGCCTCCACGGAGCGGGATGCTTTCCATTAAAGATTTATTTATACTTTCAAGTATTAAAATTGTGCTTATAAGGAATGTTAAAAGCAATACGATAAATACAATCCGTTCTTTTTTTGAAAACGTACCAAAAATTGAATTAATTTCGTCTTTTTTAGGAAATTTACCAGTAATTTTTAACTGGCGAATACGACTATATAAATTTTGCATATATTAGATAAGAAACCCAAGATAAATTAAGGTTAAATTAGCTATTTGCTTTTATTATTATACTAAGTAGGGCAAATAAAGCAAAAAGAATTCCACAAACAAGGGATAAATAAAAAAGAAACTTTTCAAAGCCTCGGCGGGTATGGTGAAAAGATTCTGTGTCTCCTCCACCTAAAGCGCCCCCCAAACCAGCAGCAGATTGCTGCAATAAGATTGCGGATACTAGTATTACTGAAAGAATGATCTGCACATAGGGCAAAATCTTCGCTACTAAATTCATGAGGTAATTATTGCATATAGGAGCCTAAAAGGCAAATAGATATAAAATCTAAGACAAAAACATAAAAATAGGGTAATATATGTATATGATATTTTCAGCCATATTAACAGTTCTGGGTCTTTCGCTTTTTGAGACTATTTCTTCAGTAGATAATGCGATAATCAATGCCGAGGTTCTTTCTACAATGGGAGCTCGCGCAAGGAGGTGGTTTCTGACGTGGGGTATGCTCGTGGCTGTTTTTGTTGTTCGAGGTCTTCTTCCTTTTATAATAATTTGGGCTTTTAATCCAACTCTTTCAGTTTTACAGGTCTTATCTGCTGCTTGGTCTTCTGATCCATTGGTTCAAGAGTCAATTCATAAATCAGCGCCTATTTTATTGATAGCAGGTGGAGTTTTTCTTTTGTTTTTATTTTTACATTGGTTATTTCTTGAAGATAAAAAGATGGGGTTGCCTATGGCAGAAAAATTTTTTATGGCAAAAGGAGTTTGGTTTTATGCAATCGTTTCAGTTTTATTGGCAGTCATTTCGTGGTTTGCTTTACAGCAAAATAACCTAATGGCTTTTGGCGCTGTGGTAGGATCAAGTTTGTTTTTTATCACTCATGGCTTTAAACAAAACGCTGAAGAAGAAGAGAGAAGGTTGCTCAGTAGTGGACGTTCAGACTTGAGTAAGCTTTTTTTCTTGGAGATTATTGATACAACTTTTTCTATTGATGGCGTACTCGGCGCTTTCGCTTTTACTTTATCTATTCCTTTGATTTTGATTGGGAATGGTTTAGGAGCTCTTTTGGTCCGGCAGTTTACTATTAGTAATATAGAAAGAATAAAAAAATATGTTTATTTAAAGAATGGAGCGATGTATTCTATCCTTGTTTTAGGAATTATCATGATAATGCATAGTTTTGGGTTTTCTATACCAGAATATTTGTCTCCACTTTGTACTTTTATCATAATTGGATTTTTCTTTTGGAAGTCCAAAGTGTATGCTGCTCTAAATTTAGAGCAGAACTAAGAAATGCAAAGAAATGAAGGATCTAGAAAAAAATTTTGAAAAAGAATTTGGTAAGTTAAATAAAGAACAAAAGAAAGCTGTAGATACAATAGATGGACCAGTGATGGTGGTGGCAGGTCCTGGTACAGGTAAAACAAAAATTTTAACATTTCGTATCGCTAATATTTTATTAAAGACGGACTCTGCCCCAGAGAGCATTTTAGCCCTTACGTACACTACTGCCGGAGTTATTTCTATGAGAGAGAAGCTTTTAGAAATAATAGGAGATAGAGCATACAGAGTAAATATTTTTACTTTTCACGCGTTTTGTGAACATATTATAAAAGATTTTCCTTTTTACTTTGGGGAGCTGGAAGAATTTAAAGTAATAACCGACTTGGAGAGAGTTGAGATCATTGAATCCATTATCAAGGAAAATAAATTTGAACACCTTGTGTCTTTTCATGATGAATTTTATTTTTTAAATAAAATTGTAAGTGGAATCCTATCAATAAAAAAAGAGGGTTTGTCCCCGAAAGAATTTAGCGAGAAATTGCCAATCTGGGAAAAAGAACTTCTCGGGAGCGATGCTTTGTATTATAAAAAAGATTATGGCGAATTTAAAAAGGGTGATATCAAGCTGGCTGAAAAAGAAAAAATAAATAAAAAAATTGAAAAAGCAAAAGAACTAGGAGAAATATTTTCACTGTATCAAATAGAATTAAAAAGACGTGGACTGTATGATTTTTCAGATATGATTCTTTATGTTTTGGAGGAGCTTGTGAAAAACAAAGATTTGAAATCTGATGTTCAAGAGAAATACCAGTATATTCTTGTGGACGAACATCAGGATACTAATGAAGGCCAGAATACTTTAATAGAATTTTTAACCGATGCCCCACATTTGGAAGGAAAGCCGAACTTATTTACCGTAGGGGATGAAAAACAATCTATTTATAGATTCCAAGGAGCTAGCGCGGAGACATTTTTAAGATTTCAAAATTTATATAAAGATATATATCAGATAGCTCTTTCAGAGAATTATCGTTCTGTTCAAAATATTTTAGATGGAGCCCATAGTCTGATCGTAAAGGTAAAAGAGCTGGAAGACAGTGTCGAATTGCATGCAAATATTGAGGAAGAAAATAAAAAAATAAATGTTTATGAATTTTCAAATTATAAGTTTGAGCTTTTGTATTTAGCGGAAGATATAAAAGAAAAAATAAAAAATGGCATTCCGCCTAGGGAGATCGCTGTTTTGTATCGCGCCAATAAAAATGTTTCTGACATAAAGACGATTTTTGATTTTTATAAAATTCCATACACGATTTTTTCAAAAGATAAAATTCTTGATGACCCAAATATAAGCAATCTCATAAATATTTTAAGGGTTATTTTTAATTTAGACGATGATCACCATCTAGGAAAAGTTCTTTTTACTAACTTTTTAAAACTTGATGCTTACGATTCAGTTAGAATATTGGATAAATATAAATCATTAAGAAAGGAAGAAAAAAAACATCTTTTTGCCATTATGGGAGACGAAAGAATGTTAAAGGAATTGGAAATAGAAAATCCAGATGATTTTTTGCGTTTTGTAAAAATTTTAAAGGAATTAAAGATAGAATCCAGTAATCAAAATTTCCCTGACTTTTTTAAAATATTTTTGGACAAAATAGGTTATTTAAAATATATGATCAAATCCATTGATGGTCATATTCAGCTTGTAAAATTAGATAAATTTTTTGACGAGCTAAAAAGACAAAATGAAACAAAAAATAATTATAATCTTGCAGACTGCATCTATTTTATAGATGCTTTTCTGAAATACAATTTAGACATAAAAAGCACTGATCCAGAAATCATTGAAGGAATTTCTTTAATGACAGCTCATGGGTCAAAAGGCAGGGAATTTAAATATGTTTACATAATAAATGCCACCAGGAAATCTTGGGAAAGTCGTGGAGGAGGAAATAGCATCTCTCTGCCTATTTATCAATACGATGGAGACATCGAAGACGAGAGAAGGCTCTTTTATGTTGCTATGACCCGCGCCAAGAATGGTTTAAATATTTCTTTTGCCAGGACGGATAATGACGGCAAAGAGCATGAAGTCTCAGAATTTATCAAAGAGATTGATCCAGCTTTCAAAACAGAGGAAAATATGAAAAATTTCGAAGAAAAAAACATTGAAAAACTTGCTTCCTTTATGAATTTTGAAAGACGTTCCGCTTCTTTATTTGAGCCGGAATACTTACGTCAGCTCTTTTTCAAGCGAGGGCTGAATGTGTCTGCTTTGAATAATTATTTTGATTGTCCCAAGAAATATTTATACAAAAATCTGATCAGAATTCCTGATGTCTATTCTCCAAGCATGAAATTCGGAAGCGCTGTTGATTTTGCCTTGAATAAGTTTTTTGAAAAATCCAAGAAAGAGTCAAAAATTCTGCCTAAAAAAACGCTTTTGGAAGAATTTAAAAAAGGTTTGAGAAAATTTAATTTATTAGAAAGAGACGAGGAAAAGTTTTGGGAAAGGGGAGAAAAGGCTTTGTCGGAATATTATGATGAATACGCTGGCGGCTGGACTTATAAAGTAGACACTCAGTTTCCTATTGAGAGAGATTTTGAACTTGATAATAAAGATATTCTTAAAATTAGCGGTATTTTAGACAAAATAGAATATTTGAATGATTCATCTTCGCCGGATATCAATGTCATTGATTATAAAACAGGCAGGACTTTTTCTGAAAAGATAAAAGAGCAGAAAGGTGATTATGAAAGGCAGTTGGTTTTTTATAAATTACTGCTTACAGATTATACTAAAAGAGATTTTAAAATAAATAAAAGCATTCTTGATTTTGTGGAAAAAAATAAAAAAGGAAAATTTGAACAGCATTCTCTCCAAATAACAAAAGAGCATTTGGATAAATTGAAAGAGGAAATTAGTGATTTTGCAAAGGATGTTTTGTCTATGGAGTTTTTAAAGAAAGGGTGCGACAAGAAAGACTGTGAATGGTGTCAAATTGAAAAATAAAGCTTTTTTTAGTATAATTGCTTATCTAATGAACGAGAAAAATAAAAAAGGTTTATCTGTTGTGGCGGGCAAAATACATCCGCTTTCCTTGTTGGCTGGGGAGGCTTATCAAGCTTTCTCTGAGATGGGTTTTGAGATTGCTACTGGACCAGAGCTTGAAAGTGAGTGGTACAATTTTGATGTTTTGAACGTTCCTAAAGATCATCCTGCGCGTGATATGCAAGACACTTTTTGGATAAAAGGTGCAAAAGAGAAAGTTTTGCGTACACATACGACATCTGCTACCGCGCGTGCAGTAGAACAAGCGGGGAAAGAAGGCAGAATGCCTTGCGCTTTTATCTCTGTCGGTAAAGTATTTAGAAATGAAGCTACAGATGCAACACATGAGATGCAGTTTTATCAAATAGATGGAATCATGGTTGGCAATATCGAGGACGGTGTTTCTATTGCCAATTTGAAAGGTGTACTTACTCAGTTTTATAAAAGAATGTTGGGTGAAAATACAGAAATAGAATTTCGTCCCAGCTTCTTTCCATTTACTGAGCCGTCCCTTGAAGTGCATGCAAAGTTTAATGGGCGTTGGCTCGAGATGATGGGCGCGGGGATGCTTCATCCGAATGTGCTTCGCAATTGCGGACTTGATCCGGCAAAAGTCCAAGGTTTCGCTTTTGGTGGTGGGCTCGATCGTATTGCCATGATCAAATGGAATATTTCAGACGTGCGATTTCTTTATCAGGGTGATTTACGTCTTAATCAGTTTTAATTTGCAATTTTAAAATGAAAATTTCTTACAATTGGCTAAAGAGTTATATACCTGAAGTGCCAGACGCAGACAAGCTCGTGGATATTTTTAATTATCATCTCTGTGAAGTTGAAGGTGTGGAAAAAAAAGGTGATGATGTTATTTTTGATATAAATATTTTGCCAAACAGGGCGCATGATTTACTTTCCCATCAGGGTGTTGCTCGAGAGCTCGCTTCGCTTTTAAATATAAAATTTGTTGACCCGACATCTAAATACAAAATTCCAGAATCAAAATCTACCAATTTAAAAATTGAAATAAAAAGTGACCCCGCCAAGGACGGGGCAAGTAAGTGCCGAAGATATATGGGGAGAATTGTTCGCAATGTGAAAGTCGGACCTTCGCCAGAATGGGTGGTAAAATTTCTCGAATCAATAGGGCAAAGAAGTATAAACAATATTGTAGACGCTACTAATATTGTGATGTATGACTGCGGTCAACCTACGCATGTTTTTGATTTGGATAAAATAAATGGTGGAATTATTGTGCGTGATGCAATGGATGGAGAAGGAATGACTACTTTAGATAACAAAGAGGTAATATTTAAAAGTTCTAATATGGTTATCGCGGATGAGAAAAATGTTTTGGCAATAGCTGGAGTAAAAGGAGGGAAAATTGCCGAGGTGGATGATAATACAAAAAATATTATTTTAGAAGTTGCCAATTTTGATCCGACCTCAGTTCGTAAAACTGCTCAAGCCTTGAATATTTTCACGGATGCGAAAAAGCGTTTTGAGAATGATTTGTCGCCAGAATTAGCAGAATATGGGATGTTGGAGCTTTCTGCATTGATTTATGAAATGTGCCCTAAGGCTGTTTTTGAAGATATAGTAGATGTGTATCCTTTAAAACAAAAAGAAAGGAAACTAAATTTTTCATCTGAAAAAATTTCTAAAATTTTAGGGTTAAATGTTTCTGTTGATGAAGTAGAAGATATTCTAAAGAGATATAATTTCGCATTTGTTCCCCCTGATAAGGGGGATAAAGGGGGTTGCTTCGAAATCATCGTGCCTCCTATGCGTCTAGATTTAGTAATTGAAGAGGACATGGCCGAGGAAATTGGCAGGGTTATTGGTTATGATAAAGTAAAAGGACAAATTCCCCACATGTCTGACATGTGGGTGCCAAAACAAAATGAGATTTATTCAAAAATTCTCTTTACAAGAAATAAATTATTGGAAGACGGATATTCCGAAGTGATGAACAGCAGTTTTTATAATGTCGGCGAGGTGGAAGTTCTGGCTTCGGCTTCAGATAAGAATTTTTTGAGGACAAATCTATCCGATGGATTAAAAGAGAGCTTAAAATTAAATCAACTCAATGCACCGTTGCTTGGAATGAATGAAATTAAAATTTTTGAAATTGGAACTGTGTTCAAGAAAACGGGGGAAGAAATGCGTGTCGCTTACGGCGACAAGAAAGGAATAAAAGAAATGACAATTGGTGAATATATAAAACTAGCCTCGCCAGATGCTTTTGTTCAGTCGCTCGGTCCCTCGCTCCGCTCAGCCACTCCTTCACAAAAGCATACAGGCTCGGCTTTTCACATGTGGTCATTGTTTCCTTTTATTGCGCGGGATATCGCTGTCTGGGTACCAGAGGAAGTTCCGAGCGAAGAAGTGGCGGAAATTATAAAAGAAAATATGGGAGGAATGGTGGTGCGAGGACCGGAACTTTTTGATGAATTTAAAAAGCCTGCCTCGCCGGCGGGCGGGGACGGAAAAATTTCTTATGCTTTTAGGTTGGTTTTTCAATCTTACGAAAGAACATTGAATGACCAAGAAGTCAACGATATCATGACTAAAATAACCAATAAAATAAAGGAAAAAAAGACCAATGGCGTTGATTGGCAAGTGAGGTAATATTTTTCCACAACTTGCTCTTGCTTTTAAAAATAAAAATGTTACCGTTTAATTATGAATAGGAAAATACAGCAAAATAATTTTTCCACAACCACTCTGTTGCTCAGCCTTAAATTTAGAAGGCTGATGTTTGTGCTGTAAAATCTCTCAAAAATAAACTACAACACAAAAATGAGCCTTCTAAAGGCTCATTTTTGTTCTTCGTGTAGTGCTTGAGTAATTTCTTTGTTCTTTAGTGTGCTCCCGAGCTAAATCGGGGGAGAAAGAAGGAAAATATGTTAACAGATAGGGAACACATGTTAGAATCAACTCTTCCTGAGGACAGAAATATTCCCTCGTTGTTTTTGCCGAAGAAGAAAAACAAAAAGGCGGAAAAGGAAAAAGTGCCTCCTCAACCTCAAGAGCTTGAAAATAAGCCTTGGGTTTGGAAGGGAATAAAAATTCCCTATTGAGTTATATAGGGATCATTACTAAAAACCGCAACGACCGAAAGGAGTAAACGTTGCGGTTTTACTATTTTTATTCAAATAAATCACTAGCAAATGCAATAATATTTTGCTATAATACACCTATTATGGCAAAAGAAGAAACTAAGAAAAAAGGCGAGAAAAGTTTACCCGCCTCTGGAGGGGCGCATCATTATGATGCCTCTGACATTTCTGTTTTAGAGGGACTGGAGCCTGTCAGGCGCCGTCCTGGTATGTATATCGGTACGACTGGTCCTGAAGGATTACATCACTTAATTTGGGAGATTTTCGATAATTCACGCGACGAAGCCATGGGTGGTTTTTGTAATGATATTGAAATCGTGCTTCTTCCCGGTAATCGTATTCGGGTAGCAGACAATGGCCGAGGCATACCTATAGATATTCACAAAAAATCAAAAGTCTCTGCTTTGGAGACCGTTATGACGACATTGCACGCTGGAGGAAAATTTGGCGGTGAAGGATATAAAGTTTCCGGAGGTTTGCATGGAGTAGGCGCATCAGTCGTGAATGCCCTTTCTGTTTATTGTAAAGCAGAAGTGCATAGAGATGGAGGTAAGTATTATCAAGAATATTCTCAAGGCAAGAAAAAGTCTGCAGTCAAGAAAAGTGGCGCTTCCAAACTTCACGGCACCATCATTACTTTTGAGCCTGATGAGGAAATCTTCGGCAAGATCGTATTTGATTGGAATACAGTTGTGAGTCATATTCGTCAGCAAGCTTATCTAGTAAAAGGATTAAAAATTTTAATAACTGATGCGAGAAGCGCAGATACAAAGATAGACACATCTGATATTTTTTATTTTAGAGAATTAGGACTTGAGTTACCCTCAGTAACTTTTTATTTTGAAGGTGGATTAGTTTCTCTTGTAAAATATTACAACAAATTACATAAACCGATTCAAAATAATATTTTTTATGTTGAAAAAGAACAAGATGGTGTCGGAGTAGAGATAGCTTTGCAATATGTGGACGATATTACCGATAGAATTTTTCCTTTCGCAAACAATATTTATACAGCGGAAGGAGGAACACATGTGACTGGTTTTAAAACGGCTCTCACTAGAACTCTCAATACTTACTGCAAAAAGAATGAGATGATGAAAGAATCTGAAGGAGGATTTACAGGTGATGACGTTTTAGAAGGTTTGACGGTGGTTATCTCTGTTAAACTTCGTGAGATACAATTTGAAGGACAGACAAAAGGCAAACTAGGCAGCATGGAGGCTCAAGGTGCTACCGCGACCGTTTTTGGTGAGGCTTTTGCAAGCTTTTTAGAAGAAAATCCAGATGATGCCAAAGCTATAATCAACAAATCAATTCTTGCTTTAAAAGCCCGTAAGGCAGCCAAGGCAGCCAAGGATTCAATTCTTCGCAAGGGTGCATTAGAGGGGATGACTTTGCCTGGAAAATTGGCGGACTGTCAGAGTAAAAATGCTTCTGAGTCAGAACTTTTCTTAGTAGAGGGAGATTCCGCGGGAGGTTCGGCAAAGCAGGGTAGAGATCGCCGCACGCAGGCGATACTGCCACTTCGAGGAAAGATTTTAAACGTAGAGCGCGCACGCATAGACAAGATGCTTGCTTCAAAAGAAGTGAAGTCCCTCGTTATTGCTATGGGTACTTCTATCGGAGATACTTTTGATCTAGGGAAAATGCGTTATCATAAAATAATCATTGCGACTGATGCCGATGTGGACGGTTCACATATTCGTACCTTACTCCTCACTCTTTTCTACAGATATTTTAGACAAGTTATCGATGCTGGATATATTTATATTGCTCAGCCACCACTTTATAAAATAAAAAAAGGTAAAGAGATTTCATACGCTTATACAGATGAAGAGAAATTAAAAATCGTTGGCAAAAGCAATGATGTGAGCGAGATTGAAGAAATAGTAGAAGGAGAGGAAGCCACAGAAGAAACCGAAGAAGAAAAAGGAGAAACAACCAAGAAATCAAATAAGATTCACATTCAACGCTTTAAAGGTCTCGGAGAAATGAATCCGGAAGAACTCTGGGAAACGACAATGGATCCAGCTCATCGTATCTTAAAAAGAGTAGATATTTCGGATGCCGAAGAAGCAAATAAAATCTTCGACATCCTCATGGGCTCCGAAGTGCCACCTCGCAAATCCTTCATTCAGTCAAATGCAAAATTAGCTGAGATTGATATCTAAATAAAAATCTTTTTATTTTCTATTTGCGATTTTTTCTAAAATTTTTGGGATCTTTTTGAAATCTTCCATTAGGGTTTCACGCATGCCTCTATTGTAAAGAGCGGCTGCTGGATGATAGAGGGGGAGAAAATGTTTCGTTTCAATCTTTTTGAATTTTTTTATTAAAAGTTTTCCATGTACGGCTGAGATCTTTTCTGTGGGAAAAAAGTCATTCATGGAGTGCCTACCTAAAAAGACAATTAATTTCGGATTTATAAAATTAAGTTCTTCGATCAGCCATTCTCGGCAAGCATCTTTTTCTTCGGGGAGAGGGTCTCGATTGTTTGGTGGGCGATATTTTACAATATTGGTTATGTAGATTTCTTCGCGTTTTAACTTTATTGTTTCTAACATTTCAGCTAGGAATTTTCCCGCAGAACCGACAAAAGGTCGACCCTGTTTGTCTTCTTCTTTTCCAGGGGCTTCTCCAATAAAAACTATTTCCGAATTTGGATTGCCGTCTCCAGGTACAGGCTGGGTAGCTGTATTTTTTAATTCACACTTACAATCTACAAACCATTTCTCATGAATTTTTTTCAGTTCGTCATCCTTGTCCATATATGTTTTTAATGAATTTTAAATTCTTTGGAATTTTCTCCAGGTAAATCTTTAACTACTTTTATTTTGCCTTCTTTGATAAGTTCTCTTTGGAAAGGCCCATAATAATACTCTGCAATTAATTTTTTACCCTCCAAAACCAGAGGGAGCCATTCTTTGTCTGCTGGCATCATATTTTCTAATGGTAAATTATTAATTTCGAAGTTGGTAGGGTTTGCCATCTCTTCGCTTTCTTTTGGTTCTCCTTCCCAATCCTTAATGAGGAAAACGTGAACTTTACACACAAAAATTTCTCCATCACTTTTTGTATTATGAAAATCGATGATTGCAACTTTTTCGATAGTTTTTTCTGAAATTTCAACTTCGCATTCTGCTTTTACTTCTCTCTTTAAACAATCTATTATATTTTTATCTTCTGGTTCCATTCCACCACCATAACCATTCCAGAGACCCTGACCAATATTTCTAGTTTTGATTGCAAGCCAGAATTTATTATCTTTTATTAGAAAACCTAGAGTCGCTTCCAATAATTCTTTTTCTTCCATTAGTTCTTGTTCTTAATTTCTTCCAAAAGTTTTGTAACCAATTCTTCTTTGGATATTTGTCCGAGTTGGCCATTGTCGCGAGACTCAAGAGTTACTTTTCCAGCTTCTATTTCTTTATCACCGATGACTATCCAGTAAGGGATTTTGTTATTTTTAGCATCACGAACTTTTCCACCTAGATTTTTATCCTCGATATCAAGTTCAGCCCGAATGTTATTTTCTTTTAATAATTCATAAACGTGTTTTGCGTATTCATTGTGGTTTTCTCGTACAGGAATTACCTTTACCTGTACTGGTGAAAGCCAAAGAGGGAAGGCCCCAGCTACGTGTTCTATTAGAATAGACAAAAATCTATCAATAGAGCCCATAATTGCTGCATGAATCATAACAATTCTTTCTTTTTCTCCCTTCTCGTTAATACAAGTGAGATCAAATCTCTCAGGTTGATTCATGTCTAGTTGGATTGTAGCTACTTGCCATTGTCGGCCGATGGAATCTGTAGCCATAAAATCTAATTTTGGTCCGTAAAATGCGGCTTCACCCACACCTTCAAAAAATTCTGTTTTTCTTTCTTTTGCTAATTCTCTTAGTATGGTTTCGGCTTGTTCCCATTGCTTTGTATCACCTAAATATTTTTCAGGTTGAGCTGGGTTATGAAGGGATAGGCGAAGTCTTAAATTAAATCCGAAAGATTTATAAAATGGTTCAACTACTTTGTCCCAAATTTCTCCCAATTCTTTTTTTACTTGGGTCATTCTACAAAACACATGGGCATCATCTTGGGTAAATGCGCGAACTCGAGAAAGCCCAGAAAGTTCTCCGGATTGTTCATCGCGATAGCATGTTGTAGAATTTGCATAGCGTTGTGGTAATTCTTTATAACTCCATGCCTTGCGGTCATATATTTGTGTGTGATGGGGACAATTCATTGGCTTCATTGCAAATTCGTGTCCCTCGCGAGTTGTGATTCTAAATAAATCATCTTTGTATTTTTCCCAATGTCCACTTTTTATATAAAGATCCTTTTTGGTGATATGAGGGATTTCAACTTTTAAATAACCAAGATCTCGACGAAGTTCCCAGACGAAATCATCTAAAAGATTTCTTAAAATTGTTCCCTTTGGTGTCCATAAAGGAAGTCCACTTCCCACTAATTCAGAAAATACAAAAAGGTCTAATTCTTTTCCTAATTTTTTATGGTCTCTTTTTTCTGCTTCTTCTTTTTGTTTTAGATAAGCATCCAGTTCTTCTTTTGTTTTAAATGCTAATCCATAAATCCTTGTAAGCATTTTGTTTTTCTCATCTCCACGCCAGTAAGCTCCAGCGATGCGATCTAATTTAAAAGCTCTTGGATCTATTTCTTTTGTTGAATTGACGTGAGGGCCAGCACATAAATTGTCAAAATTACCAGATTTATAAAAGCTAACCTTTTTTTCTCCGGCAGCTTTTAGGTCATTTATAAGTTCGGTTTTATAAGGATCATTTTTATAAAAATCAAGAGCTGCAGCAAAATCCATATCGTGCTGTTCAAATTTAATATTTTCTTTAATTAGTTCCCTCATTCTTTTTTCTAGTTTAGGTAAAATATCTGGGTTGATCGATTCTGGCAAGTCGTAGTCTTGGTAAAAACCGTCTTCTATCACTGGTCCGACTCCTAATCCAACTTGTGGGTAAAGTTCCTGTATAGCCATACTCATTAAATGAGACAATGAATGGCGAATATTTTCTAATACTTCATCTTTTTCCATATTTTTTATCTTACCACAATTTATTTTGCTTTTCATCTTTAATATGCTAGTATAGAAACATTATGGTAGTACGAATGAGACATACAAAATCGCATACAGCAAATCGACGTTCTCACCACGCTTTGGAGAGTACGAGTTTTTCTAAGTGCGAAAATTGCGCGGCTTTAAAAAGACGCCACACAGTTTGCTCTGGTTGTGGTTTTTATAGAGGGAAAAAGGTTTTAGATTTGATCAAAAAAACAGAAAAGAAGCAAAAGAAAGCAAAAGCAAAACAAGTAGAAGCAAGCAAATAGCGATTAGGCCTTAGGCCTTAGGCACTAGCTAGAATCAAAAAAGCTAAAGCCTAACGACGCCTAGAGCCTAACGCCTAAATCAATGGCAAATAGGCACCTTTCCAGATCAATAGTTCTCCAGACACTTTTTGAGTGGGATTTCCTGTCTGCGCAGGCAGGTGCGTCTACTAATAAAAAAAATACTAATCCTACATTAGAAGAAGTAAAAGAAGTATTAAAAAGAAATTTGAAAGAGTTCGCTCCTGGTTTTGAAGATGATATTTTTGTATTTTCACTTATCGATCAAATCTTAAAAAAACGTGCAGTAATTGATGAAATTATAGAAAAAGCTGCACCAGATTGGCCACTCGACAAAATCTCTATTATTGATAGGAATATTTTGAGAATCGGCCTAGCGGAGCTTATTTTTGGTGACAGAAAAGAAGTCCCTCCGAAAGTAGCTATCAATGAAGCAATAGAATTGGCGAAGACTTTCGGTGGAGAAAATTCTAGTAAATTTATCAACGGGGTGCTTGGCGCAGTTTATAAAGAAATAGGAGAACCTGGCAAAGAGCAAATTAGTAAAAAAAAGAAAAACGAAGAAATTTTAGATGTTACCAAGTTGCCTATCGATAAAAAAGGTGGGGCTCTTGTCTATGCAAGAAAGGACGGTAAAAATAATGGTGAAATAATGTTTGCTTTAGTGCATGATGTTTTTGGGTATTGGACTATTTCCAAGGGTAGCGTGGAGGATGGGGAAAATGAAATTGAGGCGACAGTCAGAGAGATAAAAGAAGAAATAGGACTGGATATAAAAATAGAAGAAAGGTTGGGGGAGAATGAATACGTGGCGACACATCCACAGAATGGAAAAAGTTTAAAGAAGGTAGTCTATTTTTTGGCGAAAAGCGAATACAAAGAACTCGTATTAGAAAAGTCTGGCGGATTGGATGGGGCAAAATGGTTTGAGCTTTCTGAAATTCCAGAACTCCGTATCTATAACGATATAATACCTTTATTTAGCAAAGCCATTGAAATTATTAGTAAACACAGGTCTTAGGCTTTAGGCACTAGGCACTAGCAAATTCAAAAATGCTAAAGCCTAACGCCCAGAGCCTAGCGCCTATAATCACATGATTCAATTTTCAGATTTTGAAAAAAAAATAAAAGTTTTTTTTAAAGATAAAAATTTACTTAAACAATCTTTTACACATCGATCTTATATCAATGAAAATGGGGCATTGGCTCTTTCTCATAATGAACGCTTAGAATTTTTGGGTGATGCAGTACTAGAACTTATCGTCACAGATTTTCTATTTAGAAAATATCCGCAATACCCAGAAGGCAAATTGACAGCCCTTCGTTCTGCTCTTGTGAATGCTGTTATTATTTCCGAGATTGCTTCAAAAATAGGTATGAATGATTATCTGCTTTTGTCTAAAGGCGAAGCAAAGGATTTTGGTAAAGCGAGGCAGTATATTTTGGCAAATACCTATGAAGCGCTTATTGGGGCAATGTACTTAGATCAAGGGTATGGTGCGGTAGATAAATTTGTGACCGAAACTCTTTTACCTAAGACAGAAGAAATAGTGAAAAAGAAACTCTGGCGTGATGCGAAAAGTCTAGTACAAGAAAAAGCGCAAGAATTTGTTTCCTTGACTCCCGCTTATAAAGTTTTAGGTCAGTCTGGTCCAGACCACGATAAACATTTTACCGTAGGTATTTATTTTGGAACTAACTTAATAGCTGAAGGGAAAGGTCAAAGTAAGCAAGAGGCTGAACAAAAAGCAGCAGAAAATGCATTAAAAGTAAAAAATTGGCTTGATTAAAACAAAACGATGCGATTAAAGACACTTCAATTAAATGGTTTTAAATCTTTTGCTCAAAAGACCACTTTGGAGTTCAACACCCCTATCGTTTCTATCGTTGGTCCTAATGGATCTGGAAAATCAAACATAGTAGAGGCTATCCGTTTTGTTTTAGGCGAACAATCCATGAAATCAATGCGCGGGAAAGGAGGCTCTGATCTTGTTTTTAAAGGATCTAAGAAATTACCAAAAGGATCTCGGGCAGCGGTTACCATTTATTTTGATAATACTGATAAAGTTTTTAAGCTTTCAAACGATGGAGGAGAAGATACAAATTTAAATTATGATGTTGTCTCGATTTCTCGAGAAGTTTTTTCTGATGGATTGAATAAATATATTTTGAATGGTACAGAAGTCAGACTGAAAGATATTCATAATCTTCTAGCCTCAGTTAACATAGGTTCTTCTGGGCATCATATTATCTCACAAGGTGAAGCAGATAGAATTTTGAATGCCAATTCTAGAGAGAAAAGAGAAATAGTAGAAGACGCGCTTGGGCTTAAAATTTACCAATATAAAATAAAAGAAAGTGAGAGAAAGCTAGAGCGAACAAATGAAAACATGAAAGAAGTCGTTCTCTTGCGACGAGAAAATGCTCCCCACCTTAACTTTTTAAAGAAACAGGTAGAAAAATTTGAAAAAACCAAAGAAATGCAGACAGAGTTAGCTGTTCTTTATAGAGAATTTCTTAAAAAAGAGAGTGTTTATTTAGAGCAAGAAAAAGACAAATTGTTTTTTGAGAAAAATAAACTTTCCAGTGAACTCGAAAGTGTTGTTAGTAAGATTTCTAGCACAGAAGACAACAATTCCACTACAGGAAATAAAAAAATAGAAGAATTGAGAGTAATTGAGCAGAAAATAAATTCTATTCGTTCCAGAAAGAATGAAATGGAGCGAAAGCTCGGACGTATCGAGGGAATGATCGAAGCTATAGAAAACAGAGCAAAAGTCTATGGAGTTTCTGGCAAATGTCCGGTGTGTGGAAAAGAAATGGGGGATATGGATAGGGAGCAGATAGAAAAAAGACATGATGAAGAAAAAGAATTAGAGGAATTGAAAAATTCACAGACTGAAATTTTTACGGAGATACAAAAAATATTGTTAGAAGAAAAAGAAGGTGTAGAGTTGGTGGAAAAACTAAAACAAGATTTAAATAAGGAAATGGAAGCATTGCGAGACCTTGAACGAGAAAAATTTACATGGAAGGTTAAGCACCAAGAACTATCTTCTGCCTTAGAGCTTATAGTAATAAAGGAAGAAAATTTGAGGAGTCGCAGAGAAGGTTTTGAAAATGAAATAAAAGAGGGAACTGCTTTGGTTGGTAAGGAAGAATTATCTTACGAAAATTTTAAAATTGAAGAAGGCAGTAAAGAAATAACCCAAGAGGAATTAAAGAGAAAAATTGAACGCATAAAAATAAAATTAGAAGATGCAGGGCTTGGAAATGGGGCAGAATTGATGAAAGAATTCAATGAAGTTTCGAAGCGGGATCAATTCTTGATGAAGGAAATGGAAGACTTGGAAAAAAGCATTGAATCTTTGCAAAAACTCATTGTCGAGCTTAAAGAAAAAATAGATGTAGAGTTTAAGGAAGGTGTTAAAAAAATTAACGTAGAATTTCAAGAATTTTTTTCTCTAATGTTTGGTGGTGGAACAGGTTCTCTTTCTGTCGTTGTTGAAAATAAAAAGAAAAGAATTGCAAAAGATGAATTAGATGGAGAAATAGACATAGAAGAGGAAAAAGAAATTATTTTTGAAAAAGGAATAGAGATAAATGTTTCCTTGCCAAACAAGAAAGTAAAAGAAATCAATGCTTTTTCTGGAGGGGAAAGATCACTTACATCTATCGCTCTTCTTTTCGCTATGTCGCAAGTAAATCCGCCACCATTTTTAGTGTTGGATGAAACAGATGCGGCGCTCGATGAAGCGAACTCTCGCAAATATGGAGACATGTTGGAGAAACTTTCAAAACATTCTCAGCTTATAGTCGTTACTCATAACCGAGAGACGATGTCTAGGGCTGGGGTCCTATACGGTATTACGATAGGTTCCGATGAAGCTTCTAAAATTCTCTCAGTAAAATTCGAAGAAGCAACTCAGGTTGCGAAGTAGGAATTCTTTTAGGAGTTTTACTAAAGATAAAATTAGATCAATTTACTTTTGCCATCTGGAATTTTATGTTTTCTTCTTTGCCTGCTGTTACTTTTTCTATTTGAAAAACAGAATTTTGTTGCGTGGTATTTTTTACTGCAGTCATTGAACCATCTTTAAATAACTTTAATTCTAAAAGCATGCCTTGCATTGTGGGCTTGCTCCAAGACTGGTCAAAAATAAAATTGCCGAGCGAGTAAGCTATATAGCCATCTTTGTAGACTTCTGTATCTTCCACGACGTGTGGGTGCGAACCGATGACAATTTTTGCGCCATTATCGATTGCTCTGTGAGCCAATTCTTCTTGCCTTTTATTGTGTTTTTTTTGGTATTCTGCACCAAAGTGGAAAGTAACAACTAAATAATCAACTTGTTTTACTGCATTTTTTATTATTTCATCAAAATTTGGATTACTTGCGAGAAGTATGCCTGCTTTATCAGCACCCGCGGACATATTATTTGGACCCACATCAGAAAATCCCAGGTAACCTATTTTTATTCCATATTTTTCGATAATTACAGGTGTTTCTGCTTCTGTTTTGTTATTTCCTCCACCAGTATAAAATATTTCATTTTCTTTCAAACGCTCGAGGGTATCAGTGAAAGCGTTACGTCCCCAATCATTGACATGGTTGTTGGCTAAAGATAAAACATTCACACCTGCGCCCTTGAGAGTCGGGATTACGACAGGGTTCATTCTAAAAGAATATAAATTTTTCTGATCAATACCTTGGTCTGAAGCGGTACCTTCTAAGTTAGCAAAGAAAATGTCTGTATTTTTTAATAACTCAAGTAAACTATTTGATTTTTCAAAAAGTTGAGAGTAATCATTGTTGAAATTTTTTATAACTGAATTTTTTACTCCACGATCGAGCATTATATCACCTGCAAAAGACAATGTAACAAAATTTTGATCTCTAATGTCAGGCATTCCGATTTTTTCTTGCACCCAATTTGTGCTTGCGTCAGCAATACCGCCATAATATACGTTTTTCTTTAAATATTTTAAGATAGTGTCTACGTCTTTTTTACGGTCTTGGCTTTGCAAGAGTGTGATGGCGATAGGACGAGAGCCTGTTTGACTTAAAGGTAAATTGAAAAGAGAAACAACTGTTTGTTTAGCTTCGTCTGTATAGCCACTTTTCCCTCCGATATATTCTTTGTTTCCCAGAAATTGACTAATGTTTGACCAGCTATGAGTTTTTGTGGAATAGCTGTTTTTTGTGGTAATTTTTAATAAATCTGATTGTTGTTGCGCTATGTATCCTGTTAATTTAAATAAATCTGATACAGTTGATTGATTGTTCGGAGTTAGGCCGCTTGGATCTTCATAAGAAGTGGAGTTCATTTGCAGAGACGATGCTTCTTGATTCATTTTTGAGATAAAACTATTTCTGCCGAAATATAATGCGAGTGCTTCGGCTGCATCATTACTTGATTCTAAGAGGAGAGGGTATATGAGGTCGGTAATTTTTATTTTTTCTCCCAATCTTAATTCTCCATTCTGTCCATGGGTCGCTAGGGCAGTTTTTGTTATTTTTGTTGTTTCGTTTGATTTTGCTAATTTTTTAGCTACAAGCGCAGTCATTAATTTGGAGGTAGAAGCTATGGGGAACTGCTCGTCTTGATTTTTTGAGAGAATCACTTCTCCGGTATTTAGATCACCTACTAAATAAGCCTTAGCAGATATTTTTGGTTCACCATTTTTATCATTATTGATATAATAGTATTGAAGTTTTGTTGCTTCGTTCGTTTTTTCTGGAGCAACGAGTTGTATTACTGATGCTTCGCTTGTTTGTGCAGGCAGGTTGTCTTGTAATGTTAAAATGTTTTCTCTAAAAAAAGAAAACGCAAAGTTAGTCAAGGATACGCCTATGAGTACTGGAAACACACCCCATAAAATTTTTTGATTTAAGAATCTCTTCATACTAAGATATAGTCTATAGTTTTTTTCTCCAAATCAACTGCTTTTACTTTTATTTTAACATGATCGCCGAGGCGGTACCTTTTTTTACTTTTTTGCCCAACTAGTTCTATCTTTTTTTCATTAAAAATATAAAAATCATCTTCCATGTCTCGAATTCGCACTAGACCCTCACATTTTGTCTCTATTTCTTCAACATACATACCCCATTTTGTCACACTACTTATTGCTCCGTCAAAACTTTTTCCTAAATATCTGGACATATATTCTACTTGTTTGTATTTTATTGAAGCTCTCTCCGCATCTGATGCGCGTTTCTCTTGTTCGGAAGCAATTATTGCAATTTTTTCATATTCTAATAATTTTTCCATTAATTTGTCTTTTACAATTTTTTTCTTTGCAAGATATTCACTGAGCAGTCTATGCACTACAATGTCTGGGTATCTTCTGATCGGGGAAGTAAAATGCGTATAGTACTCAAAAGCTAACCCATAATGCCCAATATTTTTTGTAGAATAAATAGCTTTAGCCATAGACCTTATTACAGCGCGGTGTATTGTCTCGCTCATTGTTTTATTTCCATTTTTACCCTCCAGACTTTTAAGTAATTTATTTATTTCGTATGTTGGAATTATTCCATTTTGCAGAGATACTTTGTGTCCCAAATTTCGTAAGAAAAATGCCAGATCAGCCATCTTTTCTTTTGAGGGTTCGTCGTGGATACGATAAACAGAAGTATTTTTTGAGAGAACTTCTGCTACTTTTTTATTTGCCAGCAACATGAATTCTTCAACTAATTTATTAGAATCACCTCGCTCCTTTTTTATTACTTTTATTGGCGCACCCTTACTGTCTAAGACAAACTTAACTTCTTCTTGTTCAAGTGAAATAGCGCCTCTGGTAAATCTATCTCTGGTCAATTTTTTTGCCAAGTCGTTTAACAGAGAAAGCTCTTTGTGAAATGGAGATTTTTTATTTTTTATTGCTTCTTCAGCTTCTTCATAAGTAAATCTCTTTTGAGAATGTATCATTGTGCGACCAAACCATTCACTTTTTACTTCTGCATTTTTATTTATTATGAATACCGCGCTCATTGTGAGTCTATCTTTATTGGGCACCAAACTACATAAGTCATTAGAGAGAATTTCTGGAAGCATGGGTATGGTTCTATCAACTAAGTAAACAGAAGTTCCTCGCTCTTTTGCCTCCTCATCTAGCGCACTACCGATTTTTACATAGTGCGAAACGTCTGCTATGTGTATGCCTATTTCATATTCGTCATCTGTGATTTCTTTGAAAGATATTGCATCATCAAAATCTTTTGCGTCTTCTGGGTCAATGGTGAAAGTCAATGTCTTCGTGAAATCCCGACGCTCATCATAATCACCTTTTTTGATCCCTTCTTGTTTTATTTTTCTCGCTTCTTCTTCCACTTTATCTGGAAGTTTTGAATCAAAACCTTTCTCCATTGCAATTGCATTCATCTCGGTATCATTATCACCGGGTTTTCCTAATATTTTTATCACTTTTCCGATCGGGGCTTTTTGCGCATCTTGCCATGAAATTATTTCTACAAAAACTTTTTGTCCTATTTTTGCATTAGAAAAATTCTCTTTTGGAATTAAAATATCTGTATACATTTTTGTGTCATCTGGTTTCAAGAAAACAACATTGTTTTCTTGTTCCAGGACTCCAGTAAAGCGTATTTTTGCACGAGAGATTATTTTTATAACTTCAGCAGTTTGGCGTCCACGACTCTTAGGATGGAGGAGTATTTCCACTATATCTCCGTGAAGAGCAGTGTTTAAATGCTTGAAATCAACTTCAGGATCTTGTTCTTTATTTTTTCCCATACCATCAATAGCCACATATCCCGTTCCCTTTGAAGATATGGAAATTATGCCTTGTAGTCTATTTATCTGTTTATTGTTTTTGTTATTAATTTTTCTTGTCATTATTATAAATATAGCACGAAATCATATAGTATTGCTTTTTAAAGTTTTTATGTTAAGCTATTCCTATGTTGAAAATAAGACTTCAGAGAATAGGTAGAAAAAATGATCCAGCGTTTCGGGCTGTTTTGACTGATTCAAAAAATAGCACAAAAAGCGGGCGATTTTTGGAAATTGTTGGAAATTATAATCTAAAAGCTGGAGAGACAAACTTCAAGACTGACAGAATAATATATTGGATATCGAAAGGTGCAAAGCTTTCTGATACAATGCACAATTTTCTAGTGCATCAAAAAGTTATTGAAGGGAAGAAAATAAATGTTTTGCCAAAAAAGAAACCAACTCAAAAGAGAAAAGAGCTAAAAACCAAGAAATAACCCCGAACGAAAGTAATCTTCGTACGGGACAAGTTTTTGTTTGAAATATTTTTTTGACTAGTTTATAATTACAGGTGTCGCAGTATGTCAGGTCGTAACACTGCCAAGTTTAGTGAAAGGTTAGTAAAAGATTAAAAGATTAATTTTAAAAAAATATTATGCCAGAAGAAGCTGACAAGACATTTCTAGAATACGTAGTAAAGGCCTTAGTAGACAATCCAAACGATGTGAAGATCGAGCGTACTTTGGATGAAATGGGAGTTCTTATAACCTTAACTGGAAATCCTGCAGATATGGGTAAAATAATTGGAAGAATGGGGAATACAGCAAAGGCTATCCGTACCTTGCTTCGTATCATTGGTATGAAGAATAACGCTCGCGTTAATTTGAAAATCAATGAACCAGAAGGCTCTGTAAGACCAGAAAGGACTGAGCGAACAGAGAGACCAGTAGGGTCATTCGGGGGATCTATGAGTTCTGCTCCAACAATGAAAACAGTTGATCAAGCAATGGAAGACTTGAAAGGAATCTAAATAGGCTCTAGGCCTTAAGGCACTAGGCTCTAGCAAAAAACTCGGAAAAATCCGGGTTTTTTGTTTGCTTTTATTTTCTAAAATTTATAGACTGAATTCAGCTAATGCCTAAAGCCTAGTGGCCTAGTAGCACCTAACCCATGCGTTTTCATATAATTACAATTTTCCCCAATATCTATGATTCATATATGAATGAGTCTATTATCGGCCGAGCCATAAAAGATAAAAAAATATCTTTAAATTTTTACAATCCAAGAGATTTTATAAAAGGAAACAAAAGCAACTACAAGCCAGTAGATGGTAAGCCTTATGGCGGGGGAGCCGGTATGGTTCTTCAAGCAGAACCAATTTTAAAGGCATTTTCAAATGTTGAAAAGAAAATAAAACTTGCCCGCCGTGGTGGGGATAAGAAAAGAAAAGTTGTAATATTTTCTGCAAAAGGAAAACCATTTAATCAAAAAATTGCTTATGATTGGGCAAAAAAATATGAAGAAATTGTTTTTATTACTGGTAGGTATGAAGGTATAGATGAACGAGTTAGAAAAGCGCTCAAAGCCGAAGAGATTTCTATTGGACCATACGTGCTAACTGATGGCGATGTGGCAGCGATGGTTGTCTCCTCAGCAGTTATTCGATTAGTTCCCGGAGTGATTCGTTTAGAATCTTTAAAAGAAGAATCCCACTGGAATTTATTATTAAAAAAAGAAAAAAATAATGAATTAGGTGACAGTGGTTTAGAATATCCGCATTACACTCGCCCAGAAGTTTTAAAGTACAAAGGTAAAAACTATAGAGTGCCAAAAGTGTTATTGTCAGGCAATCACAAACTTATTGAAAATTGGAGGCATTCTAAAAGGTAATCATAAAAAAGACTTGTTCCGTACCAAGCTCTGCTTTGGTTCGGGATAGAAGAATGGAGGAAAAATCAGTAACCCACAGCTAGAAGGTTTGACAAAAGAGTTAAAATAGAGTAGGCTGTTTAGGATTCATTGATTGAGTATCGGATGCAATCTTGTGCTTATTATTACAAGGTTTTTAACTTAATCATATCTAAATAAATTAAAGAAGCTAAAGAAAAGCATTTTTCATCTGTTTTTCTTTATCCTCTTTTTCTGTTTAGACAAAATAACTTATGTCAAAAGAAATAAGTGTAAACAAGCGTCCGAAAAAGTATTTTAATAGATACAAAAAGCCTTTAGTAGAATTTCCTAATTTAATTGAAGCTCAATTAAAAAGTTTCAAATGGTTAGTGGAGACTGGTATTGGGGAAGTTTTTAAAGAATTTTCCCCAATCGTAGATTATTCTGGAAAAAAATTCCAGCTGGAATTTACGTCTTTTTCTCTTAGTGAATCTAAGGTTGATGAAAATAATTCTAAAATAAATAAACTTTCTTACCAGGGGCAACTCAAGGCGCGAGTAAAATTAACTAATAAAATTCTCGGTACTGTTAAAGAGCAGGATATTTTCATGTCTGATTTTCCTTTGATGACGACACACGGAACTTTTATAATCAATGGAGTAGAACGTGTCATTGTGCCACAGCTTGCACGAAGCTTTGGAGTATTTTTTACAGAATCTGAAAGTAGAGGCAACAAATATTTTGGTGCGAAAATTATTCCAGCTCGCGGGGTTTGGATTGAGCTAGAATCAGAGTCTGATGGAGGAATTTATATAAGAATAGACAAAAAGAGAAAATTTCCTGCGACAGCATTGTTGCGTGCTATGGGTTATGAGACAAATGAAATGATATTGAAAGCATTTGCTGGTAATTCCTTGGCAGAAGAAGTAATTAAAATTTCTCTAGCCAAAGATGGAGAAAAAAGTTTAGATGATTCATGTATTGAAATTTACAAGCGTCTCCGAGATGGTGATATGGCAACCGCTGATAATGCTAGAGAATTTATCAATTCTTTGTTTACCGCGGAACGCTATGATCTTTCTCCTGTAGGACGATTTAGATTTAATCAGCGTTTCGGAAAGGGAATGGATGAGAGCGAAATGGCTCGTCGAATAATTTCTAAAGAAGATTTGGTTACAGTAATTTCTCATATAATTCTTTTAAACAATACACCTCTCTCTAAGGCTGATGATATTGATCATTTGGGTCAGAGACGTGTGCGTTTTGTCGGAGAAATACTTCAGCAAAAAGTGCGTACCGGTATGATGCAAATCAAAAGAAATATTCAAGACAGAATGTCTATTATTGATGTTGATACAGC
>Ga0172379_10003640_pt1 | contig 24166 bp, 19 predicted proteins | sample GrowelOW334metaG_FD_119756 | JGI IMG/M metagenome (GOLD analysis project Ga0172379, IMG submission 119756) | Groundwater microbial communities from an aquifer near a municipal landfill in Southern Ontario, Canada - Groundwater well OW334 metaG | ecosystem: Environmental > Aquatic > Deep...
ATTCATCATTGCTCTTAATACGCTCCACGCCCAAAAAGAACTACCGGTACGGTTTCGAAAAGGATTTCGAGGTCAAAAAGAAGAGATTGATTTTCCACATAATAAAGGTCCAGCAAAATCATATCTTTAAATTTGATTTCGCTGCGCCCCGAGATTTGCCACAAGCCGGTCATCCCCGGTTTTACCGATCCGCGTTCTTTGATTGCGTTCCAAAACTCCGGCGATTCGTTGGCTTTTTCAAAATCTTTTAATGGCAGCGGTCGCGGACCAACAAGACTCATATCCCCTTTCAGCACATTAAATAGCTGCGGAAGTTCATCGATACTCACCTTGCGGATAAATTTTCCCACCTTGGTGACACGCGGATCATTCTTCATCTTAAACAACGCCCCGTCCGATTCATTTTTATCCATCAATTCCTGTTTGATCTGTTCTGCATTCGTTACCATGCTGCGGAATTTGATGAAATCGAATTCCTTTCCCCCTTTAATAGCACCGCGACGTTGCAAAAAGAATATCGGTCTGCCGCTCTCAATATAGATCGCTGCAATCGTAGCCGCAAAGACCGGCGATAGGATGACAATGATGATTAATGAAGATACCATGTCAAATAATCGCTTCAGGAAAAGTTTCAGGATCGTCATCCGGGAACGCCGCGGTGTCGAGATCGTAATCCCTGCAATATCATAAATTCGGGAAATCTTCAAAAGATCTTCGGCTTGCGGAGAGATTATTTTGAGCTTTACTTTATTCCTGTGGCTAATATTTTGAAGGTAAGAATAACCATTCAGGGAAAATTCGGCGGTCGGAATAAAAATACGGTCGATCTTTTCTTGATTGATTACCGCCTCCACCTCTTCCTGCACGTATTGGGGAAGCACCGCCGGTACATCGAGTTTATGTTTGACGATAAATCCTTTCGTCTTATATCCAAGTTCCGGGAATGAGGTGAACCGGTAGAATAATTTTTCTGCATCCTTTTCGAAACCAACAATCAGGGAATTATGTACGCCAAATCCCAATTTCTGGAAATAAAGGTTGATCCGCTTTAAGAAAAAGCGGCCGATAAGCAATACGGTCGGCAGCGTGATTACCGCCGTGATGACCGATTTTTTCCCGACAAACGCCTGGGCAAAACTATTTAACGCTAATGCAATAAGGACGCTGATGATAAATGCCCGTGCTGTGATGAGATTTTGGAGACGAACACTGAGATGGAATGAACCGCGGTAAAGCCCCAACATCGAAGCAATAATAAGATAGATAATCGTAAATACACCAAAACCGATGATTAAATTCGAGTCCGGCGTGACATACTCGACGGTTTCAGACCATTTCAATGAAAATATTACGGCACCGCCAATCCAGATCGCGAGGACATCCATGATCTGGGATATAAGGACAAAAGCTATTTTCCAGTTACGTTTGAGCATTAAAACTAATATTTATTGCATAAAAAGAAGCGTTCATTCTATCTGTTATTATTAGTTATAGTCATGGTTAAATATAGCAGTCGGATTTATCGCCTTCCCAAACGCGAAGCATTGCCAAGTTTCGATTCAATCCCTTCAACCAGTAGTATTTTTATCATTGCAGAATAGGGTACATCGTGTTCGCCAGCGTATGCTTTAATTCTATTTAATAACGAGGTAGGCATACGCAAACTAAGCACTTTCGTCGGCGTCTCAACGGGTAGCGTAAAACCCAAATCGGTAAGATTCATTTTCCTCTTCGGATCTATAAATTCTGCCGTGTCGTATTTGTCGTATACGTGAATCTCGCGTTTTTTTTCGGTCCGCATTTTTTGCGGAATATTTTCTTTTTTCTTTTTCATAAAAAGTACGCTCCTTCTTCGATGCTGTCCGCACACTGATAATTCTAATTTTATTTGATCGGATTGTAAAGGCACACATTAATACGTGCTGTGCATGGCTCGTGGCGTATGATACGTACCTTGTCTCTTTGGGAGTTGAATGTCGAATATCATAAAATACTATGAAATTTACATCGTAGAATAGGCTCTCAGCATCTAATTTTGAAACCCCATGCTTTAGTTCATTTTTTTGAATATTCCATTGATCCCAGTCAAATTCCAATACCATGGGTAAATATAACGAAAAGTGGATGTAGTGTCAAACACTACACATTCAACAAAGTGCCAAAACACAATTATTGGATCAGATTTTGCAAACGGACAATGAGTTAAACGATCTCCAGTATAGTCCCGTCAACGATGCAACGACGCGGTAAATGAAAGTAAAAAAACGGAAAAGCCCATTAGCAAATGATTGCTACACAATCATTTGCTAAACAGGAATTTGCAACTTCTCTTTCAGTATTATACCTACTTCTTCAATTATTTTTAAACCCAGTTATACAGGTATCAAGTATATCAATAAAATTATTGGTTATACTTTTAATATCAAAATTCTCTTCGGCATATGCTCGTGCATTATTTCCATACAGTTCCCTTTTTTCTTCATTCTGATATAATTCTAATGCTGCCTCAATAAATAACTTATCATCATCCGGAGGGACAACAATTCCCATATCATTTTCAAGAACCATTCTAGCAGCCATATTATCAGCTGGGACGGCAAGAAGTAATGGCCTTTTTGAACAAAGATAAGTAAGTACTTTTGACGGAACTGAATACAATCCGGCTTCGAGTTCTAGTATAGAAATTAATACATCACTTGTGGCTAATACGTTTGGCAATTCCTTGAAGGATTGAAAGTTAAGTATAATTAAATTCTGTATTTTTTTATCTCTTTTTTCTTTATTTAACCAATCCGCCCCTTGCCCCTCCGATATAACAACAACTTTTATATTAGAATATTTTATTACATTCAATGCTAATTCACTTAAAATTCTCGGATTGTGTTTAAACCCAAGTGTTCCGGAGTACAAAAAACAAAATTTATCGTACAAATCATATTGTATTGACCAAGGATTAACTTTACCTCCGAATGGAATTTCGTTGACATTTGCCCAATTTGGAATCACGCTAATATTTTCGCTTTTAACATTCCATGAAGTCAAAAGCGGAACGAAATCCTTGGTGATAGAAATAATATGATCACTACTTCTTAAAAGCTGTGCTTCAACAAATTCATAATATTTTCCAATTAACCTCCCGAATAATGAATATTTATTTGATAATACTTTCGATGTAGCGATACTATAAACATCTTGTAACCACGTTAAGTATTTAACTCCCATATCTCTGCATGCTTTACGAATTAACTGAGAGGAATCTAAAGGTGATACACAATTAATAAAAATATTTGGTTTTATTTCTTTAATCTTATCGGAAACCACTTTCCCATACAGTATATCCGCTTTTCTTCTCTTGACAAAGTTTGTTTTTGAATATGTTATTCCGATTTCGACTGGGATCAAAATTAGATTAGATATTTCCGAAATACTATTTATGTTTCCCTGATTAGGAGATTGGAAAAATGTCGAATGCAAATGATATACTGTGAAGCCCTTCTTTGCTAATTCTTTACTTAATTGGAAAACAAAAGGATGAGCAGCAAAATCGTGGATGACAATTTTCATTGTTTAAGACTTTTAAGATAAGTATTTAAATACCAATCAACAGTAATATTTACTCCTGCCTGAAGGTCAAAGGGACTTAACCCTACAATACCAAAAGTATTTTTCATGTCACATGGGTTTTCAACAATCATGTTGTTATATCTGGAAGATGTTAGGGGGAAGTCTAAATTTATTTTTTTTAACAGATCACCCAAGATCGCAATCGACTTGAGAAAATATCTTGGCACAGTTCTAACATTTTTCCCCGTAAGAGCAAGCGAAAATGCATTTACCCAATCATAAAGGTTTATTGGTTCATCACCGAGATAAAACACCCTACCGTTGGTGTCATTTGTATTCGCAGACAACAACTTTTCGATCTGAAATACGACATTACCAACATATCCATATGATCGACTAACCATTTGTTTACCTGGATGAATATATCTTCCTTTTAGAATTTGCTTCCACAGTCCTTCCGGATATATATTATGCCAAGGACCCCAAATATTAGTCGGACGTACAATACACCACGCACATTGCAGGTTTGCGGATCGGGTTAATTTTTCAGTTATAACTTTGCTTTCACCGTATATTCCTAAAGGATAGTAATCTTGATCATGTTTTGGTATCCCATGAAATTGGTTTACATACTGTGTGGACGTTATTATCACTTTTTTAATACTTCGGCATAATTTAATTGCACGAAGGATATTTTCTACTCCAATAGTATTTGCTTTGTAAAACTCAAGGTTACCTCCCCCCACCCGGGTTTCCGCAGCTAGGTGGATAACGAATTGAGGATTAATGCTTGTAATAATAGAATTCAACTCTTCGCCATTTAGTATATCACATTTCCTCCAATATGCTTTGTGCGTATCTTTTAATGGAGGATTGATATCGATATTTAGAATATCTATTCCATTGGCTAAAAAATAATCAATTAGATTTATCCCGATAAAACCTGAACCGCCTGTAATTAACACATTACTCATTTTTACTGTCATTTTTATTTTTATAGAAAGCATCTATTTCAATTATTTTTCCTTCAAGTCCACTATTAAATCCTAATGGAGCCAAAAGATAAAAACCTAATTCAATCATGATCAAATTCATATCATTAAATAGTTTTTGATTTTCATAGAGCTTTTCGAATGGCAATTCTATCACGATGTAATCCACATGTTTCAGTGATTTTAAAGCCCCATTCAAAACTTCCTCTTCATATCCTTGAACATCCAGTTTAAGCAACACGGGATGTACGAATTCAAGCCCTTTTATATCGTCGAGTTTTTTTACCTGCACGTTTGACACAGATGATATCGAATCCTTGTAATTTGGATTTTTATTGTCGTCGGTTACTTTAAGAAAAGAGTTTATTTGATCGAATGTATGTTCGAAGAACTCCAGCTCTCCATTTTGGCTGCCCAGACCGCAGTTGAATATTGTTATTTTTTTGTCATCCTTAAAACAGTTTTGCAGTTTGAGATAATTCTTTTTTGAGGGCTCAAAACAATATATAGTTGAATCAGGATAAAAATATTTCGCTGCAGCAGCAAACTGTCCCTTATTAGCACCAACATCAATAATGGTCCTAATTGAAGGATCATGTCTCTTTATTGAGGATAGATTTTGAATTGCAGAAAGTGAAAACACTTTACTTTTCAAAATACCATTCAGATTTTCACGATTTTGGGCAAGCTGTAACAATTGGATTACTTTTTGCATCATAAATTTATATAGAATAATAAATCTAATTATTTATTAGCCGGTTATAGATATTTAAATATCCTTCAGCCATTTTGGCTGCCGTAAAGTTATTTTTATACTTTCTATGAAAACTATTAATATATGTTATAGGATTATTTCTAATTTTTTGAACTGAATCATATAGTGAATCAATGTCGTTGATCTTAAAATATGATACTTCGTTTTCTGTGAATAGTTCGTGAAACATCTCAATATCAGAACAAATTGCTGGCACTTTCATAGCGGCTGCTTCAATTAGAACCAAAGGAAAGCCTTCGGCATGCGAAGTCATACCGTAAATGTGAAAATATTTATAGTAAGCCAAACAATGTTTTTTATATCCCAAAAACATACAACGCTGATTAACATTTAACTCTTTTGCCAGGTTAATTAAATTTTCCCTTTCTGCACCGTCCCCAACAACCAAAAGAAAGAGGCTTTCATCTTTCTTCAATACTCTAATCAATTGATCTATGCCTTTTCGCTTTACTATGTGAGATACTGATCCTATAACAGTAAAGCGTTCATAAATGTTTTGCAGAGTGTTTCTTTCACTTTCAGGGATCTCAAAATGGTTTTCAATAATATCCCTACCATTATAAACAAAATCGGTAAGAATCTTATTGTTAAAATTTTGGTTGTAATAGCTCTTCATATGCTTCGATAGTGCAATAACAAGATCGTGACGGGACAAAATCATTTTCCAAAGAACTTCCACGATTTTTGCTACCACGATATTGGAATAATAATATTTAAGCTGCTCGCCATTGTATTGATGCAGAGTAGTAACGCACTTGCCCTGAATACAATGCCGATGTAAATAAATAAATAAATCTGCTTTTAACCCATGCGAATGACAAATATCATATTTATCAAAATTAATATTTCGTGAAAATAGAGAGACCTTTTTAGTATCTACTTCAAAAACAAGAGAAACCTTGTCATCAATATAGAATACATCTATTTTTGCGACTTTATTTTTTAGTCTTTGTGCTAAAGTTTGTGCAACAATAAATGGCCCAAGATTATCTAAACTACTAAGGACATATGCAATTTTCATTTGATAACTCGTTTGCGGTAAATATTTTTAAGAGAAGATTTAACCCTATTCTTTAGTGAATTTCTATCTCAGAAATAAAATAGATATTATTGTTCACTATAGCATCTATTGGGATCGAGATATTCTTTTGAGACTTTAACTCTTTTAGTGAAATCCCAATAATATACTTTCCACTTTTAATATTGTCAGGTACCAACACAGTCTTTTTGATCAAATGATTTCCTGGTAGCCAAGTTGCTATTTGGGTAGAATTACCAACTGAATATTCCTTATCCGATTTTCTCTCAATAAGGTAAATTAATAATTCAAGAATCTGGTAATTGGGTGCAATTCCTTCATTTATCCACTTCATTTCTATAAAAATATTATCACCCTTTGATACTTTAGACTTATGTCTAATTTCTTCCAGAACAATATTATATCCGCTTTTCCTGCCTAATTTTTTCAGTTCCAAGAGAATGGTATCAGGAACTTCTCCAAGATTGTCTAGTATGTAGGTGACATGGTTATCATACATGAACCGTAGGCCAGTGGCAAATGAACATTTCGCATTTGACTCTAAAATATCGAACCGAGAATACCATTCCATTGCTACTGGAACATCTTTCCATGCTTTCAAAACCAGATCATGATTGTACCTTTTTTTGTCATACCAGAAAATTGAATCTAACAACAGACCAATACCATCACGTCGAAAACCGATACTGTTTTTTATTGAATATTCTAGTATTGCTGCATCTAAACTGAGTGCAAGGAGTTTTGTTTCCTCAAAATTATTCATATACATATTGAAAATAGTGCGTTTCACCTCATATGTTGCGGAATGTCGTGTATGCCATTCCCCCCAAAGTCCATATGAACCAATATCAATAAATTCTATATCCTTATTTCCGTCGTAACGATTTGCTAATGCTTTGATGAATTGTGTATGATGGATAAGGAATATTGAATCACTATAATCAACTTCAATTCTTTTTAATTTTTTCGAATTGGCATTAGTGATACTGTTTTCATATACGTACTCGAATCCCTTACACCCCTTATCAAAAACCCACTGAGGAGTTGAATAATATTTTTTACTATGAGGATTGCTTGTCATAATTCTAAATGCAAATCTCCTGCCCTTGTTTGCCCACGCCGTTAAGGCTGTATCAATAATGTGCCAATTATACTTCCCTTCTAATGGCTCTAAATCAGTCCAGTCAAATCTTGAATAAGCAACGGTTCCAGGAAAACGGGGCTCCATTCTAGGAAGGTATTGAAATGTCATCCAACCCTTTGAGGGATTTATTCCTTTAGACTCAATTGCTTTAAAGGTTCGAATTGTTTCTCCACTAGAATCTTTTACCTGCCCTTGATCAGTTTGACAATAAATTGCAGTATAAAAGGAATAAAATGAAACAAGAATCAACGATTGCAAAACATTAAACATATTTTTTACCACTTTTTTACTTTTGCTGAACGATGGAATTTTCTATTTGTCTAAGTATTTCGTACGATAAATCAATTTTCTGTTTATTTATTTCGTTTATTTTTCCCGGATCAAACAATGCGATCTTTTCTATTAACCTATGTACTGTTTGCAGATCTTTCTTACTTCGAATTATTACGTGGTGGTTATCAAGGTCATAGTCCGTTAAAATAGATTTTGTTTTCGACTCCCCACTCACAGATATTCGTTCTTCGTCCCAATCAATTGTGATGACCGGTTTGCAATTTCTTAAGGCAAAAAGGGTATCATGAAATCTTTCCGTAACAATCAAATCACAATATTTAAATATACTCCCCCATTGAAGTGGATTGAGTGTCGCTAAACTAATATCGGCTTCGGGAATGTATTGTGCTGAAACAAGCGTATAACCGTAATCCTTAAGTAATTTGCTTAATTCGTTTCGATACTGAAATTGACTATTGAATGTAAACAAACAATATTTTCGTTGTTTACTGAATATATGCCGATAGTAAAAGGGGAGTGTAAATTCAGACAAGTTTATAAAGTACGTTGGATCAGGTTGCTTTACCAGAGGGACACTCGATTTTCCAAGTATATTTTGAAAAACGAGCAATGTTATATCATCGCGTAACCCTATAAACGCAAATTTTTCAATTCGTTCTTTCAATACAGATTTTATTTTGTTGTTTAATACAAAATTTCCCGGCGCGGCACTTGCTGCAAAGTATATTTTTTTAATCCCAACCCGTTCATCGGGCCACATTATACCAATTTGGGATCCATTTGAGCCATAAATTTTCTCAAGAATGGTGTCGCTGCCAATAACCAACAGATCAAATTCATTAATAAGTCTAATAACATCTGCCTCGTTATAGTTAAACAGATCAATTTTCTCTCCAATAATTTTATAATACTTTTTCTGTAGATAATACAATTGCAAATATCTTATTCCGCCATAAAGTTTTTGTTTTATAAAATTTAGTTTACTTACATGTGTTTTTTTACTTTTTAATGTTCTTGTAATATCTTTTGCATTTAAATAATATATGACTGAACCTGGGAATTTTTGTTTAAGGCCCTTTTGAACGCCGTACGCTTGCAGGAACGTGCCCGGGCTTAAACTGTTGAGATACGTAATTATGAGTACTTTCATAGTATTAATGGATAGTATAGAATAAGTCTGTATCTTTTCTTTTTGATACTGCTACCATAAACTCCTCAGGATAATTCCCTATCCCAATCATCATAATCGGTATTTCATTTTTCGGAATTGAAAATTCTTTATATAATTTGTGCCTGTAATAAAACGGGAAACTGGTCGTCAACGGAACGGTGGCTATTCCGAAAGAATGCAATGCATATATAAACGACATTGCAAATAACCCACCATCAATATACCCCTGATGGATTTCTTGGATAAAAAATGAATTAAGATTAGATGTAATAAGAACCACTTTATCGATATATTCAGTAAATCCTTTATTTCCTTTTTGGAAAATTAATAATCTATTTTTAATTTCATGCGAGTTAAATAAATGCACATGCCACGATTGCCTATTACAAACTGAAGGAGATTTTTTTGCAATCTCAATAGCTGCAATAATTACGTCATTGGAAACGGGAATCTCTGAAAAATTCCTAGTAGCATGCCTCTGTTCAGCAAAGGTCTTAAAATCAATTTTTGGGATTATTTCACTTCTCTTTATAAGTTTTGCCCCACCTTCGCCAGCTAATAAAGGTATTTTATATTTATTTAAAAGGTCATCTACTTTTTTAATTATGGTGGCATTACGAATACCATGCTTCTCCTGATATTTTATATAATCAATGATAACATTAACAGGATTTTTAAGAAATTCAGTATCGTGAAATTTGTCGGTATATCGTTGAAGATTCTCTAGTAAACGGATTACTCGTTGCTCTCCGAACCCAACTCTAGGATATTTAAATGATAGGCCTTTTTCAATAGCATGAGATTCAATATCTATATAGGATTGTATTTTCTGTTTTGTTCCCCATGTATTTACAACGCCAAGATTAATTACGAGCTGCCAGTATTCATACATTAATTCAAATAAAAGTCTAATCCCTATTATAACAACATTTCCTTTTATACTTTCTTTAATGGCACTCATACCTTTTCATTCTCATTTATAATTTTATCGAAATATTTTTTGTATTTTTGTGCAATTCTCTCAATAGAATAATTTTCCTTGGCAAACATACTCAAATTTGATTTTATTCTTTTGTAATTATCATCATGTGATTCTATAACATTTTTTAATACTCTTTGTAAGTCTATAACATCGTTCACCTTGAATAAAAACCCATTCTCATTATCTTTTATCCTTTCTCTAAATCCTTCTATATCACTTGCAATTACCGGAATATTATAACTATACGCGATCATATGTGGACCACTCTGAGCAACGTTTTCATATGGAAGGACTAAATAATGATTTGAACAAAATAAATCTGCTACTTCACTGCTATGCAATCTTATGAAATTAATTGAAAATAAATCCGGTTTATATATAAGATTTAAATATTGATCTGGATTGTTACACTGTCCAACGATTGTTAAATGAACTCGATTTGTCAATTCATCACCAAGCTGCTGTATAGCCTTTATTAATACATCAAGCCGTTTATTGCTTTTAACATTACCAAAGAACAGTAATTTAATTCTATTCCCTTCAGGATATTTCTGGGATTCTCCATATTCAGTTAATGCTAATGGTGTAAATAATGTATTTTTGTTTTTGTATTTTTTATTAAAGTAAGATTCAAGATACTCTGAAAATAAATGAATATTTTTATAAAATGAAAAAACAAATGAAGTGTATAATTTCATTAATTTTCTATATTGCCAACCTTTGTAATCAATAACATTGTGCGCGGCATGTATTATTTTTTTCCCCTTATTTAAAATGATATATGCCAATAAATGAAAATATGGAAATCCGACAAGATTAAAGTAGATAATGCTTGGATTCTTTTTCTTCAATCTCCAGAACATTTTCAAATAAATTAAAACATTAGCAATACTAATTTGTCTCTTTGGTAAAGGAACAATTACAATTTCAATATTATGCTGAATGCCATATTTCAGAAAATATTCTTTATCAACATTAATATTTACTGGAAACAGTACGTACCATTCAATCTGATATTGTTTTGCAAGCTCTTTTAATAATGGAATATCAAAATCAAGAAAATAGTCCGCTGTAATCCAAGCAATATTCTTCATTTTTCTGACTTAATTAGTTTGTATGCCTTAAAGAGTATGAGATAAGGTATTGAATATAAATTCAGGTAGTATGATTTGAACGTCTGATTAAAATACATTACATATTTTATTTGTTTTCTTAAACACAAATAGTCCTTTGTCTTAATTTGATTGATAAACCATTTATGCTTGTCGTAAATATTAGTTTTATCGTTTATATTGTTATTCTTAAAATAGTTTATTACCCAATCAAGATATGATACATTAGATTTAAATTTTCTGTCAAGAATCTCATAATTATTCTTTATTGAAGAAATATTTGAATTGCTTAGTCGCCAATATACTTTAGCGTCTGGAATTGTTTTTATTCCAGTATATCTACTGAACTTTATCCAGGTAGCATCATCTGTTCCCCAAGCCATATCAAATGATTCAAACTTTCCTTCTCTATAGAATACATCCTTTCTAAAAATGTATTCCACTGCAAAACTGTAAAACTTTGATTTTATCCTTGATTCAAAAAATTCCTCTGATGATAATATCTCAGGGTATTTCATACATTTATTTACAATTCTTTTATCTTCATCAATTATGTTGATATTAAAATGGTATACATCATAATCCCCCCTTCCTTCGATTGTCTCAAAGAAGGAACTCACACAGTTAGCATCCATTATATCATCATCTGAAAATAACCAAATCCATTTTTCACTTTTGACAAGGTCAATACATCTATTCCATTGTTCTGCAAGATTAATCTTACCAAGATTATGAGAAAAACTTTTGTAAACTATTGGAAGTTTATTTCTAAATTCATCAACAATACTTTTAATGTTATTTGGACTTGCATCATCACCGATATAGACAGTAAAATCTTTATTTGTCTGTTGTACAAGTGAATTCAATGCATCTCGCAAATAAGTATCTTTATAAGCAGGTATTACTATTGCAAGAATGTGCGTAGAATTTATCATCAACTTATACAGTTTTTACAGATTGCTCTTTAACATTACAATCTTGATATTTTTTATCCACTAAATAGAACACCAAACAGAAGAAAATGATAGCAGAATGATTTGTAAAATAGTCACTCAAACCAATAAGTAAAAAAGAATTAATAAATATCAATTTCAGGTATTTATTTTCAATTGTGTAAAACTTTGATTGCAATCCCTTTAAATGAATCACTATGACATTAAAAACATAAAATATTCCGAAGGTATTAAATGATCCAAAAATACCGATGTCTACCCTATAAAGCTTTAATACTTCATGAATTCCCTCCATAGTATAGCCGTATGAAGAATATGCATGTTCCTTTCCATTCCCCAATAAATACGTTATCCAATGAGGCCAAAATTCAAACATATAAAATTTAAATTCTAATACTCTTATATAAGCGTCATTCATTTGATCAACCGTCATATTTATTAATTCACCGAATAAAACGTCACGATATATATATAACATAAACCCGACTAGTAAAACGACGAATATCCCAAATGTCTTTCGTCGAATTGTCCCTTGCATAAAGACCGTAATAATCATACAAAACAAAGCCATCGCTAAAAATTGTCTCGTTCCCATGCAATAAACCCCCACCAGTGCTATAACCGAATAAACAAAGTAGAGGTTCTTTTTCTCAGATAAGAACTTCCAAAAAAAATAAAATATTACAAATAACCCATAATGATGCCTAAATGGCATGAATCGATATACCCCCGATCGTAATAATTCTCCTGTGTCCTCAGTCCTAGTATAAAAGATATAATAGGGATAAGTAAATTGTTGAACAATATTTATAATTGCCCAGCTAAACCCAATAAACAAAATAATAGAAACTACATTTTTCGCGGGAATATTATATTTATGTAATATAAAATAAGTCGTCCAATACAATATTGTCCGTAATTGAAGCAGCGAATAGTATACGGGTTGATCATGATAAACTAATGCAGGTATGGAACCGGCCAACGGAATTATCATCATTAGAATTACATTATTCTTGAAAAATAAATAATTATTATTATTTCTCTCTCCTTTGACCGTTAACACTAGTAAAAAGAATAATACTAATATCTCAACCCAATCATACACACGATCTGGAATAGCTTGAAATGACCAAAATCGAATACTTATAAGAGTAGCAAAGATAATAAAATATAAAATCCACTTATGAGGTACAGACTCTTTCATTATCAATTAAATATTCTTCATTGGTGGTGATTCTTCAATGGCTGTTAAAACATTTAAGAAGGAGTTGAAGATGGAGAATTTGAAAATATATTTGGTATCTATCACGTTAAATAGCTGCAAGGCTAATTCGAAACATATCGCCCAATGCAATGCTTTAACTATGGTATTTAAGATTGCTCATTATATCTCAAGATTTATGTAATAAATTCTCCATTTATGGAAAAGCTCAATACTGTTGGGGGTATAACAACACAATAAAATAAAACCACAATATTTTGTTTAGTTTTCAGAAAAACTAATTGCTGTTGATTTTACGAATGCTATAAAAATAATTGAATTATACTATTCTCTTATAATTACGTTAAGACTTTCCCAATCATTTCTTTAAAATCTATTATTTTAAATGAATATAAAATTACAAAATAGGTTGCACACCATAACAACGATTTGATTACTAACTGAATAAACAATGAGCTAAATGATAATTGCAAATATAAAATGCATAGCATTATACAAAAACCGATCAATGTTGGAATAAAAAATGCTTTGAATACTAGATTCGACTTTAGATTTAAAACTTTACTATTGAAATAGAAATAATAAAAACTCACCAAGATAATAATATATACTAAGTAACCAATTACTGCAGAACCCACACCAAAATATTCGCATAATACTGCGTTGATTATAATTGAAATTATACATGCAACAGCAGAACTTAAAACCAACATTTTTGTCTTCCCTGTAGCAAGAACTAAACTTGCCACTGGAGTATTATGCAAAAACAGTGTTAATGTAAAAATCCATAACATAAGCCATACGGATAAATGAGTGTATTCTATACCCACGTACAAAGTTAATAGTTCTTGAGAGCTTAACATTAAGGGAAAACACAATACGGAAACTAATATGCTTGTATATTTAGTCCCTTCGTAAGCCATTTTCTCAATTAAAGATCTGTCATTGTTCTGAATGGCTTTTGAGGTTTTCGGCAGAAGAATACCTATCAACATCCCACCTACAGAAATAATAAAAATCGGAAATACTTCTATTACGCGATATTCTGCTAATATGTCAATGCCATCTTTTGAAAATATTCCTAAAATTAAAGGGCGCGATTGCGTTGCAGTAAATTGGAAAATACTCATTGCCAAAATGGCTAACCCGTATTTAAAAACAACAGCAAAATCTTTCCAGTAAAGTGCCGGAAATACGCTACCTATTAATCTATTTTTTTTACACTGAAAATAATATGGAAAAATAACAAACGCATTTAGTGACAAGTAAACTATGAAATATTGAATTAACGACCATTTGTACAAAATGGTTATACCTACGATGGCTAATCCCAATACACTGCGTACAACAGCTATTTGCTGTATAAAAGCTACTTTCTCATCAGCTATCAGTAATTGATTAAATACAAAAGTTATCCAATTAACAATACTAAAAACTGCTAAAAAGTACAATAATTGTTGAAAAATTTCGAATTCTTCCGGTGTAATTTGAAATACATTTGCTCCCCATATTCCCAACACAATCAAAATAGAACTATTTATAAAACCAATACCTAAATAAAACATTATATTTGTTTGCGCAGTACGGTAAAGTAAATCATATTTTTCTGTTGCAATCCATTGTGAAAAGTATTTTACCGAACCGGTATTCATACCCATATCAAGCAAAGCCATGTAAGCATTCGTTGCCATTGCTAAAGTCAGTATGCTATAATTTCCTTTCCCAAAATATCCCAAGAGGAGCGGTATAGTCAAAAATTTTATTCCCGCATCCAATAATTTAGATATAACTCCCCACATAAATGAATGCGCAATATACTTACTCGTTGATTTAGCCTTCACCGCGAACGATTCTTTCCAATTTTTCAATATTCTTTATCAAAGATTCTTTGTCCCAATTCCACCATTGGGTTTCTTCTAACTTTTTGATAATTTCATTTGAAAAACGTTTCTTTATAACTCTAGCAGGATTTCCAACTACAATGGAATATGCTGGTACATCTTTTGTTACAATGCTACCTGCTCCAATTACAGCTCCGTTTCCAATAAAACTGCAAGTAGGTAATACTATTACATTTTGACCTATCCATACATCATTCCCAATATTTAACTCGTTCCAATGGAATCTATCCTTTTGTAACTTATTGTTAAACATTTTTCTATGAGCTATTGGATGGGTAGTAAAATCAGTTATAGGATGATTGGCTCTTAATAGATCGATTCTAGTTGCTATTGAACAATAATTACCAATTCTAATATTTGGTCTAATATTACTTAATATAAAACACCCGCCGTATGTACCATAACCGATATCGATATCATGATATTTTTTGTAAATACTTCTAATGGTGGTAGAATATAATATTCCACCTTCATGTTTAACTATAAGACTTCTGATCAGTCCTCGTAGTCTATCACTATGGACAATACCGTACAGCAATACCAAAAATTTCTTCATGCTTGTTATCAATTTTTTCCTAAAATATTTTTTATTGTTTTAATGCCAGTTTCACCAAGTACTGAACGTGCGACATTTTTCAATGATGCATTTTTATCAAATAGATCTCTTATACTTTTTTGTAACGTTCTTAATGCATGTACATCAGTCATCTGTTCTGTAAATACTTCAAACAATATGGGATTATCAGACTCAAGTTTTACCAACTCATGCAATTTAGATATATATTCACCCTCAATGCGAGCAGAAATATATTTGAATCCTACACTTTGCGCCCATCCTTGTGCACTAATATTGTGTTTTGCACCAATGCTGTTATCAGTAGTTGGACGTAAAGGCTGTTGATAGAATTCATTCCCACCATGGTTGTTAATCAATAATATTCGGGCATTGCTCTTTATGTGTTTTATTCTAAGAGAACTCATATCGTAAAAGAAACTTAAATCTCCTATTATCAAAAATGATAACCGCTCCGAAACAATTGACTGACCAAAAAAAGTAGACATACATCCATCTATACCATCTGTACCAATGTTAGCATAAACCTTTGTATTCTCAGGCAGTTGGAAAAAATGGCTAATGCGAATACTATTTAAAATACTTAAGTGCAACAAAGAATTTTTGGGCATTTTTTCCAAAAAATTCTTAATAACAAATATGTGTGAAAATGGAACTGAGGGTAAAGATATTTCTTTACTCTTTTCAAGCCATTTGTTGTAATACTCCTTATTGTTCATTGAGTCCGAATTCGCTTGCTTTATAAAGTAATTGAAAAAGGTATCAGCACTACATTCAAAGATTGTAGTTAAATTTTTATATGCATCGATTACATTTCCATTTTCATGAACCAACCAATGCCTGAATTTCTTTTTACGTAATGTTTCCTTCCAACGAGTTATTCCAAGGGTACCACCAAAAGATATTACTAAATCAGGTAAGTACTCGTCAAACTCCGTTTCAGACAATCCCATACCCAGCATAGATAAATTAATTTTACCTTCTATTTCTAGATTGCCCATATGTTCCGCGTGAATTACACAATTATACTTTTGGAAAAAGCTCACTACCAGTTCTTTGTGGACAAAATTTGTATTTTGCCCGGCCAAAACAAGAATTTTTTTCGAGTTTCTAATTTCTAATATTTTTTCATTCAGAATATCTGAATTTCCACCATCTAATGTAATTCGTTTAATTGCACGAACTTCTGGTAAATGGTCTACATACTCACTAGGCCAAGTAATTACTGTTGGAACAGGGACATTAATTTGAACAGGACCTTTCCCTCTATGGTCAAGTTCAAGAATGGCTTCATTAATTAGTCTCTCACAATACCAACTATCTGCATCTGAATTTACAATTGGTAGTTGCACAAACTTTCTGACAACTTTTCCATACATATTAGTTTGATCGATCATTTGATCCTCTTGCTGCCCAAGCATATATGGATCCCTGTCACCCGTCAACACTAATATTGGAACCCCTTGATAAAAGGCTTCCGTTATTCCTGGTAAATAATTTGTTGTAGCTGTGCTTGAAGTGCATGTTATAGCGACAGGAACATTGAGCTCCTGTGAAATACCGATAGCAAAATATGCCGCACTTCGTTCATCAACAACCGAATAACAATTAAAAAATGGGTCTTCTTCTACTGAAAGCAAAAAGTCTCGCATCCGAGAACCGGGAGAAATTACGACGTGTTTAATATTGTGCTTCTTTAATAATGCAATAAGGATGCGAATACTTTTATACTGTGTATACATATCTGCCGCCCTCTATGTTCAAGATAAATATCTAAAATAAAAATATTTTATTTTTTGTTTACTGTCAGCAATCTCTTTAATTGGGGTTTTTTCATCAGTTATCCTATCTCTTAAAGCCTCTTTCCTCCAATTAATTTCCCTGAATTGAGGTTGTCTTAGAAATTCATTTAAACACTTCTTAATACCTATTTCTGGATTTAAAAAATTATTTACATTAATAAATTCACCTATTTTGGAATTTTCAAATATTCTATTAAACATCCTATCGTATTGTAATTGATACGGCACTTTTTCAACTGAAACATTCACATTTTGTAATAACACTTTCGGCCTACGCCCCAAATGCTTTTCTAAGATAAATGAATATATTGATAAAACTTCATCCCAAGTTATACACTTTGAAGTCGTAATATTATAAATTTGACCCTTTGCTTTTGGATTACCCAGCAAAACAAATATACATTTTGCTACATCAAATCCATACGTCAGAGTTGTTGTTTTGGAAATATCACCTATAAAAACAATTGTCCTATCTTTTAATGCTCTGTAAAGCCACTCCTCTTTTTCTAAAAGTCCTAGTTGCAAACGATTTTCATTGTAAGTAATATATGGTCTAACAATTGTCCAATTATTACATCCTGAATTTTTTAGAATATCTTCTTGACGTGCTTTAGTTAACGCATATTCATCTGTATTTAAGAATTCTCTATCGCGAGAGACATCAAGTAATCGAGCAGACGTTTCCGTAAGGGGTGATTCTGAATCAGCATATACTCGTCCGGAACTTAAAAATAAATATTGTTCTGTACCATTTAGCAACATTTCAACTCGTTCTGTGAAACTACTTGATTTATATACCATAAAATCGATAATAGCATCCCATCGTTCTTTCAAAAGTACTTGTAAAAAATCTATATCAGAAGCATTCCCCTGCACAAATCTTATCTCGTTTTCAGATTTACGATTTTTACGAGTAGTTACAATGGTTTCAATACCATTATTTGACAACAAATTTATTAAATGCAAGCCTATGGCACCTGTTCCTCCTAGAACTAAAACCTTCATACTATCCTTCATAATTTAAAGTGACCTGCCCCCAGTTTATGTACCAATGCTAAGTTAATAAAATTCTTCAGGCATTGGCAAACTGAAGTGGATAAAATGTCTCCGGTGCTGGTGGTCGATACTTCAAACTACTGTGTGGCCTAATCGTGTTGTAATGTTTTCTCCATTGTTCTGTAACAACTTCTGCTTCATACATCGTATCAAAGATTTCTCCATTCAATAATTCATCTCTCAGCTTTCCGTTGAACGACTCAATGTAACCGTTCTCCCATGGACTTCCTGGTTCGATGAACAGTGTTTCAACACCAACATTGTGTAGCCACGTTCTGACAATCTCGGCAACAAATTCCGGTCCGTTATCTGACCTGATGTATTGCGGAGTACCTCGAACAACAAAAAGTTTTGCTAACGCTTCAACAACATCATTGGCAGTGATTTTTCTGCCAAGGTAAATGCTCAAACATTCTCTGGTGTACTCATCGATGATGTTCAGAATCCGCAGTGCTTTTCCGTTACTTGTTCTATCAGCAACAAAATCATAACTCCAGACATGATTCCGGTGCGTTGGACGAAGACGAATACAGGATCCATCGTTAAACCATAACCGTCGCCGTTTGGGTTGCTTTATAGGCACTTTTAAGCCCTCTAATCGCCAAATGCGTTCAACTCGTTTATGATTCACATGCCAGCCTTCATAACGCAGCAAAGCTGTTATCCGCCTGTAACCATATCGTCCGTATTCCAGAGCCAGTTCCGTGATGCGTGTTGTCAGTTGTTGCTGCTCTTGACTGATCCGCTGTTCTTGTCTTTGTGTTGATCTGGGTTGCTCAAGAACCGCACATATACGACGTTCTGAGTATCCCAATGCTTCTTGGGCTTGTTCCACCGCCCGACGTTTTTTTGCCGGGCTTAAAAGTTTTCCGTGCGACTTCCTTTCCCGAAGGGATGCCGTTGGCACAAAATGGAATTGTCAATCGTTAGATCTGCGACGACTTTTCGTAATCGTTGGTTCTCTTGCTCGATCTCCTTGAACCTTTTTGCTTGATCAATCCTGAGGCCACCGTATTCTTTTCACCATTTATAATACGTGATCGAACTAATTACCAATTGCCTGACTACTTCTTCCAGGGTTTGACCTTTGGCTTGCAGAACTTCTGTTTCTCGAAGCTTATTGATGATCTCTTCTGCGGTGTGTTTCTTTTTACTCATAATTGCCCTTTCTTGATGAACTCCAATATATTAAATTGGATCATCTTTTTGGGGGCAGGTCAATTCAATAAAATGTATTATTTTCAACATCATTATTTGTTTAATAATATTCCTAGTATTTCAATTTGTATGAATTATTTTACGAAACTATATTTTAACGTATCACAATCAATTAATTATGGATTCAATTTTAAAAATTGAATTAAATGATTTTTTAACATCTTCATTTTTTCTGATACCACTGTATCCATCCGATTTCTGATTAATTCTTGTAGTTCAGTTTTTCTATTATAAGCTTTTTTTATATTCTCAAAGATTTCATCTGTATTTTGAACCAACATATCTCCCATAAACGGATAGGACAAAGTATCAAGAAATAAGCCATTAAATTTACGGCTGTAAGCCATCGGGAAGACAGGAACTCCAGAGGAAAATGCAGCAATTGTGGCGTGCATTCGTGCTCCAGCAAAAAAATCAAATCCAGCAATATAATTTTTTGCCGCAATCGGTGTCAAGAAAAATGGAGCTAATACAAGATTTTCGGCTTGGTAATCCTCGAAAAGATTAGTGCACACAGCGTAATCATTTTCAACATTCTTATTAATATCAACAACATGCGACACGAGATGTAGTTTAACACCGTCAAGTGAAAGAAAATACCTCACGATACTGTGAATTAATTGGTGATAATCAACCTGAAGATCGAATTGATTATTCTGTGTATAACCACCATTCCAAATCAATGCAGATATATTGAGACCAACATGAATAAAATCAGTAGAGAATTTTTTTCGCTCAAATGGCATAAAAAATGCGACATCAATAACTTCATCAATATACTTCTGGTCTGTTTCTTGTTGCAGGAATGTAAAACTTTGTTTGTCTCTTGCCAGAACTACCGTGCAATGTTCAATGGTATCTACTGCTTCTTTTTTTAGTACTGGGTTGTTGAATGGTCCAATTGTTTGAGGTAATAATAGTTGAGGAATTTGTTTTTTTATAAATGTTTTTTTTGTAGAATTTATGTTTGAAAATCGCTCTTCTCCATAAATATCAGTAAAGCTATCTCCTTCACTAATATCCAAAACAAAATCTAATTTTGAATATTTATGATAATCTTTATAAAACACAATTGATTTAAGTATTCCTCTTATTCCAATAGGAATTATACATCTTAGATTTTGGAAATATATTGTATCATTAAAAATTGAGATCGCATCTCTGTCCGATTTATTTGATGCTGTTCCAATAATATAATATTGAAAAGAAATTTGCTTTTCCCGGGCAATTTCCTGAAGTAAATACAAAATAGAGTATGTAAGCGCACCTACGCCTCTATTTCCGCTATATGGGTTAGCCCATATTAAACCTAATTTTTTCGCCATTCTCTTTATCGAAGTATAGCTTTGACCAAAGAATATAATCGTTGTATTTTGTCTTTTAAAATAATCCAACAACAAGAGAAAGATAGAGATAAAAATAAAATAACAACAAGAAAAATTGATCTTTTGGGTCCGGCTTTTTCTATAGGTATGCCGGCCTCTTCTCTAATATTAACAATAGGTGCATCCTTTACTTCTTCTAATTTTATGAGTTCCATCTGTTTAGTCAATTCAATGTACACCGTTTGTAAAATCTCAATATTTCTCAGAAGTCTTGTTTGATCCAATGTCAACTGCGGCGAAAGACCAATAACACGGTTTTGTTCTCGAAATTTTTTAAGGACTTCTTCGGCATTTCGTAAAGAATCCTTCACTTGATCTATTCTCTTCTCAATATAAATTCTTTGTTCTACAGCGTTCGATTTCCGTTTTGTTCTTACATATTCATCAAGAGAAGCAACCAAATTATTTGCAATTTCCGAGGAGAGAATTTGTTCGTCAGCTCGCACTGTAATCGTTAGTATACTGGTGAGTCGATCAATATCAGTAGAAAGAATGTTTTTCTTAAATATCTTTGACATTTGTGTAAACTTATCGCGTTCCTGCAAAAAAAGTGGGTCACGTTCATCAGTTTTTTCAATATCTATTTCGTAATACTCAATAAGGTTGACAGGATTATTAAATTCCCTAGTATTATATTTTTTATATATAACAGGAGCTAGTACTGATTCCCCCTCTATTAATTTTTGATAAATCACCGTTGGTTCTGTTTCCCCAACGCTTATTCCCGCAACGGCTGCCAAACCGCTCAAACCTCCAAGAAGACTACCTCCTCCATAATCAGGGAGAATGATCACTGTGCTGTCGTAATAGTTTTTAATAAAAAGGAGAAGGACTGCGGCAGAAAGAATTGCAACAGCACCATTGAAATATAAAAGCTTTTTCCAATTCTGGATAATGATGCGAATATATGGAGCAATTTTTTCAATAAATTCTTTGATACTATCAGAATTTTTTACGGTGAGATTTTCTTCATTCATAAATTATAAGCATAATGTTTTATAACTGATTCGCTAGCACCAATACTGTAAACATACTTGCCGCAATCGCAAAAAGATCGCGAATAATCGTTCCCGCACTTTCTCCCTCTTTCTCCGGTAACGGAATCGGAATTTTCGTTACGACAATTGTCGAACCATCAAATACTTCTGTATTTCCTGCAAACCAACCGGAGTGGAATTGTTCTGCATTCCCATTGGGATGATAAAGAATAATGTGGTCAGAACTATCGGTAACTCCCCCCGCTCTGTTAATGTAATCCCACAGGTCATCCCCTTCAATAAATCCGAGCAGCGTGGGATTAAATACCTGTCCTAAAATTCGAACCGAATTCGGTTTCTTCGGTAGCGAAATCTCATCGCCAGGATGCAAAACAATATCTTCATCTCCTTTAGGGTCATCCATAACGTTGGAGAAGTCGACATTCACCCGGTCTCCGTTGCGGTTCAATCTGCCGCCGCGCAGATACGCTGCCGATGTTGTTCCACCGGCGCGTGTAATCATCTCGGATAAATACTCATTATGAGTCCGGAGCGTATAATCACCGGGGTATTTCACTTCCCCTTTAATCGTTACAATTTGGTGCGCCTGAAAATTAGGATCAGGGCGGATAAAAATATGATCGCGGTGTTTCAGCATGAAATCATTTTTTCGTATCCCCTGAAAATAAGAAAAACTATTGACGGCATTGGTATCCCGCAGGTCTGGCAGATCGGAAAAATAGATATATGATATTGTATCATCCTGTTTTTTTCGATCCAGACGAGCGATTTCAGCCTGCATGGTCCATGCTTCTTCCGCATAGCCTTCTGCCAACATCAACACATCAATAAGGGTCATATTATTCGTTAAAGCATAACGCCCCGGTTTTTTTACACTACCGCGGATATCGACGTATTTCTCTTGCAGTTGCGAAATCTCGATACTGTGGACAATGATTTCATCCATTGGTTTTAAAGGAATATTTGCTGATGGCACGCTGTCCAGGAGCGCCTTTAAATCAAAAATAAGTGAGTTCTTCGTTCGATTATCTTCGCTTAACCGGAGTAATTCCCCCCGATAGAGAAACGTTTTTGCGCGGTACAACGAATCCTGCAATCCTCCCGCTTGAAAAACGATGTCAAATAAAGTGATGCTGTCCGAATACGGAAATGCCCCTGGATTTTTTACATGTCCGGAGATTGAAACTGTACGATTCCCGGTAATCTCCACATCATATTTGGAATAGATCTTCACCTGGTCCAAACTGTCGATGAGGATATTGTGCTTCTCATCTTTCTGTAATGCTTTTACCAGGTCCACCTGAATCGATTGCAGTGTCTTGTCCGGACGTGTGCGAAGAATGTCTGCCCGCTGTAAATAGGAAAACGGCTGCAAACTGTCCGCAAGGATAATAAGATCCAGCAACCGCATCTTCGGCTGCAATTGATATGTCCCCGGACGATAGACTGCACCGGAGATGGTCGCATAATTCTTCACCATATCCAGAATTGAAAAGAGTGTAATCTCATCGCCGTCTTCAAGGTTGTATTCCTTATTCTTCGCTATGATATCGCGAAAATTCACATCAATCAGTTGACGGTCGAATTGATTTTTCTTCCGGTCCTTAAACGAAATAATGCGTGCAAGCTGAATCCGTTCGAGATATGCCGTTGCGACCGCACCCCCCGCATACTCCAGCAGCTTCTGAATATTTTCATTCGGCAGCAGTTCGTAAATACCTGGTTTCCGCACTTCTCCTTTAATCGAGATTGTATTTTTTCGAACGGGGACAAAAATTATATCATTGCTTTGCACACGGACATCATTATTCTTATCGGCACCAGTCAAATAAGAATAGAGATCGACTCTGGCGATGATCTTATTGCCGCGGATCAACCGAATTTCACGAAGACTTCCGTTCGTTGTCGGTCCGCCAACGGCAAAAAGAGTATTGAACACATTCGCATAACTGTTCACGGTATAGCCGCCGGGATTCTTCACTTC
>Ga0172379_10003641_pt1 | contig 24160 bp, 19 predicted proteins | sample GrowelOW334metaG_FD_119756 | JGI IMG/M metagenome (GOLD analysis project Ga0172379, IMG submission 119756) | Groundwater microbial communities from an aquifer near a municipal landfill in Southern Ontario, Canada - Groundwater well OW334 metaG | ecosystem: Environmental > Aquatic > Deep...
AGCCCCTCATCTCCTTCTGCTCCTACAACGCGGAGGCCGGGCACAACTATGGTGATATTGAGAAGGAAGGTTTTGTGAAACGTGTTCTGGAAGAGAACGGAAAACCGGTCATCAAGTAAGGAGGCCGTCATGAAAACCGTCATCGTCACGCCGCGTTCACTCTCTTCCGGCGGGCATCCCCTGCTGGAGAAAATCAGGGAAGCAGGGTACGGAATTTCGTTCCCGGCCCCCGGTGCACAACCTACCCCAGCCCAACTCGCGACGGTGCTGGACGGCGCTGTCGGCTGGCTCGCGGGGGTGGAAAAAATAGACGCAGCCCTGCTTGCGGCGGCCAAGGACCTCAAGGTGATTTCCCGCAACGGCACGGGGGTGGACAACATCGATCTTGCCGCGGCGGAGAGACACGGTATCGTCATCCGCCGGGCTGAAGGTGCCAACGCGCGTGGCGTAGCCGAGCTCGCCTTCGGCCATATGCTCGCCGCTGCCCGCAGGATACCGCTGTCGGCGGAAGCCCTCAGGGGGGAAGCGTGGACCCGGGAAAAGGGTTTCGAGCTTGAGGGCAAGACCCTGGGTCTTGTCGGTTGCGGCCGCATCGGCAAATTGGTCGCCCATTTTGCTTTCGCCTTCGGGATGAAGGTCCTTGCCTACGACCCGTACCCCGACTACGCCTTCGCCCTGTCCGACAGCTTCAAGTGGACGACGCTGGAGGAAGTCCTGACCGGTGCCGATGTCGTCAGTCTCCATTGTCCGCCCCGCCCGGACGGCAGCGCCGTCATCGACGCGCTTGCCCTCGCTTCCATGAAGAAAGGCGTCATCGTCGTCAACACCGCCCGAGAATCGGTCGTGGAATGGGTGGCCATGAAAGCCGCCCTCGATTCCGGAAAGGCAAGCTGGTACACCGTGGACGCCTTCGACCGTGAGCCGCCGGAGACCTATGAAATTCCCCGGCATCCACGGGTCATCGCGACGCCCCACATCGGCGGCTTTACCGACCAGAGCATAGACAGGGCAACTGAGGTGGCGGTTGTCAACCTGCTCGCTTCCCTGGCGGAAGCAAAGGCTTAGCCGTGCCGAATCCGCCCGATCCGATCAGTCCATACAAACCGATCAGCATGAAAATCCATACCGCAAACCAGATTCCCCTCAAGCGGGGCGAGTCTTCTCCGGCCCATGGTGCCGGCAGTAGTATGCTCCATGCCTGGTGGCTGGGGCAGGCGGGTTTCCTGTTCGAGTCTTGCGGCCTGCGCATGCTCATCGACCCGTACCTGTCGGATTTCCTGGCGCAAAAGTATAAGGGGAAAAAATATCCCCACACCAGGATGAGCCCGCCACCGGTCCAGGCCGAAGAATTGTTCGACATCGATTTTGTCCTTGCCACCCACGGACACTCGGATCATCTGGATCCAGGTTCCATTCCCGTCATGGCCAGGAACAATCCTTCCTGCCGTTTTGTCGTACCTGAGTCCTGCCAGGCAGCCGCCCTTGAGAGGGGAGTCCCTGCGGACAGGCTCCTTACGGTGAACGCGGGTGACAACATTACCCTTGGTGGCGGCGCTATCCTTTCCATGATACCCGCCGCCCACGAACAGTTGGAAAGGGACACCGCTGGGCACTATCTTCACTTGGGGTACGTTTTCGATTTTGCCGGACTGAACGTCTGGCATTCGGGCGATTGCTGTCCCTATCCCGGGCTTGAAGAGTCGCTCGTGAATTTTAAGGTCGATGTCGCCTTCCTGCCGGTAAACGGCAGGGACAAGGAACGCACCGGCAATGGAATCATCGGCAATTTCAGGTTGGATGAAGCATTGGATCTCGTGCTCACGGTTCCCATCGCCTTGGGCGTGGGGCACCATTTCGGCCTTTTCGATTTCAATACCATAGCTCCGGAGGAAGCCCGACAGTATCTGTCCACCCGGCCGGAAGCGGAAGGACGTTTTTTGCTTGCAGAACCAGGTACGATGTACGAGTTTTCATCCCAAAGGATGGGGACATGAAGAAGGAACAGGTTTTTGTAGAGGAACGAAAGCAGGCCATACTCGATTACGTGAAGGCGCGCAAGAAAGCGGGCGTCAACGAGCTGTGCGAGAAATTCGGCGTTTCCTCCGCCACCATCCGCAACGACCTCCGGGATCTTGAGCAGAACCGTTTGCTGGTACGTACCCACGGCGGCGTGATGGTCCAGGGGCAGGCCAGGTTCGAACCCGTCGCCGCCGACAAGACGGTGCATCACGTGGACTCCAAACGGCATATCGCCCAGGCCGCGCAACGCATGGTAGAGGACGGGGACACCCTTGTACTCGACACGGGGTCCACCACGCTGGAACTGGCGCTGCTCCTTTCGGAGAAACGCAACATAACGATACTCACCAACGATATTGCCATCGCGACCATTCTGGAGAACCACCCTTCCGCGGTGGTCCATCTGATCGGGGGCATCATCCGCAAGGGTTTCCATTGTACCGTGGGTGGCGCGGCACTCGAGAATCTCAAGAACCTGACTGTCGACAAGGCCTTCATGGCCGCGAACAGTTTTTCCCTGGAAAAAGGCGCCAGCACACCGGACCTCCAGCAGGCAGATCTCAAGCGCCTGATGATATCCATCGCTACGAAGGTTTTTTTCCTTGTGGATTCATCCAAGTTCGGCCGCAACTCCTTCGCGGGTTTCGCACCACTGGACGTCATTGACAGCCTTATCACCGATACGATCTCCGAAGAGGACAAAACAATACTCGAGGATAAGGGCATTGAAGTAACCGAAGCCAGTCCACAGACAACTCAGGGTTGTACCGGGGATGGCACAGAAAGTGGAAGCACCATAGTTGAATAAGGAGCAGGAAATGAACGAAAAATTGCAGGCCATTGGAAATATCGGTATTGTTCCGGTCATCAAACTTGAAAATCCCGCGAACGCCGCAGCCTTGGGAAAGTCCCTGCTGGAGGGTGGTTTGCCGGTTGCGGAAGTAACCTTCAGGACCGCCTCCGCCGCGGAATCGATCCGGATTCTCCGCAGGGAATTTCCCTCCCTGCTCGTAGGCGCCGGAACCATCATAACCATGGCCCAGGCGGAGGCCGCCGTGGAAGCCGGAGCCCAGTTCGCCGTCACCCCTGGCTTCAACAAGAAAATCGTGGAGTTTTTCCTCATGCAGGGCATGGTGGTCGTACCGGGAGTCAACTCACCCACCCAGGTGGAAATGGGACTCGAGCTGGGCCTGGACGTCCTCAAGTTCTTCCCTGCCGAGGCCTCCGGGGGCATCAAAATGCTTAAATCCCTGTACGGCCCCTATTCGGACGTCAAGTTCATGCCCACCGGCGGTGTCGAAGCCTCCAACCTGGGCGCGTACCTGGCGCTACCCAACGTCGTCGCCTGCGGAGGTAGCTGGATGGTGAAGGACGAGCTTATCAAGGCTGGCCGTTTCGCCGAAATCGCTACCGCCTGCCGCGAAGCCGTGGAACTGGCGAGGGCCTCCCGGGTGAAGTAGTTAAAGGCTGCCCTGCTTGGACGCGGCAGGGCATTCCCTGTATGCTCGCTTGTCCTATCCGGCTTTGCGCTCTGACCTGTCCGTCTTCTGCAGGTACGTGAGCAGTATCATACCAAGGGCTACGGGCAGGCTGAAAAGCAGGAAGGCCTTGTTGAACCCCGCCCGGTCGATGACCATGCCAAACAGGGTGGGGCTAACAGCGGAGGTAATCGTCATCACACCCATGAGTATGCCGAAGAGCTCTCCCTTGCCAAGCTTTCCTCCCAGGTGGGGCATCAGCAGGTTCTGGTTAATTACGCTGACACCACCAAAGAATCCCAGGATGGCTACCATCAGTGGATAGATCAATTTGGGCAGACCCACGGCAAAGATCAGTATGGAAATGGCGATAAGGGCTGAAGCGACGGTGAGGACGGCGAAGTAATTAAAGCGCTTGGATATCCTGCCGGCCACCAGGCAGCCCGCGATGCCTCCGGCGAAGTAAAAGGCGGTTCCATAGGCAGCGGAACTTTCCATGAACCCAAAATACCGTACGAAGATGGTGGGAAGGAAGTTGACCACCGCCGTTACGCTTATGACCCTCAGGATGACGCTGAGCAGAAAAAGCATGAAGCGGCGTAGCGTACGCGCTCGTTCTTTCCTGCCGGCTTCCGCACTGCCTTTGGCCTGTACTTGTGAAACACTGTCCGCTACTCTTGCTACCCTCGCATAGGAAGGGTCTTGGGAGGATAAGAAAGCCAACCCCATGATCAGGGCGGGGAGAGCTGTAATCAGCATGACACCCCGTATGCCTATCCATCGAAACAGGAAACCGTTCACCAAGTACATCAGTAGAATCGCACCGGTTCCGTAGCTTTCGTACACGCCCATAACTTGGCCCTTGTTGTCCGGATAGACCTTGTCGATGATGGCGTACATTACCGGGTGGAAAGTGCTTACTCCTATGGCGGTAATGGAAATCGCCAGCAGGAACAACCCCAATGAAGGAGCGAAGCCCGACGAGGCGAGCCCGAGGGCTGCCAGGATAAAGCCGAAGCCCAGAATTTTCCTGGGCGAAAAAAGGTCGGATAATTTCCCCATGACGAAGGAACCGGCGGCCGTCACTACCAGGTACACGGTCAGGATGCCACCGGCCTGTGTATAGTTAAGTTTGTACCGAATAAGCAGCGAAGGCAGGACCAGGGGCAGGATGAACCAGAACAGGTCGTTTGCGCTGTGCCCCAACAGTTTCATTCTCATGCGCTCTGTCTAGCCTAAATTCGCACCTTTGTCAAAAGCCCCCGCCTGCATGCGCGTTTGGCCAGGTGGCGCGGGCCACACTGGCTTGGAAAACTTGAGGGGCTCATAGCAACTGGGTTTCAAGTCCGAAGGCTTTAGCCGTCAAATCCAATTCGAGCGACTTGTCTCCGGTGGTGAAACACTGGTGGTGAGAGTATAGCGAGTTCATGAGGGCGCGACCGTCGCGTACGCGGACCACAGCCCCGTTGCGGCAATCGGAACCCGGATAGCCAGCGTAGGAGACGATTTCGCCGGGAATCACCTGCAGCTTCTGCAGGAGCGGGTCCAGTTTGGTCAGGGTGACCGGGCCAATGGGCAACTCCGCGTCTATGGCAATGGCGTTGTCGTCCACTATGGCCAGCACCTTGGGTTTGAGCTTCCAGGCCGACGCGTGGGCGGAGCAGACTATGCCGAAGTAGCCGCAATGCGCGATAAGCGCGTGGTTTTCCGGGTGTTCTACATTGGGGAAAGCCGCGATCTTCTCGTGCTTCAGCGCCGCCTGGCCCATCAGGAAGGGATAGATATTGCTCATCATGACGGGTCCGCCTATGGATTCGTGCATGATGTATTCCGTAAGCAAGGACATGGTATCGGCCTCGCATGACCAGAGCAGGCCGCTCTCCTTGAAGAGCAGATCCCAGGCCAGGCAGGGAGTGGTGTCCGAATACATGGACTCGTTCAGGCAGTTGATGCCCGCGCCGCGGATGCGGGTATCTCCCCCGATTTCCCGCCTCACGGCCAGGTACATTTTTGCGGCGCTGCGCAAGGGTTTGCAACCGGTTTCCTGATCGCTCAGCTTCTTTTCCTTTATCACCGCATCTGCCTCTGCGTCGCTGAATAGTCTCGCGTCGGCGCCCAGTTTCCTGAAGCTCCGCTTCTCGATATCCACACCGAAACGCTTCTTCATGGCAGCGGAACAGCTTTCCTCCCACCAATAAAAACGCTTGAAGATGCTCGCCTGCATCCCCTCGCCCGGGTCGTCCTGGAACACGAGGAATTTGGTATCCTTCAGTTGGCGGCGGGCCCCCAGTGCGGCACAGATGGTTTTCGCCTGTTCCAGTGTATAGGGAGTGAATACCTGGGCGCCTTTGGCTTTCAGCAGGCTCACAATTTCCCAATCCCACATGGCGACTGTACAGAATTCCGAGGTAAGGACCAGAAAGGGTTTGTCGATTTCAAGAATACTGTCCATCTGCTTGAAGGCATCCCCGATAAGTTGGGGGAATACTATGGCGTCGGCATCGGGTAAGGCCTTGCCCAACTCGACCGGAGCGAGAAATTCCGCCTCCTTCAGTAACTGGATGGAAATGGTTCTTAATTGTTCAGTAAATTCGCCATCCATCCCGGATTTGAAGTAAACTGGAAGCAGTCTGGCCTTCATGCTTGAATCCTCCCTTGAACTGTACCTATGGAAACCAGATTACGATGCTTTATGTATATCGTCAAGCGTTTATTATTAAATATTATCGTTATACTGATTATTTTTATTGACATACTGTGATAATGATGTATTATGGTGTTTAAACGACAGTAAACCGAAGCTTAATTTGTTTCGGGACAGGAGGTAGGACATGAAAATCGGTATTGACAGTTATTGCTACCACAGGTTCTTCGGCGAGGTGTATCCAGACCAGAAAAATCCTTCCAAGAAAATGACCATGGAAGCTTTCATCAAACGTGGTCATGAATTGGAAGTTGATGGGCTTTCGCTTGAATCCTGCTTTTTCCCCAGTTTCGATGCGTCTTATCTGGCGGAAGTCAAGGCAATGCTGGATTCCTATAAGCTGGACCGTGTTTTTGCCTGGGGGCATCCGGATGGACTCGAAGGCGGAAAGAATGAAAAGGCTTTCGATGACATGATGAAAGCCATGGAATACGCAAAAGCCATAGGTGCCGATACCATGCGGGTGGTCGGTTCAAGCCTTGCTTTCCGCAATGAGGACCACGGTCCACAAATGAAAAAGCTGACCAAAATGTTCAGGACCGCGGCGAGGCAGGCGGAAGGAATGGGCCTGAAGATCGCCGATGAGAATCATATAGACTTCGATTCCGACGAAATGATCCAACTCATCGAGGCAGTCGGGTCACCCAACTTCGGCATTAACTTTGATACGGGAAATTTCATGCGCGTCCACGATGATCCGGTGGAAGGTATGGAAAAATTGGCGAAATACACCTTCGCCACCCATGTGAAGGATCTTAAGCCCATGAAGGGCCTTAGCGTGAAGAACTGGCATTTCTTCGCCACAACCCCGGTGGGAGAGGGTCTGGTCGACAATCTTGCCTTGGCCAAGATCCTGAAGAAAGCCAAATATAAGGGTTTCCTCGCAGTCGAGATCGATTTCCTGCATCCTGATTATAACGATGACGAGGATGCGGCGGTCGCCCAAAGTATCAAGGAATTAAAACGAATAGCCGCCTTGGTTGGCTGATAGGAAGGAGATGGATATGAAGGAACTCAGGGTAGGCATAGTCGGCCACAAGTTCATGGGCAAGGCCCACAGCAATGCCTGGAAGCGGGCGCCCGAATTTTTTACTATGGATACGAAACCTGTCCTTCAGGTAGCCTGTGGAAGGAACCAGGAACAGCTTGACGGGTTCGCCAATAATTGGGGCTGGAAACGCACCGAGACGGACTGGAAAAAGATGGTAGCCTCCGACGATGTCGACATCGTGGATATCTGCTCGCCCCAGGCCACCCACCATGAAATCGCCATGGCGGCGATGCAGGCGGGAAAGCACGTATTTTGTGAAAAACCCCTGGCTGTGAACGTGAAGCAGGCCGAGGAGCTTTGGGCCATGGCGCAGAAAACCGGTGTTACCCACTACGTGAACCACAACTACCGCCGCTGTCCCGCGGTCAGGCTTGCCAAACGCCTGATCGACGAGGGCAAGGTTGGACGCATTTTCCACTGGCGAGGCGCCTACCTGCAATCCTGGATTGTGGATCCCAATTTCCCGCTCACCTGGCACCTGCGCAAGGAATTCGCCGGTTCGGGACCCCAGGGCGACCTCAACTCCCATTCAGTGGACCTCGCCCGTTATCTCGTCGGCGATATCAAGTCCGTAACAGGCATGACGGCAAACTTCATCACCGAACGGCCGTTGCCCGACGAAGCCGCCTCCGGCACCTTCAAGGGTGGAAGCTCGGGTACGGGTATGGGCAAGGTAACGGTGGAGGATGCCGCATTCATGATCGTCGAATTCGAGAACGGCGCCCTGGGTTCCTTCGAGGCTACGCGTTTCGCGCCAGGACGGAAGAATTATAATTATTTCGAGATCTATGGGGAAAAGGGCAGCATCATCTTCAATCTTGAAAACATGAACGAGTTGCAGTACTACTCATCCACCGATCCGGATTACGCGCAGGGTTTCAGGACCATACTCGCTACCGAAGGCAGCCATGAATATATGGCTAATTGGTGGCCTGCAGGACATATCATCGGGTACGAGCATGGATTCGTACACGCGGTTGTCGATTTCGTGGATGCGGTCAACAAGAAGACGCGTATACGCCCCGATTTCTACGATGGTATGATGGAACTGAAAGTGCTCGAAGCCGGACTGGAATCTGCGGAGAAAGGCAAGAAGATACTCGTATCCTGACCCGTCTCGTGGATTATATTATCCGTAGATGCCGCCGGCCCTTCCGGACCGGCGGACTTTTAATACCGACTCCTATGTGAAAGTGGGCGCATGTCCAAGCGAAAAAGCGTTCGTTCCGCCATTTTCCATTCCCACCTGGCACTCATCATTCTGATGACTTTGGTCTACACAACTTTATTTTATATGTACGCCGCCGATATCCTGAGAAAAAGGGCGGTTGCCTCCCTCCAGGAATTCGCTTCATCCTTCGCCCGTTCGATCGACGCCGAGATTCTGAGGATGAACAATATCTCGCTAAATATATGCTCTTCGGAAGTGATCAAACGCAGCTTCTCGGAATTCGGGCTGCTCCATACGGCACCGGAGAGCGCGGACAGGAATTTCCGGAAATACCAGAAAACGAAACAGATCAACGACCTGCTGTTCACGCTTATTGGTCCGCTCAAGCCCGTGCCCCAGGTGAACCTCTACAGGTTGGACGGCGGCATGGTAGGCGCCGGTGTGTTTTCACGGGAGGGGGACCTGGACGTAAGGACGATGGACTGGTTCGCGGAGCTGGACTTGAAGTACGGGGCCAAGCTTGTATCCTACCCCCGGGAAGATGCCCTTCTCAACGAGACTTTCGTCATGTACAGGCACGAATTGTATATTTCCCTTTGTCGGGTATTCTTCGATCAGGCCAAAAACGCCGCCGGGGTCATCGAGGTGAAACAATTCCACGACGAGGTGTTCAGGAATTACCGTAGTGGGGTGGAGTCGGTTTTTGTTTTCGACAGGAAAGGCCGACAGTTGTATCCCCTTCCGGGACAGGTCGCGGCCTGGAACCCGGTCTTCCTGGCCGGCCTGGTTCCGGAAAGTCCGGCCATATCTTCCGCAGCGGATGGAAGGGGCCGTGAGATGCTCCTTACCCAGGAATGCGCCCAGGTAGACTGGAAGGTAGTGGTAGCAAAGCGGGAAAGCTTGCTGCTGAAACCGGTCAGGAATTTCGCCTACCTGATACTGGTGCTGGGAATACTGGTAGCGGCGGCGGCAGTGTGGTTTGCCTCGCGGGTCTCTGCAAGTATCACCTTGCCAATTTCCAATCTGAGGTCCGCCCTGAAAGTCTTGGAGAGGGAGGGCATCCTTCACGATAGTCGTATCGACCTGCCCACCGATCTGGATGAACTGGGTGGCTTGCAGCGTTCCTTCAACGAGATGCAGGCAAAGGTACGCGAATCGGTCCACGGAATGCTCGAAGCCAAGGACGGTGAGATGCGGGCGACCTTCCTGGCCTTGCAATCCCAGATGGACCCGCATTTCCTATTCAACATGCTGAGCGTGTTGGGCATAATGGCCGAAGAAAACCTGAACCGTGAATTGACGGAGACCATTGGGCATCTTACCCATCTGTTGCGCTACAGCGCGTCCGGGTCGTCCTCGTTCGTAACCCTTGCGGAAGAAATGGAATATACGCGACGCTATTTTCTTTGCATGAAGACACGCTTTCGTGATGATCTGGATTTCTCGATTTCCATACCAAAAGAGATGGAGTCCTTGATCATACCAAAGCTTCTCGTACAGCCACTGGCTGAGAATTGCATGAAATATGCGACAAACCGGGAACCACCCTGGTTGATTTGTGTGGGTGGTTCCTTGCACGGGGGCATGTGGGAGATTACAGTGAGGGACAACGGACCCGGTTTCGATCCGGAGCTGCTCCCGGAGCTGAATAGTGTCCTCGCAGCCCAGGGCACTGGTGGCGATACGCCTGGCCTTGATCTGGGGGGAATGGGTCTGAAGAATATTGCCGCCCGGCTTTTTCTGAGATTTGGAGACCATGCGTACTGTAGGGTGGGAAATAGTGCGGGTGGTGGAGCTTGCGTCGCCATTGGCGGGAGGTATTCCGGTGCCTGATACCTTCAGGGTCCTCGTCGTCGAGGACGAAGCGGCTATCCGCGAGAATATAGTGAAGAAAATTATGGAAGCCCACTCGGGTTTCGAGATTGTCGCGCAGGCGCACAACGGCGCCGCTGCATTGGAAAGGCTGAAGTCCACGGCAGTCGACCTGCTGGTGACCGACATCCGCATGGCGGTGATGGACGGACTTGAACTGGTTGAATCGGTCTATTACCGATATCCGGAAATGAGGATGATCATCATTTCCGGTTACAATGAATTCGAATACGCCCGGCAGGCACTTCGTTTTGGTGTGAGTGAATTCCTGCTCAAGCCGGTAGACAGCGTGGAATTGCGGAATGCCCTGACCCGCGTTTACGAAAGATTGCAGGAAGACGATGCCGAGGCCTTTGCCGATTTGGCAGGAATGCCGGAAAAGGAAGCCCGCGTCCAGCTGGCCGAGTCTGCCGCTGAATATTACCGCATGCATTATCTGAAGCATCCCTCGCTCGAACAGGTGGCTGAGCGCCTGCGCGTAAGCCCGGCTTATTTGGGCCGGGCTTTCAAGGATCAGTTCCAGGTTTCGCCCAGCAAGTATCTCTTTGACCTCATAATGAACCAGGCAAAAAAAATCCTGGACGAACGGCCGGATCTTATGGTTAAGGAAATCGCTTCCATGCTCGGCTACGATGACCAGTGCTATTTCAGCCGGGCGTTCAAGAAACTCTCAGGCATGAGTCCCCTCGAATATCGCGACCGTGCTTCTTAGGAATTGTCCATAAGACCGATCGCTTCTGTCCATATACGGATGGACGGAGCGGCCTTATCCTCGGATTGAGGATGGGGCGAATGAAACCAATCAGCTTGCGGTCCATGGGATCGAACGAACGGGCGGGCATATATATTGTACTCCTGATATTATTGGGAGCGGCCCTCGTCGTCAACGCGATTCTCGGGGTCAATTTTTTCAGGATCTCCAATCTCCTCAACATCGCACGCAGTTTCTCCATGCTCGGGCTGGCGGCCCTTGGCCAGACAATAGTCATCATTTCCGGAGGGCTCGACCTTTCGGTGGGCGAAACTGTCTCCACATCGAATGTCATCGCCGCCAATCTGATGGCAGGTGACGACGGGCGTCTCCTTGCGGGCATTCTTGCGGTCTGCGTTTTCGGAGCTGTCGTAGGCTTGCTGAATGGCTTGCTGGTATCCAAACGCAACGTACCTCCCTTCATCGCGACGCTGGGGATGGCCACGGTAGTCAAGGGACTCCGCCTGATCTGGACCAAGGGGATGCCGACAGGAAGCATTCCGGAATCCCTGAAAAAACTGGGGACGGGAACCAGCTTGGGAGTCCCGAATCTATTGTTCGTTTTCATCCTGGGCGCACTGCTTATTTCCGTGCTGCTGGGCAGGACCGGCTTCGGCCGGCGCGTATACGTGACGGGAACGAATCGCGACGTGGCTGTCCTGAGTGGCATCAGGGCTGACCGGGTCACCATCATGGTCTACATCTCATGTAGCGTCTGCGCCGCCTTGGTGGGGGTGCTCATCGGCGGTTACACCGGTATTGCGGATCAGTTCTCCGGTGAAGGATACGACATCGATACCATAGCGGCGTCCGTGCTCGGCGGTGCCGCGATCGGTGGGGGCATCGGAAGCGTATCCGGTACGATCATTGGAACGATCATCATGCTCATAGTCACCAACCTGAGCGTGCTGGCGCATTTTCCCATCCAGAGCCAAATGCTCATGAAAGGAATCCTGATCATCATCGCCCTCTGGCTGAACGGCAAGAAGGCGTAAAATGATGTCCGCCCAGGGCGGACCATATCCCTATCGGAAGGAGACAGGAATGTTGAGGAAAAAAGGTATCATGGTTGCGGCGATTGTGGTCATGGCGGCGGCGATGCTCGCAGCGCCCGTATGCGCCGAGGGCAAGAAGGAAGTCAAGAAAACCGGATTCGTCATCGGTTGGAGCAATGCGGGGATGGGCGATTCGTGGCGCCTGTTTCTGGACGCCAATTTCAAGGCAGAGATCGCGAAGCATCCGGAGATCGAAAAATACTACATCACCAACGCGGATGAAAAACCCGAGAAGCAGATTGCCGACATTGACGATCTGATCACCAAGAAGGTGGACGCCCTGATCGTGTACCCGACAGTCGGCGACGCGATTGTCCCCGCTCTCGAGCGTGCCTATGCTAAAGGTATTCCCGTCATCGTATTCGGTGGCAGCATCAACACCGACAGCTACACCTGCCTGGTTACCCAGGATCTTAAGGCCTTTGGCCGGGCCCAAGCCGCCTGGCTCGCCAAGGAACTGAATGGCAAGGGTCAGATCGTCATGCTCAGCGGAATCGCCGGGAATACCACGGCGGAGGATCGTTTGGCGGGAGCCCAGGAAGAATTCAGGAAATATCCCGACATCAAGATACTCGACCATCAATATTGCGACTGGTCCTCGCCCAAGACTAAATCCATAATGGAAGCCATGCTGCAGGCCTTTCCCACCATCGATGGCATTTGGGCGGATTCCGGCCTTATGTCCTGGCCGGCCCTCCAAACGATGAAAGAGGCGAAACGACCCTTGGTACCCAGTACCGGCGACCAGCTCAACGGCTACGCGAAGTTCCTTGTGGACAACAAGGTCCGCGGCTACGTGTTCCCCATGACCACCAGACTTTCCGGAGACGCGGTCAAGATGGCGCTTAAAGCCTTGGCAGGCGAAAAGGTGCCGAAAAACTATTCCATCGAGATTGATGGACTCGGACCGGACCTGATCAACAAATTCGTCAAACCCACCCTGTCGGACTGGTGGTGGATCGGCGACGATCAGATGCCGGAGGAATTCCTCCCCAAACTGTAGAAGGATGAGCCTTCCCACCGTTCCGGCCCCTGTCCGGCGGCGGGGAGGCAGATGGGAATAATCGAATGCAAGGTGGTTGCGAAATGCCAAAAGACCAGGATGAGGGAACGCTGCTCAAACTCTCCGGTATCACGAAACGCTTTCCGGGGGTTCTGGCCCTCGATTCCGTGGATATGGAATTCATGAAAGGTGAGGTCCACGCGCTGGTAGGTGAAAATGGCGCGGGAAAATCCACCTTGATGAAAATTCTTTCAGGCGTGTACCAACCCGAATCCGGTTCCATTACGTTCAAGGGAGTGCCTGCGGTTTTCCGGAATCCACTGCAAGCCCAGACCGCAGGCATCGCAACCATTTTCCAGGAGTTCAGCCTCATCCGTCCCTTTACCGTCGCGGAAAACGTGTTTCTGAATCGCGAACCGTCCACGTTTGCAGGTTTCAAGGATATGGGGACCGCAAGAAAAAAAACGACCGACCTGCTCGGGGAAATAGGTTTCGACCTGGACCCCGACTCCCGTATTGAGGATCTCACGGTCGTTCAACAACAAGTAGTCGAAATCGTGAAAGCCCTATCCATCACCGCGAACGTACTTATCATGGACGAACCCTCGGCCGTACTGACGGACAAGGAAATAAAAAATTTATTCGCAATAATCCGCAAGCTCAAGGCACGCGGAGTCACCATCATCTACATTTCGCATATGCTCCAGGAAATTTTTGAAATTGCGGACCGCGCGACGGTGATGAAGGACGGGAAAACCGTCGGCACCAGGAATATCCGTGACACAAACAAGGATGAGCTCATCCGCATGATGGTGGGTAGGGAGATCAAGGATTTCTTTCCAGCCTCCATAAGGACGAAGGGCGACGAACTGTTATCGGTGGAAAATCTAAGGAAGGGCAGGGAACTCGAGGATATCTGCTTTACCCTGCACGCAGGCGAGATACTGGGCATTGCCGGTATGGCAGGATCGGGGCAGACCGTTCTTGCAAAAGCCTTATTCGGTATTGAGCCAGCCGATGGGGGTGAAATTAAAATTCTTGGAAAATCAATGCGTATCACATCCGTGCGGCAGGCTATGGGCGCGGGTATGGGGTATATCTCAGAGGACCGAAAAAACTATGGTATCCTTGGTCCCATGGCAGTACGGGTGAATATCACCGTAGCTGATTTGGGACGATTCCTGAGAGGCGGCTTCCTCTCGGGAAAGATGGAGCGGGAAGCATCGGCTAAAAAGATCACCGAGCTCGGAATAAAAGTCGCCGGCATGAACCAACGTGCCGTCACCCTTTCGGGCGGCAATCAACAGAAGATGCTCATAGCGCGCTGGCTCCTGAAAAAGCCCCGAATCTTCATAATAGTCGAACCGACGCGTGGAATAGACGTGGGAGCCAAAACCGAGATCTACAAGATCATGCGCGCCCTCGTCGAAGCCGGCAGCGGCATACTTATGGTGTCTTCCGACCTTCCGGAGGTAATCGGCATTTCGGACAGGATAATGGTCATGCGCACCGGCAGGATCGAAGGCATCATCGATCAGACCGGGGGACTGACCACGGAGGAACGCATCATGTCGCTGGCGGTAGGCCACGACTACAGCTACGGCGAAGGAATCCCGTCATGAAGAAAATGCCGGCTTTCAGGCAAATCGCAGCGTATGCGGGAAAACCAGAACGCTTGGTATGGGTTATCCTGACAACCCTGATCCTGGTCAGCCTGGTTGCATCGCCCCTTTTCTCGGGTTGGGATAATTTGCGGAATGTATTCCTTATACAACCTGTGGGACTCGGTCTTGCCGCGTTGGGGCAAACCTTCATCGTGCTCGCTGGGGGTATAGATTTATCGGTGGGCTCCGTAATATCACTGCTCACTTCCCTCGCGGCGGGGATCTTTCAGAAGAATCCCCTCATGCACCCCCTCGCCATGGTCGCGCTCATGCTCGCCCTGGGCGCGGCCATCGGTGCCCTGAACGGGATGATAGTCGCCCGCCTGAAAGTGACGCCCTTCATGGCCACCCTTGCCATGATGCTGGTCTACCAGGGCTTGGCGCTCTTCTACGCCAAGAGAACAATCGGCGGTATACCCCGTTCCTTCCGTTTCATAGCCGAGGGAAAGGTGTTGGGTATTCCGGTCAGCATACTGCTTTTTATCGGTATCATCGTGCTGTGCCACGGGGTGCTTACGAGGCACCGCTTTGGAGCCAGAATTCTTGCGGTGGGATCCGATCCAACGGTATCCGCCTTGTCCGGGATCGATGTGGGCAAGACGCGTTTCCTCTCCTACATCTTCGGGGGCATGCTTTTTTCCTGCGCCGCTATTTTTCTTGCGGCTAGGATGGGCGGCGGAGGACCTAAAGTGGGCGTTGGTTACGAACTGGATTCCATCACCGCCATCGTGATCGGCGGAGTATCCCTTGCTGGAGGCACAGGAAACGTTCTGGGGGCTTTCGGCGGGGTACTCATCATCAGTGTCTTCTATAACCTCATGAATCTATTATCCCTGAACTCTTTCCTGCAGACCCTCCTGAAGGGTCTCATACTGATTTTGGCCGTCGCTTTCACGTCCCGCAAGAAACGCGGTTGAACGATGGCGGCCGAAGGACACGGGCATGGGCATCGAAGTTTTTAAGCGGATCATCACGGTAGGCGGCAAGACTGTCAGAAACCGCTTCGTCGTCCTCCCTACGGAAGGCAACGATTCGGACGCCGATGGCGCTCCGACCGAAAGGACCATCGAACGATACGGAAAGCATGCAGGGGGTGGGGCCGGAATCGTGTTCATGGAAGCGGTCGCCATTTCCCGTGATGCCCGTGCGCGCATATACCAGCCGACCCTCTCCGAAAGGACGGTGGAAGGATTCAGACGCCTGGTGCGTAATTTTCGCGCAATCAATCCGGACGCGCTCTTCCTTATCCAACTCGACCATGCCGGGGCACTTGCGGACCCTGCTTTTGCGAAACCGGTATTCGTGTACGATAAGCCGGGGGTGTCCAAAATACTTACCGACGGTGAAATCGCCACTCTTAGGGATGATTTCATCAAGTGCATCAATCTGGCTGCGGATGCGGGTTTTGATGGTGCCGAACTGAAATTCGCCCATGGTTTCTTGGGGAACGATTTCGTCGACCCCGCCAATCAGAGACCGGGAAAATACGGCGGCAGTTTTGAAAACAGGACCCGATTTTTTTCCGAGATAGTCGGGGGCGCCAGAAAGAATCTGGGCAAGCGGGATTTCATACTGGGTGTGCGGTTTTCCGCGTATAACGGTTTGCCCAAAGGCTTCGGCTCCTCCGGTGCGGACGGCTCCATCGAGGACATGGATGAGCCCCTACGGTTTGTCACATTGGCGGAAAGTCTGGGGTGCGCCCTCATAAGCGTTTCCGCGGGAAGCGCCGCCGGCAACTTGGATATCCTGCTTCCAGGGACAAGCTACGCGGAAGGGTGTCTGCGCCACTTCAGGTTGACGAGCCAGGTGAAAAAAACCGTCAGGATTCCCGTGATCGGGGCTGGTTACAGCCGTATCGCACATTCAGGGCTGCAAGGCCACGACCTGCCCTATTGGGCGGAAAAAAACATTACCGAAGGAAATGTCGATCTTATCGGATTGGGCCGTCAGGCTATTGCGGATGCGGATTATGCAAAGAAAGTTCTGGCTGGCAAGGCGGATACCGTTAAAATCTGTACCACCTGCGCCGGTTGCGGAATGCTTCTGGGCAACCAGAAAAATGTTGGTTGTACACTGTATGACGGGTACTATAAAAATCTGCAAAAAGGATAAGGACGGATGGTCGATGGGAATGGCGGTACACACAGGTTTCGAATTCCATGCGAGGATGCTCCGGGAAAATATTGCCCACCTCCATTTTGGACAGACCTCACCCCAACGCCGCGCCGGGGAAGTCGAAGCCTATCTTTTTCTGGATGAGGGCTGCCTGTGCGAAGGCTTCTTTCAGACCTGCCTCATCCCGGGCCCTGAGCGACTTGAGGGAAAGCTTGGGTCCATCTGCCTGGTGTTCGATACGCAGCCTGGATACAAATCCGTAGGCTTCCATGCAATCCACCGCCAAGCCTCGCCCAAAAGCACCGGAATCGGCCAGCGCTCGTATCCTACTCCAGGTATTGGTTTCCCCAATGCCGTCTCTCAGGGCGTAGAGCCGGGTGTACAGTACAAATTGTGAAGCCAGCTCCTTCAGGTCCACTTCCGCTTCGCCCATGCCGCCTTGGAAGAAATTACCGGTCTGGGGGAAGGTCGTCCTGCGGCGTAGGGCCTCACTGGCCAGGTGGGTGAAAAAGGCGGGAGCGTCTGTCAGCAACGAACCAACTTTTTTTCTGAGCTGGGCCGCCAAGTCGGTATCGCCGTACACGGGGCGGAAGTCGAAGCCCATGTTCAATGAGAGCATTTCAACGCCCTCCGGAGAGGCTATCCAGGATGCGAATTTTCGTTCCCAGGTATCCAGTGGAGCGCACCAGGCCTCATTCTTCGCCATGACACCACCAGGGCACCAGGGTGCTCCGATTTCATTGAGGGCATCGCAGATGTAGGTTCCCAATCGCAGGAAATACGCCTGCTCCCGACCGCTTTTTTCCCGGTTGTCTTTTTCCCTGCTCCTTTTCTCCTCATCTGGCAGGTACACGATCGCATTGTCCTGGTCCGATCCGGGGAGGTTTTCGGCCCTGCCACCGCTACCCAGATTCAGGAATGTAAAACGTGCGGGCGCAGGTCCCACGTCAAGTTCCGCAAAGGAGAAAAGGCGGCTGATGATGGCGTCGTCCAGGCTGGAGAATTGGGCGCTTATAATGCGCCCTTCCGTTCCGGAGCTTGCCAAAAGCAGCACCCGTTCGGCCATGCGCCGTCTGATACGCTCAAGCTCGGCCAGGCTGCCGGCACCGGAGGCTGCCTTGAGCAGGGCCTGGAAAACATCGGCCTGCAGTTCCAGCAGGTCGGCCCTGCCCACCAAGGCGAGTGCCCGGCTTCTTCCGTCCCGTACGGCGATATGCCCGATGTTTTTTTCCCGCATCAGGTGGAGCGCCTGCCCCCAGGTCGAACCTTCCCGCAGGCCGATAAGTGGGGAGGACATGACAAGACCCAGCGGGGTTTCCGCGTCACGCCCATCCGCGACCACCCGCAGGCGCAGGTCCTCATCGGTGATGATGCCGATTCCCGTGCCGGCCGTGTCCTCCACAAGCAGGGCGTCGTTTCCATCCCGAGTCATCAGCGAGGCGGCCTGCCTTACGGTAGAATCCACCGGCAGGCTCGGGATGCGGCGTCCGGTGATCGGTATGGCCAGGTCCAGGTATATTAAGCCCTGCTCCAGATCCAACACCCTCTCGCGTAGGGCTTCGATTTCCTCGTGGGCGTTGGAGCCTGATTCCAGAACGGCGGAAAGATACGGGCCACCCTGGGCTTCCTCGTTTTCGACGCGGGCCGAAATCATGACTTCCCTCAAGGTAGCCCCGCTTCCCCTCAACCGCACCCGTTTCCGGACTATCCTGCCTTTTGAGATCAATTCATCATAGAATGCATCCCATTCTTCCGGATCCCCGAAGTAGCCGCCCAGTATTGCGCGATCGGGTACCGAGTCGCCATCCATACCCAGCATCCTGCGGGCTGTCCTGTCGGCACCAAGGATGCCCGCGCGCCTGTGCAGGCGCGCTCGGACCGTTCCCAGCGAAATGAGTTCGGCGAGTTCGCCATCCAAGGTTCCGACGCTGACCGGGGACGCATCGGGCTCGAGTCTCACCCGGGCATCCTTGACCGAGAGTACAGCGCCTTTCTTGCCTGCCAGCGAAAAGGCGGAAGCGTACAGCACCACGTCCACCAGTTCATTGAACCTTGTGCGGAAGAGGCAACTGAGTGGTGGCCCGGGGTCGGTATCCCTTCCCGGTTTTGAAAAATCATTGACACCCTGGTTGCCGTTCTTCGGCAGGGTGGCCAAAAAGTTCACCACCGCCTCTTCCTCACCCTCGTAGGGAACAAGGAATTCCGAGATACCCAGCAGGACTACCTCCGTCTCGGTGTAGGAACTGAGCGCCAGAAAGGGGGCGTTGGCGAAGGTGCAGGCGCCGTCCATGACGATGACCATGCCCTCGCTGGACGCGTCCACCAGGGCCCGGTAGCGTTCCCTGGATTCCCGTACGGCGAAGTCGGCACTCTGCTTTTCCTTTTCCATCCGCAGGCTCTGGTAGGCGATGAAGACAAGCAGGAGCAGGAGTATCGCCGCGATTAGGATGGAGAGCCAGATCATGCGGCTGGTAAGCACACCTATTTCTGCCTGGACATCGTCCAGGTAGATGCCGGTACCTATCACCCAGCCCCAAGGCGCGAAGCGTTTGACGAAGGATAGCTTGGGCACTATGCGATGGGAGTCGTCCTTCCACTGCCACAGATATTCCACGTAGCCTTCGCTTACGTCGCGGATAGCCCGTGTGAATTCGTAGAAAACGCGCAGGCCGTTATCGTCCTGAAAATTGGATACGTCCTTGCCCTCCAGGTCGTTACGGTACGGATGCATCAGCATGCGGGGGGTCAGGTCGGTAATCCAGAAGTAATCCTTGCCCTCCCGGCCGTAGCGGATGTCCCGGATATGGGCTATGGCATTGGCTTGGGCTACTTCCCGAGTGGCGCGGCCTGTAGTCTCGTCCGCCGCGTATTCGGCGATCAGGCTGACCGCCTCGGCGGTGAGTTCCCGTATCATCTCCTTCTTCCGTTCCAGCAGGGTCTTTTCGAAGTAGGGTATGGAGAACGCGAAAATGGCCAGCACGAATAGGCCGAGGGATACAACCGCCGCGCCTACAATCCTGGCGCTGTATTTTCCCAAGCGCAGACGGGGTAGCGCCGGCCGTATCCGGGAAACCTGGAGTCGAGCGGTGGCTCCATCGCTTTGTTGTGCTGCCTTTGATGAATCCGCAGTAGCCTTCCGGGCTGAAATCCCGTTGGCTGGCTCTTCTCCTGCCTGGAAAGGAATAAGGTCCGCGTTTTCAACGGACTCGTCCTTGGAGTCAGGCCAGCCAGCCATCGAGTCGGGTTCGGCAAGACCGGATTTTGTCTGGCTTGTTTTTTCCGCCTGCCGCAATAGGCGGTCCCGGAACAGCCGCCACAGCTTTTCATCGGTCTCCATGACCATACGGTGCTGTGGGTCGTCGGGTACGTGGAAATCGGTGCCCATGGAGACGCAAAGGCCACGACTTTCAGCCAGGGCAAAAAGCCTTTCCTGTTCCAGCGTCGTGTAGGGGTCGTAGAAGGCTTCGATCCCGTCCAGCCCGGCTTGTAAAAGGGCATCCAGAAGGGAATCCAGATTGCCTTCCATGTAGGTGATGTTGAGGGGATGGGCAAGGATCGCGATGCCGCCACAGCGGTGGACCAGATCCAACGCCGCCATGGTATCCAGCCTGCCCGCGTGGGGTCGGTTGCCCATCCGTCGGATGCGTTCCATGAAGCTTTGCAGCTCCTGGTCAGCGCTGTTGTTCAGTACCGCCAGGGTTGTCGCCAGCTCGGCCGACTCGGTGTCTATGCCGTAGGCCAGTATATGGATTTCGCCGAAGGAACAGAAGGTAGTCAGCTCGACGGCGTCCACGAAGGCGACACCGCGCAACGAGAGGGCCTCGCGGAAACGGGGAAGACCGGCCACGGTATCGTGGTCGGTCAGCGCCGCTATGGTAGCCCCCCCGTCCGCCAGACGACCGGCGAGGTCCTCCGGGGAGAGGACCCCGTCGCTCAGGTTCGAGTGGCAGTGCAGGTTAAGCCGGAGCTTGCCGTTCATGGGCCCCTAAGCTTGGGCCTTTGCCTTGGACAAGCCCTTGGTGAACAGGGACACTACGACCAGGGTCACGAAGCTGAGCGGGATGGATACGATGCCCGGGTTATTCAGGGGAATGGGAGCGGTCGAGGGATCCAGTCCGTACAGCGAGAAGAGCGTTGGGGAGAACAGGATTAGCCCGATGGAGGAAATGATTCCCACCAGGATGGAAGCGGTTATGCCCTGGGAGGTTGTCCTCTTCCAGAAGAGCATCATCACGATGGACGGCAGGTTGGCGGAAGCGGCCACCGCGAAGGCCAGGCCGACCAGGAAGGTGACGTTCACTCCCTTGAAGATGATGCCCAGGATGATGGCGATGAAGCCCACCACGAAGGCCGTCAGCTTGCCCACCATGACCTTCTGCTTGTCGTTCTTGATGACCTTGCCGTAGCGGTCCAGGAGGTCGTGGGCCACCGCACCGGAAGCCGCGATGATCAGGCCGCTTACCGTCCCGAGCACTGTCGCGAAGGCGATGGCCGAGATCATGGAGAACAGGAAGGTACCGAAGCTGCGCGCCAGCAACGGTGCGGACATGTTGTTGTCCGTCAGGTTAACCACGCCGCCGGTCATGGCGCCCAGGCCCATGTACAGGGTGAGTATATAGAACAGTCCGATGGCCGCGATGGCCACGATAGTGGATTTCCGTGCTGCAGCGGGGTTCGGCACGGTGTAGTAGCGTATCAGGATGTGGGGCAGGGCGGCGGTTCCAAGGAAGAGCGCTATCATGAGTGACACGAAGTCAATCCGCTCCAGCGGTGTGCCTTCCAGGCTGAACTTCAGCCCTGGCCTGAGTATCTTGTTGCCAGGAGTCGAAACCCGGTAATAGACCGTCACCTTGTCGGTACCGTCCACCAGCTTGGCTTCCTTCCAACGGATTATGGAGCTTTCCTTGTCCCCGATCAGGGCCAGGAATTTGAAAGGCCCTATGCTCCCTGTTTTTGCCTCGTCACCGGTCTTTCCGGCTATCTTCTCCATATTGCCCGTCAGGGCCAGCTGGTTTTTCTTCGATGCTGGTGCACCGTTGATCGTCACCGAGCCATTGGCACCCATCGCCGTCCATTGGGTCTGCGCCAGTTCGGTGTGCCCCTCCTTGGTGCTTAGTTTCCACCAGGATGTCTCGCTGTTTTTGGACAGCTTGGCAAAGGACGAGCTGCCGGATTTCATCACTTCCAGGACACTGTATTGAGTATCCTCCGGCATCACGGTTCCATTGAGCTCCGTCGCCGTCATGGTGCGGTATTCAAGGAAGGGGACGCGGCCACCCTGGTCGGGGGTGGTTGAAAGCCCCCGGAAGAAGAGCGCTATTACGAGTACGGTCGAAAAGATCAACAGGAGGCCACCCTTCATGAACTGCACGTAGGTGGTGGAGGTCATGCCGGCGGTGGCCACGATGGTGATGACGATGGCGCCTACCATGATGACGCCCACGTAGTGGGGAAGACCCAGGAGGGGGGTAACCAGCACGCCCGCTCCCACCATCTGTGGGATCAGGTAGCAGAGCGATACGACGAGGGTACTTATGGCCGCCAGCAGCTTGATGCCCCGGGAATCGAAATTGGCGTCCAGCGCGTCGGTAAAGGTATACTTGCCCAGGCGCTTCATGGGTTCGGCGACTATGAACAGCGCGACTATCCAGCCAGCCAGGTAGCCTATGGAATAAAGAAAGCCATCGTAACCCGCGGTGGCTATCATGCCGCAGATGCCAAGGAACGAGGCCGCCGAAAGGTAATCCCCCGCGAAAGCTATGCCATTGACGCCCCAGTGTATGCTGCCACCAGCCGCGTAGTAACCGCTGGCGGATTTGGCCTTGCCCGCGAAATAGAAGGACACGCCCAGCACGAAGGCGACGAAGAGCACGAAAAGGGCGACAGGTAGGATTTCCGCCATGTCAGGCTCCTTCCGTCTTGGACAGCTCGGCTTCCCGTTTGCTGCAAGCCTGGTTGTAGATGAGAGCGAGGATGAGCGCGATGATGATGAGGGCGAAGCCATAGACAACGGCCAGGTTCAGGCCGGCGACGACGGTGGCTTCCATCAATACCGGCTTGAGCAGGTTGATGACGATGAACCCGATGTAGAAAATGGCATAGGCCCAGAACATTTTAGTGCCCAACGCGCGTTTGTACGCGAACGCCGGATCCTTGCCGCTCTGCGCGGCCGGTTCGTGCAACATGATCATACCCCCAAGGATGAGCTTGACATACGCTACAATAGTGTCAATCTCTTGAAAAGGACAAGCCCCCGAGGTAATTTCGAAAATCAGGTACCTTTGAGAGTGCCTTCCTTTTTCGTTTTTGCATCCAATATAAGAAGCGTAAGGGCCCCGAAGGTGACAGAAAGGTCGGCGACGTTCAGGATGCCCGTACGGACGGGTCCCAGTCCGAAGTTGAGGAAGTCGACCACACGGAAGTCGTTCGTGATGCGGTCCTGCAGGTTTCCCAAACCGCCAGCGATGATCGAGACCGCGCAGATGGCCAGTGATGTTTTGGTTGAGGGCCTGAAGGCCCAATATAGCCCGGCCGCGCAGGCTGCAAGAGGAAGGGTGATGAACAGCGCGATTTTCAGGGGTACGGGAAACGCGCCACCCAGACCCAGGAAGGCTCCGTCGTTCTCGGCGTACTGCAGCATCATGAGCCTGCCAAAAAATTCGATGGGAGCCTTGCCCTCAAGATACCGTACCGCGATCAGCTTCGTGAGCCGGTCGGCAGCGTAGTTCCCCACGAACACCAGCAGGAGCAGCAGGATGCGCTTGGTTTGCTTCATGGAAAAGGATGTAACGCAAATGCGGAATCTTTGTAAGCAGTCTGGGTGGGGAAACTACATTTGATGGGTATCGGGGATGCTTTTCTATTGCAATACGCCTTGATTCCATAAATAGTAGCAGGAACATGGAAACAATCACGGTAAGGGACGAAGCCGGGTCCAAGGTGGACTTCTGCTTTTCCCTCGAAAAAGGCGACGGTACCTGGCTGCTCATCCTGGCGGACCGAAAGGGAAACCCTGTCATACCCGATTACCGCCGTTATTCCGGGGCGGTACGTACGGCCCTACGCGATTTTGTCGCTACCCTCAAGACCGAGGAAAACCGTATCAGTTGGGGCAGCAGTGATCCAGACGATCCGGATTCTTCCATACGCTCTCCCGACCCGCTCCTTCTGGATTCAGTGGCAGCCTCCGGCCTGCTCCGTGATGGACAGGGGCAAGCTCTGGTCCCTTCTGCGGAGGCCTTCCGTCTGGTCCTGTCCATCCGGGATATCGGGGGTGG
>Ga0172379_10003642_pt1 | contig 24159 bp, 24 predicted proteins | sample GrowelOW334metaG_FD_119756 | JGI IMG/M metagenome (GOLD analysis project Ga0172379, IMG submission 119756) | Groundwater microbial communities from an aquifer near a municipal landfill in Southern Ontario, Canada - Groundwater well OW334 metaG | ecosystem: Environmental > Aquatic > Deep...
GCACTTTTAGATGCCGTTCGAATATTACTATTTTGGCACTTTTGATGCCGTTTAGTAAGAGGAGAGTCCATCCCATCAGTATTGCAAACTGTAAGAAAGCATGATGTGATATAGCAGTTTTAGTAGAAGTAACCTCACAAACTGAAATTGAAATTTATAAAATTATGAAAAAAATTATCACACAAGGTCTACAAATAGCCGTCATTAAAAACAGGAATGAAGACTATATTTCCCTAACTGATATGGCGAAATTCAAGGATCGCGAAGCAACCGGTATTGTAATTGCAAATTGGTTATCAACAAAATATACCATTCAATTTATCGGGGCTTGGGAACAGTTAAACAATCCGAGTTTTAATGTTATAGAATTCAATAACATTAAAAACGAGGCCGGAACAAATGGATTTATACTATCCTCCTCCCGATGGAGGGAAAAAACAAATGCAACTGGCATTAGATCATCTGCGGGCAGATATGGTGGCACCTATGCCCACAGAGATATCGCCTTTGAGTTTGCCACCTGGTTATCACCTGAATTCAAACTTTATTTAATCAAGGAGTTTCAACGGCTTAAGGCTGAAGAAAACGAAAAACTATCTTTAGGTTGGGACATTAGACGCCAATTGACTAAAATCAACTATCGAATCCACACTGACGCTATCAAAGAAAACCTAACCCCTCAAACTGTAACCCAAAAGCAAATCCAAGTTGTTTATGCGTCTGAAGCGGATGTTTTGAATATGGCCTTATTTGGTAAAACTGCCAAAGAATGGCGCAATCAAAATAAGAACAAGGATGGCAATATCCGCGATTATTGTGATGTTGCTCAACTAGTTGTTTTAGCCAATCTGGAAAGTGTAAATGCCGAGTTAATTCGACGAGGATTAACTCAATCTGACAGGCTTCTTCAGCTGAATCAAATTGCAATTTTCCAAATGAAGTCTCTGATTGGAAACCCATCTATCAAAAAACTAGAAAACAAGGGATAATCTTGAAAAATTAGCCCCTAACTAATAACCAAACCCACTCAATCACTCCATTTTCTTACAGATTTCTTAAGAAAACCTAAATACCTAGTCTATTTAATGCTTCCTTAATGATAAATAATTGTTTTTTGCTATACTTTGCCCCTATTAAAAACTAGATATTTCCAATGTCCTTTAGGAGAAGAGCACTTATGTTTGCCCCAAACTCAGAAGCTAAAAAATTACTTCCTAGCAATACTGAAACTATACCAAAAGATGCTATTAAGGCTAGAATATTCCTAGTACCAGCATGGATTGGCATTCCCACAAATGCAATATTTTCCTGGCTTGCACCTACTTGGGGGAAGATTGCTGGTGGATTAATAAAAGCAGGTTCCTTGATACCTATTACATATTTAAGCGTTAAGAGTCTTCGTGACCCAAATGTACGCCAAAATAGATCTCTGTTTTGGATAAATACTGGCGGGCTAGTTGGTAACGGTATTGCTATAGCAGGCAGTCTCGCTTCTGCTATTGGTCAAGGAACTAAGTTGCCTGTTCTTGAAACTTTTGGCGATAGTCTTCAACTTTCAGTTCCTGTTATCTTCAGTGCTATCGCTGCCGCGGATTTAGTGGGACGCCAAGATATTGGCCGATTGGGTAAGGTTGGCAAAGGCGCTCTTGTAGCAGAAATATTAGGCATGGCAGGAGCTGGCGCCGGTGGAGTCATACTCGGCAGTAATCCTACATTAGGCAATGCTGTAATAAGCGCGGGTTTGGGTACATCCTGTATAGCAGCAAATATTGATGGTGCAATAGCTCACAAGCAAAAACAACCAGCTCCAGCTAGTATTACAAACATTGCAGAACCACCAAGCCCAGCTAGCCCGAAAGGTTCTACTAATGAATCACCCACCGATTACGGCAGTACCATACCATCTACAACTCCTCCTCCAGTAGATAATACCGCTAGCAACGCTGCACCTCCTAGCTTGACAAGCACGGCGACTTCTCTATTTTATCCACCAAAACCTGTAACTCAATCGCCAACAACTGCTTCTACTGCTACAAACTCAAGTAACAGCACAAATACAGCTCCTCCTACTAGCTTAGCCTCTTAAGCCAACATCTGCCTAGCAGCTCTAGCAAGGAACTCGGAACGATTACTTCCTAGGGCTGTGGCTTTTGTCAATACCGTAAAAAACCCTGTATTGTCTCAGAGCTACTTGGGGTGTTATAATGAACGTAGGGAGAGAGTAAGGGATCCGATCAAAAAAGCAACGGACCTTGACTTTAAATTACAACCCATTGATTTATAAACAATTTATATAGACATGTTTTAAGCCTTTAGGTTTTATATAATTCAGAGGTAAAAATATCATGATGTTCATACTTATTTTTTTAGTCGTAGTCGCCATTTGGTTTTTTGCGATTTACAACAATTTAATCCGCTTAATCGAAGCGATAAATAACAACAAAAAGCAAATCGATATCCAACTCGACCGTCGTTTCAAGGTTTACGAATCTTTAATCGAGGTTGTGAAAAAATACATGGATTACGAGCAAACCACCCTCAAAGATGTGGTAGCTTTACGTAATCAAGCACAAAAAGCGCAGGCTAGCGGTCTAGAAAAAGATCGCATGGCAGCAGAAGATGCCATTTCTAACATTGGCGGCAAATTAAACCTGGTTTTTGAACAATACCCACAACTCAAAGCCAGTGAAAACGCACTGCAGTTACAAGAAGAAATTTCCAATACAGAAAATAAGCTAACTTTCTCCAAGCAAGCTTACAACGACAGCATTGAAAAATATAATGCCACACGCAAATCTTTCCCAATTTTTATAGTTGTAAACCTTGCCAAAGACAAACTCTATAAAGACTTTGAATATTGGGGCATCAGCGAAGAACAACGCGTTCAGCAAGAAAACTACAAAGTTAAAATGTAATGCAGCAGCCCACTGAAGCTTATCAAGTCAAATCTACTGATTGGCGTAGAATAATAGCTACTAACGACCGCAAAACACATTTAGTGTTCGCTGCGTTCTTTGCTATCTATATTGTACTCGGCTTGATTATTGATCTTTATCTCAATCCAGATCTTATGGTCATGCCTTTGCCGAGCGCTCTGGGACAGCTCCTTACTTTTCAAGTCGTTCCAACCGCAACCATCGTAATTTTAATTATCGCTGCTATCTCCGTGCTCATCGCTTATTCTTTTTATGATTCCATAGTAATGATGGGAACTGATTACAAAAAAATCACGCCGGAAACTTCCTCGAGTTTAGAAGAAAAACAACTGTATAACGTAGTCGATGAATTGCGTCTGGCAGCCGGCCTGCGCTTTATGCCTAAAGTTTATTTAATTAACGCGCCATACATGAACGCTTTCGCCAGCGGCTATAGCGAAAAATCAGCTTTAATTGCTATAACGAACGGCCTTTTAGAAAAACTCAACCGCAGCGAACTCCAAGCTGTTATGGCCCACGAATTAAGCCACATCCGTCATCATGATATAAAATTGACCTTAGCTGCTTCTATTATTTGCAACATGATTTTGATCATCATCGATATTTTGTTTCGTGGCGTAATTTACGGTGCTGCTGCAAATAGCGGACAAAAATCTTCACGTCGCGAGGGCGGAGACAACGGCAATATTCTAACCATTGCAATTATAATACTGCGCTTTGTGTTGCCCATTTTAACGATGATTTTGATGTTTTTCTTGAGTCGTTCGCGTGAGTACATGGCCGACGCTGGCGCTGTCGAGCTCATGCGCGACAATTCCCCACTAGCCCACGCGCTTCTCAAAATTGAAAATGATCACAAGCAAAATAAAGAAGAATTTAGCAAGCTTTACCAAAATACTGCTCACGAAGACGTACGCCGCGCCGCCTACATATACGATCCAGTCAGCGCCGGAATCCACCCTATGCAATCCATATCTACCCTCTTCTCCACACATCCTAACATTGCAGCACGTTTAAAAGCATTGGGATTTGTGAGTAAAGATGTCAAAAACTAACGTGGTTCTAGAGATTTCAAGTAATCGTTATAGCTTTTTATCGATTCCTTTTTAATATCGTAGCAAGCTGGAATTTTTACAAAAGCATAGTAAAAATTACCTTCTGTCTTCATGATAGTTTTTGACGGATGCAAATAAGGTTTCCAATCATCAGGAGCTACAAACTCATCTTCTTCTGTAAGAAAAAACGGAATACACTCGCGCTTTTTAAGGCACTGAACAATTTCCGCCGGAGCATCAGCATCATGGGCAATCTCTGCGTATTTTTGTAATTCTTCTTCCGTTCTAACAATAAACAAACTAGCGACGCCATAAGCATCTAACAGCAAATAGCTACCGAAACCATCGACTAAGTAATATTCCACTATCTTATTTTCAGAACAAAGATCTTCAAATAACTTATGAACCACATTATCTTTAAGCAAACAACACTGATCAAAGAGTAAGTTATCAATCACCGAACTAGAAAGCTCGGCAAAATATTGCTGCTGCATTTCTTTAACAGCATCATCGACTATAACATCAAAATTATCGTCATTTTTACGAATAAATTTATCAATGATACCCGCATTAAAAGCCCGCACAGCTAGTTCATAATCAGCCTCACCAGTAACCATAATTTTCTTACAAGGGGAGTTTTTTAAACGTTCACAAAATCTGACCCCATCTATACTTGGCATAGCGTAATCCACCAACACGACACTCACTTCTGCGAAACGTTTTATGTTATAAATCTGCTCGCGCAACCTAGCCCAATTGATGCTTAAAAATTTTTGTCCGACCGAATTAGCTATCATCTCAGTATTTCCAGCCGGTTGAATCCACTTTTGTAATAGCGGATTTAAACGCTCCCTATTTTCTAACATCTGCAATGCTTCCATGGGCTTCTGGTAACTTTCACAAAGATAATTAGAACTCAGCAAAAGTTCGAAAGTCTTTAAAAACTTCTGAAAATCATCTACCAACACCAAAGTCGTAGGGTAATAACAAGCTAAAATCCTTCTTTTATCTATCATGAGAAAACCTCATCAATGGCTATTTTTAATTAGCGGAAACTCCATACAAAACTCCGTATATTCTCCTTGAATCGAACTACAAGTAATGCTACCGCCCATGGTCTCCATGGCATATTTACAAAAAGAAAGTCCGATTCCTGAACCGTGCCTGGTTTTGGAATAAAACCTCTCAAAAATATGATCTAACACTTTTGGCTCAATACCTGTCCCTGTATCTTTGAAATGTAAATAATTATATTTTTTATCGCTATGAGTCCAAATTGTTATTCTAGCCTCAGCTTTTTCAGAAGCTTGTATGTAGTACAGAGCGTTTTTTAGCAAATTAAACAAGATGTGCACCACAGTAGTTTTATCTCCTTTAAAAGCAAAATCTTCTAATTTATCTATGTATACTAGCTCAGCTTCTCCTGGGTCAAATGGATAATGTAACAAGGCCTCATCGACACAATCTTTCATAGAACAAATCTTAAGCTCAATATTTTTCAAGGCTGTATGATTAACATTAGCCAGCAAAACATCGATTGTAGTAAAAGCCGACTTCACTTCTAGCCCAATGTCATCACAAACCGAATGTAATAGATTATAGTTTTTCGTGCTGATCGATGGCACTTCGACTTTAGCTTTTTTTGCCAATTCATGCGACTCCAGCAAAACCGGTAAATATCTCTTGATCCCACTTACCCCAGCACCGATGCTACGTAGCGGCGTCCGCAATTCATGCGCTATATTTGCGCTTAAAGATTTCATAATCTGTAGTTTTTCATTGCGAATAACATCTTTGCGATGGGCGAATAGCGCGCCATTTATTACAATGGATAAATAAACGATTAATATACCCCAAAGATTATCCGGCAAAGTTAGTACTCCTCCAACAATAACAAAGCTTAGCCATCCCAAAAATATACCAATCGGGAATATAATAGTTAACGAAATCCAATCCAATAACAAGACTGCCAATGTCAGCAAAGATGTTACGTTCAGTATCCAAATATAAGAAAAATTATTTTTCAGCAATAGAAAAGTAAATAAGAAAGGCAGGGAATACAGAAGGTTAAAATACCAGTAAATTGGCAAATATTTAGTCAGTTTAGAAGGCCACTGATTTTTCAGTATTAATGGAATACATAAAGCAACAACCACTAGACGCAAGGGTAAATTCTCATAACCCTGCCTATTCGCGCCAATCCACATCAAATGATACAAGGGATAAGTAATAGCACCAAATATACCCCATGCTCGGTAAGGATTTCCAACACGCTCAGCATGTTCATTACATTGAATAAGAAATTTATTGAACCAGGTTTTTATAACATGCATGTTGTTCCTTCAGCATAAACGCCATATCTTATTCTAAGTCCTAGCTATTCCGCCGAAGAATCCTTATTTTCTTCGGGTTCCTCTTTCGGCATTTTGGTTAAATCAAGGGTGCCGTCCAGTTTGTAATGCCTAATAACTGGCGCGGCACTAGAAAGTGCAACATCGTAGAGAACAGGATCAGTAACTGTGGTTGATTGCACATTATCGCAAATTAGAGTGTATTTGTCGCTTTGGCTGCCGGCTTTTAAACGACGCAATAAGCTATCTTTTCCGGGTATTTCTACAATGCATACTTTGCCGATTAAAGCAGCGATATCTTGGCCAGTCTTTTTGCAACCAGCCACATAATCATTAAATTCAAAACAAGGCAACATAGCATCATCTGCAACTTGCAACACGGCTACCTCAGTCATGCTTTCAAATATGGAACAAAAGGCGCCAAGCTCCTGCATAATAAACATTTCCTCTCCATTTTCTGTGCAGACACCGTTTTTAGGCAATTTTTTTAAGGAAATTGCATTAATTACGGGACCTATCCCAAGGCCATTCATTAACCAGTCTAAACTACACCTTACTCCCTTTTGGGACGCCAAAGTAACAACTTTTTTGGCCCCCTTCAACGATAAACCGCCATATTTGACTGTTTCCCAGCCAGATACAGAAAACGTACTAACACCCAATTCTTCGGCCAATTCCACTTGTGTTAGGCCCATGATACCTCGCACAATAGCTAATCTTTTTCCGCGAATGCGTGGAAGAGAAGCTTTGTTTAAAGCTCCAAGTTTCTTTTTGCATTTGTAAGAAGCTGTCATAAATCCTAATCCCTCTTACTGTTATTTTATACGATTATAGTAAATATATCATTATCTTAGATGATTCTACTATTTTTTAGTAAAAAACCTTGCGAACCTTAAGTTTTTATTATAGAATACAAAAAATATAATAAATTCTTAATAATTCACTGCGAAATATTTATGTTACAATCAAAATGCTTAACATTATCAAAGCACCAAATCCTCCTCGTAGAAGATGATCCTGTTATTCAACTTGCTCATGAAGATATATTACAGCACGCAGGCTTTCATGTTGATGTTGCCGCAACTGGAGAAGAAGCGCTAACCCTGTGCCATAAACATAAATATCAGCTGATCTTTATGGATATAAACCTCCCTGATATGAGTGGCCTTGATATAACGACTAGAATACGACAAAGTAATCTGCAAAACAAGAATGTACCTATCGTAGCTCTGACGAGCTTATCTGGACAAAAAATTAAAAAACAATGCCTCACCTCTGGCATGAATGAATATAATCACAAGCCGATCAGTCAGAAAATGCTGGTTTTATTGGCTGAAAAATATCTAACCTCAGCAGTTTTTCATTAGCATATGAATAATTTCATCAACAAAAAAAACTATAGGAGAATTAGCATGCTAGTTTTAACCAGGCGTTCCGGAGAGTCGATTATTATTGGCGAGGGCGATAAAAAAATCGTCGTAACCATTTTGGATACCCACAACAAAGGCTCTCGCATTGGTGTCGCTGCGCCGAAAGACATCTCTGTTCATCGTGAAGAAGTTTATGAGCGTATTCAAAAAGAAAGAAGCTCTAATGGCGGTACAAGTCAAGTCTAAAAAACTACGTTACAAAAAGTTTGAATGCGCTACTGTGCGAAAAGCGTTTTTGTGCTCTTTCGTGTTTTTTTTGCAAATATTTATTCTTCTTGTGCTAAGATATATTTTACAAGCGGATCAAGCATCCGAAGAAATCCTTGTTTATCTTTAAATAGGTAATCTTTTTTTTGTAATGTATTTACAGCCTGACTAATTGTTGCTTTAGACATGTTAGCAACTTGAATAAACTTTTGCCCTAAAATTTCGCTCGTTGTTATACCGTCTGCACTACAACCTGTCGTGCAGTAATCAAATTAACTAGCATATAGCATATTTCTTTGGCAAAATAGCGCGAAAAGTACAGACGCGATTAATCGCATCTCTCCTCTAATCTTATTCTTGGAACCACCATGGACAAACTAGTTATTACTGGCGGACTGCCCTTAAAAGGCGAGATCCGCATTTCCGGCGCTAAAAATGCCGCTCTACCAATTTTGGCTGCAACGCTTCTGGCCGACGCTCCCGTAGTAATCAGCAACGTTCCACATCTCAAAGATGTGACAACTACGATGGAACTTTTAGGCAGCATGGGCTTAGAGATCACCGTGCACGAGGGTATGTCAGTTGAAATCGATCCGCGTCCCATTAAAAACTTTTTTGCCCCTTATGAATTAGTCAAAACCATGCGTGCGTCTATTTTAGTTTTAGGACCGCTTTTAGCTAAATATGGCCAAGCCAAAGTTTCCCTGCCGGGCGGCTGCGCTATTGGGGCTAGACCAGTAAATATTCACCTAGACGGCATGCGCGCTTTAGGCGCAGAAATAAATTTAGAAGAAGGCTACATTCTCGCCAAATCCCCCAAACGCCTAAAAGGCACAGAGTTTGTATTTGACTTAGTGACAGTAACTGGAACAGAAAATATCATGATGGCAGCTGTGCTGGCCGAGGGCAGAACGATTTTAAAAAATGCCGCTCGCGAGCCTGAAGTAACCGATCTTGCTAACTTTTTAAATTGCTTGGGAGCTAAAATCAGCGGCATTGGCACTGATACTCTAATTATCGAAGGTGTCGAAAAACTAGGCGGCGGAAAATATACTGTTTTACCAGATCGGATAGAGGCTGGCACCTACCTGGTCGCCGCAGCCATAACCCGTGGTCATATCAAAATCAAAGACATTTTCCCAAATATTATGGATGCTGTTTTGCATCAGCTAACCGAAGCTGGCGCCAAAATCACTACTGGCAGCGATTGGATTGAGCTTGACATGCATGGCCAAAGACCGAAAGCCGTCAATATCCGCACTGCGCCCTACCCAGCCTTTCCGACTGACATGCAGGCGCAATTTTTAGCCATGAACTGTGTGGCCGAAGGAACTGGGGTTATAACTGAAACTATTTTTGAAAATCGCATGATGCATGTACAAGAATTACAACGTCTAGGCGCTGATATAAAGCAACAAGGCACTGTAGCTATTACACAAGGCTTACCCATGCTTACTGGCGCAACCGTTATGGCAACGGATCTACGCGCTTCTGCCAGCCTTGTCATCGCTGGCCTTATGGCAGAAGGTGAAACACACGTTGAGCGTATTTATCACATCGATCGCGGCTATGAATGTATTGAAGAAAAACTTTCTCAGCTTGGCGCCAAAATCCGCCGTGTTTCGAGTAAAATGGAATGAAAATAATTCATAATTTTCCCCATGCCCCTAATAACTCTCAAAAACATCACTGTCAGCTTTGGTCATCCGCCACTTCTAAATCAAATTAGCTTTCAAATTGAAGCACGGGAACGCGTGTGTTTGGTTGGAAGAAATGGCAGCGGCAAATCGACCGTAATGAAGTTAATCAAGGGCGAAATTAAACCAGACGATGGCGAAATCGCCTATGAAAGAGGCGTCAGTATTGCCGAATTAACTCAAGAAGTTCCTCAAAATATTTCCGGGAAAGTATCTGCTGTTGTAGCCAAAGGCCTGCCTAACGTGGAAAGTTGGAAACAAAAACACCTTATTGAAGAAGTTTTATCGCGCTTAAATTTAAATGGCGCAGCAGAATTCGAAAACCTTTCCGGCGGCTTGAAACGACGTGCCCTATTGGCCAAAGCTATAATTGCGGAACCAGATTTATTATTGCTAGATGAACCAACTAATCATCTGGATATCGAAAATATTCTTTGGCTAGAACAGTTTTTTGCTAAGTACAACAAAACTTTGCTTTTTGTGACACACGATCGAGTTTTCCTTGAAAAAATCGCCGCTCGAATTATCGAATTAGATCGCGGCAACTTAACAAATTGGAATTGCGATTACAGAAACTATCTCGAACGTAAACAGGCTTTACTGGAAGCTGAAGAAAAAGAAAATGCCCTATTTGATAAAAAATTAGCTGAGGAAGAACGCTGGATTCGGCAAGGAATCAAAGCCCGCAGAACCCGCAATGAAGGCCGCGTTCGGGAACTAAAACAACTACGCCGCGAGCGACAAGAAAGGCGTGAACAAATCGGAAAAGTGAATTTACAACTGCAGCAAGCAGATAAATCAGGAAAAATTGTAATAGAAGCCGAAAACGTTTCTTATGCTTATGACAATGACAAATCTATCATCAAGAATTTTTCTACAACTATTTTACGCGGCGATAAAATCGGCATAATCGGCCCAAATGGTTGCGGCAAGACTACGCTTATTCAATTACTACTAGGCAATCTAGAACCAACTAGCGGTCAAATAAAGCAGGGAACGCAACTACAAATAGCTTATTTCGATCAATTGCGTTCACAGTTAAACGAAGAAAAAACTGTCCGCGAAAATGTAGGTGGCGGCAGCGACAGCGTTACTATTAACGGCAAAGAAAAGCATATCATTGGCTATTTACAAGATTTCTTGTTCTCGCCCGACCGCGCCAATTCTCCAGTTAATCAATTGTCCGGAGGAGAACGAAACCGCCTGCTTTTGGCTAAATTATTTACCAAACCATCTAATGTTTTAGTACTCGACGAGCCCACTAACGATTTAGACATCGAAACCTTAGAGTTGCTAGAAGATTTGCTAGTTGAATATCCGGGAACAGTTCTATTAGTCAGTCACGATCGAGCTTTCTTGAACAACATCGTAACTAGTACGCTAGTTTTTGAAAGGGATGATGAAATTAGCGAATATGTTGGCGGCTATGACGATTGGCTTCGTCAACGCCCAATTCCGATAGAAATCAAAACAGAAGTAGAAAAACCCCAAAAAAATCAAGATAGACGCGCCTTAGAAAAAATCTTAAAGCGAATAGAAAAAGTCGAAAAAGAACAAGAAAACTTGCACCAAATCATGGCTGATCCAGCTTTCTATCAAAAAAGCAAAGAAGAAATTAGCAACACACAACAGCAACTCAGCGCGGTAGAAAAAAAGCTAGAGATTTTATATCAAGAGTGGGAAGCGCTAGAAATTTAGGAAAATCAACGGAACTGAACTTTAAAATATAAGTCATTGATTTTAAAAGAAATTCTGTAAACATGTTCTCTATCTTTTACACGAGAAACTCTTCATTTTACCCAGCCCTGCGCCTCTCACGCCAAAAGCGTGATCGGCTTAGACTGGGCTACCATATTTTGCCACTTCGTGGCTAGTCGATTTTTTTTATTATAATTCATCATTCATAATTCATAATTACTCCCCCGCCTTCGTCACCAACGCCACCAAATCAATATGTTTAGCCAAACGACATAGCCGTACAAGCAATATCAAGGCCGCAACAAACAAGCCAATCACCAACGCCCACCATATTCCCTCTCCGCCAAACTTGTATTTAAAAGAAAATAAATAGGCTAAAGGAAAGGCAATCGCCCAAAAGCCAATTATACTGGCTATCAATGGAAACTTGGTGTCTTTCAGGCCTCTAAGCGATCCCAGGCTAACTAAGCGGATAGATTCCACGAAGAGCAAAACCCCTACAATCGACAAGAAACCGCTAGCTTCTGAAATCATAGTTTGTAATGCTCGAGAATGTAAATCCACGCTGAAACCAAGCGCGAAAGAAGAAAAGTATATGTAAACAATACCGCAAATCGCCATGCAAATAAAAGCCATTCCCATATTGACTGCTGCCGCTAATTTCAAAGCCTCGCGGTTGTTGCACCCAACCTCATTGCCTACTCGTATTGTGGCATTTTGACTAAGCGCAAAAAGCAACATCAAAGGAACCATCATGTATTGATAGGAAATTTGATAGGCGGCCAAAGTAGTAGTACCTAAAATACCCATCATAATAGCGATCGCAGCAAATAGCGCCACTTCTACAGCATACATAAACCCAAGCGGCAAGCCAACTCTAAGCAGTTCTAAGAAAATTTTGCGATTTAAAACCCACCATTTATGGAATAATTTATAGTGCCGAAATTGCTTCACAAAATGCAAATAACCCACAAGATAAATCGCCATTAAGCAATTGGTCGCAAGAATACTATAGCCAATACCAGAGAGTCCCAACTTGGGCGCACCAAACTTGCCAAATATAAAAACGTAGTTAAAGAACATGCAAAGCGGTACCGACAAAAGGCTAATCATCATGACCAAGCGCGTTTTGGTAAGGCCAACTAAAAATTGTTCTACTAAGAAAATTATATTAAATGGCAACATCGCCCAAATTAAAGCATAAAAAAACGGCTTAGCAGCTGCAATGACAGTAGGATCTTGCCCAGTCCAAATTAAAATAACGGGAGAAAGCCACATAATAAGCATCATGGGCAAAGCAAAAAGAAGCGCCATAATCAGGCCTTGCCTGAAAGAAACGCTGATACTATGATCATCTTTGGCGCCAAAACTTTGAGCCACAAGAACGCTTACAGAACTAAAAATACCGATAAAAAATACAATAACAGTTATGTAAATGCTCCAAACCAAGGCGTTAGCGGCAAGCTCAATTTTACCTAAGTGCGCGATCATAACTACTGCAATAAAACCATTGGCAGCATAGGTCAGTTCTGACGCAATAAGCGGCAAAGCTAATAAAATAGAGCGTTTAAGTTCGGAAAATATTTTGGAAAAAAAGTTAGAAGAAGAAAAGATAGAAAACACTTTAAACCCCACAATAAAACAAAGTAAAAAAACTCAAGCCGAAAGGCCTGAGAAAAAACAAAAATGTGAGTTATCGCGTTTTCATAATGCAGTAATTATAACCTAACAATTTGTTTTTTCAAGAAACTAAAAAATAATCCAATCACGGTATTGCTAGATCAGAAAATATGCGATAATGGGCGGTTTTTAACACTCAACATAGACTTTAATTTTGTGAGGTAATTTGTATGGACGATAATCGTCATAAAGCTTTAAGCGCTGCTCTATCGCAGATAGAGCGCCAATTTGGAAAAGGTTCCGTAATGGTTATGGGTGAAGGCGGTGTTGCACCAGATATCGAAGTAATATCAACTGGCTCACTCAGCCTCGATGCGGCCTTAGGCGTTGGCGGGTTGCCACGCGGCCGTATGGTAGAAATTTACGGGCCAGAATCTTCCGGTAAAACTACTTTAACCTTACATGTCATAGCAGAATGTCAAAAAAAAGGTGGTACTGCGGCTTTTATCGATGCTGAACATGCTCTTGACCCAATTTATGCAGAAAAACTTGGCGTCAACATCAAAGATCTCATTATTTCCCAACCTGACACAGGCGAACAGGCTTTAGAAATAGCAGACATGCTAGTGCGCTCAGGGGCAGTCGATATTATCGTCATCGACTCAGTCGCAGCCTTAGTTCCAAAAGCGGAAATTGAGGGCGAAATGGGCGATCAGCACATGGGCTTGCAAGCGCGTCTCATGTCACAAGCTCTCCGTAAATTAACTGGGAATTTAAAACGCTCCAATGCGCTTTTAGTTTTCATCAACCAAATCCGCATGAAAATCGGCGTCATGTTTGCCAATCCAGAAACCACAACCGGCGGTAACGCGCTTAAGTTCTATGCTTCCGTACGTCTCGACATTCGCCGCATTGGACCAATCAAAAAAGGTGAAGAAATCATCGGTAACGAAACACGCGTTAAAGTCGTTAAAAACAAAGTCGCACCGCCTTTTAAATCGGTGGAATTTGAAATTATCTACGGCGAAGGCATTTCGCGCGAAAGCGAATTGATTAACCTTGGCACTGAACACGGCCTTTTGGACAAAGCTGGCGCTTGGTATACCTACAAAGGCGAACGCGTTGGTCAAGGCAAAGATAACGTCAAAACTTATCTTAAAGAACATCCCGAGAGCGCAGCAGAATTAGAAAAAGCTTTGCGCGAAAAATTACTTACCAAACCAACTGTAGCCAAACCGAGTGAAGATTGAAGGAAGAATCTCCCAAAGAAATTCGCCACGTCGCGCTAGATCTTCTGGCGCGGCGTGAGCATTCCCGCTTAGAACTAAAACAAAAATTTCTCTTGCGCGATTTTTCGGAAGAGGAAATCGAAAATATCTTAGAAATCTTAGCCAAAGAAAATCTGCAAAGTGATGAGCGCTTCGCAGAAAATTATATCAGATCGCGCGTTAGCCGCGGTTTTGGTCCCATTTACATAAAAAATGATTTACGTTACCGCGGAGTTTCTGCTGAAATAATTAAAGAGAGCCTAGAAGCTCAAAATATCGATTGGCCTGCTCTCGCTAAAGCCGTTTGGCAAAAAAAATATGGCCGATCTGCCTCTAAAAATCCTCAAGATAAGATAAAACAAATGAATTTCCTGAGACAGCGTGGGTTTGGAGGAGAGCAAATTCGCAACATCTTTTCTACCGACATCGATTCGTTAAATCCCCAAAGACTTTAATAGTTTTCCAGCAGAACCAGCATCGAGCTTAATCTTCAGATCTGGCAAGTTTTTTTGAATCACCTTTTCTATGCCATGTTTAGCTGCTTTCACAATCAAATTTTCCACATTTGGAGTGACTTTAATATCCGAAAAACTGCCCGAAACTTTGATTGGCACGGAAAGACTCTGCTCGCCACGCGCCTCGCTAGCTTCCAAGGAATAATCCAAAGTTTGATGCGGCAAATTCACACTGCCCTGCCCACTTACGCGGAAACGATCCGATTGCAATAAGAAATCTGGATTTTGCAGAATACCGTCGGTAATTTTAAAGGAACCAGTAAGGCGCCCAAAATCAGTACGCGGTGGCTCTGTCGAAACGGGCTTTGGTTTATTGTTAATTATTGCATTAGCTAAATTAACTTGATAAGCCATATCCACACCATTCCAAACGCCATTATTTAGCACAAAATTTCCATTACCATTCATAGACGATAAAATAGCATCCAAATCTGATCCTTTGGCTGTAAACTGCAGACTTAAATCTGCACTACCAGAAAACTTTTTCAAATCAGCCAAATCTTGTAGGAATTGCGAAATATCTATGGAACTTAGTTGACAATTCACATTCAAACCTGGCACAGATGACCTTAGGTCTAAAGAGGCTTTGCCGCGTAAGCTTCCATTATAAAGCTTAGCGCTAATAGGATCTAAATTAACAACCCCATTACTACCAGTAACCGTAAGAGCCACATTGCTAGCTCGCACTTTTTCTAGTTGCAAAGAAGCGATTTTGATTGCGCCATCTAGTTGTAAAGTCTTAAAGAAACTTGGCTCTGCTTCTACTGAACGCGGCGCCACACCTTTAACCTCAATAGTTGTTACATATTTAACTTTTTTACCTTGCGAAATTTTTGTTTTAACTACCGTTTTTGCTTTAGAAGTTGGAATTGCAAACAAGGCCGCATAACGATTAAAGGTGAAGTTATTGAAATCAAGGTTAAAACCTAAATAACGTGAAGCAAAATTGGTGTAATTAAGATTACCTTTAAGCACATTATTATCGACTTTCACCATCAACTCCGGCACCTTTAAAAACTTAGAAGTAGCTTGAAATTTAAGTTTCAAAGCTAAATCTGTTAAAGCTCCTGAGGGTAATTTAGTAGCATTACCAGAAAAATAATTTACTAGAATACTTCTAAGCGCAAACGGCATAATTTCGACATTTCCAGAAAAAGTAGGAGCGTCCAGCACTTCTTTTCCTTCCAAAGAAGCATTCAGAGTTAAATCAGCAAGCTTAATAAAAATATCCTTACTAATAGCGTTTTGCTTAGTTAAATCCGCATTGATATTAGCTTTCAAAGCAAATGGCAAAGGCCGAATCATTTCCTCTGTTTTAATTTGGCCAGAAATATCGAGCGGTTCAAAAGAATAAAGGCGCTTAGCAAAATCCAGGCGTCCAACACCTTGCACTGTGATATCGCCAGAGAACAGAGGCGCATTGTTGTAGAAAGCAAAACTCAAATAAAATGGAACCGGACGTGACAAATCTACGTCTTTAATTTTCAAAGTAAAACCGCGTACTGCAATGTTTTTGCCAGTAGTTCTATCTTCCCAAATAATCGTAGCATTTTCTATGGCGATACTAGAAAGGCTAAGGGACATACCTCGAACACTGGCTCCTTTCCCGCTTTTATCACTGCCAGCTTTTTCGATTTTACTGGCATCGATTTTCTTTTCATCTCCGGTAACTAAATCACGCCAATTGGTCTCACCATCCACTCGTTTTATCAGCTGCAAATTAAAATCACGCAAAGCCAATTTGAGCTTTACCTCCTTGTGCAATAAAGCCCAAAAACTAATACTAGCGTGGGCACTACCGATATCAGCCAAATTGCCATTAGCTCCAAAGTTTTTGTTGTTACTTAAGCTTACAGCTTCTACTTTCAAACCTAACCAAGGAAAAAATTCCCAAGATAAATTGCCGCGAATACTAAGCTCGCGCCCAGTTTTAGCCGCAACTTCTTTGATAATCCTATCTTTAAAATCATTAGGATTAACAAATTTAACTATCGCAAAAGTACCAATGGCAATAGCTACGATAGAAACTAAAAAAATAACTAAAATAATTTTGATAAGTTTACGCATGTTTGTGTCCTAATACTTTTTAATAACGTAGCTGGAGCGGGCGATGGGAATCGGACCCACACTAAAAGCTTGGGAAGCTTCTGTTCTGCCACTAAACTACGCCCGCGGAATAATTATGAATTATAAGACATAAATTATGAATTATAAATTATGAATGATGAATTGACAGAAAACATGTCTACACGTTTTCCTTTAAAATCAATGGGTTGTATTTTGAAACCCAGTTTCCCCTCCCCCATTCATAATTCATCATTCATAACTCACAATTTTCTTCAAAATAGCATAGAATTAAATACAAGAAAAGCTAGCCTTCTGAATAAATTTAAAGATACAAAAAAGGACCTTAAACATGCATAAACGCTCTATTTCCACCACTGCCCTGCTTTTCATGTCAGTTAGCGCCATCATTGGATCTGGCTGGTTGTTTTCGAGCTTTTACGCCTCGACATTAGCTGGACCTGCTGCAATTTTATCTTGGATATTAGCTGGCATTGCCGTAATTATTATAGCATTTGTCTTTGGCGAACTTTGTTCCATGTTACCCATAACTGGCTCCAGCACACGCATTCCACATTTTACCCATGGAACCGTAGTAAGTTTTATTTTTTCTTGGATAATTTGGCTTTCTTACGCAGCGATGGCTCCTGTTGAAACTCAAGCTATTGTGCAATATTTAGATTTTTATTTTCCACATTTAGTCAATGCTAACAATAGCCTATCCTCTTATGGTTACATCTTTGCAAGCACTTCCATGCTGATTTTTTCGGTAATTAATATCTACTCACTGCGTTGGCTGATCAAAAGCAATAATTTCTTAACCATTCTGAAAATATGCATTCCCACTGGTATAGCTATTACACTCATAGCTTTTGCCTTGCACCATGGTCATAAACTCTACCCAGAACATTCCACTTTTGCTCCATTAGGACTAAGCGGCATTTTGACGGCTATATCTTCCGGCGGAATCATCTTTGCCTTTAATGGCTTCAAACAAGCAGCCGAAATGGCCGGGGAAGCCAAAAAACCACACATTGCCTTGCCAATTGCGCTTATCGGTTCAGTTGCGCTTTGCTTAATTATATTTTTGCTTTTACAGATCGCCTTTTTGTATTCTGTGAATAGTTCAAACATAGTAAACGGATGGGCAAATCTCACACTACCAGCTAATACTAGCCCGCTTGCGGCTATCATGGCACAAAATAATATACATTGGCTCTTTCCATTTCTTTATTCTTGCGCAATTTTGGCACCAGCTGCTGCAGCTCTCATGTATGTCAGCAGTTCCAGCCGTTCACTCTACGGTATGAGCAAAAATGGTTATATTCCGCGCTTTTTTCAAAAACTTAATACCGAAGGCAATCCATCAATCGCTATCACAGCTAATTTTCTTATTGGCATGCTAATGTTTGCGCCGCTACCAGGCTGGGATAAGATGGTTTCTTTTCTTTCATCCATACTAGCCGTAACTTACACCATGGGACCCATAGCTCTTTTATCCCTACGTCGCCAAGTGCCAAATCAACCGCGCTATTTTCGTCTGCCCTTTTCATCGCTTTGGTCTGTTGTTGCTTTGTATATTTGCACGCTACTAATTTATTGGTGCGGCTGGAATATTATATATAAACTAAGCTTAGCGCTTTGTATAGGGCTTATAACCTTGCTTATCTATCAAGTGCGCCTAAAACTACGGGGAGAAGAAATCAAGCTCAATTGGCAGGCCTCGATTTGGATGTGGGTATATTTTCTAGGCCTCACCTTACTGTCTTATTTGGGCAAATTTGGAGACGGAATTGGGGTCTTACCCTTCGGCTGGGATTTCTTAGTTATCGCCGTATTTAGCGTTCTAGTTGCTTTTTTGGCTATAAAATTTAAACTACCAGCTCATGAGACGAAAGCTCACATTTTAGAAATTATGAATTGTGAATTATGAATGATGAATTGTAAGGAATTAAGAAGTAGAGGAAATATACAAAAATCGATTTGATTTTATAACTCACTGATTTTTAAGAAATTCTTATGGACATGTTTTTAAGGAAAATAGATATATTTCTTCCTCATTCATAATTCATCATTCATAATTCATAATTATTTTTACATAATTCACAATTGTTCTCAATATCGTAACAAAGGGGAGATAAAATGACCGACATCAACGCAAATAAAACCGAACCCAAACAACAATTTGAAATTCAGCGCATTTATCTCAAAGGCCTGTCTTTTGAAACCACAGATACACCCAAAGTGTTTATGCAAGAGTGGAAACCAACTACTAACGTTGATATCAATTGCACACCTAGTTCGTTAGATGCTGACTCACACGAAGTAGTCTTAAAAATAACAGTCACAACTAAGCTAGGCGACAAAGCAGCTTATTTAGTCGAGGTAGAACAAGCCGGAATTTTCTCTTTGAAGGGCTTCAAAGAAGAAGAGCAGCGCTATATGCTACGCACCATTTGCCCAACCATTCTTTTCCCATATGCAAGCGAGTTAATTGCCAACACCATCAATCGCGGAACATTCCCAAGTCTTTTCTTGCAACCAATCAACTTTGAAGCTTTGTATCAGCAACAGATTCAGCAAGCTAAAGATGAAACCAAACATTAAAACTATAGCCGTACTTGGCACAGGAGCCTGGGGTACGGCTTTGGCTTATTTGTTAGCCAACAATGGCCATACTGTTAACCTCTGGGGCGTTGATGCTTTGGAGTTAGAAGATTTAACTACAAATCACAAAAACAGCCGTTATTTTCCAGATATTTCACTTCCCCAAAATATAAAAATTTTTGCGGATCTTGAAATAGCCTTGGCAGATGCTGATTTTGTTATCGCTGTTGTTCCGAGCCACGTATTCAGCGCTACTTTAGAAAAAATCCAAAATAGCTGGCCCAAAGAAAAAACTTTAAAACTCGCTTGGGGCACTAAAGGCCTAACTGAAAAACAGCAACTTTTGCACGAAGTTGTCGAACAAAAATTTGGCAAAATCCCCATGACTGTTATTTCCGGACCTAGTTTTGCCAAAGAAGTTATACATGGCTTGCCGACTGCGATCACAGTCGCTTCTAATAACGAAGATTTTGCCAATACTTTAGCTTCTAGCCTACATAGCGATGCTTTTCGCGCTTATACAAGCAAAGATATTGTCGGAGTAGAAATAGCTGGAGCAGTAAAAAATGTTTTAGCTATTGCCGTTGGCATGTCGGACGGCATGAAGTTTGGAGCTAATTCTCGCGCAGCCCTCATCACACGCGGCTTAGCCGAAATTAAGCGTCTAAGTTCAGCTCTAGGCGGCAAGACTGAAACTTTGATGGGACTTTCTGGTCTTGGCGATTTAGTTCTAACTTGCACTGATAATGAATCTCGCAATCGCCGCTTTGGACTAAGCCTTGGCGCTGGTTCCACACCAGATGCAGCTGAAAAATCTATTGGCCAAACCGTAGAAGGCCGCACTAACGCTAAAGAAATTTATTTACTCGCCAAAAAACACCACATCGAAATGCCCATTTCCGAACAAGTCTACAAAATCCTCTACGAAAATCTCTCCCCTCGCGAAGCTGTTGTTTCGCTTCTTAAGCGGGCTAGGAAAGAAGAGTAGGTTTAGTTACATTTGCAGCACCAAAATCAGATATCATTGCGGTGTTATAAATAGCCAAAACCACCATTTACAACACCATTATTTTGTGATATATTCGTGCTACAAATGGCACAAAGATTACAGCACACGTAAAAAAATAAAGAGAACCGATATGTCCAAAATATCTAAATTTATTGGAAGAACAAATGAATTAAAAAATTTGAACAAGTTTACAAAAAAAAGCACTTCTTCATTGTTGGTTATAAAAGGAAGAAGAAGAATCGGAAAAAGTAGGCTTATAGAAGAGTTCGCAACACAAAATAAAATTAAGCTATTAAGTTTTGAGGGGCTAGCTCCTGAAAAAGGAATAACAGCTCAACACCAAAAAAATGAATTTGCTAAACAAATGGGATTCAACTCTCTAATTACAAACGACTGGTCAGATCTGTTTAAAACATTGGCGGGTGAAATACAAAACGATAAAATAATTGTGCTGATGGATGAAATCTCGTGGATGGCTCATGGCGACATCACGTTTTTACCGAAGCTAAAAAATGCATGGGATCTTCTCTTAAAAAAGACAGACAATCTCATATTAATATTATGTGGATCAGCATCTTCCTGGATTGAAAAAAACCTGCTTAACAGCACTGGTTTTGTTGGCAGAATATCTTTTATTTTAACACTTGAGGAATTAAAAATTAACGAAATCAGTTCATTTTGGGGGAAGAATTTCAAAAATATTTCCTCCCACGAGATATTGAAAATACTATCTATCACCGGTGGGGTACCAAAATATCTAGAAGAAATAGATCCTAATTTAACAGCAGAAGACAATATTAGAGATCTATGCTTCAAAAAAGGTGGATTGTTATTTGAAGAGTTTAACAATATTTTTGGTACTTCATTTATACGCAAAAGCAATGTATATGAAAAAATAGTACGCTCTTTGGCCGAAGGAACCAAAGAAGCTGCTATACTTTCTAAAATACTCCAAATGAAGTCATCTGGTAGAATTTCTGAGTATCTTAATGAATTAGAGTTGGCCGGATTCGTGAAGCGAGATTACACTTGGAAAATAACGTCAAGTCAAGATGCCAAGCTTAGTAAATATCGCCTCAGCGATAATTATTTAAGGTTTTATTTAAAATACATCGATAAATACAAAACAAAAATTGAACGCAATAGTTTTCAAGCTAAATCATTATGTTCATTACCCGCGTGGGACTCGATGATGGCACTGCAATTTGAAAACCTAGTTCTAAATAACAGAAAACTCCTTTTAGAAATACTAGGTATTGAACCAGAAAATGTGGTATCAGAAAATCCGTATTTTCAACATAGCACAACAAAACAAAAAGGCTGCCAAATTGATTACATGATACAAACCAAACATCGTTGTTTATACATCTGTGAAATTAAATTCTCAAAAAACACGATAGGCGTTGAAATTATTAACGAAGTACAACAAAAAATTGATACCCTTAAAGGAATAAGGGGATTTTCTTACAGGCCTATATTAATCCATGCAAGCAACGTCCACAAAGATGTAATAGCTAGAGATTATTTCATAAAAATAATAGACTTTAGTTCCTTATTAGATTGTTAGCAGGGGATTGGACTAAGTACGCTATGTAACGCAAGTATGGCCAAACCGTGGCAGGCCGTGCTAATGCTAAAGAGATTTATTTACTCGCTAAAAAACATCAAATCGACATGCCAATTTCCGAACAAGTCTACAAAATCCTCTACGAAAACCTCTCCCCTCGCGAAGCCGTTGTTTCGCTTCTTAAGCGGGCTAGAAAAGAAGAATAGGTTTGGTTCAATGTTCTATTAAAAAAATTAGAAAAACACTGTTCCTAAATGAATGGTGGTTCAGCGTTATTGACGTAATTGAAGCGCTTACCAACAGTGATCGCCCAAGTGTTTACTGGACAGCAATGAAAGCCAGAATTAAAAATGAAGAAGATTTTCAACCATCTACAATTTGTAGACAGTTGAAATTGCAGGCGGAAGACGGCAAGATGCGCAAAACTGATTGTGCAAGCACAAAATGCCTTAATTATTTTTTAAGGCAGGCAAAGTGTTTATGTAGTATCCTACTAAGCTAGTTATTTTTCTGTTTAGGAGTAAATGTTATGTTTAATCAAATACAAAAAGCAATTTTAGCTTTAAAACTTAGTGAAGATGAATACAATATGGGAGTTACATCATCCGACTCAGGAAATTTACAAGACGCTATTTTTCATTTTGGAAGAGCCTTAAAATTTAATGCTGAGAATGCGAAAGCGAGCTGCTTTTTGGGAGCTGCATTAAGTAAACTAAACCAAGACGAAAAAGCTATACCGCACTTAGAAAAAGCAATAGCAATTAATCCAAAGCATGTATATGCTCATTTCATTTTGGGAGTCGTATTAGCTAACTTAAAACGATACACACAAGCTGCACAGCTCTTTGAACAAGCAATACGCCTTGATCCACAATTTCCTGCCGCTCATTACAATTTGGGAACTACATTAAGTGCACTAAAAGAATACGAAAAAGCTATACCGTACTTTAAAGAAGCAATACGCCTTAATCCACAACTTCCTGACGCTCATTTCAATTTGGGAATGACATTAAGGAAACTGGGACAGCACGAAGGAGCTATAAAGTACTGGGAAGAAGAAATAAAACTTAATCCACGGCATAGCAACGCTCATTTCAATGTGGGAAATACATTAATTACACTAAAACAAGACGAAAAAGCTATACCGCACTTAGAAAAAGCAATAGCAATTAATCCAGAATTTGTAGAAGCTCATTTCAATTTGGGAAATATATTAATTAGACTAAAACAATACGAAAAAGCTATACCGCACTTAGAAAAAGCATTAAATATTAGACCGGATGATGCAGATATTAATTTCTATTACGCGATTACATTACTTAAATTAGGAAAACCAGAAAAAGACTATAAACCACACTTAGTAAAGGCTGCCTCACTTTACGAAAAATCGCTAGAAGAACGCGATAAAGATCCATTATTTCATAACCAATATGGATGTACGTTATTGTCATTAGGACAAGATGAAAATGCTAGGTCGCATTTTGTAAGAGCGACGGAACTTCAGTCTAGGCATGTAGATACTCCAGCAGCTGTACCTGCCACTACCGCATCCTCCACCGGTTCTAGTAATACGCCTAGCACTTCTTCTACAACAAGCTCATTAACTACTAGTACTTCTACTATGTTTAGGCCACCAGTACAAAACCCTAATAATTGCGGTAGTTCATCTACAACAATAATAATGCCACCACCGCCCGATCTTGACTAACTAGGAGTATTACAGAAGCAATTAAATACGAGCTCTAAATAAGTGTCACACTCCGACAAGAATCATCGGTACAGACAAAAGCTGGTCCATGAAATCGAAATACCCATCTCCGAACAAGTCTACAAAATCCTCTACGAAAACCTCTCCCCTCGCGAAGCTGTTGTTTCGCTTCTCAAGCGGGCTAGGAAAGAAAAAAGAGATCTAAAGTGCCAAGCACTCCATTTTTTGATTCATTTTTAGCGAAATGTAACTCAAAAATATAAGTTATTGATTTTAAAGAACAAACCATAGACATGTTTTCCTTGGGGGCTTTGTTGAATAAATCAATTAAGCCAATCTTGTTAATTTAAAAATTTAAGAACAGAAGCTGCTGTTGCCATTATTTATGCAACTTTATAACTATCTGGCATCCCGATTTCAGTCACCC
>Ga0172379_10003643_pt1 | contig 24153 bp, 26 predicted proteins | sample GrowelOW334metaG_FD_119756 | JGI IMG/M metagenome (GOLD analysis project Ga0172379, IMG submission 119756) | Groundwater microbial communities from an aquifer near a municipal landfill in Southern Ontario, Canada - Groundwater well OW334 metaG | ecosystem: Environmental > Aquatic > Deep...
AAAGTCAATTTCCATTACTTTGATTCATGGCCAATATTCCTTAAATTGAACGGAGGTTCAGGCGCAGTTACTCCTGAAACTCTTATGCCTAGCTTCATACCATTCATAACATTCGGGTTACAGAGATATATGACTGTATATGATTTCTCACACCCAGTTGTGGTAGAACTTGATGATGATTCTGCATTCAAAGAAGAAGGTTATACTTTTAGGTTTGCGTTGGAAGCGAATGTACGCGGTAGCGAACCTCTATTATTCGAGAATAACCCTGTATATGCAGTGCCTGCTGAAGGATCGATGATGTGCAACATCAATCAATACAATACAGGAGACATACATATCAAAACAGTGGATTTCACTACACGGCAACCAGTCAATGACGCAAAAATATTGTTCGATGCAGGCGAATCATGCATGATTGGTTCGACAGATATGAACGGCGAACTGACTGCAAAGTATCCAGTGGGTATTGGTTCATTGATAGTTATGAAACAAGGATATCTTCCGTTCGCAAAAGCAATGACTACTACTCTTGATGAAGATCAAGATGTAGGGATAGTATGGCTCAAAGCAGTAGTGAAAAAACCTGTCAAAGCTGAGATATTCGAACTGAATAAATTCGGAAATCAATGGATATTATCTTCTATACCGAAGAATATGGAAAAAGAGCATAGCATGATAGTGACTTTTGAAAGAATCAAAACAAATGCTGCTGAGCCTGATTTCAAAAGAGTCGTGATGATCACATCTGACGATATGATACAAGATATAGAACTTGCCCCTGGTGATTATAATGTGCAGACTATGCTGATGTATGAAGGAAATGCGACAATTCCCCCTGACACAAGATGTTTCAAGATAGAAGAATTATTTGATGATGAAACAGTCTGCTTCAATATACCTGAGAAAGCAGTAACTATGCCGGTGCCGCCAGTGCAATACAGCAATGTGATATCGATAACTAATGCTGATCTATTGAAAAGAACACCATTATTCGTATATGGGCTATTCGTCAATTATCCTGGAGCACAGAAAGTATTGATGGAAGATCTGCAAGTGATTGACGGAATCGCTGAAAGAGCAGACGTAAAGTCAAGATTGAAACCTACAAAATGAACAAGAAAATAATAGCAATATTGATGTGTATGCTTATCATAATGATGCCGATTTGCGCAGCTGCGCAGATGGGTTCGATAAAAGAGCTGAAAGTGTACGGATCTGACGTAACTGATGGTTATAGACGTTCTTCTGGAGATAATACTATTATAGATGCTTTGGTTAGCATTGATTCTGATAGTGATATAACAGCATCGCAGGTCCTTGTGCAAGGATTGCCATTCGACCAATGCAGCGATGAAGGATCAAACAATTTCAGGTGCATATATACTGAGAAAGAATCTATCTCATATAATCCACAGGCGTTTGCTTTCAAAGTAGATCTGTTCGATGATTCAGGCGCATTGTCTGCCACTAAAACTGGTTCTCTGGTGATTGATGTCAATAAACCGGAAATAACTTCGCTTTCTGTTGAAAAAGCCGGAAAGATAGTCAAGCTGTCTTATAGTGTCAAAGATACTGCGTGCAATGACGCGTCATGCGCTAACAAATGCGCAGGATTGAAAACTTTAGACATCAGCGGGTATAAGATTGTTTCAATTAATTCATCTAAATGCGCTTATTCTGGTGTAGAGAATCTTGAACTAGAATCAGGCACATATCAATTATCAGTCACTGCCTATGATGGAGTCGGGAATTCTGTTACTAGGTCAACAGAACCATTTAGCGTAGATTCTAACACAGCATCAGAAACTATGGAGAAAGTCACTTTTGTAAAGAATGGTAAAGAATATTTTTATATTGGAACTAACGGGCAGAAAGGTTCAGATGTTGTTGTATATCTTGAAGAGACTGATATAGACTCTGTTACAGGTGATTTATCATCGCTCAATAAAGTATCCACCTATAAATCCAGATATACAGCTCTAAAAGCCACTTGTGAAGATCTCGGCGGAATTGCCAGATGCGTATGGAAAGATATCTATGTATGGCCTGATTCCTTAGCTGGTGCAATTGAACTTGATATAAAAGATAAATCTGGGAATACTGGAGAAGCATCAGCCAGCTATTCACTCAAATCTGACGATGGCGCGCCAACAGTCACTTCTATCGGGACTAAATGCGACGGCACAAGGTGCTATCTGCGCGAAAAGAATAACACAATCATTGTCAAGATAAATGAAGCCGGATCCGGATTCAATAGGACTATACGTATCGGCGGAAAAAGCTATCACAATGTTGGATTGAATCTTGGTGAAGTCTCCTCGCTGTATAATATAAAGAAATCTGAGAAATGTGAAAATGCAGGCGGAATATGGAACTGCTATTTCTATAATATAGTAGCTGACAAGGGTCATGGGCAAGAACTGAAAGTATTTGTCGCTACTGATTCAATGGACGATGCAGGTAATGTGCTTTCGGGTAAACTTGAAGAAACATTCATGGTCGATATCAGAGAGCCAGTTAAAAAAAGTATTGAAATAAAATCAGATGATAAACCTGGATATGCTCTTGAAGGCCAAGGCCTATCTGTCTCTTTGATTGTAAATGATGACACTGCAGTTTCAGCAGTAGGACATTTCGGCGGAGTAATTATGGACGCCAATGCCAAGCCGACTCAATGTTCATTGATAGGAGATAAAGAATATGAATGCGTATGGACTAATATTGGTGTAATCGCACCAGGTCCTCAAACTGAAGTGTCTTACTCTATTGAAGTCACTGATATGGCCGGCAATACTGCGGTTCTGAATGAGAGCATAGATATCGTTGAAGCTGAAGGATTGCCTAAGAAATATTGGATGCTGGATGGAGCTGTTGTGAATAGCCCGTCTGCAATATCTAAAGATACATTATTCAGGGAGCAGAAAGTGTTCTTCTCAGTGCCTCTGAAATCAGCTGTGCGCGATATCAAAGTGGTTGATGCAGTATTAACGAATTGCTCATCACGTGCTGGATTGAATATCGTTAAAAATGCTATCGTTACGCCTAAAAACAGTATATTCATATCTGCGATCTCTGCGAATGTACCTGAAGGCACAGCTTCACTGCATGCTTCATGCACATTACGTATAGTTTCTGTTGTCAATCGCGTCAGGCTTGCTCAACCGCAAGACTTAGTTATTGAAATGAGCGTGCCACTTGTTTCTGCTTCACTCGGCACTATAAGCGAACGTGTGGCTGATAAGATAAATAAAGCTAAAGAAAGGGCTAAAAGCGGAATCGGCGGAATATTAGATACTCTGGATAAAGTATTCTCAATGCTTGAGATGATCTGCAAACTATTGCAGAGTTTCAATACAATAAATAGCGTGTTCCAACATATGAGAACTGGACTAAGCGCACCGCAAGCTGATATCGCAGCTGCTGCAACGTTAGGAGCTGCTGAACCAGTACGTGCTGCTGAAAAAGCTGCCGGCGCCACTGTAGACAATGCAAACCGCGCATTCAGCCTGAGCAACAGCATATTCTGCAAATTGATATCATGCGAAAACGGCCCATTGGGCAATTTGTGGGGAGATGGACTGAAAGAGTCCATGACTGGGCTTAAACAAGATACAGCTTCTATCGCCGCAAGATCTAAACAAGTAAATGCGTATAATCCAAAAGATCTCGATGTCAAATTCGGCGGAGTTGAAATACCTGACACTGCCATGTTCCCTAACGATCCTAAAAACAACCTTATATTGAGCATAATGTGGGGATGCATACCCGGCATAATCATGAATCTCAAAAAAATGAAAGACGTCCAATGCATGTATATCGATTGTCTGCAAAATGAAGTGCCTAAAGGCACCCCTATGAGATATTGTGACGAGCAATTAGGATATCAGCAGTGCAGGTTCGTGTACGGACAGATATTCGGCGCATTGCCTTTCGGTAATGCATTGAAAAACATAGGCGAATTCTTCAAGAAGATATTCAATGATCCTATCTCAATGGTGTTCGGAGTCGGTTCAATACTATGCACGCCGCCTAAACCTGGAGAGCCAGCAACGACTGATGCATTCTGCAGGGTAATATTGGGAGATGGTATGCTCGCCAAAATGACGGCAGTCATGAGTGCATATACTAATGTGAAAGGCGTGATGGACCAGTTTAAAGGTGCGAATGGTGCATGCGAGAAGGTGGGATTATGAAGATAAATCTAACCCTTATCATTGTTATAGCAATTCTATTGTTTGCAGAGATTGGATTTGGTGCTGAAACTCCCCCCGAAGTGGGATTGACCGATGTATTAAAAATATGGGAAGAGGGTGGATTACAAATTAATGATAACAATAGAGATGCAATTTTAGGAACTTTAAAGACCGACCTTAATGATTTATTAAAAACTAAACAGAGTGATAGCGATAAAGCATTGACCAACTCTATGATTCAGAGTATCAATGATATTCAGACTAATTTAGTAAATTCTAATCTCAAATCGAATATAGAATTCCAATATGCTGATGCATTAGCCAATGATAATTTTGTACAACAAGTGGCGATCTCAAGGATAACTAGCATATTCGGTAATGATGAATTAAAAATTGAATTGGATAAAGCATGGGTCATGCAATATGGAGATATGTCCTCTGCAGAATTCGGAAATCTTCCTGCAGCAGATAGAAACGCCATAATGGCAAAATATAATACATTAAGCCCTGATTTAAAAAAACAAAATACTAATTTTCAAAATTATCAAGAAGTAATGAATGAGATGTCAAGGGAAGCGGCAGGTACGCGCGCATTGAGCCTGGCGGCAGTTGGCAGCTTCATCGCCGAGCAGTTCGGCATCGAGAGATTCACGTTCATGGACGATCTGTTCGACAGCCAGTTTGGGAGATTCATCTCTGGCGAGCCTTCGTTTGGAATATGCGAAAGCAAAATAAGGTCATCAGGCAACTCATTAGGCATTATCATGGATGATTCGCTTGATGGGCGCATAATCGCGCACATTGAAGGCGAAAAATCAAAATTGATATATCCTGACGGGAAAGTTGAATACTTCTATAGAATAACATTGCAAGTCAATGCTAAGGCTGCTAAAGAAGGCGAGACTGCGCCTGAGATAAGGTACAATATAGATTTAACAAACAATGGGGCTGCTGCAGGAAGCGTGTTCAAAGAAGATCAGAAAAGCAAAAGCTCTGTAAGTCTCGTAGGAACGAGCGCAATTGTCAAGTATTCATCAAAAGATTACACTACCCTCTGTTTAAGGTCTTCGTCTGGCAATACCTGCAATATGTTTGTTGATGTATCGCAGTTGGCAACTGTCGAGGGAGATTCTGTGACCCCTGGCGGTTATAGCGGGACATATGGATTCTCAGGCGGGGGAAGCACTACCTCAGATCCATATAATGAATGGTAATTTCATAATCATACAAAATAAGGTGATAACAAATGATCAAAAAAGAATGGCTGCATAAGCCGTATATGTTATTGTTGATAATGGTATTCTTCAACGTATTGTTGAGCGGATTCCTATACAAATTAGTTAGCGACACAATTGTACTTTCTTTAGTTACAATCGGCCTGTCTTCATTATTGATAGGAGCCTTTTACGGATATATATTCGCGACAGGAATTAATTCAAAGCTCAGGCTTGATACTGGCATATATTTTATTGTACTGCAGATATTAATCGTTCTTGTATTCTTCTGGAAGTTCTTTATGACCGCAGAAAGCATACCATTGAGCGTCTTCGCTTTAAGCATTGGATTGTCACTGATATATCTTGCAGAGATCTATTATTTCCTACAATGGGGCGCGGCAGCTTCAAGCTACTTAGTCTATTACAGGCATCTGAAGAAACCAGTGCTTAAGACTACCGACCGGAAAACTATCAAGAAGACGGCTAAAAAGGCTACAAAAAAGAAGAAAAAATAGATTCTTCTTTCTTTTATTTTCTTATATCTTTTTCCATGCATAAACTTTATAAACTAGGTAAAACATCATCTCCTAATGGTTAAAAAATGCATCATCTGTGATAAAGAAGCAGAATTATGCATAAAAGATTCTTCTGAATGCTATTGCACTGAATGCGCTAAAGAGCAGTTCGAAGACACTTCTTATCTTGTAAACGTTGAAGATGAGACTAAAAAATTGAAAGAAGCTGTCGATGACAATCTTGACGGCGAGTAGATAACTTAATAAAGCAAAACTAGTTCTGCGAAATATATGATTAAGACTATAGGCGTCAGAGAAGCGCTGGCTTTAGAGAATACTGTTTTTATAGATACAAGAACGCCTGCAGAATACGAAGAAGCGCACATTCCTGGCGCATTTAACATGCCTATTTTGAGCAACGAAGAAAGAGTCATAATAGGAATATTATACAAGCAAAAGGGCTCAGAAATCGCTGTAGCAAAGGGTAAAGAGCTGTTCATGCCTCGCGTGGATGAATATGTGCATGAATTCGATAAGTTCAAGAAAAAAACCATCATTGTGCATTGCTGGCGTGGCGGATTACGTTCCAAATTAATTACGGAATTGTTAATTGAACGCGGGTTCAATGCAATCCAGATGATTGGCGGACATAAAGCTTACCGCGAATATGTGAGAGAGACTTTATCTGGCTACAAACTGAAACCCAAACTTATTGTTCTTCATGGATTGACTGGAACAGGCAAGACTGAATTGATTCAAAAGATAGACTTGCCTAAGATTGATCTTGAGGATATCGCTAAACATAGAAGCTCAATATTCGGCGCTGTCGGTCTAGTGCCAAGAACTCAGAAGATGTTTGAATCCCAATTACTATACGAGCTTGAGAAATTACAAGATTCTAAATATGTTATAATTGAGGGCGAAAGCAGAAAGATAGGTGATGTAACTACGCCGGACTTCTTATTCAAAGCAATGGCTAACGGAATACATGTCAGGATTAATTGCTCTTTGAAATCGCGCGTTGATAGGATTGTCGCAGAATATTTCGACACGCCTGAGAAAGTGGCTATCGGAAAGAAGATAATACCTAAACTTCGCCAGGCGCTGAGCAATCAAGTTGTAGATGAACTTCTATTGTTGATGGATAACGGCGATTATGCGAAAGTCACTGAGATAATACTGCTTAATTATTACGATCCTAAATATTCTTTCTCTTTGGATCAGATCAAATATGATTATTCCATTGATGAAGACGATATGAGCAAGACGATTAAGAAGCTGAAAGAGATTATTAAGAAGTTCTAGATACTTATTTCTAATAAAGAAAATTAAATTAAAAAAAGTGCTAAGTTTATTTCTTCTTAGCTGGAGCTGCCGCTGCTGGACTTGCTGCTGTAGCTGCTGATGCTTCTTCAGCTGGCAACAATGCTTCGACAATGTCCAATGGAATCTTCATCTCTAACAACTTGTTCTTGATGCTGTTCCTTGGCTTGTTCTCCATAGATTTGATGACTGACTTAGCAAGCACTTCAAGTTCTGCACGCCTTGTAGCCATCTGTTCTTTAAGCTTGATTTTCTCATGTTCAAGCGCTGCAAGCTCGTCTTTGGACAATTCTGTCTTCATAGACTTGATTTTATCAGCGAACATGCCTTTATTGATGTCAGCGATAGTCTCTCTTGCCTGCTTGCCTTCTACAAGAATTCCCATAGAATCGCAAGTGCCGATGACTTCTTTGACTTTGTTAGTGAAATTCTTTCCAGTAAGCGAATCCATCTTCATCTTCGCTACTTTGATAGCTTGCTCAATCCTGATATCTGCAACTTTCTCTGCAAGAGGGTTGCCTGCTCCTTTCTCGACATTAGCTTCTTTCTTGATCAAAGCTGATGCTGGCGGAGTTCCGACAGTGATTGAGAATTCTTTAGTTGTTGATTCAACTGTGATTTTGACTGGCACCTGCATACCTTTGAAATCTGCAGTCTTTTCGTTGATCTTTGCGATTACTTGGCCGATGTTTATGCCTAGCGGACCTAGAGCTGGACCTAATGGTGGTGCTGCTGTAGCTTTACCGCCTTCAACCATCGCATCAACTACTTGTTTTGCCATGTTCATCTAGGATTCGACTTTTATTTATAAAACCTTCGGTTTTAATACTCATACAGCCTCGCTGTCTGAGATATAAAGCTTTCGTTTATTACTATATGAAAATAAAGAATAATAAAAAGAAAAAATTGAAGAGTTCTACTCTTCAGACTCGTCTTCTGAACCTTCGTCAGACTGACCTTCTCTCCTGATAACCTTGACTGTGTCAAGTTTAACAGTAACTGGGATAGGTACTGCTGATTCAAGCAATTGAACAACGACTTCGTCCTTGGTCTTGTCGACCCTTGTGACTTTCGCTTTCTCTCTCTTGAATGGTCCTGCGATAAGCTCGACAATATCGTTTTTCTGGATATTGACTTCTTGCTTGATCTGCTCGAGCATGTGTTCAATTTCCCTGTATTCTACAGGTTTAGGCAATATACCCCTTGCATAAGGGATGTTGAATGCCGCTTGTTCTGCATCGAGCTTGGATTTTGCTTCTATGAATATGTAACCGCGCATGCCGTGCGGCCTGATTATAGAATATACCTCAAGCTTCTTTTTCATGACATTTGAATGCACGAAATCCATCACCTGATCTTCTCTATTCGCAGTGGTCCTAAGTCCGTAAATAATTGATTCGCTTGTTGTTTGTTCTGTCATTTTGATCAACCTGTTATGAATTGTGCTATCATGTGGATCAAGAATCCCATGAAGCCGATAACCAATATACCGATGCCTGAAACTTTAACAATCGCTTTAAATTCTTCGCTAGTCGGTTTCTTGGTGACAATCAATACTCTCTTGCATTCTACCAAGAATCTCTTTGCTTTGAATGTCCATGAATGTTGCTGTTCAGTTTCGTTTTCCATCGTCTTAAACTCCTTCTATCAGCTCTAGTCTACGAATTCTATCCCCAGATGCTCTGAGATCTCTTTCTTTTTCTTGTCATTCGTCGTCTTCTTCGAGCCGAAGATTTGCGCAGAATGAACTCCTGTGACTATGATGAGCGTCCTTATGGTTTTTTCCATATCCTCGTAAATCTGAGCGCCCCAGATGACTTTCGCTTCCTCGGAAAGTTTGTTCGAGACAGTCTCTACGACTTTCCTAGCTTCCTCTAGCGTCATATCAGGACCGCCTACGACGTTGATTAATGCGCCGGTAGCTCCAGTGATATCGACATCAAGCAATGGATTCTCAATGGCTTTCTGCACGGATTCTGTGGCTCTGTTCTCGGAATCGGATTCTCCGACACCTATTAATGCCACTCCGCCGTTCCCCATTACTGCCCTTACATCTGCGAAATCAAGATTTACTAATCCTGCTTTCGTGATCATCTCGGCTATGCCCTTAACTGCATTAGTCAAGACTTCATCAGCGACTTTAAATGCTGTACCGATCGGCAAATCTGGAGCCAACTCCAATAGCTTGTCGTTTGGTATTACGATAAGAGTATCTACGATCTGTTCAAGTCTTTCCAAGCCGTACAATGCGTTCTCGTAACGTTTATGACCTTCAACGCTGAAAGGCATTGTCACGATTGCAATTGTCAGAGCGCCTTGTTTTTTCGCAATATCTGCGACAACTGGCGCTGAGCCTGTACCTGTACCGCCGCCAAGACCGCATGTGATGAATATCATGTCAGAGCCTTGCAACGCTTGCTTGATCTCTTGCTCAGATTCGTGCGCAGCTTCTTCACCCACTTTTGGGTTGCTTCCTGCGCCTAATCCTCTGGTTGTTCCTTTGCCAAGAAGGATCTTCTTCCCGGCAGTTGTATACAATAATTGTTGAGCGTCTGTGTTGATAGCGATGGTCTCTGTGCCTTTTATCCCGACTTCGTGGATACGGCTGATGGTATTGTTACCGCCGCCGCCTGCACCTACTACCTTTATGCTCGCCTGCTGTATTGCCAGCATTTTCTCGAGCTCGATATCAATATCAGATTTTTGACTATAAGGCTTATCTATCCCTGATTTTATATAAGCGTCCAATTTATCCACCTCACCTCAAATGAACATGAAATACCTATGATTTTAGAGGGTATTCCTATATTTAAACTTTAGGTTTCTCTTCTTTTTTGACTTCGAACTTGACTCCCTTGACGCTTGGGACCAATTCTTTGATTCTGTCAACCAACATGTCAGTGAATTCTTTTGGAATATCCATTTTGGATTCTATATGTACAATCCCTTCTTTGAAATCTACATGTTCTGGCTTAATTTTCAGTTCTAATTTCATCAAAGATTTGATTTTTTCTTTGTCATCTGTTATAATTTTATGAACTTTGACTTTGTAAAGCACTTCTTTACCAGCCAATGGATGATTGAAATCTACAAATGTTCTGCCACCTGTAACACTTCTGACAATGCCCATCATGCCGTCTGCATTAATCTGAAGGCCCGGAACTGGCATAATCTGTTGCTTAGTGAATTGTGATGTTGACATCAATTTCAATAGTTTTGAATCTTTCTTGCCGAAAGCTTCGTCCGGTTTGAGATCGAATTCGTATTCTTTGCCAGTTTCTTTGCCTACCAATCTTGCATCTATGCCGTTAAGGAGCTGTTTTTCCCCTACACAGATTATGACTGGAGTATAATCCATCTTAGGATTGAAGATCTGTTCTTTTTCAGCAACTGATTTGATAGTGGTATCGTAAATTTCGTTGCTTTCTTTCAATATGCCTGTATAATCCAATTCTACAAAGTCTTTTTCTTTTATCTGCATTCTAAACTACCTCGTAAGATTTTATGCGAATAGAATGATATGTGGTTATGATACGTGGTTTATAAATGCTTCGGTCTTTGACCTTGTAATTGATTATTAAATCCACTAAAACCCTGTTTTAAGTAATAGCGGGATTAGATTTTGACTTAAGATGCCTGAAATTGCTCTTAGATACAACTGATCTCCCTATCTTTTTCTCAAGCGCCTTTTTAGTTATATTAGCTATCTCGCCGCCTTCTTTTGCAGATGCCTTGCATTGCTCAAAATCATTATCGTTCTTCACTTTAGTTATATCCGTGGTGGCTTTATCACCAATCATTGTCAATATAAGCCCCCAATCGGTCATGTGATCCCTAAGATTTGCTGTTTGGAGATTGATGTCTTTGAATTCTTTATATTCTTTCACAGTCTTGCCGAATGTAGCTTTGGAAATCTCATCTGTAAGAATTGCGAATTCTTGATTTTCTTTTACGTTACGCACTTTCCATTCATCTACTAGTTCCTGCCGTATCGCAATGCCCCTTATACGTTTTTCAATCCATGCTTCTGGATAACCCTTCAGTTCGTAGTATTTGCGAATATGATTCTGACCGAGTTCTGGATTTTGTATCTCTTGCACCCTTTCATAGCCGGTTTTAGCCAACCATAGCTTGAATGGTTCTGCTTTTGGAGACGGAATTGATTGTATCAATCTAAACAATCTCTCAGTGTTGGCACAATTGATGGTTTGGACCCCTCCCGCTGTTGGAACTGGGAGGGGGGTGGCAATTTGCCTCCACCCTTGAGATATCACTTCATCACGACGTCTCATATCTTTGATATATCCTTTAGGATCTTTAGAATCTGTTAATGCAAAAATGATATCTTCTATCACAAACCACCACTCATTATTATACCATACTTTCCTGATTGTATTTCCTTGAAAAATCGATAGTGCATTTTGTTGTTCCATTTGGAATCACCAGAGAATTTCTGAAAACTTCTAATATAAAAGTCTCACGGATGTCCAGTGTGTCCAGTGCTACTAGAAAATATAGAATTAGTTAAATAATTTAATCTTCTTTAGGACTTGCTCTAGCACTTCATCAGGAGTCATGTCGCTTGTGTCTATCACAAAATCGTAATTATCCATCTTATAATTATCTATATTGTAAAGCTGCTTGTAACGCTTCTGCTCTGATGCTTTTCTTTCTTTAAGCATTTTTATTAGGTCTTTTATGCATTGACTCTTCTCTCCATCTCTTTTATCACCAAATATTCTCTTCGCAGCTGTCTCGTCTTTCACATCTAAGAATATCTTGATGGAATGCGGTATGAAATGGAAACCGGTCCTGCCATCAATTACAAAATTGTCTTCCTTTTTACCTAATGTTCTCTGCATCTCATCAATCTCTTTGTCAATCTCTGGATGAGTCTCTTCATATTTGTTGAATTCGCTTAACGTCATATGATGCTCTTGCGCTTTCTTCCGGGTTAGATCGCCCATGGAATAATGTTTGAGTTTGAGTTTCTTGGCTAGAAGTTTCGCAATTGTTGATTTGCCTGAACCGGCTTTACCTGCGATTGTGATTATCATTTAGACCATTTCTCTGTGACTGCGATTAATTCGCCGTTCAATAAACTTTTTTGAGAACGTTCATCAAGTCTCTGCCAAACTATTGCTATCTCTCCAAAAGAGCCGGCTTCATCTGTGAAACTTATAATCCTGATTATAGCTTGAGATATCTCTTTAAAGAATTTAGATAATTCTAGGATCTTGTTATAATCATCTGATTCCATGTATGGCTTCCCATCTATGCCTAGACCTTTCCCTTTATCTAAAATTATTTTGCAATAACCGCTTGCGTCATATACCATATCGCCCGCCATATCGAATATACATTTCAAAGCGTTATTGGTCTTGGCTCGGTCCCCTGTCCATTCTTCGGGACGATAATGGACTAATGGTTTTCCTACTTTGTTGAGGAATCTACCCATTTGGTTGTTCATTCCTTTGAATGCACTTTTCAATATATCATTCACTTCCACTTGTTTTACCGCAATTTCTGTGGTCTTTTCCGCAGCTGCTTCTAATTTTTCAGCGGTCTTCTCTACGGCTTTTAGTTCTGCTTTCTCATGGACTTCTGCGACTACTTCTTTAATATCTGCCACTTTTTCTACAATTGCTTTTTTGACTGCATCAACTATTGCGGGCGCTCCTTTTAAGGTCATACTTTGCAATTCTCGGGTTTTTAGCCCCCCGCTTTCTAGTTTTCTAGTTTTGAGTTCACTGGTTTTCAATGATGAATCGGATTTCTCCTTCTCTGCAATCTCAACCACTTTCTCTGCGGCTTTTTTTGCTTCCTCGCTCTTATCTGCGACTTTCTCCAAAGCTTTTTTCTTCTCAGTAACTGTCTTCGCATTTTCCACTTCCTTTTTCGCTTTCTCTACTGCTTTGACTTTATCTTCTGCATCTTTTGTCGCTGCAACAACTACTTTTTTTATTTTTGGATCCTCAATCTTGTCTGCGATCTTCTCTAATTTCGCCATCGGTTTCTCTATATTCGGAGTCTTTGGGCCAGCTAATGCGCCTACTGCCATCCAACCTAAAAGTATCAACATAAGGAAGAAGAATATTGTGAACGACGGCGATTGATCATAATCCGCTGCCGAGACGGAAACTAGACTAAGAAGAAATATGAAAAAATAAAGAAATAAAATGCGTCGAGTCATGTTGAACCTCACGCAATCTATGCTTTTTTACTTGCGCTTTTTATACTGCTGAGCAATTTGTCAAAGTCTTGTATCATGCTGTTGAATTTCGAATCCAATGCCCTTGTGCTTGACCAAGTGCCTAGCCAGGTCAGATTCACTTTGCCCCAAAGAGCGGATAATTCGGCATATACTGCATCCACATATTTATCGACTTCTACTTCTTTTGCTTTTAATCCTGCTCCAACAAGACCTTTAGTCTTAGCTGCTTCAAGTTCTTTCCATTTCAACAATAAAAGAGATTCAGAAGCGTTCACCTTTGCTATTACTGCTTTGACTTTCTCATCAACCATCTGTAGTGTGCCTTCAAATTCCTTTGATTTCTTGAATAGCCCTGCATCAATGTTCTCTACAGATTTTACAATCTCTTTCAAAGGTATGTCCACTAGCCCTAAACCAGTCACTGTTTCATCAAGATGACTTCTGCATCCAGCTATTACTGCTTTAAGATCAGAAGGTTTAGATGGATGGAATTTTGATTTATCAAGCAAAGAATCAAACTTAACATTGAGAAGTTTCGCAACACTTGGACTATTATCCTTGAAATCTTTTATTTGCTTTTCAACAGCTTTCTTGAATTGTCCTAATGCCACTTCATTCTCTGCTACAATAATATTAATTGTCTCTTCAAGCTTTTTCAGCAAGACCATCAAACCCTCGAATTGTTCTCTTACGAATTGGAGTTCCTGAATCTGCAAATCAGAAAGCTTGCCTGATTTAGACATAGTTTCATAATTAGCAATCTGTGTTTCCACAGCAATTACTTTTACCTGCACTTGACTTAAAGTTTTCTTAGCTTTCTCTACTACTGGTGTAGTCACAACAACTGATTTACCTTTATTATCAGTCAATTCTTTTACCATAGTACGAATAGCTGGAATCTGGTCAGTCAACTGCTTGATCAAGCCTTTAAGCCTTGAATCAGTTACTTTACCTTCTGCATAACCTTTCCATTTATTCAGTTCATTATCGTACATCTGCACGGATTCCAATCTGACTTTGTATAATTCTCCGATGCCTTTGTATGCTGAAGCAGACATACTCCAGAAAAGCAGGTAGATGTTCCATAGCAGTGCCGCACCTATCGAAATTAATGCTAGTCTTATACCGACAAGCAACATTGGGAAAACCCCTTCAGGGAGATTCGTTTGGAATAAGTAAAGTGAAGCATACATACTAAAGATTGCTACTAATGATAATAGATAGAATGTTACCCTTATCGCTAAAAAAGGAACTGTCGCGGCTGCCGGCAATACTTCGAAATTAACGTATAGCATTGCTACGACCATTGCCATATAGATTAAGATAACAAGGAATGCGCCGCCCGCTGCATATAATCCGAGCACAATATTCGCTGGAAGCAATATTGCTGTCGCCCATGCAAGTATCAATGAAACTACTATCCTTGGATTCTTTTCATGCTGAGTGAAGAATTCTGTATCTCCCCTCTTGAGAGTTTTTGAAACTAGGAAGATCAGAGTGAAAGCCAACACGAAGATTGCGAATCTTATATATAGCAAAAAAGTTGCATCATTCGTTGCAGGTACATTCAGGAATATACCGAGGAATGACCAAAAATAAGTAGATAAATCTGCGAGCATCCCAACTGTGAATAATGGAGGAATCTCTGCGGCATTGACTAAACCTAAATTAAAAAGAAACGATAATGTTGCTGGAATTACAAATTTCTTATTCATCATCTATCACCTATGAGTTTATATTAGTATAATATATAGTAAATTCAGGCAATTTTAGTATATAAAGGTTTGCAAAATTCTAAAACAATAATATTTAAATATCACAAAACCCTAAATGTTTGGATTAGAGGTGATTTCATTGAATAAGAAAGGTTTCGTCTGGTACTTGTTCCAGGAAGAGATGATATACATGACAATAGGTATAGTTGTCGGATTAATCGTAGGATATCTGATGATCACAGATGTAATCCCAGTATCACAATATATACAGTTATGCGCTAGTATAGTTGAATAGAGGTGTTGATGATGAATACTAAAGGTTTTATCTGGTACTTATTCCAAAAAGAAGTATTGTTTTTCACAATCGGATTTTTTATAGGGCTTGGCGTGATGATTGGTTGGGCATTGGGAATTGTTCCTATACCTTACGTGATCTGTCCTGTCGCTCCATGATTATGAACAAAAAAGGCATGATGGTTTTCGTGAAAACTTTCACATACGGATTCCTGTTAGGGGGATTCGTGATGTTTCTATACCTAGAAGGATTGCTTGACGGGTGGCTGATATGAATTTTGAACATAATTCTTGGAATCCGTTCAGTCTAGGGACTATCTTCTCTTTAATATTGATATCAAATGGCGCTTGGCTGATAGCTTCATTATTAGGATATAATATGCCATTAAGAACAAATAGGACTATAATCCTATCAACATGGATTTGCGCGATTGGAAGCATCTATTGCGGATTGCATTTAATTCTGCTTAAGTTCAAGCATAAAACTTTGAAAACATTGTTATAAAATTTATAGAACTTGTATTTTAGTGCCGATGCTTTGGCCAGGCATACCTGATGAGAAAATAGCTCTTACTGCGCCGGAATTGCCGTGTGGAGCTTGTATCTTGCCTTTAAGCTCTTTACCTGCTGGGCTGGTCCAGACTAATTCTTTGCCTACATATTTAGCTGCTTCTTCTCTAGAAGTCACGCCAGGCAATACTACGATCATGTGATTCATAGTGGTCCTTGACCTTCCTCTCCTGAAATTAGATATTGAGCCTTCCATGGAGTACTTGGATTCCGGACTCATTTATAAAGGTTTTGGTCTATAATATACTATCAATCAATTCAACAAGCTTATCTCTTTTTTTAATAATTTCAGCTCTTGCCCCCAAAACCTTCTCTTTTTTTATTTCAGATACATTTTTACGAAGTATCTGCTCAACAAAATAATCAAAATCAAGATAAAATTTGTCTAAATTTTCTTTTAATTTTTTGCTTCTAATCGAAGAAACTATACCATTACGTAATGCTTTATCTCCATCAATAAAAGATTCAACATCAGACATTGATAATCACCGAAAATTCGTTAATTCCGCAATATAAAAGCTTTATTGTGTTATAATAGAAAGAACATGATAACCGGCAAAAGAAGGCAACCCATTGCGTGACTTCTGTTGACGTTCGCCAGCGGCGCGATTAGACCGAGGCTTGTTGAGATGAATAGGATGAATAAACCGATTGGACCGGAGAAGTATAAGACTAATAGTGAAACGAACGAGATTACGCCGATGCACAGCTTTCTGTAATTGACTTTTACAATCAAGCTGGAGAAAGTCTTTGCGCAGAACAATGCGAGCCATGCAGAGAATGCGCCGGCAAGTATAACTACCGCTATCAATGCGATGAACTGGTTCATTGTAATCTTGCCCATAAGTTCCTGCACTACTATGACTACGCCGTTCCTTGCTTTATCTATCGCGTAGAATGTAACTAATGAAAAAAGAAAATTCACTGTGCCGATTCCGCCAGTTAAAATCATGAACGCGTGATTGCCGATGTCGCCGACTATCTGTGTCGCGACAATCGCCGCCTGAGCTGCGCCTAGGCCTGGAAAGAAACCAGTTAGCATACCTGAGAAAGTAGCTGCTGCAAAAGTCTTGGCTTTGATTTTATTCGGAATTTGGATCTCTTCAGTTATTCTTTGTTTAGGGATCTTTGTGTTTGTTGATAATGACAATAATAGTACGCTGATGCCGAACAGACCGGATAATAACGGAAGCAATGGCTGTTGGATGTTCGGGTAATTCAACACCAAAATACCTAATGCGCCTGATGAGAAGAAGATAAAGCTATTCCACATCAACTTGTTAAGATTGTTTTCTTTGGTTAGCATGTATATCACAACTATCAAAAGTATCCAGCCGATGTAGGGCGTGATATACTCTGATATCGCCGGCAAAATCGGTATGAGGAATGGACTGAGAATAACTGTCAATAATAAGCAACTGAATGCGCCAATGACTGTCAGTTTCACTGCTTCATAACCTCTGCCTTCCAAAAGCATCCTGTGGCCAGGCAATGCAGTAAGCGCTTCATCCGCATCAGGCGCGCCAAGGTATACTGAAGGGACTGCGTCAAGGAATGTGTGCGTTATGCCCATCGCTATGATGAATGCTGCTAAAGTTATCGGTTCTGTGAAGCCTAGAAGATAGGCTGAGAAGTTAAGTAGTAATAATGAGACGAGATTTATGTGAACGCCCGGAGTCAAGCCTGTGATTATACCGCCAAGACAACCGAGGAATACTGCGAGCAATAATTGTAGAATCATTTTCTTTCAATCCTGTCTGCGATAAGTTCTAATTCGCCGTTGTAATCCTGAGTCTTACCGATGATTTCGACTTCATCGCCTTTGTTGAGCGTTAGGTTTGTATCGAAGATTAGAACAGGCATTCTGTTGTGTTGCGCGATCTCTAGCATCGTTGTCTGTTCGGTCTGGCTAATCTTTGTGATTATACCTGTGACTTTCAATGTCTTGTCAACATCCAAGCTAGTGAGCTTGCTTATGTCTGTATTATCTAACTGAGTGAAACTAGACATCACAAACAATATTATCAGTCCAATGATAGAACTGACCACCGCCAGCTTCAATAAAGTCTTTTCCTGCATTCGGTTGCGGATTATGGCTACTTTTATATATATTTCTAAGTTCGGAAACCTTTAAATAAATCTTAAAGCGTAAAAACAGCCATGAGCTACGTTGAAGATATTGAAAAAATAAATAAACTCGCAAAAGAGTTGATGAAACACGGAATGGCGACTAACCTCGTCGATGCTGTTTCTAAGGCACAATCTACACTGAAAGACACCGGCAACATCGGATTGGATATCACTGATCTGAAAAGAAGATATGATGCAGAGCAACCTATGAAAACTGCTTCAGATATGCCTCATATCGATATGGGCAACAGCGAAGCGCCTAGAAGAGAAGTTGTCGATATCAGCTGGCAAGATGCAATGGCAAAGAATACGAAATATATTGTTGAGCAATTGCAACTGAATCAAGCAGGGCTTACGAAATTGAATGCAGATCTTGAAGAAATGAGAAAAATGCTTCAAGAACTAAGAGGCCAGCAAGCCAAATTCGCAATGCCTGTATCCAAAGAGCAAGTCATCAATATGAATGATGAGCCTGCGCCAGTGCAAAGGTCTGGACATGAACCTAAACCTGACTCTATATATCATCCAAAGCAAGGTAATTTCAAGCCAGAAGATGTTTCTATCGAGAAGATGTTCTATTTCGGAAATAAATAAGCATTTTGCTTATTTTTTATTTCTTATTTTATAGTTTAAGTCTGCAACTGATGAATTTTATTCAGAATAACTGCATCAGTTCTACTAAACTTTTTATCTCGTGCTTAGGGATCTCTTTGCCGGTCGCCGGATAATAATATCGTTTTCCGCGCCTGAGCCAGACTGAAGTCATGCCTAATTTATTCGCAGGAAGTATGTCCCTAGGCGGATTGTCACCGATCATGACTGAATCTTTCGCTTGCACTTTTAGCTTTTTCATAGCGAGCTTGAATGCTGCAGTGTTAGGTTTTTCATAACCCACTTCACTCGTTGTGACTACAACTTTGAAATATTTGTTGAGGCCAATCGCTTTCAATCTTCTGTTCTGGATTTCCTTTAATCCATTAGTTATCACGCCTAATTTGTAGCCTTTCTTCTTGAGATATTTCAATGCAACTTCCGCGTCATAAAATGGTGAAGCATTCTCACACGAAACGTTCCAGAAAAGATTTAACATATCTTCAGCCATTTCTTTAGTATATTTTTTCTGATGCTTCAGGAATTCTGTTATCCATAACATCCTGTCGCCTCTTGCTGGAAGCTGAAGATATTCTTGTTTAATGTGCTGTTTTATCTTGGTGAAATCAGCAAACATCTCTGCTAAGTCGCATTTCTTATGCTTACTGCAGAAATATTCTATGGCTTTCAGTTCCGCTTTTATTTTTGAATTTGAATCTTTGTAAGGATAAAGTGTATCATCCAAATCAAAAAATATTGCTTTTACCATCATTTGGTCCCTTTGGTCCCCCAATGATCCAGTGCTTGTTTCAATTCTATGCTATTAGCAGCAGCTTGTCGCAATGGAATTCCGTCCATATACGCTTCAACTGCTTCACGCATTGCTTTCGCCCCTGCATAACTGCCTGAAGGGTGGCCGTGTATACCGCCGCCGATCTGTAACATTATATCAGAACCCATTCTATCCATTACTTTGTCAACCAATAACGGATGTAGTCCGCCTGACGAGCAAGGGAACTGCGCTTTCATTCCACACCAATCCTGTTCAAGGGTATGCAGTGATTTATCTTCCTTGACTTTATCCAATGTTATTTGATTGCCAAGATGAAGAACTTCTTCTTTTCCGCCAACTAGCTTACCTACATTAGCTGTACCTATGTGAAGAGTATCTACACCCATCAATCTTGCGCATTTCGCGATTGTGTTCATGCTTATGCCTTGATATTTGTCTCTCGTGATCGCGCCATGCATAGCTCTATGCGCATGAAGCGCCAAGCCTAAGTCACCGCAGATTTCTCTCATTGAGTTCACTGCTGCCCAACCGGTTGTGATTATGTCGATCATAGCAAATTCGCCGCCTTGTTTTGCGATGAATTTTGCCCTTTTCTCCATCTCTTTCACAGTCGGGCCTGTGATGTTTATCAAATATGATTTCTTCTCGCCTGTCTGTTTCTCAATTCTGTCCCTTACTTTCAAGCAAGCTGTAACCCTTCTTTCGAATGGATTGAAGAATTGGTTTGTGAGATTTTCATCGTCTTTGAGAAGATCAAGTCCACCTTCCCAGATCATCCTGCCCATATTGGTATGCTCTTGAGTAGTCATTCCTACTTTAGGTTTGGCTACTGAAAGCATTATTGGACGTTCTTTAACGTGCATGAATTTTCTTATGCCTTCCCTTCCGAATTTCGGACCTGGGAATGATTTGATTAATTTCTCTGTGAATTGAATATCTTCAAGTCTCAACGAACTGACTGCTTTCATACCGAAAACGTTGCCAGCTATTGAAGCAAGGATCTGGGGCATATTGCCCGGCTCGAAATGTTCCTCAGGATAAGCTATCTTGATCCAATCGCCTTTGGCTTCACATACCCATGCTGAAACAGAATCAACATATTTGTATTGTGTAGTATCTATCGCAGACCATGTACCTACTGATGATTCTGCGGCAACTGCACCCCAAGCTCTTTTATTATTTGACCAACTAGGAACTTTTACCCTGAATGAAGCAACTACATCATGTTTAGAAGGACGTTTGCCAAGCTTGACGAAATGATTATAATCTGCCATGAATACACCTCTTTATAGTGATATATTATAGAATAAAGGATATATAAAATTAATGATTATTTGACTATTTCGTTCAATTTGTCAACAATCCAGATCATGCCTTCAGTGTCTCTTCCGCAATACTTTTCTAGGTTATCTCTTAACTTCTTACGTTCCTTTTCAGGAGTCTTCTCGAATGTTATATCTAAGAAAGCCATCGATGCAGCTCCGCCATTCGCTATATCTAACTCACTATAGCTCCTGCCTACCAATGCTGGCATGACCTCCTTGATTGAAGCAGAACCGCGCTGGTTCGGATGGTAATAGCTGAAGTTCCTGAAGGGGACTAATAAATCTACAAAACGTGCCAATACATCAGCTATCCACTTTTTCTCTTTAGGGAACGCTTCTGAAAGCTCTTTCAATCTCGCTTTCTCGAATGATTCATTATAGACTACGATTGTACCTTCTTCGCCTATACCTTGCTTCAATTCTTCCAAGAATGCTGGCCTAGGGTCGCCTTTACCTGATGCAAGGAAATAAACGTGTTTAGGCTTCGCGCCTTCTTTCTCAACAATGTGCAATGAGAATTGGAACGGCACTTGTTGGTACGGCCTTACACCATCATATAATGGAATTACTGTATTGAATGTCTCGAAATCAAGATAATGTAATGGATAGTGCAATCCTTTCAAAAAATGCTTTATGTTCTCTTTGTGTATATGCGGTTTGCCTGTCCTTTCGCAATCTCTCTGAATGCCTTGCTTGTCATTGAGCTTGATTTCTTCGGGAATATCCTTTATTGCGAGTATCTCTTTCTCTAATAGGTCTTCTGACAGCTTACCGCCGCGATAAAGGTCAAACACATTATTCTTCGGCAGGAATTTCCAACATTGCTCTTCCAATGGGCAGCCATAAGGATCGTGACAGATTTTTCCTATCTTAATGATTGGGTAATCTTTGGATTCAATTATCTGGAGCATCTGCTCGATTCTTTCTGGAATCTTATCAGATATCTTGTCTATTTCTTCAGTTACTTCTTCTCTCTTGAACAATCGCTTAGGATCTATATCGCCATCCTTTACGTATTGATTATTGATGACCATGACGAAACTTTTTCGTATTTTCAATCCAGCTTTTTCGTAGCAATATCTCTGGAACGCGACATCTTCAAGATAAACATCTTTGACTTCGGTGGAACTCTTGACTTCGATAATGTCCCACGCATCTTTGCCGGCTGGTTCTAGTATATCCGCTCTTGAATAGATATCATCTTCTGAGAATGCTGCTTCGAACAAAGGTTTTCTACCCGCTAAAAGCTTTTTGGAAAGTTCCAGATTCGCAGAGAAATCACTTGTTGGAATGTTTATCCCGCCGGGAAATAATTTATGGGCTAATTCTCCAATGATATTACCTTGATCAAATCTGAACTGCGTAGCTTCATCCGGTTCTGGTATCTTATCAGGTTCGTGAAATACTGTCCAGAGATATTTCGGACATTGAAGACCGATGATATATTTCGATTTAGTGAGAAGATACGTTCTGCGATTATCACTTTTCTCTGCCATAGATTTGAATTGGCTTACTGAATATTTAAAGGATTCTGTTCAAACTCGCTATGCTCGGTCAGCAACTAGTAAATGTTGCACTTCTCTTAAGAGTAATTGACTTTCCCCGTAGTGGGACCTTGTCAATGAGATTATCTAGCTAGAACATTTACAATTGTTGCTGACAATTTGAACAGAATCGGATTTAAAGATAACTTTTATATATTGGAAAAAGCGTGTATTCCACTATACAATGAAACTCATAATCTTCGATTTCGACGGAACAATCGCAAACACGATTCCAGTTGCAATCAAAGTGGGAAATGAATTAGCGCCTAAATATCTCAAACAGAAGATAGATTTCAAAAGAATATTCTATGAAGAAGGAATGCACGCATTAATTACAGAAACTAAATTATCTAAATTCAAGATTCCTTTCATCGTGCGAAGATTCCGCAAAGAAATGAAACTATATTTTGGTGCAGTTAAACTTAATCCTGGTATGAAAGGCTTGATTAAAAAATTGAAATCCGAAGGATATGCTATTGGGATAATCACTTCTAATTCCAAACACAATGTCACATCATTCCTCAAAAAGAATTATATGTCGGATTATTTTGATTTCGTGAAAACAAATGTATCATTGTTCACAAAAGCATGGAAAATCCGAAGAATCATGCGGAAATATAAAGTTTCTAAAAAGCAATCCTACATAATCGGCGATGAAGTCCGAGATATCCTTGCGGCGAAAAAGGCAGGAATAAGATCTATCGCAGTCACATGGGGCATGAACTCAAAGACTTTATTGAAGAAGCAAAGACCTAGCGCAATTGTGGATAATGCTGAACAAATCTATAGATTCATAAAAAAGAATTAAATCTCGAATTTCTCTTTAGTTGGTGATTGATTTCCATCTTTCGCTCTCTTCTTAGCCGCACGCACTTGCAGCCATCTAAGGAATTCTTTGCCGTACATCTTCGGCGAAAATAATGGAGCTCCGACTGTCTTTCCTTTGACTTCAAACCTATGTATAAATCTTAATGCCGCCTCTGAAAGGAAAGGAATACCCGCTGGCAAATATACTGCCATTAAGGCTGCAGCCAAAGCAGTTTCTGCTGCAATTGAAGCAAGGGAATAATCGCCAGCGTCATCACCATCTTTCTTAGCCAACTTATCTTGCTCTGATGCCGGATAGAATCCGCGCAAAAGATGACGTTTAGCATAACCAGTCTTTTCGCTTATAAATTCTGCAATATCATCATATGCTGAAGAAGCAGCATCACCTACCGAAGGTAATGAATAATCAGGAATCATTAAAGCAGTCTCTTCATCTTTTTCCAATTCGAGCAATGCCTCAAGGTCTACTGGGTATTCCTTTGCTTCCTGAAGTTTGGGCACATAGCTCTGTACCAGATCTAGGTTTGATCTTATGAGCTCATCAATAAGCTCCGCTTTCAATTCCCACGCTTTGCTGTTTTCTTTTCGGATTGATAATGATCTATCGAGATTCTGAAGTGCCGCCCTTATTGCTGATACTCTTTTCTCGAGATCAGGCGATTTATCAGGTTCGATTTCTGGTGCAGAAGCTTTCCAAAATTCAATGAAAGAACTAAGTAAACCATGCGGAGTATTCTTTAAACTCTCCATCTCTCTTAAAGGCGGTTGATATTTTTTGGCTAACAATGCTTTGTAATAATACGCTTCTCCTGATTTAGGGTGCTGATTCGATAGTAATTCTATCGCCGCATTTATCTTTTCAGTATCGCGAATCCGTTCCTGGAATAAAAAATCTATT
>Ga0172379_10003644_pt1 | contig 24149 bp, 22 predicted proteins | sample GrowelOW334metaG_FD_119756 | JGI IMG/M metagenome (GOLD analysis project Ga0172379, IMG submission 119756) | Groundwater microbial communities from an aquifer near a municipal landfill in Southern Ontario, Canada - Groundwater well OW334 metaG | ecosystem: Environmental > Aquatic > Deep...
AAAAGAATTCTGCCTGTTGTTCGCGATTCAAAAACATTGGCTTCTATGATCGTAGTCCTTGCGACTATCATATTCATCGCAACCCCGATCTATTTTTTGGGGGTGCAGGTATTGTCGGAAGCACAATCGTTGTATTCCAATGTGCAAGCGAACGGCGGTCCGTTTCTCGGGGCGATCACAAATACGATAGAAGCGCCTCTTCGGAATATCTCGCCGAATTTCTCGCTTGATCTTCCTTTGTATCTCTCTCGATTCGCCGATTTCCTTCTGCAGAATCTCGGTCCGATGATCTCCGGTACTGCTTTTATTGTGCTTGAGATGATATTAACTCTTATCACACTGTATTTCTTTTTGAAGAATGGGGATGAATTTCTAAAACAGATGATGAAGCTTTCACCCCTCGATGACAAATATGACTTTGAAATTCTCACTTCCATTCAAAAGACGATCAATTCGGTTCTTCGCGGATCACTTTCGATTTCAGTAATTCAAGGTTTTTTGGTTGGTACCGGGTTATTTATCTTTCACGTTCCGAATGCTGCGTTGTGGGGGATGGTCGCTGCAATAAGTGCGCTTATCCCCGGAATGGGAACCGCCCTTGTGACCGTTCCTTCCATTCTCTATCTTTTTCTGATAAAAGATACCAGTGCTGCGATCGGACTCTTTATCTGGTCTGCACTGCTCGTCGGGACTGTTGACAATATTCTCGCTCCATATCTTTATACGAAAGGAATTAAAATACATCCTCTTTTTATCTTTTTCTCGGTGTTGGGGGGAATTTCATATTTTGGTCCGATGGGTTTCATGTTCGGGCCAATCATTTTGAGCGCATTCCTTGCATTGCTTCACGTATACCGGTTGTTTATATTAGAAGAAAAGGAAACGTAGAAACCCGCCTTCGTACTGCGGTGCTATGGGGTGGCGAAAAAAGTGGATAACGTGTTTGCGCGTGGGAAACGGGTACAGTATAATGACGTAGTAGGGTAAAGCAAAAGAAGACACCTCTTATTGGTTCCGGTAGTTTTACCGGCTCGTTCACGTAGAGTTAACTTTTAATAAAGCAGACTATGGCACTAAGGGTTTTAATGTTCGGCTGGGAATTTCCTCCGCACAACAGCGGTGGTCTTGGGACCGCCTGTTTTGGTCTGACCCGTGCCCTCTCCGGACAAAATGCCGACGTTGTTTTTGTTTTGCCTAAAAAAGCCGTCGTTAATTCCGACTATGTAAAAATGGTTTTTGCGAACCAAAATAGTATTGATCTCAAATATGTCGACACGATATTGAAGGCATACGTCACAGAACAGCAGTATTTTGAAGAGCGCCATACTCATACGGATGAGGTGTATGGTCTTTCTTTAATGGAAGAAGTGAAACGTTATGCGAGAAAAGCGGCAGGTATCGCGCGTCGGGCGAAATGCGATGTTATTCATGCTCATGATTGGCTCGCATATTTAGCAGGATTAGAGGCAAAAAAAGCGACCGGCAAACCGCTCATCGTTCATGTTCATGCGACGGAGTTTGATCGTACTGGTGGGAATGGCGTAAATCAGCTTGTATACGATATCGAACGCGCGGGAATGCACGGCGCGGATGCGATCATCGCAGTAAGTCAATGGACGAAAAATATCGTCGTTAATCATTATGGAATTTCTCCGGACAAAGTGACGGTCGTCCACAACGGCATTGACACGTGCGATTTCAAACCTCTTCCATGTCGCGTGCAAGCCCTCAAAGATGCGGGCAATAAGATCGTTCTTTTTGTTGGGCGCATTACGATGCAGAAAGGTCCCGACTATTTCATACGCGCAGCTAAACGTGTTTTGCAATTTCGCCCCAATACTATTTTCTTGGTTTCCGGTTCCGGCGATATGGAGAGACAAATGATCCGTCAGGCGGCATCGGAAGGCATTGCCGATAAGGTATTTTTTGTCGGTTTTTTGCGAGGAGAAGATTTGGATAGTATGTATCAGTCCGCCGATCTCTACGTTATGCCGTCAATATCCGAACCATTTGGAATTACTCCGCTTGAATCGCTCGCCAATGGTACACCCGTTCTTATTTCGCGACAATCCGGAGTTGCTGAAGTCTTGACTCATGCTCTTAAAACCGATTTCTGGGATATCGACGACACCGCAGACAAAATTATTTCCACACTCGATCATCCGAGTCTTCATGAAAATCTCAAAGTGAACGGCGCACGAGATTTGGAAAAGAATACCTGGTCTGCCGCTGCGGGGAAGTGCATGAATTTATATAAAAAATTAAGTTTTGGTACGGTATAGTAAAAATTGTTATATTGTTATATTGTTAAATTGTTGACTACAATTTAGCCATGTAACAATTTAACAATTTTGTTTTAATCAGTCCTACTCGGACGGAAATTTATGATCGTAAAAAAGGGTAAAGAAAGCAAAGTGCAAAAAAAGTCTGTCGCAGTAAAAGTAGTTGCAAAAAAACAGGTTCCGACAGCAAAGGCGGAGAAAGCGAAAGTTGCCATCAGGCCGGTAAAAAAACCGTCGGTCAAGCCGGTCGCAAAGATTATTGCTCCGATGAAAGCAAAAACCACCCCCGGAAAAGTTCCGGCAAAAATCTCTTCCGCTGCGGTATCTGCGACAGCAAAAGTCTCCTCCGCCACAGGCTACGGCGGACCGAAGAAAGAATTGATTTTCGCTCCCGCCGAAGTATGTTTTTGGGTCAGTAACGGCCCGGCTCTCCAAAGCCTTCTCGATCTCCGCGTCGCATTTAAAATGCTGACCGAAGAGCAATATTCCTACCACGCCAACAAAGAAAAAAATGATTTCGCTTCCTGGGTTTCCGCGATACTGAAAGACGAAAAATGCGCAAAAGATCTATCGAAAGCAAAAAACATGAAAGCCGCACTGAAAATGGTGGAAAAACATTTGGAAGGATACGCTTTATAAGAGCGTATAAAAAATTAAAAGCTGTAACCGCGTATTGACCGGTTACAGCTTTGTTTGTTACGAACGGTTATTTGTGTTTATCCCAGGTAGTGAGTAACCGTTCCATCAGATTTTTCCCGATTGCAAATCGAAGCAGCCAACTTTCCGTTGCCGCTTCAAGAATATCGTTTAAGTCTGTCATTATCTCAATTCTTTTTGCTCGCTCGGCTAAAAGTCCATTACGAAGGTTTTCGGCGTTTTTTTGTTCGGCGAGAAGCACCAGTTCCAACTCTGCTCTTTTTGCTCGCTCGGCTAAAAGTCCATTACGAAGGTTTTCGGCGTTTTTTTGTTCGGCGAGAAGCACCCGTTCCAACTCTGCCATGCGTACGACATGTTTTGCCTGGCGTTCTACCGACCGCGCGTTTCGGTCAAGGTCAGCGAGGCTGATCCGGCCTTCAAGATACTTCAGCATTTCCATAAGGTCGACGACTTTATAATTGTTGTCGGTATCTTGTGGTTCGAGAGTTACGTAAAACCAGTTTCGAAACGGCACAACGATTCCCAGATCTTCCGCTGCAAAGTAGTTACGCGTAATTTTTGAAAGATCTTCGTATACGATCAGTTTGTCTTCAACCCACTCATAATGATAAAATACCCAGAAGTTTTCAATCAACCAACTTTCCTCTGTGAAGGCTAAGACCCCCCCGTCTCCTTTTTTTGGAGTGAAAGAGAATGTCTCATATTTCTTCCCAATTGGAGGGAAAATACCTTCGCCGGTATGACCGAAAAAAATGGGAGCTACAGAAGCATCGAGTCTGACGCTTTTATCTTTGTTATTTACTTTTATACTCATTTCAAACTCCTGACATCGTCAAGAAACGGGAATGCCGCATCGCGGTATCCCTAGGGATTTGGAACTCTTTCCCTTACAAAGAGCGGAAACATCGTTTCCAGTGAATATACTAACATAAACAAATAAGAATGTCAAGTATTTTTGATAAGTTCACACCCCTGTAAATATGACTACTATTCGTCATTCTGAGCCGGCGAAGAATCCCGTTAATTTACAGACGAAACATTGATATATTAATTTTAGTTTGCATTATAACGAGATTCTTCGTTTCACTCAGAATGACGAGGTTTGAGGAGTTACTTTTTTTTGGAACTTCGCTAGAATGGTAAGCAAATAGCAAAGAGGAACCGGTCGTTCGGCGTTTCTCTATTTACTGTTTGCTATTTGCTTACCTCTGTTATACACACCTCACCTTTCTTAACTCAGTGTATAATAGAAGTACAAGAAAGAGACTATCGTAATTTGTCTGTTCCTTAATTTTTCTATTTTCTTATTTTTCTATTTTTAAATTTATAAAATATGCCAAAAGCACTTACCCTTGGGAACGGAAATATGCTTGTTTGTTTTGATAAGCATGGGCAGGTCAATGATCTGTATTTTCCGCACATCGGTCTTGAAAATCATATCGGGAAAGACTCGCTGCATCGCGTTGGGGTTTTTGTTGACGGACATTTGAGCTGGCTTTCGGGAGATGACTGGAAGGTGGATCTTTCTTCTCCTCCGGACACACATATGGGAATTATCTCAGCGAAGAATGCATCGCTCGGAGTATCTATCCTTTTCAATGATGTTGTGTACAATGAAAAAAATATTTTTCTTCGCCGGCTGACCGTAAAAAATGATTTTCCTCGAAAGATGGATGTCCGAGTTTTTTTCGGACAGGAATGGAATATTTATCAATCCGGTCGGCAGGACACCGGATACTATGACCCCGGGAGCAATGCGATAATCCATTATGAGGGAAGGAGAGTTTTTATCGTGAACGGGAGAAACGGTGATAGGGGGATCGATGATTATACAACGGGAATTTACAAAATGGAGGGTAAGAATGGAAGCTATTTTGACGCGGAAGACGGGGTGCTTTCTAAAAATCCGATCGAACACGGTTTAACCGATTCGGTGATCGCTTTCGATCTTGAACTCGATGCCGGAGAAGAAAAAATTCTGTATTATTGGATCGCCGCGGGGAAAACAATTCCTGAGGTTTTTGATTTGAATAATTATATTTTGGAAAAATTGCCCGAGCATTTGGTACAGACGACCAAAGATTATTGGAGCGCTTGGGTAGATCGTGAAAATTTTTCCTATGACGGTTTGACGGATGACATGATTGCTATGTTCAAAAAATCTTTGTTCATTATGCGTTCTCATGTCGATTCCGGCGGAGCGGTCATCGCTTCAGGTGATTCCGACATGCTCCAGTACGGCCGCGATACCTACAGCTATATGTGGCCGAGAGACGGCGCGTTTACAATAATGGCGCTCGATCGGGCGGGAGATTCGTATGTTGCTCGAAAGTTTTTCATGTTTTGCAATAAGGTGTTAACAGAAGACGGATATTTCATGCACAAGTATCGCGCTGACGGATCGCTCGGGAGTTCATGGCACCCCTGGGTGACGATGGAAGGCGAATATCAATTGCCGATACAGGAAGATGAGACCGCGATTGTGCTCTATGCTCTTTGGGAACACTATAAACTGACAAAAGATCTCGAATTTATTGAGGAAATTTACAATTCATTCATTCAGAAGGCGGCGAATTTCATGGTCATTTATCGTGACAAAGAAACCGGACTGCCGAAGCGAAGTTATGACCTCTGGGAGGAGAAGCTTGGTGTCTCGACCTTCACGTGCTCGACGGTGTACGGCGCGCTTATTGCCGCAGCGCATTTCTCGAAACTTCTCGGAAAACATGAACACGAAAAAAGATATAAAGATGCGGCTATTGAAATTCAAGCCGGAATAATGAAACACTTGTATAATACAGAGACCGGAACTTTTAGAAAACTTTTTAATCGGAACGGAGAAATTTTTCACTACGACGAAACGCAGGATATTTCGAGCGTGTACGGAGTTTTTCGCTTCGGGATTCTTTCCTTCGACGACCCGATACTGAAACGAGCTTTCGGCATTGTGGAAGAACGCTTGTTTTGTTCAAGATATTCAGGGGGAATAGCCCGTTATGAAGGAGACAACTATTACCGTGCGGGGCATGATATTCCCGGAAATCCATGGTTCATTACGACTCTCTGGTTGGTACAATATTATATTGCTCAAGCGAAAGACGAAAAAGATTTTGAACGCGTAAAACAGTGGTTTGACTGGGTTGCAAAAATGGCTCTGCCTACCGGCGTACTTTCCGAACAGATCAATCCTTATACAAAGGCGCAAATTTCCGCCGCTCCGCTTACCTGGAGTCATTCGGAGTATGTGCTTGCCGTCATTGCCTATCTTGAAAAATTGGAAGAAATCGGAATTCGAGATGCAGACAGCCTTATTCTGGAAAGAAACAGGGAGGCGGATGAAAGTGAAAAAGAAGTCAATTAGTTTTTTCTCTTTTCTCTCTATTTTTGTTATAATTAAAGTTCGGTTTACGAACCGACTTAATTGCAGTAATTTTTCGAAATATGCAAAAAATAGGCAACGAGTTTGATAAATTTTTACAACAGCTTGAGACGACTCAGAAGCTGGCCGAGTTCCCGAATAACGTATATGAACAGCTTCGCAAGCCTCAGAGGTTTCTTGAGGTGAATATTCCCGTGAGAATGGACAACGGGGAAGTGAAAGCGTTTACAGGATTTCGTTCCCAATATAATGATGCGCGAGGACCTTTTAAAGGTGGTATTCGTTTTCATGAAAATGTGAACGAAGGAGAGGTGAAGGCGCTTTCGGCGTGGATGGCGTTCAAGTGCGCCGTTGTTGATATTCCTTTGGGCGGAGGGAAGGGTGGAATAATTGTTGATCCGAAAAAACTTTCCCGGGGCGAACTCGAGAGACTTTCCCGCGGATACATTCGCGCCATTGCTCCTCTTCTTGGCGACCGTGTCGATATCCCCGCACCCGATGTAAATACGGACGGAAAGATCATGAGCTGGATGCTTGATGAATACGAAACACTGAAAGGTCATCACGAGGCCGGCGTTATTACCGGCAAGCCGCTTTCACTCGGCGGTTCAAGGGCCCGTTCCTATTCGACAGCGCAAGGAGGATTCTATGTGATCGATTCCGCAGCGAAAAAACTCGGAATAAAAAAGGGTGCTACGGTTGGAATCCAAGGATTCGGAAATGCCGGGCGCAATATCGCTCTCATTATGGAGAAAGCCGGCTATAAAATAGTTTCCGTTTCAGATTCGAAGGGTGTGATATTTAATAAAAACGGTCTTGATGTTGCGGATGTGGGTAAATACAAAGACGAACACGGCAAACTTTCCGGGTATCCAAAAGCGAAAGACATTCCCGAAGAGGTTCGGTTTGGAGAGAAAGTTGATATCTTTATCCCGGCCGCTCTTGAAAATTCGATCACGGAAGAGAACGCAAAAGTTTTAAAGACAAAGCTCATAGCGGAGCTTGCGAACGGTCCGATAACTCCCGAAGCTGATGCTGTATTTGCGAAAGCGGGCATTCCCGTTATTCCCGACATTCTTGCGAACGCCGGCGGAGTCATTGTTTCGTATCTCGAACAGGTTCAAAATGCGTGCGCATATTATTGGGACGAAGAAGAAGTGCTGGAAAATCTTGAAAGCACCATTCGCACCGCATTCGATGAAGTATGGAGCGTGAGCGTTGATATAAAAACAAGTCTGCGGAATGCGGCATATATCGTAGCGCTCTCAAGAATAGCGGAAGCAATGATCGCGAGAGGGAGAGGGTAAAGAACGAATATAAAAATAAGAAAATAGAAAAATAAGAAAATTAAAACGAACGGAAAATGATAAAATTTAGAAAATAGGGAATATTATTGTCGTTAATTTTTCTATTTTTATATTTTCTTATTTTTTTATAATATTTATGTCAGACAACAACATAACAATAAAATATAAAGACACGGTTCATCTTGAGGAAAGTGAGATGAATAACGTCGCTTCCACTCTTTCCGAATACTTGGGGTTTCTTTTAAAGACGGCGGAGAAAGACGGGTATGATGTTCCGGAATCATTTTTGCATCTTCCGTTTGATACGGAGCTTCTTGTAAAAAATGATGAAATTGCCGCTACGCTGGCAAGTAATTCTTTGAAATATGTTATTGTTGCCGGCATTGGGGGTTCAAATCTCGGCGCGTTTGCTGTGTATGATGCAATATTTCCGAAATTCGACGCTCTTGATTCGCGAAGACCAAAATTGCTTTTTTCTGATACGAATAATTCTCGCGAAATGGAGGTATTGAAGAAAATAATCGACGAGAATGTTCATGATCCGAAAGATATCGTTTTAAATATCATCACTAAATCAGGAACCACCGTTGAAACAATCGCCAACAGTATGTTTTTGTTCAATGAAATCTCTTCCAAATTCGGTGAAGAAGCGGCGATTTCACGTACGGTAATCACCACCGATGAAGGTTCCGCTCTTTGGAATATCGCGCGCGATAAAAATATACATCTTCTTCCCATTCCAAAAAATGTCGGAGGAAGGTATTCAGTTTTTTCTCCAGCCGGAATTTTTCCGTTACGTCTGGTCGGGATCAATACAGCTCTTTTTGTAAAAGGCGCAGCTGACATGATATCCGGTTCGCGAGAAACAGAGCCGAGTAAAAACCCGGCTTTACTTTCCGCCGCTATTGATTTTTTGGTTCACAAAAAGAAACTGAATATTTACAATAATTTCTTTTTTCATCCCGAGATGGAGTCCGTCGGAAAATGGGGAAGACAGCTCATGGCTGAAAGTCTCGGTAAGAAATACGACAAGGAAGGAAATACGTTGTATGCGGGAATGACGCCGATTGTTTCGATTGGTTCAACCGATCTGCATTCTATGGTACAGCTCTATTTGGGCGGTCCTCGAGATAAATTCACAAACTTCATCTATGCGGAAGGCGCGGAAGCCGGAAGGATCACGGTTCCGACTTTTTCACCGTTCGGGGCGCTCGTGCCTGATATTATAGGGAAAGATTTTCAGAAAATAGTTTCTTCGATCCTTCACGGAACGATCGAAGCGTACAAAGAAATGGCTTTTCCCTATATTGAAACAGTTTTTCCGGAGATTAATGAATATTATCTCGGTCAGTATTTCATGCTGCGGATGCTCGAAACCGTGCTTCTGGGAAAATTGTGGAATATTAACGCTTTCGATCAGCCGGAAGTTGAAAGTTATAAGAAGGTGGCGAGAGAATTATTAAAAAAGCAATAAGCAAAAAGCAATAAGCAAAAAGGAAACGAACGTGCGCGTATATTTCCAGTTTTCCCTTGTTGCTTTTTGCTTTATTCTTTATTCTTAAAGTACATGCATATCCTTTTTGATCTCGGTAAAACTAAAATACGTATCGCCGGCTCTCGCGATTTTGAGTCTTTTATCGAGCCGAAAATTTTTGATACGCCGAAAGATTACGACGCGACGATCTCTCTCATCGCAAAAACAGCACATGAGATCACCGGCGACGGAGAAATAGAAATGGTAATCGGGGGCATCGGCGGACCGCTCAATAAAGAAAAAGATGCGCTTACGGAACGGGTGAATACTCCGGGTTGGGAAGGACGTCCGTTTCCCGGTTGGGGAGGAAAGCCGTTTCAGCATGATCTCTCTTCCGCTTTAAAGGCAAATGTGCTTCTTGAAAATGATTCAGCTCTCGTCGGACTTGGCGAGGCGGTTTTCGGTGCGGGAAAAAATTCCGATATCGTGGCGTATGTTACCGTATCAACCGGCTTGGGAGGCGCGCGCATCGTCAATAAAAAAATAGACCAAAATTCGCTCGGATTCGAACCCGGCTGGCAAGTGCTTTCTCTTGAAGAAGAAGGGTGTTATGCATCAGATTTTCTAACCGGACAATCCGTGGAAATGGCAACCGGAAAAAAACCGTACGAGACCACCGACCCAATTTTCTGGGACAAGAAAGCCAATATATTAGCCCATTTTTTGAATAATATCATCGTGATGTGGTCGCCGGATGTCGTCGTTATCGGCGGTTCGATGATGAAAGAGATCGGTATTCCGCTTCCGGCAACTGAAAAATACTTGCGGCATATTTTAAAAATTTTCGACGAAATCCCCCCGATTAAAAAAGCCGAACTCCAAGACATCGGCGGCCTCTGGGGGGCGCTACAATATTTGAGAGATGCGAAGAGGGAATCGCTGAAATAAAAAAACACCCTGGTTTTACCCAGGGTGTGTTCTGAATGAAACGATATTATTTCAAGATCGTTTCGCGTGAGATAACGGCGTTTTTATCCATTGAAGGATATGGCTGGCCGCTTATATCAAGGATTCTTCCGTCTTGGTACATGACAACCGTCGGACGATCAATGACCACACCGTAAGGTAAATGGAAACCACCGAGCCACGTCATCGACTTCGCGACTTCACGGACTGCGTAAACCATTGCGGCTGTTCGCATTGAATCCAGATTATATTCTTTGCTAACGGCTTCCAAATTTTCGAATGATTTTTCGAACATTTGTTCTTTTAACATGTCGCCGACACGGCGCGCAGGCCACCGGTAGTTCTCGAAACCTTGGACTTTTTCAAGTGATGAAACAAAAACTCCGCCACCTGAAGCATAAATATCCGGTATCACCGGTATTTTGCGTTTAGCCAATATTACGTCAGCTTCTTCTGTGCAAGGACCGTTGGCGAGTTCGACGATAAATTTTGACTCGATCTTTCGGGCCATTTCAGCATCAATCTTGTCTTCAAATGCGGCAGGAGCAAAGATATCGGCTTTCAAAGAAAGTAATTCAGCCTGTTCCGAAGTCAAAGGATCTTTGCTCGGATATTCGGTGACTTTTCGAACCTTTTTCTCTTTTCCTTTTATGATAGCATAACAGAATTTATGCAAATCGGCATAATCAAAACCTTCGGCTTTGTAAATTACACCGCTTCTATCGGAAACGGAAACTATTTTGTGTCCGCGTTCAGACATCAGTTTTGCGTAAAAGTCGCCAGCATTACCAAAACCTTGAATCGCTATGGTCTGAGGTCCAGTCATGCCGAGCTTTTTCATCATCGCTTCGGTAGCATATACGCCGCCGAGTGCCGTAGCATCCCCGCGTCCAAGCGAACCGCCAAGTTCAAGCGGTTTGCCTGTGAACTGTGCGAAATTATGCTTTCCTGTGAGTCGATCATATTCAGCCATGAACCAAGCCATTTCTTGTGCGCCGGTATTTACGTCGGGTGCTGGACCGTCAACTTCCTCACCAATATATGGCGCGATAACATTGATATAACCGCGACACATTAATTCGCCTTCTAAAAGTGATAATGGCTCCTTATTAACACAGATACCGCCTTTACCTCCGCCATTGCGAATTTCGTCGATAGTGTTTTTCATCGTCATCATGGCAGAAAGGAATTTTACTTCCGCTTCGCACACTGCGGGGTCAAAGCGTGTACCGCCTTGTGTTGGACCGCGAGCATGGTTGTGCTGGCAACGGAAACAATTATATTCGGTAAAAGTTCCATTATCCATTTCGATGCGAATAGCTCCCCGGATAAGAAGTGCCGGGACTTTTAGACGTTCGTAAATGCGGGGGTCCAAATTCAAAATTTTTGCCGCATGGTCGAGTTGTGCCAGGTATTTATCAAACGGTGTGCGTTTGGTATCCATAACTTCCTCCTTAGTACCTCTTCTACAAAATCCGTTTTCAAAGTACAAAATTCCATATATTTTCTTATTATCTCATTTTTTGTTCTTCACAAAAACTTAATAATAAGTACCTGCCTTCGGTATATCATACCTGTATTTTAAAGTAAAGCCCCTTGTTGTAGACAACAAGGGGCAATAAAATACACGAAATTATCGGTGTAAATAGAGAAGCAATGTTTTTAATTCCGTCTGTAAAACGAAGAGAATTATGAAGCCGAAAATGAGTGTTCCGAGAGATTCGAATACATCGACCGCGCTTGGAGTGAATTTTTCGAGAAAAAGCCTTACGATCTGCTGACCATCGAGCGGTAATCCAAATATCTTTAGCGGGAGTAACATGGTGACACCGAACCAATCGATGGAAAATCCTGCCGCATAACAAAGTACATGCGTGAAGTCGTTGACCTTTCCCGCACCTCGTGCGACTTCGACCACGTCGGTAACATTTGCGCCGTTGCCTAAAAGAAGGCCATAACCGAGATAAATCAGTAATGCGATCGGGACCATCGGAGCGATATAAGTGAAAAATATTTTACCGCCGAAACGTAGAATACAAAGTAGAGCGAATGACCCCAAAATTGATAAGATGAAGAGAGTCAGATCCTGATTCAGGGCAATTCCTCTTTCTGCCATTACAACAAAACTTGCGAGAACATATAAGCTGCTTCCAAAAAGAATACTCGCGATTGGACCGGCCGCACAAATGCGTGATTGTTGCCAGTAGGGAAGTTCCAATATCGCGTCAGTATCGCAGACTGTGAACGCACCGAACGGAAGTAGATAATAAACCACGAACTCCGTCCCCGACCATTTTCCTCGCAAGGGGAAAGAAAAACTGGGACCATACGGGAGTCCGAAAATTAATTTTGTTACGCTCACGCCGGCCTTTTTCATCGCCGCCGCGTGGCCAAGACATTCATGGACGAAATAGGCGAATATGATCAATAATACGGTGAGTACCGAAAACATGTGTTCCTCCAAATATTTCAAAAAACCATTTATTGCTCTGATAGTAACATTGTGGTACAATTTGTCAATCAATACGAATAAAATACCAATATACGAATGGGTACTAATATACGAATTACTGCAAATGTTTCGTCGTTCGTATTCGTTGCCATTCGTATATTAGTACCCATTCGTATATTTGTATTCTATTAGTATGTTCAAACTTACTTCAAAATTTAAGCCGGACGGTGATCAGCCTAAGGCGATCAAATCGCTCGTTTCCGGGCTCAAAAAAGGTATGCACGCGCAGACTCTTTTGGGTGTGACCGGTTCGGGAAAAACTTTTACGGTTGCCAATATTATTGAGCAAATTCAAAAACCGACGCTGGTCATTGCACATAACAAAACGCTTGCCGCTCAGCTCGCTCAAGAATATCAGGAATTTTTCCCTGACGCCGCCGTGCATTATTTTGTTTCGTACTACGATTATTATCAGCCGGAAGCTTATATGCCGATCACTGATACGTTTATCGAGAAGGACGCGCAGATCAATGAAGAAATTGATCGTCTTCGTCATGCTTCCACTCAATCGCTTTTGACGCGCAAAGATGTGATCATCGTTGCTTCCGTTTCGTGCATCTATGGTTTGGGAAGTCCGGAAGAATATCAAAAAGAAAATTTGCGCTTGAATGTCGGCGACCATTTTGAACGGCGTGAACTTTTGGAACGATTGATCGCGATCCATTATGAGAGGACGAATGCCGACTTGAATCCCGGGCAGTTTCGCAGTATCGGCGGACGCGTAGAGGTTATGCCGGTTTCGGAACGGCTTGTTTTTAATATCGGGCTTGAGAACGGAACAATAACAGAAATTCTAAAAGTCGATCCGGTTTCGGGAACCGTTCTTGAGCAGCCTAAAAATATTTTTCTTTTTCCGACAAAACATTTTCTCACAGAGGAAACTAAAACAAAAATTGCGATCAAAAATATTCGAGCGGAAATGGAAGCGCAGCTCAAAATTTTCGAAGCGGAAGGGAAGTTGCTCGAAGCGGAGCGGATTAAACGCCGTACGACGTATGATTTGGCGATGATCCAGGAGATAGGCTATTGCAGCGGCATTGAAAATTATTCGCGGCATCTTTCCGGGAAAAAAGAAGGCGAACCGCCGGAAACATTACTCTCGTATTTTCCACACAAAGAAGACGGAAGTCCCGACTTTTTGATAGTCATTGATGAATCGCATGTGACACTTCCACAATTACAGGGAATGTACGCAGGCGACGCGTCGCGCAAAAAAACGCTCATAGAATACGGTTTTCGACTCCCGAGTGCTCGCGACAACCGCCCTCTCAAATATCCCGAGTTCAAAGAACGGATTGGGCAGGTTATTTATACTTCCGCGACTCCTGCGGCGATGGAGAAAGAAGAAAGCGAACAAACGGTTGAGCAGGTCATTCGTCCGACCGGACTTATCGATCCTGAAGTAACCCTTCGCCCTGTGTTGGCAACTTCGAGAGCGGACCAAGGGCAGTCCTTAAGGAGGAGCGGCTCGGACGCCGCGACGGGGAAAGGACTACCCTTGGGTAGCGACGAACCATACCCCGGTCAAGTCCAAGACTTCATCGCAGAAACCCTGAAAGCGGTGAAAGCGGGCGGCCGCGTTATTGCGACTACCCTCACAAAAAAGATGGCGGAGGATCTTTCGACCTATCTGAAAGAAAAAGGGATTAAAGCTGAGTATCTTCACAGCGAAGTAAAAACAATCGATCGCATAAAAATTTTGACGGAATTTCGCCGCGGAACTTTTGATTGTCTCGTCGGCGTCAACCTTCTTCGCGAAGGTTTGGACCTACCCGAAGTGACGTTCATCGGAATTTTGGATGCGGACAAAGAAGGCTTTCTTCGGAGCGAAACCTCACTTATACAAACGATCGGACGCGCCGCGAGAAACGTTGAAGGGTACGTCATTTTATACGCAGACAAAGTAACCGGATCAATAGAGCGAGCGGTTGGCGAAACAAACCGGCGCAGAAAGATCCAGGTTGAGTACAATACAAAGCACGGAATTACGCCGAAAACTATTATCAAACACATTCATGATATTACCGAACATCTCGAAAGTGAGCACGAGAAAGCCGTCAACGCGAACCTTCGGATCGACGGTGAGGTATTCGGAAAAGAAAAAGAAAAACTCTTGAAAGTGAAAAGACGTCAAATGGCTGCTGCGGTCCGAGAACTCGATTTTGAAACGGCGGCGATCTTGCGCGATGAGATAAAATTCATCGAAGGACGAAACGAGATTTAGTATATAAAAAATGTAAAATTGACATTCTGTCAATAATCGCGTAGTATGTACCCGGCGATGGTTTTTTGAAATTGCCGTTTTTGTTGTAACTTTTACTTCTTCAATAGGAGAATCGTATGTTTGATGCTATATTTGCCCCGCTTCTCGCCCTGAATTTCTGGGCATGGATGGTTTTTGTTGTTTGGTTTGTCGACCTTGTTTCTTGTGCTGTTTACGAAAGAGGAGTTGTCGCTTTTCTTTCAAGTGTTATTGCTATATCCCTTCTGTGGTGGCAGTTTGACCTCAATCTTTTATTGGTCGTCGTCCATCATCCGTTGTATGCCTTTGGTTTTTCGGTCGGTTATCTTTTCTTTGGATGGCTATGGAGCCGTCGCGAACTGAAACGTTTTGGCAAAAAGGCAAAGGAAGCTCTTCTGGCTGCCATGAATGAATTGAGGACGAGATATTTACACAGACTGGAACAGGATAGTAGAAATCTTAATAATTGGCTGGAAAACACGATCGGCATAAAAAATGTCGATATTAAAACATTGGATGCATGGAAAGCTGAATTGACCGCGGGAAAAATTCCTGAGCCGTTTCGCGCGGATTACGAATCCAATCTTGCCTCATTCTACCCGAAGTGGACAAGTTATGTAGATAAGCTCGTAGCCTGGATCACTCTCTGGCCGTTCAGTATGACCTGGTATTTTATGGCAGATTTTATTCACGACTTGGTGTTGAGTATCGTTACTCATTTCCGCGCCTCGTATGAAAAAATAATCGCTGACATCTTTAAAGATGTCGATCTTGACCTCTCGAAATGTAAAGAATAGCCCTTACCGCTCTTGTGAGCAAAGCGACCGGAATTTCCGGTCGTTTTTTATTGCACATTTTTATGTATCGTGATATATTGCAGGAGGAATTTTGGTAGTCGCTTTGGAGGCGAAAATGAGATATATACTCAATCCACGTACCGGTTTTTACGAAAGAGAAGACAGTCAGATGACGGATGACGAGCGACTTGCCGCATTGCGCAGGTTAAAGGAAAGATTTGAAGGAAAATTCAGACGGGGCCACCAAAAAATCGATGAAGCCATTGATAGCATAGAAGATCTTCTCGAAGCGAAGAAACTTTACGAAGAACACTGTTATTATCGATAACATCTGCGTGCCCTGATTCATCTGCTTTGCAGTGAAACGGGGCTCTTTTTCTTTTTTTTCGAATCAGGTAGAATAAGGAAATGAATAATTTCCTCCATTTCGTTTCGGTAAATATCGAACGGGACAAACATCTGGATAAAATTCTACCATTTCTGAAAAATGAAAACGCAGATGTTGTTTGCCTTCAGGAAGTTTTTGAGCGGGATATTCCTCGGTTTGAAAAAGAACTCGGTATGTCCGCGCACTTTTCCGTCATGATGCGAATGCCTTATCCTGCAAAAAATCCTAAGGAAATTCTTTCGGAAGGAGTGGCTATTCTTACTAAATTGCCGGTTGTAAAGATCATTCCGCACTACTATAAAAACAGCCCGCTTCATCTGCCGGTCTATAAAAAATATATCGAAGGAGAGGAAGATAGTATGGCGGCGGTTTTGCTTTGCGTTGTTGTTAGTGTTAGAGGAGAGGACTTCACCCTCGCGACAACACATTTTACCTGGACGCCTCATGGAGAGGCTGACGATCGACAGCGTCGCGATCTCAAAGAACTTCTCAAGATAACGGAGTCATTCAAAAATGGGATCGTGTTCGCCGGCGACTTCAACGCGCCGCGCGGCAGGGAAATATTCGATGAACTCGCAAAGAAGTATAAAGACAATATTCCTCCCGAATACGAAACATCTCTCGACGTGACGCTTCACCGTGCTCCGGACGAAGTCAAACATCTCATGGTGGACGGGCTCTTCTCAACGCCGGAATACTCGGTCAACAACGCAAAACTCCATTTCGGAGTAAGCGACCACGCCGCGATCGTTGCGAATATTGAAAAGATAACCTAAGGAAAGAGCCATTCGCCAGTTTAGTGCGCTTTTTCTTTTGGTGAAAATATGGTAAAAATAGAGATATGGAAAAAGAAACTAATAATGAAAAAGTGACGATGGAAAAGATCGTATCACTCGCAAAACGGCGCGGGTTCGTTTTTGCCTCTTCTGAAATTTATGGCGGTCTGGGGGGCGTATACGATTACGGTCCGATGGGTGTTGAACTTCTGAATAATATCAAAGCTCAATGGTGGCAAAAGATGGTGCGCGAACGCGAAGATATCGTCGGTCTTGATTCAGCGATCTTTATGAGTCCGAAAATTTGGGTGGCTTCGGGGCATGTTGCGGGGTTTTCGGATCCGTTGGTGGAATGCCGGACATGCCACACACGGAGTCGTGCCGACCATTTGCTTGAAGATATTGGCGTGCAAGCTGACGAAAAGATGTCTGTAGAAGAGGTCAACGGAATTTTTTCCGCGAACAAAGAGAAAATTAAATGTCCGAAATGCGGCGGCAAAGATTTTACCGAGGTTAAACTTTTCAATCTTCTCGTAAAATCCAATCTGGGCGATTTTTCGAGCGGGAACAATGACCCTGTGTATCTGCGCGGTGAAACGTGTCAGGGAATCTATGTGAACTATAAAAATGTATTGGACTCGATGCATCCGAAACTACCGTTTGGAATCGCTCAGATCGGCAAAGCGTTCCGCAATGAGATCACCGCGAGACAATTTATTTTTCGTACGCGCGAGTTCGAACAGATGGAAATGCAATATTTTACTGCGCCGGAGGAGGATATGAACGAGTATGATAAACTGAAAGAATACCGCTTTGCTGCACTATTAGAGCTTGGGATAAAAGAAGAAAATTTAAAATGGCACAAACATGAAAATCTGGTGTTTTACGCGAAGGAAGCGTACGACATAGAGTATAAATTTCCGTTCGGTTGGGCGGAGCTTGAGGGGGTCCACGCCAGGGGAAATTACGATCTCACTCAGCACGGAAAAGGTTCGGGGGAGAATTTCGAATATTTTGATCAGCAAAAGGATCGTCGATTTATTCCGCATATTATCGAGTCCTCAGCCGGTGTCGGACGCCTTTTTCTCGCTGTTCTTTCCGATGCGTATGACGAAGAAGAGGTGGACGGCGAGATACGAAGCGTTCTCCGCCTTCCGAAGCATCTCGCGCCGGTCAAAGTTGCTATTCTTCCGCTTTCCAAAAAAGAAGAACTTTCCGCTATTGCGCGCCCGATCTTTGATACACTCAAAAAACATTTCGTCGTTTCGTATGATGAGACGCAATCCATCGGAAAACGCTACCGCCGCCAGGATGAGATCGGTACGCCGTATTGCATCACCGTCGATTTCGAATCATTGAATGATAAAGCCGTCACCGTCCGAGACCGCGACACCATGAAGCAAGAAAGGATCGCAATTGAAAAACTGCCTGAATATTTGAAAGGGAAGTTTGAATAAAAAACTGCCGGCGGTTAGGCCGGCAAATGGGTTTATTGTGCTTGGTTTGCCTTAGTTAAAAACGAGACGATATATGCCCGTAAGACGGAGGGTTCCGGCGTTTTTTTCGAATTTGCTGCGATACGCAAGGGTTGCGTTTTCCGGATCTCCAAAAAGGGTTACCTGAATAATTTTTTTTCCTTCGCATCTTCTGCCGATCATGTCATTAATACGCGAAACCGTTTCCGTAAAAGGGAGGTTGGTATATTCGTGGTGAATTTCCGTACCCGTTTCGTCTGCGGCAATCAAATGCCACACATAGTCTTTACTTGTTTTGTCGGCGGCTTCCAAGTGCTTTGCGAGCAGAAAGCCTTTTTTAAGGTGAAGTTTCAATTGTCCCTCTCTTATCTTGTGCCAATTTTCCCATCCCATATGTATATGTACACTATACAATTGGAAATGTCAACAGTTTACACTACGCACATCCGCCAGAGATAATCATTTATTTGCACCGTTGTGTTTTGTGAAAGTGAGAACGGATTTTCCTTCAGAGCTATCGGTTATCTGCCAACCTGATTTATTAAGTTCATCGCGTATTTCATCGCTTCGTTTCCAGTTTTTTTCGCGACGGGCGATTACTCTCTCATCAAGAAGTTTTTGTATCTCCTCCGGGATTTCTTCATCATGTTTGTTCAGAAATATTCCAACATCTGCAAGTTTTTCCATATTCCAGCTGAAACCCAATCCCAATACTTTATCAAATTCAATAATAGTTGTGTGCTTATCGGCATCGGAAACAGCATTATCTTTCACAAGATCCCAGAGCAGAGCGACCGCGCTTGCTGTCTCGAGGTCGTCATAAATAAATGAGGTAAATTTATCAAGATATTCTTTATTAAGGACACCGTCTTCTTTTTTAAGACTCCAGAATATTGTCAGGAGCCTCAACAGGGCCGTTTGTGCGCCTTCTACCGTTTCCCACGTGAAGTTAATCGTCTTTCTGTAGTGTGCGGTCAAAAGCCAATAGCGGTATGCGAGCGGAGAAATCTCTTTTTCTTCGAGTGTCGCCATTCGGACGAAATTATCCGCCGACTTTGCCATTTTTCCACCATCAATATTTACAAACCCTGAGTGCATCCAATAGTTTACGAATTTCTTACCTGTTGCACATTCCGCCTGAGCTATCTCATTGGTATGATGGACAGGGATGTGGTCGATACCTCCCGTATGAATGTCGAAAGTTTCGCCGAGATATTTCATCGCCATTGCCGAACATTCGATATGCCATCCGGGAAACCCGATACCCCACGGCGACGGCCATTCTTGCTGTCGGTGCTCATCCTCTTTTGAAAACTTCCAGAGTGCAAAATCGGTGCGGTTCTTTTTTTCTTCATTCGTTTCTACGCGTGCGCCTTCCTGTAGTCCCGCGATATCGAGTCGCGCAAGCCTTCCGTAGTCGGGAAATTTTGCCGTATCGAAATACATCGCATCGCTTGTGCGGTACGTGTATCCTTTCAGCTCGAGTTTTTGTATGAGCGCGATCTGCTCGGGAATGTGCTCGGTTGCTTTCGTGTACTTCGTTGCGTGTTCAATATTTAATTTCGCGAGATCTTCATAGAATGAATCGGTATAAAATTTTGCGATCTCCTGCGCCGACTTTCCTTCGCGTGCTGCGCCTTTTTCCATCTTGTCTTCGCCCTCGTCTTCATCGGAAACGAGATGTCCGACATCTGTGATATTAATAATTTGCGTTACATTGTAGCCCGCGTATTCGAGCGTCTTACGAAGTACGTCAGCAAAAACATAGGCGCGAAGGTTACCGATGTGTGCGTAATTGTAAACGGTCGGCCCGCAGTTATACATACCAACCGCCCCTTCGTGGAGCGGCGTAAATATATCTTTTTCTCGTGTGAGTGTATTGTAGAGTTTAATTACAGCCATTTTTTATAGAAGAAAAATCCGATGATCGAAGAAGTAATAAGCAACATTATACCCATAATCCACAAGAAGTCATTAGCGCCGCCCATGAGCGGTGTGTGGGTCGCATTCATGCCGAATATACCGGCGATAAGCATGGGGGGAAATGTTGCAAAGCTTACGAAAGTGAGTCGCTTCATTATCAGACTCGTTTTTGTCGTGAGAAGCGAATCGTTTGTTTCGCGGAGATCGACAAGCATTTCTTTATGGCTTTCAAGCATATTCGCGACTTTGTAATACTCGCCAAAAATAGATCGTACGTAAAAAGTAAACTCATCGCCGAAGAACTTGATTGAGATCGTTTCGAATGCTTTTAAAACTTCCGCATGCGGGCGAATCGCTTGTTTAAAATCAAGCAAGTCTCGATTGATTTTAGAGAGAACTTCAACCATCTTGTCTTCTTCCCCCTTAAAAACTTTTGATTCAGCGGTTCGGAGGCGCGTCTCAATGCTTTCGAGCTCATGTTCGAGCGAACGGTAAAGCTTTTTTATCATGTAGAAAAACAGGAATCCGGCATGATCCCCGATCTTGTGCTTGTCCAGAAGTGAATTGACCTCGAACTCTTTCGAGAATTTGTGCATCGTATCAATCGTGTCGTAATGGACCGTGAGCAGATATTTTTTCCCGATAATAAAATCGATCTCCTGGCGTCCTCCTTTTGTATGAGTGTGTCTGAGGGCGGGGAAGTGAAGTATAAGGTAGAGCGCTTCGCCGTACATATCCACTTTTGGACGCATGGAAGGCGCATGAAGTTCGCTTGCAACAAGCGGGTGCAGATTGAACTCGTGAGCAAGCGTTTGCACTTCTTCTTTTGTCGGGCTTTCAACATCAACCCATGTTATTTCGCCGTGTATATAGCGTGTTATCATATGCGTTCATTATACAGTATTGATGAAGATATTTCAAAATACGTATAACAAAAAACTCTGCAAATCTCGTTCTGAGAAATGCAGAGCAACGTTTTTGTCTTCCATTTTTTATTGAGCAGACAGAAGACGGTACATAGTGATAATCTTCGACTTCTCAATTTCAGACGGGGTTGTCGGCGAGATTATCCCGTCTTCTTTGACGAGAAGCGTGACAGGACGCCATGCATTTGTCCTGATTTCTACAACGTTACGATCGTCTTCGGAGAAATGTTCGACTTCTGAGTGCCATTTTTTTACACGATTGCTTTTCACCCCACACATCCTTACGGCTTGGTACCGTTCAAGTTCAATTTTTAAATAATATACTGCCACCTTTTTACTAAGCTTCATTTTATCACATTATAGAAAATAAGTCAAATTTTCAAGAAATCGGGTTCACTTCGCTTCATTAAACATACATCTTTGATCTTTACTGTTCGGTTGACCTTCTCAGCGATTTTTGAGATAATTTATGACAATGACACTAAAAACAAAATTTATCGTCTCTATTTCTGCGGTATTTGTACTTGCGGGAACATTTTTTCTCGGGCTGTATGCCGGTTTTCATATTCGCCCCGAAGCGGAAAAAATTATCAATGTCAGCAATAAAGATTCCCTCCGGTCGAATCTTGTTGATTTTTCTCCTTTTTGGAAAGCGTGGAGCATATTAGATGAGAAGTATATTTATGCGGCATCCACGACAGACCAGCAGAAAGTGTACGGCGCAATTCAAGGGCTTGCCGCTTCGACGGGCGATCCTTATACGTATTTTTTCCCGCCGTCAGATACGAAGATTTTTGAAGGAGATATAGCCGGAACATTCGAAGGAGTAGGGATGGAAATCGGAATTCGTGAGGGAACACTGACCGTTATTTCTCCCCTCAAGGGTTCGCCATCTGAAAAAGCCGGAATCCACTCGGGGGATAAGATATTAAAGATCGACGATAAGTTCAGTGCCGACATGAGCGCGGACGACGCAGTTAAGATCATTCGAGGAAAGGGAGGAACGAAGGTTGTTTTCACTCTGCTTCGGGCAGAGAAAAAAGAACCGATAGTGATATCGGTCATTCGTGCCCCGATCGAAGTTCCAACGATCGAAACGGAAGGTAGAAAAGATGGAATTTTTATAATTAAACTTTTTAGTTTTACCGAACATTCCCCGACGCTCTTTCGAAATGCTTTACGCGAATTTGTCGACTGGAGCAATAAAAAACAGGGCAACGATAAACTCATTCTTGATCTTCGCGGCAATCCCGGCGGATATCTTGACGCCGCAGTGAGTATGGCGAGTTGGTTCCTTCCTGTCGGTTCAGTTATCGTAAAAGAAGATTACGGAAGAAAAGGAGTCGGAAATGTTCATAGAAGTCTTGGATACGACATATTTAATAAAAACTTGAAGTTTGTGATCTTGGTTGATGGAGGTTCCGCCTCTGCTTCCGAAATTTTCGCCGGCGCACTTTCTGAGCATAAGATTGCAAAAATCGTCGGAAGTAAAACATTCGGCAAAGGTTCTGTCCAGGAAGTTGTCCCATTGACCGAGGACACGGTATTGAAAGTGACCGTCGCAGAGTGGCTTACTCCGAATGGAAAATCGATCTCAAAAGCGGGCATTACTCCGGATTTTGAAGCAAAGAGAACATCGGAAGATTTTGAAAAAGGGAAGGATCCGCAGCTTGATAAAGCGGTCGAAGTTCTGAAAAACTGGAAATAATAGCGAGATTATATCAATATACGAATCTATACGAATATACGAATCCCGCAAAGGACTACCAAATATACGAATGTTGACGGCAAGGTGCGGTGTTCGGACCCGTCGTCATTCGTATATTGGTAATCTTTTGAAAGATTCGTATTATTCGTAACATTTGTATAATTAGTATACTCATTCGCAAGTAGTTTGCTATTTTACCGATTTTGTGTAAAATAGAGGGAAATTAAACAGATAATAAATAAATAATATGAAAGTAGTCTTTCTCAAAGATGTTCCAAAAGTGGGTAAAAAATACGATATAAAGGTGGTTGCCGACGGGTACGCGCAGAATTTTCTGTTGCCGAAAAAGTTTGCCGAGCTTGCTACGAAAGACACCGAAAAGCGTGTGGAAAAGCTTAAATCTGTCGAAGCGGAAATGAAGAAAGTTGATGAAGCGATTCTCATTAAAAATCTGAAGGTTCTCGCCGAGACGGTTGTCACCGTCAAAGAGAAAGCCAACGAACAAGGACATCTCTTCGCCGCTATTCACAAAGAAGAACTCGCCGCAAAGCTCAAGGAGGCTTCAGGACTCGAATTTCCTCCCGAGTACATCGATCTCGACAAACCGGTAAAAGAAGTCGGAGAGCATGAGATTACCGTCATTGTCGGAGAGAAGAAGGGGAAATTTAAATTAATTGTGGAGGCGGGGGAATAATGGAGTTCATCAAGTTTCTAAAGTTCATAAAGTTTATAAAGTACGACGAAATAAAAAAATACCCGGCCTCTTCCGAGGACCGGGTGTTTTGTTCACTGAATGGTTATTATTCTTCCATTTCTTTTATTATTTGTTTCAAGTCTTTCATCGTTTCTGCTCGACCAATCCGTTTAATGTATTCCAATGCTTTGTAAAAATTAAGCTCATTGTCGCTGTCATACATCCGGTGCTCGAATTTTCCGTTATAGTGGCACCTTTCCATCCGAAAAGTTATCTCAAGTAAACAGCGCACTTTTTCGGCATTGAGAGTTGTTTCGGCTTTGTCGAACTCACTCTGGAATTCAAAAATTTCAAGAATACCGGAGCGGTCAAGGGAAGCATATTCTCCCCGAAGCGGATACCATGAATCGCCCAATAGTACCTCCCCGATAATTTTGTAGATACTGTCGAAACCACTGATTTTTACGGCATGGAATATTCGAGCTGTAAACCAGCCATGGTCAGTGTAATTCCATAAACAAGCAGTCGTTGTGTCGAGCTGGGTGCGGAAAAACAATTTGGTTTGTTCGACTCCTTCTAATGTATTTAAGTTCGAAATAGCAAGTTCTCGTCTCGGTGGTCCTTCGGTAGTATTAAATCGCAG
>Ga0172379_10003645_pt1 | contig 24149 bp, 19 predicted proteins | sample GrowelOW334metaG_FD_119756 | JGI IMG/M metagenome (GOLD analysis project Ga0172379, IMG submission 119756) | Groundwater microbial communities from an aquifer near a municipal landfill in Southern Ontario, Canada - Groundwater well OW334 metaG | ecosystem: Environmental > Aquatic > Deep...
CTGCCGCCCGACATTGACGGTTTCATTCCGGAGACGATCAATGCCAATACGGTGAAAATCACGGATGAAACGGGCAAGCCGGTTGCGCTGTCGAAGATGGAGTACAACGCGGTCGGCCGCAAGATCGTGCTCACCGGGGATCTGTCCGGGATGGTTTATCAGGTGACGCTGAAATGCGGGATCGACGGCATTAAAAACATCCGGGGGGCGAGCCTGGTCAATCCCCGCGCTGATGAATACAAAGATGAAATCGCCTACGCTTTCGGCGACGGCATTCTCCTGAATCCGGAAATCTACGCGCCGACGTCGACAGTGGGCCCGGTGCAGATGCCGCAGAACAATTCAAAATGCGATTTAAGCGTGGACAAGGTCTGGTGGGACAAGCCGCCTGTGGCCGGGCAGCCGTTGACGGTTAAATACCAGATCAGTAATGTCGGAACCGTCAAGACCAATGCGGCGGCGGGAGACCTGGTGGCGAAAGTTTATTTGAACAACATTAAAATGGACATGGTGTCATTCGGCAATCTTGCGCCCAAAGCATCGGTCACGCTGAGCTCCACCATCAACGGCGGCTTCATCACCGCCGGGAAACAGACCACCATCATGGTCTGGGCGGACGCCAAAAGCAAGCTGCTCGAAACCCGCGAAGGCAATAATATAAACTCAGCGACATTTTTCCTGGATAACCGTCCGGATCTGAAAGTGACTGCAATCACGCTGTCGTCAACCAAGGCGGGCAAAGTGACGGTGAACTTCACCATCGCCAATGCCGGGGTCGGGCCGACTGCGGCCGGCGCCGGCGCACAGACTGCGGCGGTTTATGTCAACGGCAGTCCTGCCGGAACCGTGAACTACGATGATCTGGCGAAAGGCGCGACCGCTGCATTAAAATTGAACAACGTCACCACTACAGCCGGAACCTGCAAGGTAAGGGTGGTCGCCGACAGCACGGGCAAGGTCACGGAAGCAAACGAAAACAACAATATTCTGGAAAAAGTTTTCGTCATTGCAAAATAGTTAAGGAACTGCATATACATGGGATATAAAGTGAAAATTCAAAAGGGTCAGCGGCCGACCAACCGCGCGTTCAAGGTGGTGATGCCCACCGCTATCGCAGAGGCCATCAAAATGGAGAAAGGCGAGGATTTCGAGTGGCTGATCGAAGACAAAAACACGCTGGTATTATCCAGGTGCAATAAACTGACGCTGCGAGACGCAAGATAAAACAGTTTAAATAGTTTAGCGAATATACATAATAATTCCGCGAAAATGACACTTCGTCCGGTATCGGTTGCGTTAACCGGGTCGGAAAATTGACCGGTAAATTTTTAAAACGAAGTTTTCATTCGAGCACCAAATGCGAGAAAATTACGCCAGATGCATGCTTCACCTCCTGTTGCGCAACATGTTGTCTCAGTTTTGCCGGGCAGTAAAACTTATCATTGCGGGACTTTAACCTATACTAAAATCGGATTGCTCGTCCTTTTTGCCTGGTTGTTGTGGGGAAATTTCTGTTTCACCATGATGGAAGCGGTGGTGCCCAGTATATTGCCGCTGAAGTTGAAAGATCTCGGGTGTTCGAACTGGCTGATGGGGATGATCCTGACTACCGCTCCCGGTATTCTGAATATGACCATCTGCCCTTATGTCAGTTTCAAGAGCGACCGTTACCGCAGCAAATGGGGCCGCCGCATCCCTTTTATCATCTGGACGATGCCGTTTCTTTGCGCCTGTCTGGTATTGATGGGATTGAGCGGCGATTTGTGCGGACTGCTGCAAAGAAATTCAGAGTTTCTGCGGCACTTTACTCCGGCTACTGTTACTATTGTTCTGATTGCGGTTTTTCTAATAATGTTTCAATTTTTTAACATGTTTGTCAATTCGGTATTCTGGTATTTATTTAATGATGTGGTTCCCGCACAGTTTCTGGCGCGTTTTATGGGGGTGTTCGGGATTGTCGGAACTGGAGCCGGAGCATTATATAACTACTTTGTTTTTCAATTTGCGGAATCGCATATGCGGGAAATCTTTATCGGCGTCGCAGTGCTGTATTTCATCGGGTTCGGCATAGCCTGCCTGATGGTTAAGGAAGGCGAGTACCCGCCGCCGGAGGGAGAACTGGACAATTCAAGCAAGGGCCTGAAGGGTATCATGACTTTTTTCAGAGAATCCTTTTCACATAAATTTTACTGGTTTAGATTTCTTTCGACATCATTTGCCGCCGCAGGCTGGGCCATCGGGGTGTTCAGTGTTTTTTTCAACCGGGAGATGGGGCTTGCGCTGGATCAGATCGGCAAAATCAACGCAGTCAGTTCAATGGCGATGATGGCGGCAATGTATTGCATGGCCATATTTGTGGACCGCTGGCATCCGCTGCGCATCTGCGTTTACGGTGCGGTCTTCGGGGTGCTCGGCAACTTTATGTCGCTAGTGTGGATTTTTGTAACCATCCCGGGCAACTATTTTTTCTGGCTGAATCTGGGCAATGTCCTGATTGGCACGTTTCTGGCCGCGTTGGTCAATGTTGCCGGATTGCCGAGCGAAATGCGAATTTTCCCTCAGTCAAGATTCGGGCAGTTCTGTTCGGCGCAGGCCATGCTCCGTTCAACATTTACCGTGATTTTCGGAGTGCTGGCCGGACTTTTTATTGATCTGGTCAGAAACCTTTGTAACGGTTCGGAATACTCCTACCGTTTTATTTACTTGTGGACAACCGTTTTTTCCGGGATCAGTGCGCTATTCCTGATAAAAGTATATATTGAATGGCACAGGATGGGCGGAGACAAGCATTTTCACCCGCCGGCGCCATGGAGTCCGAAAGGCATTGAAGAAATGCCGACAGTGCCGATTGTCGGGCCGCAGACCAGATGGCTGAACATCTCATTCTTCTTTTTTGACGGGATAATGGGGGTGTCGGCGTTGAGTATTCCCGTGCTGATGTGGTGGATGTATTTGAAACAACAAATGTTTGCATTCAAATGGTACGGTCTGGTGGTATTGCCGCTTTGCGGATTGGGATGGCTGTGCTGGATGGTGTTGAAACAAAAAATTCGACGTGACGTGGCTGCTGCAAAAGATGGTTCGCCGCTGCGCAACGGCATCCCTCACCATGGCATGCTGATTATCCTCGGCAGTAAATTTCTGCTTGCTATTGGCGTCTGGATATGCCAGGTGCTGGTTACAGTTTCACTGAATATGGAAGGCGGCGCGATTGTCTTTGGCGTTGCGAACGGAATCACCAACTTTCTGCTGATCGGAACATTATACCTGATGTGCAGAATTGAGCGCGGATTTTCCATTACAGTTGATGAAAAATATGAGGCAATTGATAATATTGTGGCATCATAGACGTGTAAAGTTATTTTACGATTCTTCCCGGCTCTCTTTGATGAGATTATTCGTGGTGAAAAAGGTCTTTAATTTCCATTGCAGCATCTTTTGCTTAAGCCTCTTCGCGATGTGGCGCCATGCAAAAATTACTGGTTCTGCTGCCTGAGCAATCCTTCAACATGCAATCGCAAGCCGTCTTCAATGGAAGTTGACGGAACCGCCAGGCCTGCGGCACGAAGGCGGCTGAGGTCATAAATGCGGTGGCACATGAATGGACGTCCTTCAGGTTTTTCCGCCAGATACGATGCTTCCGGAATCTCCTCGATGGTCAAATTGACTTTCAAAATATCCGCAATAATCCGGTAGTATTGCCGAGATTCAATAATATCAGGACCGGCCATGTTGAATATTTTCCCGCACGCGGCTTTATTGCCGCCAACGCTGACGATGGCAGCGGCAAGATCATCCACATAAACCGGCTGCTGGAGGAAATGGCCTCCTCCGACCAGTTTCAGCGGAACGCCTTCGCGCAATTTCTTGATAAGCCCGGGATCACGCCCGTGCAGCGGCAGACAGCCCGGCAGTGAGGGCATTCCGTAAATGTGGCACGGACGCAGGATTGTCCAGGCCATTCCGCCTGCATCGCCATTGATAAGCTCCAGTTCGCAAAGCCTTTTTTTAGCGCCGTAGCTCAAAGAACCTTCTACGGCGGACACATCATAGTGTTCCGTCTCTTCCGGTTGAGGGAAACGACGCCAGGCCGGGTCATAAACAAAATCAGTGGAAACAAAGACAAACTGCCTGGCGCGGTCACGGAAGAGTTCAATATCCTGGAGCATATCGTCCAGTTCGTAGCAGATGCAGTCGACCACCAGATCCCATACCATATTTTGCCGTTCAACAACTTCCTGCATCGCCTTCCGGTCATGACGGTCGGCAATCAATGAGTGTACGCCTGGTACTGACGGACGCAAACCGCGCGTAATTGTCCAGACCTGATACCTTTTGGAAAGCGCAGCTCTTACCACGGCTCCGCTGACATGGCCGCTTCCGCCAATCACAAGAATGTTCATTGTATCTTTCCCCAGTTTTAAAAAGACTGTTTTTTAATATGGGCTATGAAAATAAATTTACAACTCCAGTATTCTGATTGCGTTTCCGGACATGATTTTATTGAAAACAATATCGGATATTTTTCCGGATTTTTTCAGTTCATTAAGGAACAGCATCAAGCCCGGAAGTTCAGGCTTCGGCGGTGAGCAGATGTCCAGACCGAACATCAGTTGATCCTGGAATTCGTTCAGGAATTTTACCGCGTATGCCGGATCACGGGTCAAGGCATTGCAGCCGCTGCCGGCCGAGAGGTCGCCGTACAAACGGGGGAATCGCCGCATCAGTCTCGGGACTGCGCCTTCGGCCCTCACCGGATAATTGGGGTATCCGCCACGGTCTTCCGGCTTGTCCAAAGTTCCGATCTCAGCCCAGAACGACTGGGAATGTCCAAAGATTTTTAAATCGGGAAACAGTTCCAGCGTCTCCGCCAGTTGCGGCAGTCCGGGATCGTCATACAGACCGTAAGTGCCGTCAATTTGCGGCGCAATATGAATGGTCACCGGCAGACCGGTATTGGCCGCGTGTTTGAACATATTTCTGATGTATGGATCGCGGAACGGCATATTGCAGGTTACTTCCCCCAGACCCTTGCAGCCCGCATCCCTGTATTTTTTCATCACGTCGCCCAGTGGCGCTGAAGGGGTATTGTCAACCGCCCGCGGATGGATGTTGCAGAATGGAATGAAGCGGTCCGGATGGCGTGCCGCCATTTCCAGAATGTCTTCGTTGGACTGCGGCAGATAGAATTCCGGGCCGATCAGCGGCAGCAGGACGGCTTTGGCAATCCCTGCGCCGTCGTAGAATTCGAGCAGTTGTTCCGGAGTCGGGAATGGCACCCGGCCATCGACTTGCAGGAACGGCTTTCTGAGAGCATGAGCATGAATGTCAATAATCATGGCTGTTTCTCCAATGTAATCAGTTTTTGCGGGCGGTCAGCGCCCATTTGCCTTTCAAATCGTCCGGCTGGGTGTCGCCGGGCAGCAGATCCCGGTAATTTTCCGCGACTTTCCGGTAGGCGGCGGCGTATTCCGCAATGATTTCCGGGCGGTAATGCTTGAACCACGGGATGTTGAACGCTCTGGCCTGGATGCTTTCGGCCACCGGCAAATCTCCGGAATATCCGGCCCGGTTGGTCGGGGTTCCGCTGCCGTAAACGTCCACGCTGGAGAACAGCGGATGCGTGTGCAGCGCGGCATTGCAGCCGGGAGTGCAAAACTGCTCTCCTTCCGCCTGGACAGCCTCGCAGAAGCGTTTCAATGAAAGTCCGCCTAATTCTTCTTTCTTATAGAGCCCATGACTGGCGTACCAGCCGCCCTTGGTGGAGCCGGAATTCTTCGCCGGGCGGTGGGCGTCAAGCCCGGGAACGCCTTCCAGCAGATCCCAGAAATAATTCATGGCTTTATCAATTTCCGCAATTTCCGCCGGATATTTTTTCACTTGTTTCAGACCGACAATTGATGATAATTGATGCATGCGATATTTGTAGCCGCCCCAGGGGACGCCGGCTCCGGCTTTGAGTTTTTCATCGGTAATTTCATTATGACGTTCATAATGCGCGAATACAATGGCGCGTTCATAAACTTCGCGGCTGTCGGTGGTCAACATGCCGCCTTCGCCGATGGCGAAAGATTTGCCGCTCATCATGGAATATCCGGCGGCATCGCCGAAAATCCCGACCATTTTACCTTTATAAAGTGCGCCGTGGGCATGGGACACGTCCTCAAGGACCTTCAGATTGTGCTTCCGCGCTATCGCCATGATCCGGTCCATGTCAGCGGGATAGGACAGATAATGGACCACCACGATGACTTTGGTGCGCGGCGTAATATGCCGTTCGATGTCATCGGGGTCAATGCAAAGCGTATCCGGGTGGATATCGGCAAACACCACCGATGCGCCTAGCGTCAGCGCCTGGACGCATGACGCCCAGTAAGTGATGGACGGGCAGATGATTTCATCGCCGGCGCCGACGCCGAGACCGTACATGGCGCATTGCAGTGCGGCGGTGCCGGAACTGTGCGCCAGCGCGTATTTGACGCCCGTCCATTCAGCGTATGCCTGCTCAAATTTCCTGGTAATGTCCGTGCCGGACATGTTGCCGTCGCGCAGCACCTGCAGGACGCCGTTCTCCATCGCCTGATTAACGATCGGCCACTTGAACATATCGCCTGATTCCGAATTCACGGTTTTGGAGCCGCCCAACAATGCCAGTTTACTCATTTCCTGCCTCTTTACGAGTTTTTAATGTTTTTAATGATGACCTGGAAAATCCGATTAAAATAATAATTTACTTAAATCGGCAATATTTACAATAATATCGCATATTATTTGTTAATTTTAATCTTGCCAACTCGATTAAATATATAATATTATAACCCGCCTTCCGCAAAAAGTCAACCATTCCCTGATAGAATTCTAGCTTGTTTCGATTTCTCCAAGCAAATTTGCTTGTCATCATTCATTATACAAGTCGAAGAACTTGATTGCGTTGCCGTTGGCTATTTTTTCGAAAACCTCTTCCGAAATCTGCCCATCTGTTTTTAATTTGATCAGGAATGCCGGCAGTTCTATTTTCTGGTTGTAGCGGCAGATGTCGGTACCGAACATCAGGCGATCCTGGAATTCTGTAAGGAATTTCGCCGCATATTGCGGGTCGCGCGCCAACGCATTGTAGCCGCTTCCAGCCGATAGATCGCCCCACATGTTCTCGTAGCGGCGGAACAATTTGGGAACTACGCCTTCTTCCTTAATCGGATATTCAGGATACCCGCCGCGGTCAGCCGTGGTTTCGAGCTGTCCGATTTCCGCCCAGAATGCCGGACCATGACCAAATATCTTGAGTTTGGGGAATTTGTGCAGACAATTTTCCAGTTGCGGCAGTCCGGGATCGTCATACAGTCCATAGTTTTCGCCGATCCGGTCGGAAATATCGAAAGTTAAAGAGAATCCCATTGCCTCGACTTGTTTGAAAAAGTTCTGTACCAGCGGGTGGGCAAATGGGAGATTAGGCATGAATTCGCCCACTCCTCTGCAACCGTGATCTTTATACCAGCGGAGCCAGACCCCGAAATCAGTAAAAACAGAATTGCCGATTCCGCGAGGATCAATATTACAGAACGGAATAAATCTGCCTGGATAACGTTTGCAAATCTCGATAATCTCTTCGTTCGACTGCGGCAGATATACCTCCGGCCCGATGAGCGGCAGCAGGATGCCTTTTTCTATCCCAAGTTCATCATAGCGCACGATAACCTCATCCGGTGTACAGAATTGAGTATGTCCGTCCTGCGGCGGACATGACCATAAGTAAGCGTGAGCATGAATATCTATAAACATGTTATTTCTCCAAGAGTAATCAACTTTTACGTGCAGTCAAAGCCCATTGCCTTTTCTGTAACATTTGTTTTCTGGCATGACACAATCATCATGCTTGAGAATCCCGGCACAGCCTTTCATGTCAGTCATAATCATAATCTTCATTTAACTGCATTTCCCTATAATAAATTCCAGAAGAAACGTTTATCCGCCATTTCACCGGGGCAGTACGAACTGCCCCGTCAATGATTGATTACCCATTACTCAATTTTACGGATTTCCACATTGTCGAAATGGATAATACCGCCAGTCACATTATAAACAGTTGTGTACAAACGCAATTTGACATTATTGCCACTTGCTGCCGGCGCCGTAAAGGTAAACACTGTCTGGTTCCAGTCAGTACTCGTGAAACTCGAGACGGCGAGTTGGGAAGAAGTAGTAAAGTCGTAAACAGTCATCACGCCGCCGACTGTCGGGACTCCCCCGACCTTGCCCATGATTTTGACCCGATAAGTAGCCCCGGCATCATAAGTAAGAGGTTTTTCAATAATCTGCCATGCAACTCCATTAGTTTTTACGGTCAGGCAATTATTTCCTTCAAGTGCATTGCCAGAATCAAGATAAGCTGTGAAAGAATCTGATTGCCAGCGGCTCCATCCTGCCGGTAAAGTATTGTCTTGAGAATCTGGGGTTTCAAACGGCTCATTGATAACCATCATTCCATTAATTATCTCTGAAACGTTCAATAGGCACGGACACAAATAGACAGACCATGGTAAACTGGCGGTTTCCGAATCCCATTTATTTCTGATCAAGGTATAGACATTGGAGTCATATTTGTTCAACCTGATCCATGTGTAGGTAAGGTATTCATATACATCAGTGCCCAAATTGGGATATACGCTGCCTCTCGGATAGTTATAGGCATAATTCCACATGTTTTGGGTAAATGTATTGGCAAATTTCTGCATATCGGATAGCTCTATGCAGGAAAGCCCTGATTTCATGGCTTCTATCACAAAATCAATATCAATGTTCGCATGACTACTGTCCTCGGTTGCGACATATTGCCATCTGTCTGTCGAAAGTATTCCCGGATTATTATAGTACCATGCGTATGAGTTCTGAGTCTGATAGTAAGTCAGATAGCCGGTAAATGTAAGTCCCAGGCTGTTGGCACGGTCGCGGTAGCTGGTATCACCAGTTGCCCTGTACATTATTGCGCTTGATATGCCCATCGCAAGGTATTGATTATGCGGCAACGAGTTTCCGCTCGGGAGATGTTTAAGACTTCCATCGTCCGGCACCACATAGACTTTCCTGAAATCGCCAACCGTCACGAGTTCAGCGGCGTGACGGCCAATCAAGCCGTCAACAAAGCTCTTACATATGGATGCACAAGCAACCAGATCATAATTTTGGCCGTTATAATTGACGCCTGCAGGAGTCATATTTTTAGTTACCATTTCATAAAACTCGGACAGAGGGACAGCTACCATCCCATCGTCAACCGCAGTATATGAATAGCGCCTGACAAGCAAGTCATCTATATGGAATTCTACTGCGGTTCCGGACGTTTGAAAGAACCGGAACTCAAGCGTATCCCCTGAAGCTGAAGGAGTGGAGAATTTACCTGAAATCTTAGTCCATGAACTCCCTGCCGTTATGGCTGTCGGGCTTATCAGATTTGTTCCGGCTGTAGTGTCCACGAGGGAATATTGCGCACCGCCGCCGCTTGCAACTTTGGCGTAGAATTCATAATAATACTCTGATGACGGCTCGTAATTTCTATTGTCGTTTACATTATAATTTACCGGTGTAAAGATAGCGCCGCCTTGAGCAGCGCCTGAAGGCATATTTATCGTAACACAGGCGGCGCCGCTGATATGAACTGGCGTAACTGTAGTGTCCCGGCAAACATAAGATGAACTGGTTCCGCTGATCCGGCTCCAGCCCAGAGGCATGCAATTCTGACCGTTATGGTATACTGTGACATTGTCGAATACCGCCTTTGAATTCGCCTTGGTATAGTCCTTCAAACGGAAGATCACGTTGACTGGGGTGGGATTGGCATCGGTCTTGAACCATACGGACTCCTTGTTCCAACTCCATATTTCGTCATCCCAGCCATCGCCCTTGTCCAATCCGTAATCTGACGGATAAAAACTCCTCTGGCACAACACCGTACCGTCACTTGCTTTTACGACCAGGACTTCAGGTGGATTAGCTAATGATGCGCCATTGATATTGCCAGCTTTGCACATGAACGTAATAATGTAATTGTTGTTTGCGACTGGTGTAAATGTGAAAATTGCCTGATTCTGATTTACAGTATCGGACTGTATTGTCAGCGCGTAGTTGTCGTCCCAGCCGAATCCAGTGCCGGACTCGACTTTTACGTCCGTGGCGTCATTTCGTGTCCAGTATGATGCTGGCCAGCCAGCGCTGAAGTTATAACCAATGCCCTGTTGTGATGTCCCAAACTCACCTACAGCTTCGCAGTACCCCTGTCTGGCCAAATCCTCTGCGTATTTCGCTGTTATCAGCTTGCCGTTAGTAAAAACTGTATAAAGGTTATTGGCCCTCATGGCGAACATGGCGAGATATTTGGTGTCGCCCGTTGCCTGATACATACGCAGCAGACTTTGCAACTGGTATGAATGCGCCCAGGCATGGACATCGAGCGCATATTCCAATGTTGAATAGTCGGGAGTGTTCTTTGTGTCAAACAGACTGATCCATTCTGTTCTGGTCAAAGCAAAAACTGAAAGACTCATTGTAAAGATCATTACGCAAATACATAACGATTTGATAATTCGAGAATTGGCGGAGAGAGAATTTATTGCTACCATGATTTTTCTCCAAGTTTTTAGTTCATTTTAAAATACAGGAAAAATCGTTTAAAGGCTACAAAAATTATTTTTTATCTCAACCGTTCTCCTATAGCCTAATTTATTACACCTCCTCCTCCTCCTGTTCCTTAACCTAAAGTTTTCTTTTTTGAACTGGTTTAACGAACCACTATTTGATCCAAGTATGCGATTCATGACATGTTAAATAGCTCGATAATGCTATCCGGATGTTCGTGCCGGACGACATGGGGCGGTTTTTTGCCACTGGCCCGGAATTTTGTTTCCAGCACATATGGAGACATCAGCTTCAGGCAGGAGAACGCTTCCGGCTCACGCTTGAGTTTCAGCAGCGCATTGAATGCTCCCTCTTTGATCAGTTTCCGGGCTTTCAGCGGCGACAGGTGAATGGCGCTTAGTTTGGCTTTGCGGTAGCTGTCACAGTCCAGCGAATCCAAGCCGTCCGGCAGGATGCCATGCTTGACGCTGACGGTAATAACGCCAGGAGTAAGCGCCTCCGCTTCTTCCGCCAGTGCTTGTTCTCCGCAGGCCAGGATTGTCGGAATGCCCAACTCCATCGCGCACAAAGCCATGTTACCGTACTCGCCAATCGAAATTCCGTTAATGGTTACGTCGATACAAGAAAACCATCCGGTATGGGTGATATGTGAGTACGGAGTCCCCGCCTTGGCATGTTGCCCGACAAAAACTAGAGCATCGAAAGTTTTGTCCAGTCCCCACGGCCAGACCGGTTTGGGGGCACCGCGGCTAAGCAATGCGCGTTCGTCCAGCAGTTCCGGATCGATTCCACCGTAACCGTGACCATCAACCACCACCACTTCATCTGCTCCGGCATCGAAAAAACCGGCTATGGCGGCATTGACCTCTTCAGTCAGGAAGCGTTTGCCTTTTTCGTAATATCTGCCTTCCGGCATAACCCAGTCGTCATGGTTGAGAATCCCGGCGCAGCCTTCCATGTCAGTCATAATCATGATTTTCATAATTTAAGCCATTTTTAGATTTTTAAAATTACAAGTCTAAAAGCCTGTGCGCGTTGATTTTAGTGTGATTAATGTGTATGTTTTTAACATATCTTTAGGCACGATAATGCGACATTTTTGTTTGCTAATCTTTTCCAGTATAACTGGTTTAATCTCTTTAAAATCCGGCGAAGCTAAACTCGCAGAACTCGCGGCAAATGCTATTTCAATGACTATATCTTCACGCAGTGATAACGGGATTTTGGGTGCAAGTACAGGCATTGGTTCACCGACTGTATAACGATTTTCACCAGTTAAATTCAACAAATGAATATATGCGTTATTCCCATTTTTATCTAAATAAGTTTCCACTAACACCTCTGCCGGTAGGTTATTAATTACTTTTACCGGATATTCGCCATGTGTCACACTCGACACTATATTCATAGCGGTTTTTGCCATTTCAGCATCATATTTGTACAGCCATTTCTGCTTAAAATAAAGTGCCGGTTCAAAGTTGAATATGCCTAGCGGCAGACTTGAAACATAGCATACGCCTTTGCCGAAATTATGTCGTGTCAGCGCCGCCCGATTTGTTGATGCGAAAGTTCCTAAAACCTCCGCATTAATTATTTCAATTGGGGTTATTTTAACTGGCACTTTAAATTTTAGGCCATTATAAATTAATAACTCGTCTTTGACTTCGACTAAGCCGCCAAGATGCTTAACTCCAGTCACATCCGCAAGCGGCGGTTCCTTGTATGGTTGAAATAAATCATTAACTTCCGCCAGTGTTCCAGAAATTAACAACGTTCCGCCACTGGCGACAAAATTGCGAATTCCCATGATCTCTTTTTGGCTTAACACATTGGCATTGGCTAAAATCAACGTTTTAATATTTTTTATAATTTCAACATTATCTAAATCCCTACTAAGAATAATCTGGTGCGGAATATGCGCGTCAGTCAGAATTTGCGAAATCCCGGCTTGGTCGGCAAATGGCAGTGGTTTCTCTGATTGGTCTAAGAACCGCCGTTCATCCAGCTTGAATAAGATGGCTAAATCAGCTAAATTAATCTTGTCTTTGTTAGGCATATAATTATTCCAATTTAAATACTTTCCGCCTTGTTCAATACTCATCCAAATCGCTTGTGCGTTCATTGCATGCATCGCCCAGCCTAAGTAACCAGTTGTCTGCGCATCGCCATATGGATATACCAATCCCCATGCAGGCCGCCCGAAAGAAACCGAAAATCCACGCATAACTTTACGGAAATAGTAGAAATTGCGATAGTTAGCAAAAATATTACCGCAACCAATTTCGCTGGCAAACATATCGGTTGACGCAGCTAAGAAATCGGCACGATAGCCAATACGATTCCCGCCATCATTGAGCTCTTCGTCGTTATCGTAAGCCGTTACAATAATATTGGGGTTGATTTTAATTAAATAATTATGCAAATCTTGAAAAAATTCTGCCGACTGCCAATTTTTCCAAATTGTCCAGCGTGCACTCAATGGTTTGCTGTCGTCCCATAACGTGTCAGTATTGCCCGGCATTGGCAAAACACAACCAGTATCAGCAGTAAATTTGGCCCGGCAGTAGGCACACCCGCAATAATCGCGCTGACATAGAATTGCTTCATCAACCATTACTCCATCAACTCCAGTTTCCTTGACATAATTACCGATACGTTCAAATAAATACGCTCGTAAATCAGGATTGTTGATGCACGCATTGCCCTGCGAGGCAAGCATGGTTTCAATATTCTGCACAAAGGCCCCTGTAAAGCGGGAAAATGTCTGTATGCCATTGCCCATCATGCAGAAACTTGGACCATCAACATGGCGAATAACTTTCATCCCTAGCTCATGCGCAATTCTTACGACTGTTTTCTTAACTTTTTGATGTTCAATAATTGATTCGTTCAAATAGCAATTATTCCAAAACAATCCTTGTTCAGTCACGGCATTAAAGCCTAATTTCTTTAAGGTCAAAAGCCGTTCGCGAGTAGCATTGTCGCTAACATGGCCAAAGCCTGTAGCTGCATTGGAATCATCAAACAGACCTAATCGCATGTCCCAGCACCAATTGACTGTCGGCGCGTCAGGCGGTAATGGCGGCATAATCTTTGGTGGAATATTGCTGACTTTTTCTTCGCGGACTTCCACTTTTGGAGTCAACGCAGCATTGATTACACTGGCAGTAAAATAATCCGGCTTTATAATCCGGCTTGGATCGACAACCAAAGCAAACTCCGCCAAGCTGGGGACCACCCAAAAACCGCGAGTTAAATTATAGCATTCCTGAAGTGAAACTACATTTTTAACAATAATATTATTGACTGACCAATTCAACCCAGCTAATTCAATTTTAATCTCCGTCTTATCAGAAGGAACATAAACGTCAACAAATGCTTGTCTATAGGTGTTTGACGCAACTTCAATATCTTTTAGCGCCACTTGACCATTGACACTCAAATTAAACGGTCCGACTTGTTTGTCAGGGTTGCCTAAAGTTAAACTTAAAGTATAGACTCCCGGTAATACCGGAATAGTAAATATCCCGCTATCATTCTTATCAATTGTCACTCCTGATGCAATTGGCGGTAATGTATCGGTGTTGTATAATTTTGCAGAGGCCGGCAATTTCAGCCATCCAGCTTTGATCCCGGGAATGGTAGATTCCAATCCAAACCCCTGCCAATCCGGCCCCCATACAAACCTTGACGCTTTTTGAATATTTTTATTCCGTTTAACGGTTGCTTCCGGTGAGGCAAAGAGAATGCGATTACCCATTCCATCTCGAATTTGTCCAGCAATATAGTAGAACCAATTGTTATAGTGACGATAAAAATAGTCATATCCGGAACAATAAATCCGGAATTTTGCGGCATAACGATCAGCAATGGGACGCTTAGTAATATTAAAAACCACTTTATCGCCTTTTTTGACAATAGTCGTGACTATCCCAATCGGGTCGCCGCCGTAGGGGACATTTGACAATGAAAACGAGCCTGATGGATTAAAGTCAAACACTAGCTTGAAATCACCTTTATTAAACGCCAAATAGCGAATTTCATTAATCGGAAACACCGCGCCTCCTTCAGTAATTTTACTTAATTCCAATGTTCCGGAGTTAACAAAAAACGCTCCCATCCCGCCATAGCGTGTTTCCCACTGCGTATTGTCTAACAACGATGCCGGAACCGAAAACGAGTAAAAGGAATATCCTTTAGTATCGGTCAGATAAGCTGTACGCAAAGTAACTTCAACTTCTCCTGTTGGCAATATTGCCGCCTCTCGACGGAATTGAACTTTGTCTGAGTTTAAATCAATTAAATTATTGGCAGTAATTTTACCATTATTATCTTTAATGATCGTTGGTTGCGCGGTTAATTTATTGAAATCAATCCCAACTATCGTTTCATCGGTAATTAATGGTTGATTCTTATAATTTACTACCAAACTGCGGGTATCATTGATCGTCAATGCGTCTTTATCAATTTTAGGTGCGGCAACACCTGGCAACTTGCTATCGGGTAAATAAAAAAGTTCAATATCCTCGATTATTAACCCGCAATCATCAGGGAACTTTGATTTAATATGTGCCGCTTCTTTGAAATAACTGATAAACGATAACTTATTATTAGCAGATTTTACTAATCCGTTAACATTGAAATAGTAGTACAAATCTACCTGGTGATTTCCGGAAATAACTGAAAAATCTAATTTCCCTTTAGGTGCGTAAAAGATATTTAACAAATATGGCGAATTCGGAGTAATAGTCGGAGCAATTACCGGTTTTTTAGCATCGCGAAATATGGTCATCTCAGGATCATAATTCAATAATCGCGGCAGATGCAATGGAGTCTCATTATTAACATTTTGGTCATTGATTGCAAACGACAGCATTGGACTCCAGCCTGAACCATGTGAGAAATAGGCTTTGAATCTTAATACTGGCATGTACCCTCGCAAATTCGCCATTGCTGGAATATTCAGTGTTTTAACGACGCTAATTTCTTTGGCAGGCTCAAGTTTAAGATTTTCACCCCGCCATCTGCTATTGGGCGTAGTTAATGGGACAAGTGCAGGTGCGACTTTAACTTCGCCGCTTACTGTTGGATTGCCATGCAGCGCATAGTCTGGAGAAGGCGCCGCGCCATGCAATATACTTAATTCAAATATTAATATTATCGTGGTTAACACTTTTCTAAGCATAGGATAAAACCCTCAAGAGGTAATAATTTTTAATCTATAAATTATTGGGATTAATTGTCCCAAAGCCGTAACCTTTGAGATGGGCAATCTGCATCTTGTCTTCAGCTTCGTATAGCTTCCAAATCACCTTTAAGCCCTCAAGCGATTCAATGGCGTTGGTTATTGGCGTTGCGCCGGTTTCAACACAATCCAGGAAGTGGCGCATCTCCTGAATAGTTGGTTTGCATGATGGAGCTTCCGCCAAAACGCTGATTTTACTATTTTCATTTTCCCCGGGATTGTGCTTACTCAAATTGCTATGCAGATATAATTTGCCGGCGGCAAGATCAAACTCCAGCATCCCCTCTTCGCAATGAGCGTGAAAGGCATAACCATGACGCGTACCCCGCGCACCCCATGTTCCAAAATGGTAGCCCATTGCTCCGCTTTCAAAAGTTATTGTAACATTGCTGGTGCCTTCGCGTTCCATCCATGGCGTTCCCATATTTGAACTAATATGTGTCCCGATTACCGGCCGGCCCAGCATCCACAGCATGAGATCAATGTAGTGGCAGCCGTGGCTGAAGAGCTGGCCGCCGCCCAATGTTGCCTTGCGGCACATCCAATTATCCGGGGTGCGCTCAGTATGCTGTTCTGTCCAAATTGAAAGTTGGAAGCATTTGCCATAAGTCTCCGCTGTTATTAATTCTTTCATTTTAATTAATAGCGGATGAAAACGCATGCAGTAAGCGACCATCAATATGCGGCTATTAGCTTTCGCTGCGCGAATCATATCAATGCAATCTTCTTCATTATTGGCAAGTGGTTTTTCAGCCAGAACGTGTTTTCCGGCATTGAGGCAGTCAATGGTGCACTGAGCATGCAAATGGTGCGGCAGCGCCATTAACACCACATCACAACAAGGCAATGCGTCATGATAGTCAGTAAAAACCTTGGGCTTGTCCGGCAGTAATTTCGCTAAATTTTCTGCACGTTCGCGGTCAATGTCAACTATTGCAGCTACTTCCAGCCGGTTATAAAGATCTTCAAACCTCCGAACATGACTTGTAGCCATTCCCCCACAACCAATTAATGCAATTCTATGTTTCATAATTTTAACTTTATTGTTTATTTTAGACATTAATATAAACCCCCAGCAAATATTTTATTGACAGGTATCCCGTATTTGGAAATAATGGTGTCACTATTTTCAGGGCCGGCACTGCCATCAAGGTGCATAACATTGGAGAAACCAGAATGGCGCAAATGAATACCCGTAGTATCGGTACTTATAATGATAGTGCCTTGAACTGTGTGGGTCGAATCGAGAGAGTCAAATAGAACTGGGAAACGAGGGTTGGAGCGTCCAAGCAACAAACCACCAGGAATTGTATTACCAGGCGCACTGCCTCCCATAGCATACTGGCTGTCCTTAAAAGCGTCTATAGTCAATTTATATATTACCCCGAAACCAGGGTTAACATTAACATTCGGCAAACCTAAATTAACATAGGCCCCGCCAGGAATATCAACAGCAGGCAGAAGGCTTATAGGGAAAGCTGGACAACTGAATGGCAGATCATGACGTTTACCAAGTGGTGAAGGTTTCAGTATTCCCGCCTGGAGTATTGATTTCCCCCAGTTCCGATATGCGTTGGTAGGAGCACCATAATAAGGCGCTAATGGTATCATATCCCTGTTGTCACCGGCGTACATGTACATAAACGACATACAACTCTTCATGTTGTTTAGGCATGCGGTGGCTTTAGCTTTAGAACGAGCCTTGTTCAATGCCGGCAGCAACATGCTGGCAAGAATTGCGATGATAGCAATCACGATTAGGAGTTCTATCAATGTGAATTTAAGCGGCTTGTAACATTTAATCTTGCTCATTTTACCTCTCCTTTTTAGTTAATTTATTCGAGTTTTACAATTTGGCCGAATCTCTCCATAAAATTTGGGCATCTGACTCTATTACTCGAGGAATTTCCATTCCTTTAAGTATCGCATCAACAACCGTAACGGTGTTCTCCATCACCGGCAGTTCGATAGTGGTGAGTGGAACTTTGAAATACGGGGACGCATCGATATTATCGAATCCGATTACCGAAATATCTCCGGGAACGGAGTAGCCATTCGCCAGCAATCCGTCAATTAATCCGGCTGCAATCTTGTCATTGTGCAAAACAACAGTTTTTATCTGGTCGGCCTTGATCATGGCAATCACCTTCTGAACAAGATTATGTCCGATTTTAAACAGATTTTCAACCGGGTTGTCCGGCATAACTATGATATGTGTCGGTTTAATCTCAAAGCCTAAACCGGCAAGGGCATTCCTGGTTTCCGCTGAAATACAATTTTCATCACACGCTATCGGCGCGTTGACAGCCTTGAAAAGAGCAGTGAAAAGTTTGGCATAGATGTCATCGCGATTTATTCCTAATCGGTAAATTTTAAGCGAACAGTTCTCTAAGACCGGGAAATCATAATCCACCGCGTAAAACTTCACATCTTGAAGCAAAGCAGCAAGCCTGGCCTGGTCTGCCTGAAATCTCATCAATACATTTTGGGGTATCCGTTCAACATTAACCTGTTCAGAGAATATACCGAACATTATTATTTCCCGGACATTCATCCCTTTCAGCGCAGCAACAGCGTCGGAAATATGATTTGAAAGAAAGTTCTGGACTATAAACTCACGGCCGTTTTCGTCCAGCATCTGCATAGCCTTGCGCATCGCGTACAGACTCTTCTCTGAACTGCTGTCCTGACGGATAATCAATCCTACCGGAGACTTGCCAGGTTTGGTCAAACTGCGGGCAATGCGGTTCGGGATATAATTGATCTTCTCAGCATGCTTTTTAACTCGCTCGACTGTTTCCGGCTTGACTCTGCCTTTTTCCGCATTACCGGACAGACAAACCGAGACAGTTGTCTTTGACAACTTCAAGTCTTCAGCGATTTTAAACAATGTCTGCTGTCTATTTTCCATACTTAATCCATTTTTGCACTTTATTTGCAGAACCGGTTCTGCATATTCTTAATTATATCGTATTTATTTCATTCTGTCAACAGGCAAATGGTAAATCAAAACAAAAAAGAATGAAAATAAATTTTAACAATTCGTAAAATTCGGCAACTGTCGCGGTATGAAGCACCATTTCCGCTCTATAACTGTTATTTACACCGCATCCTGTCTGGAATCCGGCGTAAAGGCGCAAAGTGATTTTGAAATTATGTGCATTAAAAAGGCATCCAATGTCTTTATTCATAAGTATTTAACCCAATAGTCATTGACAGATTTACTATATGTGTAAAGAGAAATACTTGATTTCTGAAGTTCGAGAGTGCTAAAATTTTAAAATCTTGAAATGGAGTCATGGATTTTATGGATTGTGGGAGTCCGGTAAAATATGAAAACATTTATGTTCAACCGGGCTCCAAACTCTCCGGAATCGGATGGTTGGCTGAGCGCTGGTCGCAGGGGCAAAACTATGGAACTAATGAGGCTGATGGGAGAGTGCTGTCCCAAATGTGTAAAATGTCAGAAATGTCAATGACTCTCTAAAAATCCGATAGGCGGCAATTTATCTGGAAATTCGTGGGAATATTTCGATTTTGGAACTTATAACAACGGGAATAACTTGCATTTAAGGCGAAAGTATAATATAATTATCTATGAGACTGTATCGCCTTTAGTTTATTAAAAAAATAACTTAGAGAGAAAAATGAAAAAAATATTAAGCGCTTTAATATCGCTGGCGGTTATCGCCGGAGCCAGTAATGTTTATGCTAAATTGAGTTTTTCCGGCACTGGCAGTTCGCTTAGCACTTCCTCGAAGGTGGAAGATGTCGAGAAAGAGAGCAAAACTAAGCAGGCGAGTACTTTAAAAAAGCAGGCGGATGAATATGACAAGAAAGCAGCCGCCGCCGAAAAGGACGGCAATAAAGACCTTGCGGAGCTCTGTAAAAAATGTTCAGAATGCTACAAAACAATTGCGGCTGCAACTGAAAGCACCGACAAAGCTTCGAGTACAACTGCGAGCAAAGCCAAAAAAGATTTAAGTGATCTGGAAAAACAGATTAGAGATATGGAAGCAGGCGCAAATAAGTCGGCTCCTGCCAAGAAAAAATAGACGAGCATTTCCCTGGGCAATAGTTGCTTAATCCGGAATTGAATACTGTAAGTTCATTCCGGATTTTGTTTTATTTAAAAAAAAGATTATTTTTTTCTTGCAGTTTTAACAAAAAAACATTATCTTAAACATTCATTCTATTTTATAATAGAGGAATTTGTCAATTCTGCTTTCGCTGAATTGGCATTACAACAATTGAACAAAAAGGAGCCTTCCCGACGGAATTGCCGCGGAAAAGGTTTCGCAAAAAGAAAAGGAAGCTGTCTATGTCGAAGGTTACAATCAATGATCTGCTCGAAGCCGGTGTCCATTTTGGTCATCAGACGAAACGCTGGAACCCGAAAATGAAGGACTTTGTTTACGGGGCGAAAAACGGTATCTCCATTATCAACCTTGCCAATACCATGCACCAGATCGCAGATGCCTGCAATTTCCTGCAGCGTGTAGTCGCAGACGGCGGTGTCGTTCTTTTTGTCGGAACCAAGAGACAGGCCCAGCAAATAATTAGAGAAGCTGCTGAAAAAACCGGCATGTATTATGTTGCCGAACGCTGGATGGGCGGCACTCTCACGAATAACGTGACTATCCGCAAGAGCATCGGCAAGATGTACGAAATTGACAAACTGCTTCAGTCTCCGGAAGCCAATGCCATGAAGAAGAAAGAACTGTCCGGCCTGGCCCGCAAAGGCGAAAGACTGCATCGCGACCTTGACGGCATCGCCAATATGAAAAAGATTCCGGCGGTAATGCTGGTTGTTGACGTCTGCCATGACAATATTGCCGTGCGCGAAGCCAATAAACTGAATATTCCGATTGTCGCGATTGTTGACACGAACGGCGACCCGCAGCCGATTGATTATCCGATCGCCGCCAATGACGATGCGGTTAAATCCATCAAAATCATCACCGACCTTTTTGTTGATGCGATCTGCCTCGCCAATGAAGTTTATCAGAAGAAAGTCGTAGAAGATAAAGCAGCCAAAGAAGCGGACAGAGCCGCCAAGGCCGAAAAGAACACCACCGACGAGGCTGAAGCCTCCTCTGAAGATAAAGACAAGAAGCCTGCCAGAAAGCGGCCCGCTGCCAAAAAGACCGACAGCCCCAGCAGTCCCAGCCCCAGAAAGCCGGCTAAAAAGTCTGAAGAAGCGGAAAAACCGGCTGAAGCCGTAGAAGCTGTTGCTGAAGAAGCAAAAGATTCCGCGGAATAATATTTCTAATACTGGGAGATGATATAATGGCAATTACAGCAGAAATGGTAAAAGAACTGCGCGATAAAACCGGCGCAGGCATGATGGATTGCAAAAAAGCCTTGACCGAGGCCGATGGCGATCTGGAGAAGGCTATTGACAACCTCAGAAAATCAGGTATCGCCAAAGCTGAAAAGAAATCAGGCCGCACGACCAAGGAAGGCAAAATTATTTCCTGCATCAAGGGAAATAAGGGCGCAATGGTTGAAGTGCTCTGCGAAACTGACTTTGTTGCATCCAACGAGAAGTTCAAGAACTATATTTCCGCGATTGTTGAAAGAACGCTGAACGTCGATGGTGACGGCTGCGTGTCTGAAAAAGTTCAGGAGATTGAAAAAGACGGCCTGGTTACCATGGTTGCGACCATCGGCGAAAATATGCAGATCCGCCGCGCCGCCAAGTGGGAAACCGCCGGCAGGATCGCCTCTTATCTGCACATGGGCGGACGTATCGGCGTCATGATTGATGTCGAAGGCGAAACCGACGATGCATTCCTTAATGACATCTGCATGCACATTGCGGCATTCAGACCGACATACATTTGCTCAAAATGCATTCCGGAAGATGTGATTAAGCGGGAACAGGAAATTGCCGCGGCGCAGGTTGTCGGCAAACCTGAAAATATTGTTGCCAAAATTGTCGAAGGCAAGATCAACAAATGGTATTCTGACGTTTGTCTGGTCAATCAACCCTGGATTAAAGATGACAAGTCTTCCATCGCCAAGCTTAAACCCAATTTGAAGGTTAAGCGTTTTGTGCGCTGGGAAGTCGGCGAAGAAATCTAATTCTCCGCAAAATCTAAGTTACTTCAAGCCTCTGCTTAACCGCAGAGGCTTTTTTTTGGGTGCGCCCGGCAGGGCGCACGGACTTTCCGGTTACAGCAGCTCGGCGGCGATGGCGGCCAACTGACTGCGCTCGCTCTTGGTCAGCGTCATATGACCGTGAATCTGCTGGTTTTTGAACCGTTCAGCCGTGTAGGTCAAACCGTTGCTGGACGCGTCCAGATAAGGGTTGTCAATCTGGTAGGGGTCTCCGGTCAGCACCATTTTGGTGCCTTCGCCGGCGCGGCTGATGATGGTTTTGACTTCATGCGGCGTCAGGTTCTGCGCTTCATCCACGATGACGAACTGGCGCGGAATGCTGCGTCCGCGAATGTAAGTGATGGCTTCAAGCTCAATCTTGTGGCTGCCGATCAAATCATCCGTTTTCTTGCTGGAAACCTGGTCCTTCTTGTCGGAGGAATGCATCAGGTAGTCAACGTTGTCAAATATCGGCTGCATCCAGTTGCTGAGTTTTTCCTCTTTCGTGCCGGGCAGGAAACCGATATCATTGCCCAGCGGCACGATCGGCCTGGAAACCAGGATCTTCTCATACATTCCGTTGTGCAGAACGCATTCCAGGGCGGCGGCCAGAGCCAGCAGGGTTTTGCCGGTGCCGGCGCGTCCGACCAGCGTGACCAGACTGATTGCCGGGTCCATCAGCAGATCCAGGGCCATCCGCTGCTCCTTATTCCGGGCTTGAATGTTCCAGACCGGGGTCTCCGGCTTGGCCACCACCAGATGTAGCTGACCGTCGGAACGCTGCCGGGCGAGCGCGGAATGCTTCGGCGTGTCTTCATCCTGGAACAGCACAAACTCATTGGCGCAAAGCTGCATTTCCGGCTGCATGATCTTCTTCTGGTAAAGCTCGTCGATGACATAACCCGGAACGCTGACGGTCCGGTGTCCGGTATACAACGTGTCGAAATCCACTTTCTCGCGTTCAAAATCCATTACTTTGACGCCGAGCGCATCTGCTTTCAGCCGGAGGTTGATGTCTTTGCTGATGAATACGACGTTTTCGCTTTGCTTGTGCAGATTATACGCCACCAGCAGAATGCGGTTGTCCGGCTGCTCCATGTCCAGCGAGGTATCGGTGATCTTTTCCAGGTCCTTGTCTTTGCCGGACATTGTTCCGCGGACGGTCAGGATGCGGAGCGTGCCGGAGGCCGGAGATTCCGAACCGGCCAGCGATACTCCTTCCGCCAGATGCCCTTTTTCCCGCAGCGCATCCAGCCGCCGGATGACTTGACGGGCGTTTCTGCCTAATTCATCCTGATACTTTTTAAATTTATCCAGTTCCTCGATGACCGCCATCGGGATGACGACGTTATTGTCCTGGAATGAATCAATGCTCTGAGCGCTGTGAAGAAGAACGTTGGTATCAAGAACGAAAGTCTTAATCATAAATATTTCCTCCGATTGACAGCCGTTGCCGGCTGAGATTTCTGAACTTGAGCAGTGCTGCCCGTTCTATTAGATAGCTTATTCCGCGCAAAAAAAAAATCAACCTGTAAAACAATAATTTTTAACCTATACTTCCGCTCGCCAGTTTGGGACACCCCGTGCGGAACCGATTCCGCCGCCGGCATGGAGAAATCCATTGCTGCATTTTGGACACCGCCTGACCTCATTTTGGACACGCATCCAGGTCCAGCCCATGCGGCCAGCATAACAAACCGGACAACCGTCCGACTCCTGCTATTAATATGTCGCTCCGCTGGAGCTGAAAACTATTTTATGAATTCTTTAAGCTATTAATATGCCGCTCCGCTGGAGCTATCTTCTGACTTCTCTCTTTCCCATTTTGGACACCTGTTCTTGCCCATGCGGCCGGCATAACCCGACGGACAACCGTCCGACTCCTGCTATTAATATGCCGCTCCGCTGGAGCTAAAAACTATTTTATGGATTCTTTAAGCTATTAATATGTCGCTCCGCTGGAGCTATCTTCTCTTTTGAAACTCTTTTCAAATCTGACAGTTTCTTATTTGATAAAACTGCGGGCACCGCAGTCAAACGCTGACTTCTCTCTTTCCCATTTTGGACACCTGTTCTTGCCCATGCGGCCAGCATAACAAACCGGACAACCGTCCGACTCCTGCTATTAATATGTCGCTCCGCTGGAGCTAAAAACTATTTTATGGATTCTTTA
>Ga0172379_10003646_pt1 | contig 24148 bp, 29 predicted proteins | sample GrowelOW334metaG_FD_119756 | JGI IMG/M metagenome (GOLD analysis project Ga0172379, IMG submission 119756) | Groundwater microbial communities from an aquifer near a municipal landfill in Southern Ontario, Canada - Groundwater well OW334 metaG | ecosystem: Environmental > Aquatic > Deep...
TATCAGAATAGGATTTATGCGAGCAGCTATTGTGCTCTCCCCTTTTCTTGTTTTGGTCAAGGTCTTTGATCGAGAGGATAAACTTGGAGATATGAAAAAACATTTTAGTCTTAGTAATGTCATCAAGGTCATTTTTGCTCCTGTAGTGACCGTCTTTGCCTTGAGTATTTCTCTAGTATTTATGAGTACTTTGATGGCAAGTATCAAAACTGGATGATCTACAGGGTTTGGAGTAACAACTCTTACTACTTCAGAAGCATGAACACAATGATATAGCTTTCTCAAGGATTGTCTCCAGCTCGAATTGGATGGCTTTGAATGATTTGGATGAGCGCTTGATGTATTTTCGTGGTTTCTGCTTAATATGATAGGCATAGGCCTAATGCGGGGAATTGTTTTTGCTGCTATCAAGGCAAACAGTCTTGGAGAAAAATTTGCACAACCTATACAAGACTTTGGAGCAAATTTCTTCCAGACTTTACCTATCCTACCGGTCCCTGGCGGAGGAAATGTGGGTCTTGGATCATTTGTTAATGTAGTGGGCAAATTACCTACAGAAGCAGCTACGCGTATGGATACTAGATGAGAAGAAAGAGTACGTGAATTTATCGGTACGAATGAGTGATCTACTTCCTTCAATGCTAAAGAAGCAAAAGCCATCGTTACTAGCAATAACACTAATATAGCAGAGACTGTGGAAACGATAAGCAAAAAAGAATGAGCCGAGGCAAAAGAAGCAGTGATAAGTAATCTTTCTACCTTGTATGAAGCAGTCCAAGCATTGGAACAACCTAAGAGACAAGAGGCAATAAATACGATTTGAGCATATGTAAATAAAACAAACCGGGCCGCAGAAATTCAGGTCGATAAACAAATCGAAGGAAAGACTCAGATAGGAGATGTTAATGTTTCTCTTCAAAATCCTACTCCTGAACTCAGTACTGCACTAGAAAAATTAGCATGAGACGCTAACTATACCAAATCATTCACAGAGTGAAAAACCACAGCAGAATACAAACTTACAAAACAAGCAGATGGGAAATATATATTTACTAAAACACAATAATCCATGAACCAACTTTTAAAGATCATTCACTTCCTCACCAAGAAGAACCGTATGAAAATACTGGGAATGATTTTGATCGTTGGACTATTTTTTTCTCATCATGCCTATGCCGCTGAATGAGATGGCACCTTACTCAACGACACAAAAGCACGATTGGATGCTGGCGTTAGCTTACTGTCATGGATACGAATATTCTTGGCTATCATCGCTGGGAAGCTTATGACCAATGATGTGGTCTATGGGGCATTTATGCATCTGGATAAATATCTCCGGGCCATCTGGAATATTATGAAAAATTTTGCCAATTTTGGCTTGGCAGCTATGATCTTGTACTCTATCATCAAATACGTCGTTGACAAAAAATGAGATGATCCCAAGAAAATTGTCATCAAAGCATTAGTCGCAGGTGTACTTATTCAGATGAGCTGGTTTATGGTAGGAGCTCTTGTAGATCTCTCAAGTATCGCTACCTCTGCAGTCTCAGCATTTCCTGCTAGATTTATCTGAAGCAATATCAATATCACTAAGATTCAAGAAGAACTCAAAACATCTCTAGCCAAACCAAAAAAGATTGTCAAAATTGTAGATGGAAAATTTACCCGAGAGCCTCCCGAAGAAAGGTCCGATTGATGATCTTGCGGTATAAATAATGTCGATGGTCTTGATGCTATCATGCCAAAATATGATTCGGTCAGCGGACCTCTTATTTTTGTGGGAATGTCTTTTCTCAAGACGCAAAACTACATGAATGAAGGAACTATCAAAGATACCGCATCATGAGCAGGCGCACTGATTATCAATCTCGCACTCAAATTACTCATCTTACTTGCTTTTGTATGATGTCTGATCGGACTCGTCATAGCCAATCTAGTCAGAATATTGTTTCTGCGGTTACTGATTGCCGTCTCACCTATAGCAGTCTTGATGTGAGTCTTTGAAAAGAAGATGGAATGAAAATGAATTGCCCAATATTTCAATATCCAAACATTTCTGGATCTGATTTTCAAGCCTGTATTTTTTATTGGCTTTTTGTGACTCACATTAATTTTTGTCTCCAGCATGCAGCAAATCATGTGATGAGGAAAATGAATCAAAGACATGAATGGAGTGAGTGTCACCATCGTTACCGGCTCTACTGCATCTTCTACTATTGCCGTATGAGATGTCGCTGATTTTACTCTCAATAGCGATGTATTTGAGGGCATAGCTGACGATACCAAGAGCGTATTTGTAGATCTTCTCCTTATCGTAATGACCTTATTGCTCTTGTGGCAGATGCTCAAATGGTCAATCACTATGTGAGGCGGTCCAGTCAAAGATGTGATGGACAAGCTCACTCCATTTGTCGAATCGCTTGCAGGAAATCTTCCTGTGGTGCCTGTCGGCGGATGAATGTGAGTCGGAAATATCTGGAGCGCAAGTGAACTTGCCACACAAAAAACATTGGAAGGAGCGGGCATTAAATATGGATGACAAAACACATGATCATTCTTTAGAGAAGAGAAAAAATTCAAAGACCTTATACATACAACATTCTTTAATGAGAAACCGTCACGAGGCGAAGACGACACAAAAGAACTTGAAAGCATCATTAGAAAAAATGATGGTACTTTCTGGGGTGCGTTTATCGACAAAGGTAAAAAAACTAATGAATGAATATCTCTTGGTGACAGTAGGCAATTTGCTCTTATAGAAAAATGGTATGCGAGACAAAAGATACATTGACGAACAGAATTTCAGCAGATCTTCTGATCTACTCCATCAGCAAATGAAAACACATTTGATGAATATATGAAGCACGATGATTCGAACAAGACAAAACTCAAGAAACTTCATGCAGCTTTGTGATGAAACGAGGTCTTGAAAAATAAAATCACTCCTGCTAGCTACGAAGATCTCAAAACAAAGAAATATCACTACAATCCTGAAATAGGTACGTAATTTTTTATTCTCTCATGAGCTCATATTTGCGTAATTAGCATATCCTAAAAGACTGCTCTTTTGGACTACATCTCTTCAAAAGAGCTTGCCCTAAAGGACTGCCTTTTGGGACCATATGGTCCCAAAAGAGCTTGCAAGCAGAGCTCAAAAGAATATACTGAAGGTTGCCATTTTTTGGCAACATTTTTAATGATATAATCATATTTTATGAAGAATTTTTTTAGGAGATTGGGAGATTTTTTGGAGATTAGGAGATATGGCATTGCCAAGAAATTGACTATTTCTTTTGTTGTATGACTTCTCCTCATCTCCCTTAATCTCTCTATCTCCCCAGCTTTTGCCTACACTCCTAGCACAGGAGACATACAACAGGTCAATCTTTTGAATGCTCAACTTGATGTCATCACGTCCGGTGATATGAAAGACGTATGGAGTTTTTATAGTCAGATCAAAGTATTGTTGAAAAACTATGGATCAGACGAACAACTCAACTGGATGCTTAGCCAAATCAATACACACCTCATCAACAAACTCACGACAGAAAAAAATAAAGCGAAAATCGCTTCCAAGCAAGTAAAACAGAATTTTCTCGCAGAGCGTCTCACTGGGGACATACAAGATATTCCTGATCAGCTCTCATGTACGGGACGATACAATACGCTAGACAACATCAGTTTTGCCTATAATTTTCCGACTGCGCTTACGATAGCGACTCGATATAGAGAAGCCAATTGTGGCTACTATCTCCCAGCCAATGGCGATGGACCTTTTCAGATCATTAGCAAGGACTACGGAACGGGCACTATCACTGAGGAAATATTTATCAAATCTGTGACTGACTTTATCGATTTTTCAAAAGCCAAACACACACAATACAAAACAAAACTCTGAATCAATCTCACCTACACCGGCTTTGACTGGACGGGACTCGTAAATCACGCAGGACTCTACAATGGTGGAATTATCTCTGGAAATATTGTGAATGCAATCAATCCAAAATATGTTTTTGATGGTTATGGAGTGAATTTTAGTGGGGCAATCAGATATGGATTGGTACCGAAGTTTTTGAAAGTATTGGACTGGGAATTGGGGAATCAGTACTAGAATTTTAAATTCTAAATTTTAGAATATGCAACTGGGACTTTATCGCCACTACAAATGATCAATTTGTGAAGTCATAGGCATCGCTAAGCATAGCGAAACGCTAGAAGATATGGTCGTCTATAAGCACTACGACGCAGTGAAATGAGAAAAGGAAATGACTCTACGAGTCAGACCAAAAAAAATGTTTGAAGAAGAGGTAATGGTTGACTGAAAGATGGTGAAGAGATTTACACCAATTGAAAATTAGATTTACTAACCTTGCAAACCCACCCAAACCCTCCCTTAACAGGGAGGGCTTACGGAAATTTCTATATGAATTCCGTGTGATCCCCCTATCAAGGGGGATCAAGGAGGTTTGTAAACATATAAAAAAAACCGTTTTATTTGTTTCTTTAATTTATGTATCAGAAAACCTGAGAAGAGAACATCGTCTATCAATGAGAAATCATTGAGGTCGTCAAACAGACCATGAAAAGTGGAGAAAAGACGAAAATTTTTGAATTTGCTAGAAGATCGCCAGGAACGAGATTGATTATAGTGAATACTTCATGAGAGATTCTAATCACGAAAGAATATAGGACAGAGCTTGAAAAATTTGATTATAGATTGCCTGGCGGGAAAGTATTTGATACACTCACCGAATACAATGAGGCGTTACAATCGAATGCAGACATCATAGAAAAAGCCAAAGAATGAGCGACTCGTGAAGCAAGAGAAGAATGCGGATTGCAGATAAAGAACTCCGAATTGTTTACGATCTCCAAATGTGGCGCAACCGTAGTTTGGGATTTATATTATTTCATCGTGAGAGATTTTACTGTATTGTGAAGCCAAGAACTTGAACACGGAGAGCATATTACTTTGCAATGGATGTCTCGCGATGAAGCAAAAAAATTATGCCTGAGTAATGAATTCAACGAAGAAAGAAGCGCTGCTGTGTTGATGAAATTTTTACATTTGTAATTCTAGATTATGCAACTTAAAGAACTATCGGATTTTGTAGGGCGAACCTTATCAGAAGCGGGTAAGGGAACTTTTTACCGTGACAAAGATATAACTACAAGAATCTTTGCGCAAACGGTAAAACTCACGGAAGAAGTAGGAGAACTCAGCGCTGAAATTCTATGACATACGTGATTTGTAAGAAAGGAAAAACTAGAAAAATATTCGGTAGAAACTCTGAATGATGAATTCGCTGATGTGATTCTCGTCGCTCTTCGTCTGGCAAAACTTATGGACATCGATATCGAATCTGCGCTGAAGCATAAAATAGAAAAAATAAAAATCAGACACGATATGCAATAATTTATTCGCTACCTTCAACTTCCTATGCCAAAAAAATCTAGAGATAAAAAACAATATATGGAATGATTGGCTACCTGATGCAAAGGCTCTCAATGCGAACATTCCTGTTGCGATGACGATTCTGTACAAGAACGGGTAATCGAATTTTTGAAGTTCCACGATAGATTAAAAGAACATTTGAAAAATCATTGAATAAAAATTAAATTTAAAAAAGATAGAGTAGAATTCACCAACTGTTCAGACGGCAAAGAATGTAAATTTGTCAAATATGCGTTAAATAAAGATATCGACCCCAGACCCATTGATTGCAAAATATATCCCTTTTGTGTGGATCGACATAATATAGATTTTGATAATAAAATTGTAAAACTCTATATTTGGTCTGTCCAATGCCCTGTTATACATATGAAAGCGCAGCTTGAAGATTTCAAAAAAGAAGTCGAAATGATTATCAAAAGAGACTTTGCTGCATTGTTTGATGGCGCTAACTTCACTGTAAAATTTATGAAGCAAAGAAATACCGCTTATACTATCAAAGACATATACAGTCCCTAACATGAATTCATTTTTTTATAATTAGCTTTCTATTCCCCATGGCCAAGAAAATCATCGACAAGCTCATCGAAAATCACTTTGATAATAAGATCACTTTTCAGTGAGTGAAAACTCATAATCTGAAAAATATCGATGTAGAATTACCAAAGAATAAACTCATCGTGGTGACTGGGGTTTCTGGTAGCGGAAAATCTTCCTTTGCCTTTGATACGATCTACAAAGAAGGTCAGTATAGATATATCGAATCACTCTCTAGCTATCTGAGACAGTTTTTCAATTTATGAGAAAGACCAGACCTGGACCATTGTAGTGGGCTCTCCCCTGCTATCGCTATCGAGCAAAACAAAAAAGCCTGAAACTCGAGAAGCTCGGTCGGAACTCTGACAGAGATCGATGACTATCTGAGATTGTTATTTGCAAAACTCGGAGATAGTTATTGTTATAGTTGTGGAAGAGAAATCAAACCGCAGACGATACAGCAGATCATGGACGTCATAAAAAGCGACTACATGAGCCAGAAAATTTATCTTTTGCAAGAGTCATGACATCTTGATAAAAAAGAAGATCTCGCAGAATTTGTGAAAAAAAATAGAAATAAGGTAGAGAAAGGAAAAGGATTCACGCGCTACCTGATAGTAGCGAGTGAAGCGTGAAGCGTAACGAGTAACGAGAAATGAAAAAAATCTAACTCGTCACTCGACACTCGTGACTCGTGACAGGCTCTTGAGCCTATCGAGTATTTCTACCTCGAGACGCCGAATATCCCGGACGATTATTTCCCTATCAATATTTTTTGAATCTATGATCGTGTCACTGTTGAAGATCAAAAATTACCGAGATTGCAAGAAGATATTATCAAGATTCTTGGCGAAAGCAAAAAATTTTGAATATATATTGCTGAAGGCGAAAGCAAAACGGACAATGGTAAACGTAAAACGAAACGTTCTCCGTTAGCCGTTAACCGTGAAACCTGAATCACGCGATTCACTGATAAGATGTATTGTCCGGAGTGTAACGTCACGTATCCTGAATTTACCCCTCAGCATTTTTCACCCAATAGGCAGGAAGGCGCATGCACGCAGTGTCATGGAATCGGCGAGATATTGCAGGTCGACTTTGATAAATTACTTGATCCATTTAGTCCGTACATGAAGGCAATTTTGCCACGAAGAGATAGTAATTTTGGGCAATCGATATTGTTGAAACTCGCACAAAAATATAGCATCGACGACGATAAATTATGGAAAGATTTACCGGAATGGTTTCAGCATGTTGTGCTTTTTGGTGATAATGAATTGCTGAGAGTGCAGGTAGGAGGCAAGTTTGCGAGCATTTATTATAAATGAGTAGAAGATGTCATCAAAGATCAATATGCAAAATGATTGTTGACGGTAGATTTTCAAGCGATGCTCGATATGAAAACTTGTGCAGAATGCGGAGGCGCAAGATTGAAGAAAGAAAGTCTCAATGTGTTCTTGACGATTGCTCCGTCATCCTGAGCGAAGTCGAAGGATATGAGTAAAGGGCTATACTCTTCGCAAGACTCAGAGTGACAAGCCCTTAAATACAACATTTCCCATTTGCAGCAGATGCCGCTCAACGACCTGATAGAATTCTTGGATGTGTATAGAATACAAAACACAAAAGACAAAACACTCCTAGGAAGAATCACCAATCCACTGACCGATAGAACAAAAACGATTCAGGATTTGTGACTTGGATTTTTGAGTTTGCATAGAGGGATCGATACGCTTTCCGGATGAGAAATCCAAAGACTAAGACTTGCAAAGCAACTCGGAAATAAATTGACAGGTATCGTATATGTGCTTGACGAGCCGACTATCGGCCTTGATGAAAGAGAGATCAAAAGAGCGATCGCCGCTATCCAGAGACTCAAAGATATGGGAAACACGATCATCGTCGTAGAACATAATGAAGAATTTATCAAATCAGCAGACTGGATTACTGAGATCGGACCTGGCTCTGGAGACTTTGGTGGAAAATTATTGTTTAATGGTCCGTATGAAGAATTTATAACATCCAACACGCTCACTGCAAAATATATTACGGGCAAGAAAAAAGTAAAAGTCGATTTTGAACATCGTCCGAGCAACAATTATGTGAAGATCAGAAAGGCATCAAAATATAATCTTGCTGATATTAATGTAAACATCAGACTCGGAAGTTTCACCATCATTACTGGCCCTTCGGGAGCGGGAAAAACGACCTTGATGTATACTACCCTCTTTAGATTTTTGAACGATAAACAAAAATTTGTGCAGAGTTTTATCAGGATTCAACTCTTGAAAAAATGACGAAGCTGGCAAGAAATTCTCGCAGCACCAGTCATGAAAAGAGAAGAATATGCGCACTACGAAAGTCTCGCTTTGCAAGAATTTTATAAGGATATCGCAGTAGATACCATCACCGGGCACGAAGAAATCAAAAATGTAATCTATGTCGACCAGACAAGCATCGGTAGAACTCCTAGGTCATGTCCTGCAACATTCATCGGTACCTTTGATCATATCAGAAAACTTTTTGCGGGAACGACAGAGAGTAAGTATCTCGGATTCACGGCAAGTTATTTCTCTTTCAATTCGGATAAGTGAGCCTGTCAGGCTTGTGATGGCTATGGCTACAAAAAAGTAGAATTGCAATTTTTGCCCGACACCTACATCCCCTGTGAATTGTGTCAGTGAAAAAGATATAAAAATGAAATCCTCGCTATCAAGTGGAGGGGCCACAATATCACGGAAATCTTGGATATGTACATTTCTGATGCATTGGAGTTATTCAAAGAAATCGATCACATCAAAGAAGAATTGCAACTGATGGTGGATATCGGGCTTGGCTATTTGAGAATGGGGCAACCTGCGCATATGCTCTCGTGAGGAGAAAGTCAAAGATTGAAACTGGTCAAGCATCTTTTGAAGTCGTACAAAGGGCATTCCGTTTACTTTTTGGATGAGCCGACGGTGGGATTACATTTTGCGGATATCGAAAAATTGCTGAGAGTGATTAAGGAATTTTTGGATAAGGGTGATACCGTCTTGATGATCGAACATGATAAAAATATCACGAAATTCGCTGATGAAGTGATCAAATTGGATAATGGAAAGATCGTGGAGTAAAAATCTTCCTCCTGATATTTGACTTTTTCTATAAAATCATTATAATAAATGTGTTAAATTTATTTATTACTTATTTAATGATGAAAATCGATCAAGCCAACAATCAAACCGAAAACCAAACGAGTTATAAAAATCTCGATGGAGTTTTTGTGACATGAAAGATGAAAAATATTACTCCGACATATTGTTGTGAGGTTTTTAAAGTTCTCAATAAAATCGAGCAAAAAGAAAGCGATATCACTCACATGATTGAGATCTTACCAACCTTAAGGTGAGACGATTTTCTCTCGAAAGAACATACAATATCTGAGACTCTTGATGAACATACAAAAATGATAAATGCTATAGAAATAATAGAACTGCCCGAAACATGAGCGCTAAAAGACATGAAGACAAAAATTTCTGATCTTCTATCAAAAAATAAAGGAAAATTTCTTTCCGTTTCGACCAAGGAATTATTCTATCAAATTGAAATTGATATCGAGACAATCACAGAATCCCTACAAGAAGTTTCTTGAAAGAATATAGGTAATTTTGGGAAACATTACAAAAATAGTGATGACTTCAAAGTTCAAATACTCAAACCGATCGATGGATTGATAGCCGAGCTTACTGCTATACAAGATGACGAGAAAATATTAAATAAGAAAAAATCCTTGATTGATACATTGGGAAAACTGAAAATGGAGGCCTTACAGATTTATAATATGAATTTAAATGAAACTCTAAGAAAAAAAGCAGAAGCTAGCGGTACAACTTTGGAAGACCTTTTTAATCAAGTCTTTCCTTGAGTCAAATGACCTCGAACGAAATAAATAATTTTCTTTGTATCATATATGTCCAAATACTCTTGTAGAGGTATTTTTTCAGGAACTTGAAACTACTAGGTAAAAAGTTAAGCTCGTGGCAAATATATTTATTCCTCGCTCCTCTACTCCACATGTCCGTAAAAATCACCTACTTCGCGCATGGAACGACTATAGATAACGAACAAGAAATTTCTTCTGGTTGGTCGGATGCGCCACTTTCGCAACTAGGAATCCAACAGTCCATCGATCTGCAAAAAAAGATTGATGTATCAGATTTTGATGTTGTTTTTTGTTCAGACTTACAAAGATCTATCCAATCGGCAAAGCTGACCTTTGAGGATAAGGTGCCGATTATCCAAGATGCGAGATTGAAAGAATGCAATTATGGAACATATAACGGACAGTCATCCGAAATCGTTGAACCACTGCAGGAGAAACATATCACGACCAACTTCCCTGAGGGTGAAAGTTATGAAGATGTGAAAGTGAGAATCGGCGAATTTCTAGAATTTTTGAAAAAAAATTATGATGGAAAACATGTTGCTATCGTCGGGCATAAAGCACCACAATTCGCTATTGAGATGCTGACGAAATGAAAAACTTGGGAGCAAGTATTCGCTGAAGATTGGAGAAAGAAGAAGGCGCGACAACCTGGATGGGAATATATAATTGAATAATTTTACATTCTAAATCATAACCATGAAACTCTTTCTTTTTGGCGGAGCGAGAACAAAAGAAGACGGACACTCCGATGTCGAACCGCTCACAACTCTCATTGAAAAAGTCATTCACGAGCTTAAACCTAAGCAGGTTTTTCATATCCCTTTTGCCAGGACGACGGTATCTCAGATTGAACGAGCCGACGGTCGATTTACCAAGCATGTAAACCTGGATGGAATAGAATATCTCAATGCAAACGATAAAGGAGCTCTAGAAAAGGCCGATAATCCCTTGGTTTTTCTCAGTGGAGGGAGCAAGACCAGTAATCTTGTGAAGGAGATTAAAGCCAATCCCGCCTTGGAACAGCTGATTAGAAATGCAAAGTATATCGTAGCCGAATCAGCAGGATCAAAAGTATTGTGAACATATTTGAGAACTGAAAAAAATGAAATGGTGGAATGAGTCGGAATTCTTAAAGATACTGTTTTAGAACCACACTATAGAGAAAAAAATAGGCAAGCTCTTCTGGAAGAGGAGATGAAAGAAACTCATATGAAGTATGGTATCGGTATTGATGTAAATACAGCAATGGTTTTTGATATGGAAAATTTCCCTGAAAAATATGAAGTAATCGGCGATGGCATCGTAGAAGTGAAGGTAAACCTTAGTTAATTCCTCTCTTGACTTTTATCTTAAAAATGTTATAGTAATAACATGAGTTTTACTAGTATGTTAGAAATCTCATGATAGAAAACATTTATCATAGAGCATTGGATCAGCATCCAGAGTTTGCAGATATCCCCAAAGAGGAACTCTTGCATGTCATACGCAATGGTTTGCATGACATAGAAAAACTGGAAACTGCTGCTCATCCGCAACATGCCAAAGCCGCGCTCACCAGAGACGTCGCACAAAACATCGCTGTTTTGTGGGATTTTTCCTGACCCGGAGTTTATGACGGGCAAGACAGAAGCGATGATAGATATACCGAATTTTCACGGTCGAGAGGTATGGAACGTGCAAGATTGCATCATACAGCACGAATTGCAAAAAAAATTGCCGAGCTATTATCCAATAAGCCACAGTTCAACTCTCCGATAGGAGATATTAAGGCGAATATTTTGAAAACCAAAAAAATGATTTCTCAACGAGGACCAAAGATTATCTACAATGGGACCAATCCAGAGAACGATAGAGTGAAAAATATTTTACACAGAGATACTATCATCATTCCACAAGAGAACGTAATTATAGATGACAAAAATATCCAAAATACCAATGATCAGATCAAAACAATGATTCTGCCAGAAGGCTTACATCAACCCGGCAAGGAGATAGGGCTTATTTCTCATGCACCTCACCTCCGACGCATCGCTCGCGTATTAAACCAATCTAAAAATTTACCAGCAGATATGAAAGTTAGATTGTTCCCTGTCGCTACTCCTCAGGAAGGCAAAGAAGAATATGCTGCGATGGAGATTATGTGACTCCTCTATTATGCATATCTCGCAAAAAGTGCCAAATTGGAAGCCTATCCACACATCATTCATGGAGAGGAATAATTTCTCCTCGATTTTCATATAAAAAACACTACACACAGAATCTGTACTATTTACCATATCATCCATATTCTATGGCAGAAAATCTTGAGATATATGATTTAGATTCCAATCTCCTTGGTATCCAAGATAGAAAAGATTTTTATAAAGAAATAAAATCAGAATTTGCTGAGAAAGGAAAAATATCTAGAAAAGTAAAATCCATCAGATTCATGCTTATGAATTCGTCAGGAAGAATATATTTGCAGAAAAGAAGCAAAATCAAGGAAGAGAATCCTGGTCTTTATGACAAAACGGTCGGTGGACATGTTTCTGCGGGAGATAGTTTTGATATGACCGCCATCAGAGAATGCGCAGAAGAATTATGATTCCCTATAGCGATACTTGATACCGATGAATTTGATAGAGCTGTCAAAGTGACTGATTTGAATATCATCGGAGTCGGTAAGAAAGTCAGTTATGATGATAATTTTGAATCTCTCAGGATTAAAAAAGATTGAGAAAATTTTCTCCAGCCTTATATGTGTTCATTTTATATAGGATATTATGATGGCGCAATTAAATTCAGCGACGGAGAAAGCTCTGGCATAGAAGTATTTTCACTTGATGAGCTCAAAGAAGAAATCATTAGCAATCCTGAAAAATTTACTAATGATGTTCAGGTCATGGTCAAAAATTTTGAGAAATTCTTAAAACCTATAAAATAATTTTATATAACTTCTCCACATGTCCGTAAAAATTACCTACTTCGCGCATGGAACGACTATAGATAACGAACAAGAAATTTCTTCTGGTTGGTCGGATGCGCCACTTTCGCAACTAGGAATCCAACAGTCCATCGATCTGCAAAACCAGATTGATGTGTCAGCTTTTGCGGTTGTTTTTTGTTCTGATTTACAGAGGTCCATCGAATCAGCCAAGCTGACTTTCCAAGACAAGGTGCCGATTATCGTGAATGCGAGATTGAAAGAATGCAACTATGGAACATATAATGGCCAGCCATGAGAAATCGTTGAGCCGCTCCAGGAGCAGTGTATCACGACCAGATTTCCTGATGGGGAAAGTTACGAAGATGTGAAAGGAAGAATCGGCGAATTTTTGGAATTTGTGAAAAAGAATTATGAAGGAAAACATATCGCTATCGTCGGGCATAAGGCGCCGCAATTTGCAATCGAGATGCTGGTGAAATGAAAAACATGGGAAGAGGTTTTCTCTGAAGATTGGAGGAAAAAGAAGGCGCGACAGCCAGGGTGGGATTATGAGATAGAGTAAATTACTTTTTACCGGATCTGGTAAAAAGCGTTTCATAACTGTGCTTTGATCACTTTGTTGACGCCAACAAGTCAATAAAGTACAGTCACGGACGCATATAATCTTTATATCTCGATATAAAAAAATCATGCAACTCCTCAAAGAAATATTTGATAAACCTATCGAGAATCAAAACGTCAGAACTAGAGAAGCCGCTAGAGCAATAATTTTTGATAAAAATTGACTCATTCCGATGTTGTTTGTATCCAAGCATAATTATCATAAAATCCCTGGTGGATGAATTGAAAATTCAGAAAATATCCAAGAAGCACTCGCAAGGGAAATTCTGGAAGAAACAGGATGTAATGCAGAAATAGGCCAAGAAATTGGTAAAATCATTGAATATAGATCAGAACGGAATCAACTCCAGACCTCATATTGTTATTTTGCTAAAGTCACTAAAAAATGAAATCCTGATTTTACCGAGAAGGAATTGGATCAATGATTCCAGATTCAACGAATGTCCTTAGATGAGGCGATATCTAGTATTATAAATGATAAGCCCGAAAGTTATGAAGGAACATTTATCCAACCAAGAGATTTAGCTTTTCTCGAAAAAGCGAGGGAAATTTTAAATGTTAAATTATAAATACCCATGAAACTCTTTCTCTTTGGCGGAGCCGCAACACACGATGGACACTCTGATGTCGAGCCGCTTCTCAGACTCATTGAACAGACAATAAAGGATATCAATCCCACACAGATTCTTCATATCCCTTTTGCGAGAACGATAGCAAGCGAACCTGAATGGGCTGGAGATCGATTTCACAGATATATTCACTTGGAGTGAGTCGAATATCTCAACGCAGCGAATGAGGAAGATATCGAAAAAGTAAAATCTCCCTTGGTTTTTATTAGCGGTGGAGGAAAAGATGCCAATCTTATTCAGCAAGTTGCCAAAAATCCCATACTAGAGGGAATAATCAGGAACGCAGACTATATTATCGGTGAATCATCTGGTTCCAAACTTTTGTGAAGCTATATCAGAACTACAGAAAATAATTGAGCATTAGTAAAATGAATGTGAATCGTTCCGGATACCATCATAGAACCTCATTACAGAGAGAAAAACAGACAAGCACTCTTGGAACAGGAAATAAAAGAGAAAAACGTGAAATATGGGATCGGCGTGGATGTTGTGACAGCTATTGTATTTGATGTGGAAAATTTCCCGGAGAAATATACAGTGATAGGTGATGGCATTGTGGAAGTGAAAACAAATACTTCATTTTAAATTCTAATTCATTCTCTTATGGGAAAAACACACCTTCTTACCCTTGGACTTTTGATCGCTACCGTTATGCTTACTGGATGTAGCACACCTGATACCGCAGATACGGTCACAAATGCAGGCATTCCTGATGGATGTACTTCATGGTTTGATGGATGTAATCATTGTACCGTCAAAGACGGTAAAGCAGAAGCATGTACTATGATGTACTGCGAAAAGCCAACAGAAGCAAAATGTGCTTCATTTGAAAATGTAGATGAAAAAGAAGACGTAGGAACTCCTACGGAGTGAGATACCGTTACCTCTTCAGATAGTGACACCACTACAAGCGTTGTAGAAATCCCTGAAAATTGTGTTTCATGGTTTGATGGATGCAACAACTGTTTTGTAGAAGATGGAAAAATCGGCGCGTGTAGCAAAAAAGCATGTGCAGTCAAAGAAGAACCAAAATGCATATCTACTAAAGACGACAAATAGTCTCATGAGTAAAGTAATCACCTTCTGAACCTTTGATATCGTACATCCTGGGCATGTATATTTTCTCCAGCAAGCAAAATCTCATGGAGACAGATTGATCACCATCGTCGCAAGAGATGCAAATGTATTGAAATTTAAAGGGCAGGCTCCTCTCCACCATGAGAACAAAAGAGTACAAGATATCAAAGATCTCAACATCGCAGATCTCGTAGAACTAGGACATGAACATGATTATTTTTTTGCTATCAAAAAATACAAGCCTGAGGTCATCGCACTCGGCTACGATCAGACATATCTCGTGAAAGAACTCAGTGAGTTTTTGTACAACAACGAATACAAAACGGAACTCATCACGATAGAAGGTTTTGGGCCTGATGAGCACAAAAGCTCGATTATCAAGAGAAAGATGAAATAATATTCACATCGCGTCATTGCGAGGAACAGAGTGACGTGGCAATCTGCGATGTATTTAGGCTCGAGATTGCCACACTTCGTTCGCAATGACAAAATCGCCTAGTACAAATTAGTTGTTAATTTTTTTAGTTTTAAAACTATTTTATTTAAGAATTCATTGAATGGATAAGTGAGCTTGGAGAGCTCGAGAATTTTTTTCTCGAAATCTGGAGCGAGGATTTCCTTGTCCTTGAGTGGCACCATGACGAGCCGATCTCTCATCAGTAAATATGGAAAACTAGGATGTTTCTTATCATATGCCTTAGGTAAAACTTTTAATGAACCGCGATAGGAGCTCAATTTGCCAAAGGCTGCAGTGAATTTTTTGTCGGTGATGATTTTCTTGAATTCAGGGAAATTTTTGTAGATAGCGTCTCTGATTGCTTTTGCGGTAGGTGTCGAAGCCATATAGATTCCTGAACCGAAGAAGCTTTCCTTGGGCTGAACATGTACGTAATAGCCAGCCAGACTTGTTTTCTTTCCTCCCATAGCGATATTGGTGCCGAGGTTATTTTTGTAGGGAGTCTTGTCTGGAGAGAATCTGGTGTCTCTATTGATACGGAAAATACACTCCTTGGATTGCACGCCCTCGACGGTATCGTCAAATTTGGAAATGGAAGCAATCAAATTTTTGGTAAAAACAACGAAATCTTTTCTGATATCATCATAGAGTGGCCTATACAGGTCGAAGAACTTTTTATCATTGAAATCTGCTAGTCAGGCGAGGAATTCAATGGTCTTGGGATGAAGCATGGAGGGACGTAAAGGACGTAAATAACGTAAAAGAAGAATATATAATCGCTAATGAATTTCAAACATTCCCAGCTAGTGACTAATATCCCTTACGATGTTGATTTGGTTGACTTTTCTTCTTAAAATACTATACTCACAGATACATAAGAATGTTTTACTATCTTTTTTGTGTAATGGATATTAGAAATCTTAAGAAGAAAAAACTCAAGAAGAAAAAGTTTATAGTGCTTGCGATTTCTTGTTTGTTATTACTTTTTCTCTTCATCAAAATCAAAAACTTTTTCTTTGAACCTCCTCAGAATGAAGTCCGAACAGGCACTGTATTTAGCGGTCAGCAGTTGTCTTCCTACAAGAAATGAGATAAAATTATCTTTGCAGGGACTTTGTCTGTCGATAATCACTTCCCGCTCTACACCCATACACTCGTAAGGGGAACTAACGTCGTTTGAATCAAAAGCACCACCATCAATCTCAATAATTATCTCGGAGATATCGAAATCGCAGGAGAAATTGTCGATTTTGACAAAAAAATGCCCATAGTGGATGCAGCCATCGTCAAGCTTGGCGTTCCATGACTCATTATCAAGGGCGACACATATCTATTTATCAAAGACCTCTTGTTTTTCGACTTCACCGACCAACCGCAGCTGTCCGCTAACAAGACTGGAAAGAATATTATCATATCTTTTGATAAACAAGTCCTCTTTGCTGTAGAGCGTTTCTTATGCAGCAAGATACTCCAAGACAAGGACTGCAATTCTATCATAGAAAGCTATCTTAGTTCCCAAAAAGAATTCTTTAATACAGAGGCTGGATATACATTTTACAAACATACTACTAAGGCCTGGGCTGTATTTGATGGCAATATCTTTGGATACATGTTTAAAAATATCGATGATGACACTATGCTCGATGTATCTACCATGGTCAAAGTCGTGAACAAGGATTTTGTCACAGAGATGAAAAAAGAACTCATCAAAGAGCACTGTAAAAATACTGATGGCGGACTCAAGACAATTGAATTTTCTAAGGTCTGATTTGACGATCCCTACTTCCTTACACTCAGCCTAGAAGGGGTCACGACTAATAAGAAGAATTATACATGCAGCATTACTTTTGATTTGTGGAACGAATGGACGCCTACCGAAGTAAAATTTGAAATGCAATAAAGATATATACAAAATCCTCAACCAAAAGGTTGAGGATTTTTTAAAAAAACTATTATTTCGGGGCCGATATCTTATTTACCCAGCCGAGCTGGACAGATGCGACGTTACTCCGCCAAACAGCGAAGCTAGCGTCTTATCTGACTTTGACTATCTTTACTTCTTTTCTTCCTGTCGCCAATCTCATCTTCACTACTTCACCAGCCTTCTTACCAAAGATAGCTACTCCCAGCGGAGATTCAGGAGAAATCTCCAATTGTCCGTCTTCTTCTATTTTTGCTTCTCATGATCCTACGATCACTACATCGTATTCTTTGTCGTCTTCTATCTTTACTGTCACCTTTGATCCAAAATCTACTACATCACTTTTTTTCTTCTTATCTTCTTCAATGATTTCTACATTTTCTAGCAATCCTTCGATTTCGTTTATTCTACTTTGGATAAAGTCTTTGTCCTCCAATGCTGATTTATATTCAAAGTTTTCTGAAAGATCTCACATCGCTTTTGCATCAGAAAGTCTCTCCAACACTGCAGGAAGTTTAATGTTTTTCAGCTCATTGAGTTGCTCCAATAATTGCTCATATCACTCTTTGGTAAGAAAATTTGTTTTCATAAACTAATAGATTTATAGATTAAAAGGAAGCTGTCATTACGAGCAAAGCGTGGTAATCTGGCCTATTTTGCTCCTAGATTGCTTCACCCGAATAGTCGGGTTCGCAATGACGAGTCACAATTATTTCTTTGAAAGCGCTTCTTTGAAGTGTTGGAATGCATGATTTACGAGGTCTGATACCATTTTGAATCCTTCTTTCTTATAGATGAATTCGTCACCATCATATGTGAAGATAAAGTCAGCGTCAAATTTCTTGGATTCTTCATGATAGGTAATAGTATATTTGATAACTACTTCTGCGTCCTTTTTCCCTCCGATTACTTTTTTGAGATATGAATCTAATTTTCCTGCAACATTCTTATCGACAATACTCTTTACCAACTTTTTATCATCTTCAGATACATCATTGAATTTGGGTACTAATTTTACTTGAGCGGGTAATTGTGATTCTTTCATCGGCGATATGGTTAAGAGCTAAATCAATATTTGGTACTGCGTATATAGGGAAAAAAAATGAAAATTCAACCCGTCCTTACAGGAAGATTTATAGATTTGATAGAACAATAGATTTGATAGAATCTGACCGTTCTATAATCCTATCGCTCTATAACTCTATTAATCTAGCTTTTGTAAAAACTCCTGCTTGATATTGCTGTTTTTTTGATCTTGCTTGATGAGGAGATAGCTTTTTCTGATAAGCTCTCTGATATCGTTGTAATAGATAAGTCCTAGTACATCACTCAATGTTGCTCGCTTGTACACACCGATAAATCATTCCTTCTCTGTAATGTGCATCGTAGCGGGATTTCCTGTAAATTGCATAAGAAAATAGGTCACATCCTTGTCCATTTGTCATTTGATATTCTCTGTATTTCTCAATTGTGTAGTTCACAGCTGCTGTTTGAGCTTCAATTGATTGATAGGAATTCCTGTTTCCTCGCTCACTTCCCTAATGGCTGCCTTTTCCATAGTTTCTCCTTGCTGCACTTTCCCCTTGGGAGCGACTCGTTCTATCCTTTTGGATACTGCCAATCTTTTGATCAAAAGATATCTTGGTTCGCCTTCATCTAAATAATAAACGATTCCTCAGGCGCTTTGAATGATATTTCACATATATATTAGTTTAAAATTAAAAGTAGAAAATACAAAGTTGGTCCGTCATTGCGAGCAAAGCGCGGCAATCTGGACCAAATAAGCAAGCGACTAGATTGCTTCGTCATCACATTTCTCGCAATGACAGTCGCTTTTATGCCATATTTTCTGGAATTTCATCTGATTTACTGAACCCAAATACGCCCTGAAAAATCTTCCCTCGGACTCACTTTGCTGTGAGCATAGTCTTGAGTGGCATATTTGCCTCTTTGATTCTATTGTTATTGGATGTAGCCGTAGCATCCTTTGGTACATAAATAGATTGTTTGTTTGTCTGTGTATCTATAGAGACATTCACTTTGTTGGTTGTAGGTATTTTATCTTCTTGTCTCTCTTTGTTTTCTACAGACTCATGGGCAACTATTTTCTCTGGACTTCTTTCTTCTTTATCGTAGGCAGTTTCAAGATTTTTTTCGATATCTTCATACGACTTATCTTCCTTTTTTGTACTATTTTCTTTCTTTGAAGAAGCTTTTTCTTCCGGCTTCGCTTCCTCTTTTTTCTGCTGTCTCAAAACATCTTTCATTAGATTTTTAAGCTCACTACCGGTATCTGGGAGAACTTTTTCTATTTCTATCTGCTTGGTCATGACTAGGATTTTTTATGTAAAGAATGCATTAATTTTCTAAGAATTTTTACATTTTTTTTGTAATCTACTCTCGTAGGTCCTATGATACTGATCACACAATCATAGTCCTCTACCGCCAATTTTGCATACAAACAAGAGATGGTAGTCTTTTGATCTTCGATGAAAGTGAAATAAATCTGATCCCTTTTCATGATCTTACTATCGATGAATTTCACGAGTTTTTTTTCTTCGATGAAGCGGATAATATTTTTGGTTGCATGATACTCATCTAGTAGATCATCTCTGAGGAGATTATTGATCCCGAGATAATAATACTGATCGTTGCGGACAAATCCGACCACGACTCCATCAGCCAGATTTCCTATTGTTTCTACGAGATATTTGACTCATTTGCGCACATTAGTGACTTCTCCGTCGCTTTCCTCTTCCTTGACTGCAAGATATCCTGCGATATAGGTCGAAAGCCCTTGTACGGTGGGTATTCTTCCAGAAGAATTATAAGGTTGATAGACCATCCCTGATTTTTCTAGCTGATTGAGATATTTTCTGAGAGTAGAGGGCGCGTATTCTGTATCTCCCGAAGAATGCAAAAATTTGGAACCTACTGGCTCCCCCTTGAAAATATAGTTATCTATCACCACGTCCAATAGGGCTAATAATTTGGAGTCTACTGTCATGAAAAGAGTTAATAACTAATAACTAAAAACTAACAGTTTTATGTTACCCTTACTATAAGTATTCAGTGCCTTTTCGCAAGAGAAAGTAGATAAAAAAACGCCAACCTTTTGGGTTGACGATATATACATATTGTTAGTTGTTATTTCCCAATTCTTAATTTTTTGCCTTAGTTGAACTAAGTTCTTTCTGCCAAAGCATGCGATTGATCGACATCCTGGTAGGCGTTGCGTTGCAAAATTCGTCGGCAGTCAGCAAGAGGAGACCCTTAATACCCTGCATGATATACGTGAGGTTGTAGTCATTGTCCCAGATTTTTTGGTGTATTTTGTTCTCTCCGACATGTTCCAATCATTTTTTGGATACGAAATAATGTACGTCATGTTCGGATGATAATTCGTTTTTTCTTGATTTGTCATATTCAAGTTTGTGAATCTGCGTAGTGCTTTGATTATCGAGCAAAGCAAGATATTCTTTGAGCGCATCGATGTTTTGATATACGTTTTTGATTTTGTAAAAATGAAGGTATTTGAGAAGATCTCTCACTTCATCCTTGAGATATCAGGCCACATCTATATCCTGCAATTGCGACATTATATCGTCTATAAGTACGTCTTTTTTGGTAGGGCTCATACGTATATTCTCGATTGAAGATAAAAGCGCTTCTATGCCATCACATGCAATTTGATCTTATGCTTTTCTGTAGTAGGCGTACTCCAGACCTTGTCTTTAAGATAATTGAGAAGGTGTATGTCATGTGTAATCAATACTACGGTATTACCCAAAACATTGGTCTGAATAAGAAGATCGGCAATCTGTTGCGTGTGTTCTCGGTCCAGATTTCCTGTCGGTTCGTCCGCGATGACAAATTCTGGTTCGTGAATAAGCGCTCTGGCTATGCATACTTTCTGTTTTTCTCCAGCACTCAAAAATTTGATTGGCGTGTTGACGAGTTTTTGTAAGCCGAGTTTTGCTTTCATGGCATCAAACTTATTTGCAATGATACTGTCGCCCAATCCATATATTTTGAGCGGATAGATAACATTTTCTCTCACGGTCAGTTCGTCCATAAGTTTGTAATCTTGGAAGACCATTCCGATTTTTCTTCTATAGAGTTGTAGCTCATCGTCTCCATATTTGGAGATATCTTCATTTTTGTGATAGATGGTTTTTTGTGGAGTTTTTAATTCGCCGATCAACAATTTTGCTAGGGTTGATTTCCCTGTTCCTGATTTTCCCATGATTACAAGAAAATCATTCTTGTAGAGTGCAAGATTAAATTTGTTGAACAGCAAATATGGGTTTTCCGGATATCCTCGCGTGAGATCCTTGATGTTAATAAGGAAATTGTGTTCCATCTGGTCCATGTAAAGACAATGAAAAAGGTAAATGGTAAACGCAAAACGGTGAATGTACCTATATGCAATTAACCGTTATCCGTTAGACGATAGACGTTCGCCGTATTGTTATAATTATAGCCTAGAATATAAAATGAGCAAGAAAATCAGCCTCCTTGGCCACTTAAAGGTTGACAAAATACCCAAAAAGATATAAAATCTGGTTGAAAATAGGGGAAAAATACCTACATTGGGTGAGCTGTCCTATTTATATATTTTTTTTTCTGTATGCTTGATATAAAAGTCGCACTAGAAGAGCTTTCTCCCGTACAAAACACCACTCAACTTGATGAACGATTTCAGAAATACCTAGGTAAGACCTGATTTTTGAATGAATGATTCAAAACTATGGGGGCACTTTCTTCTGAGGAAAAAAAGGAAGCTGGGAAAATTCTTTCTGATGCCAAAACTGCTCTGACCGAAGCCTATGAAAACAAGGAAAGAAAACTCAGTATAGAATGAATAAACCAAAAGCTGAATGAGGATCTGGTAGATATTTCTCTTGATGGGAAGTCGCTTGATGCATGAGCTTATTCACTTCTCGCTCACGTAAGAAGAGAGGCCGAAGAAGTGTGTAGATCTATGTGATTTGTCATGGAATACGGCACTGAAGTAGTGAGCAAATTTGAAAATTTTGAATCAGTAAATATTCCGCTTACGCATCCTGCGACAGAAATGCACGATACCATCTATCTCAATGACAAGGACCCTAGCGGAGAAAATCTCATCCTCAGAACACAAACGTCTGCAATGCAAAACTTTTTAATCCAGAAATATGGTTTGCCGCTCAAAGTCGTAGTACCAGGTAAGGTCTATAGATTTGAGAATATGGATGCAACGCACGACACCATGTTTTATCAGCTTGAAGGTATGTATATCGATAAGTGAATCAGTATAGCACATTTCAAAGATCTTATGGGAAAACTTCTCTCTGCGCTCTTACAAAGAAAAGTAGAAACCAGAATGAGACCATGATATTTCCCATTTGTAGAGCCAGGTTTTGAAATCGATGCAAGATATGAATATCTCAATCCCACAACAGGAAAAAAAGAAATGAGTAATCGAATGGAAATATTGTGAGCTGGAATGATCCATCCAAATGTTTTGAAAGAGGCGGGCGTAGATCCTACTCAACGAAGCGGATTTGCCTTTGGTGTAGGGATCAGTAGATTGGCTGCGGTGAGATTTGGTATCAAAGATATCAGATATTTCACCAATGGAGACCTTAGATTTGCGAAAAGCTTCGCGTAAGAAAATTCTAAATTTTAAATTTTAAATTCTAAATTATGGCAGAAATCAAAGTTTCAGCAGAAATTCATCACCAATTTGAAGAATTGAAAAAAGCACTCAAGGCGCTCTATCCATGACAAGAAATCAAAGACGACGAAATCATGTGAGCGATGATTGGCGGATTTTTTGATAGTCTCACGCATATGCAACAGCATGCACATACGCACCACCATCATGGTGATGATCATGCATGTTGCGGGGAAGGAAAATGTAAGGATGACGGAGAATGTAAGTGTAAGTAAATATTTTTTAAAAAAGGAGCTGCTAATGCGCAACTCCTTTTTTTTATTATTTTATTTGTTGACGATATATCCTATTGCACAATTACACAGAGCGTAGGATTATTTCTACACCACCGATCAGGCACACCTTTTGGTAGACCATCTACATTTGGAGCTGAATCTTCTTCCATATCTTCATCATTTGGAATTCCATCACCATCAATATCATTTGAGAAGATATCTATAAGTCCTGCTTGATTGGTATTTTCAAAGAAAGATTTACCTTCTCCTGGCCTTACTACTTTACCATCAGTTTGACATTGGGTAGCCCAAGCCTTTTGATCCTTCCAGATACCTACCGTTGCGTTTGTACCTTTCCCATCAGGAGAACCTGTACATCACATCTTTAGTTCACCATTGTTGTTACCTGCCTTACAATACAAGATTTGTTCACAAGTACAACCATAAGTATCGGCTAAACTAAATGATGCAAGCTTGATGATAGGAGCTTTACTTGATCCTGCATTCCAGATCCATTGTCCGAGATTGTTTACCATATAGTTATTTGGAGATAATCATGCCGTAGCTACATTATCAGGCAAGACCGTGTTTGCACATTTATCTACGTTGTTACATATTTCATCATTATCTTGATCATTATCTACATATTGTGTTACAACATATCCA
>Ga0172379_10003647_pt1 | contig 24143 bp, 15 predicted proteins | sample GrowelOW334metaG_FD_119756 | JGI IMG/M metagenome (GOLD analysis project Ga0172379, IMG submission 119756) | Groundwater microbial communities from an aquifer near a municipal landfill in Southern Ontario, Canada - Groundwater well OW334 metaG | ecosystem: Environmental > Aquatic > Deep...
AGCCGGCCAGTGTCCTTGACCGTGGCGTGGCGGAAGCCCAGCGCAGCCAGGTTGAGCGAGGCCACGAAGGCGTCAAGGAAGCGGACGGGATGTTCGGGGACGACGTAGTCGTCGAGCGATTCGAGCAACAGGAGGGTCTGGTGGCGGTCGAAACCGGCGCGATGATTCATCGTTGCTTCAGACCCGCCGCCGAGCGCAAACGTTCAACCTATGCGCGGGTTATTACACAGTCTGGCGCATGGTCTGGCGGTAGCCCAGCCCATCAAGCCCGCCGCCTGCACTCGCGACAGCTCCTGGCGTTTGATCCCGATCATGATCGTCAACCGATCCAGTTCCTTCCAACTCATTGTCAATGTCTCCATGTTGTGGGTGGGGTTGCGCTAGCAACCCCGCCCCAAAGGGGACATTTCTATCGAGTTACAATGGGTGCATTCTCATGGAGTTCCGACATGGAAGAAAGCCATCGTTGACAGATAATGGCCGTTCCTTTATAAGGAACGCCGTTTTCTTAATCGGAACACCTGTTTAGGAAATGTCTATGCCGCTCGTGCTCAGTCTCGACAAGAGTCTCGACGTCCTTGAAGCCGTCGCCGGCCATCCGGAAGGCATCGGCACGCGCGCCCTCGCCAAGCAGCTCCGCATCAACCTCACCAGCGTCCACAATATTGCCGCCACGCTGAAACGTCGCAGCTACCTGCGGCAGGATGCGGGCAAGCGATTCCTGCTCGGGCCGCGGCTGATGTTCCTCGCCCGCCACGCGGATTTCCTGAATGTCATGACTGAGATGGCCTTGCCGCATGTCCGGGCGCTGGCGAAGCACGTGGGCGAGTCGGTGCTGCTTGCGGCGTTGGTGGACGGACGCATTGTGCGGCTGGTCTATATGGTGTCACCGCAGGCTCTGGCCGTGCAGGAGCCTGAGGATGTCGGCTCTGGGGCGTATTGCACCGCCACGGGAAAGGTGCTGCTGGCGGCCATGTCGGCTCACACACTGGAGGCTTACATGAAGGAGACGCCACTGGTGCGCTACACACCGCGGACGCTGGCGTCACCGGCGAAACTTCGCGCTGAACTGAAGCGTGTGCGTCACCAAGGCTTCGCCACGACAGCCGATGAGCTGTGCGAGGGTGTCAGCGGCTTGGCGGTGCCGGTGTCCGATCCGTGGCGTAGTATCGCGGCGGCATTGGGCGTGGGCGCGCCGACGGTGCGCTTTGGCCGGAAGCGGCGAGAGCAGGTTTTGAATGAACTGCGAAAAACCACCGCGCTCATCGCCCGCGCTTGGTGGAGCGACCGATCCAAGGAGAAGCCGTCATGAAGCTGCACAATGTCACGCTAGAGATGAGTCCGAAGCCGTTTCGCGTCATGCGCGAGGACGCGATCAGGGATGTGTGCCGCGACATCTTCCGCCAATGGTCGGCGCTGACCAAGGACGCCGATCAGATTTCCGTCATGCTTTGGATTGCCGACGGTTCAGAGATTCTCGACTATCGCGGGCGGGCCGAGGACGAAATCGAGTGGGCACGCTACATCGGCCTTCCAAACGCCAAACTGGAGCCGGTCAAAGGCATGCCGGCGGAGAAGAACCTCCTCAGCCAAGGCGTTTATTATATGGACAATCCGCCGAAGCTCACCTACGGCGGGCTGGCGAACATCGTGCGGCTGCTGAAGGAGGTTGGTCGTGAGGTCTCAGGCAAGCCGATCCGCGTCGGCGCGACGTTCGATCCAGGCGGCGAATTTGCGAAATCATCGTTCAAATACAAACGCCACAACGAAATCTGTATGGCCAGCACGATGGGCAAGGCGACGTTCGTCTGCTGCTACGCCACGCTCAACGCCGACAACGAGCATTACGCCGGTTTCCCAAACGGCATCCCGCAGAACACGCCGCTCGGCACCTTCCTCGGCCGGCAGAGCCAGCATTTCCTGACCGACCTCGGTTTCGACTACATCTGGTTCTCCAATGGCTTCGGCTTTGGGCTGGAGACGTGGAAGACGACAGGGCCGATGTTCGACGGAAGAGATTTTTCGCCGGAGCGCGCGGGCGAGATTCGCGGGAAGATCCTGAACTTCTGGCGCTGTTTCCGCAAAGAGTGCCCGAAGTTCCCCATCGAGACGCGCGGCACGAACCTCGTCACCGGCTCCGACCTTGCCTCAAATGCGACGCCGCTGAAGGACATCTACGCCGGCGGCTTCAACATGACGCCGCCGCCGAACTCGCCGTGGGCTGCGCTTAACGGCGACTTCGGCCTCGAAATGGTCGGCTACATGTCGCGCATCGCCGAGCTGCCGCCGGGCAAGGGATTCCCCTTCCGCTTCTACACGCACGATCCGTGGTGGCTCAATAGTCCGTGGCTCGACCGTTACAACCGTGAGCCGCAGGACATCTACCTGCCGTTCGCCATCGGTCGCGTCAACGCCGAGGGCCGCGTCGAGAACCCGAACTCGATCGCGTTCCTGACGATTGACGATTCCTACGGCCGCACGCCCAACCAAGTGCCGAACGAAGTCATTCCGCACCTACAGGAGGCGATGCGCCACGCGCCTGACCAGCCCGGGCCGCTGGTGTGGGTCTATCCGTTCGACGAATACCACGCGATGACGTTCGCGAAGCCGGCACGGCTGGAGGAACCGTTTTTCGGCGACTGGCTCATGCGCGCCGCGGTGAACAACGGCCTTCCGCTCAACACGGTCGTTTCAACGAAGAACTTCCTCTCGTCGCTGAAGCGCGAGCCAGCGCTCTATCGCGAGTCCATCCTGATCACGCCGGTGCCGGATGGCGGCTCCGAATTGTCGAAAACACTGATCCGCTTCGCCAACGACGGCGGCCGCGTGTTGCTTTACGGTCCGCTCGCGCACGCCAGCGACGATCTGCTGGCGGCGCTCAACCTCAAGCGCACCGAGCCGGTCGCGGGCGAGTTGGAACTGGCCTCGCTTCGGCCGCTCGACGAACTAATCGAAGGCGCTTACCCGATGCGGCTCAACCACCGCCCCGCGATGTGCGCCGGCGGCATCGAAGCTGTGTTGGCGAATCCCGACGACGAGCGGACGCACACCATCGGCAGGGCCTTCCACCACGACGACGAACGGCGCGTGATGTCGGTATGGCGGCCAGTGCCGGACTGGCACGGCGGCCTCATCGCTTGGGTGCGCGGCACCAATTCCAACAGCTTCGTCGGCGGTCACCTGCTGACACCGGACGACCCGGCGAAGTGGTTCCCCGGCGACCTGCTGCTGCGCTACATCCTCAGTGCGTTCAACTGGCGCATCGCCTTCGACAAGCGCCGACCCGACCAGCGCAACCCGATCCTGGCCGTTGCTCGCCACAACAACGGTTTTTTCTTCTCCGGCTGCACGCCGAACACCAACGTCCAGATGCGCCTGCGCTTTCCGCAAGGCGCGCCGATCTTCACCGGCTGCGAGACCGAACTGCGCGACGGCACTGCGTGCTACCGGATGCCGCGCGCATGGCATCGCGAGTGCCGGGTGTTCATCGTGCAAGAATCAGGTGAAGTCTTCTGCGCCGAGCAACACTCTGGTGAAATCGGCATCACGCGCCGCCTGAAACTGATGGGTCTGAAAGATGCGGTGGTGCGGTTCTACCCGGAGCGCGGCACGCGCGAGAAGGTCCGCATGGTGCCCAACGCCGCATCGCCTTTCGTCCCGTCTGGTTTGATCAAACCGCAGCCTTTCGACGACGCGCGAGGACATTTTCTACAGATGGCTCACGTCAACGGAACAATGCTGATCTCCTGGTAACTATGAATACTTACTCCATCATCATATTGAGTATTGCCTGTCTGGTTTGGAACGTGGCGGCGGCTCAGGAAACCCGCGCAAAACGGCCGGATGTTTTGGCGGTTTACTACCCGCACTGGCACAGCTATGACCACGGCAGCGCGTGGAAAGGCGACGGCTGGACGGAATGGGAGGGAATGAAAGCGGCCGTCCCGAGGTTCCCCGGACATCAACAGCCGAAGAAGTCGTTGTGGGGCAGTTTCGACGAGAGCGACCCGAAATGGGTTGCGCGCGAGATCAACCTCGCGGCCGACCACGGGATCACCGTGTTCCTCTACGACTGGTATTGGTATAGCGGCGTCAAGAACATGGAGGAGGCGCTGGAGAAAGGCTTCCTGCGCGCCACGAACCGCAGCCGCATGAAGTTCGCCCTGATGTGGGCCAACCACGATCGGCGGGACCAGTTCTGCCCGGAGTTGGGAACGCAGCGAACCGTCTGGCTTCCCTCGCGCCATTCGCCGCGCGATCTGGCCCGGATGATTGATTACTGCATCGCGCATTACTTCCGGCAGCCGAACTACTGGCGGGTGAACGGCGGCCTTTTCTTCAGTGTCTTTGAGTCGGAGAAGTTCGTGAAACAACTTGGCGGCCCGCAGGAAACCCGCGCCCTGCTCAGAGAGATGGATGGCCGCTTGCGCAAAGCCGGATTGCCGCCGATGCACTGGAACGCGATGGTATCGAGTCCGGCGGCAGCCGTCGTGATGGAGCAAGCCGGTTTCCGCAGCACATGCCGATACAACGTCACCACCGCCGGCAAAGTCCGGGCTGACTTCACCGAAAGATACGAAGACGTGATGGACGCCCACCGGGCGCATTGGGAGAAGATGACCGCCGCGCCGCTGGTGAATCTCCCGGTCGTGACGATGGGCTGGGATTCGACGCCCAGATGTCGCCCCGACGTGCCGTGGCCGTTCCCCAAGCGGGAGTATCCCTACGGCCCGGTCGTTGTCGGCAACACGCCCGCACTTTTCGAGCAACTGCTCCGCGATGCGGCCCGGCATATCGAGCGCGACCCGCGCAAGCCGTTCGGCGTCTTAATCAACGCATGGAACGAATGGACCGAGGGCGGCTACCTGCTGCCCGAGGAGCGAACCGGCACGGCGTATCTCGAAGCAATCAAACGCGTATTTGGCAAAACCAACCGTTAAAGGCAAGACTCTCACCCATGAAAATCCCCCGACGAAAACCGCTCACAGCAAAGGTCGGCATCTTTGGCGTCGGCCATTATAACTATTGGCCGCAGTTCCCTGGCCTGCTCGATGAGATGCACCGCAAACTCGACCATCTCGTCCGCAAGGTCGAAACAAACGGCGTCAGTGTCACCAACTTCGGCATGGTGGATAACGCGCTCGGCGCGAGCGAACTGCTGCCGAAGCTCAAGGCAGCAGATCTCGACCTCGTGTTCGTTGACATGGTCACCTACGCCACGTCATCCACCGTCGGCGCGATCCTGCGCGGGTTGGATGTGCCGCTGGTGCTCGTCGTGCTCCAGCCGCTCAAAGCAATGGATTACGAGCGCGCTTCGACCTACATGCAGCTCTGCAACGACGACTTCTGCTCGGTGCCGGAGTTTCAGGGCGTTGCGATCCGGCTTGGCAGGAAGGCACCCGATGTGATTCTTGGCACGCTGGACGACGACCCGGTGGCGGATGCGGAACTGGCGGATTGGTGCAGCATCGCGAAGGCGCTGCACGACCTGCGCCGCGCGCGGATCGGCCACATGGGCCACGTGTTGGAAGCGATGCTGGACATGCACACCGATCCGACGGCGGTGACGGCGGCGTTCGGCAGCCATGTCGTGCAGTGCGAGCCGGACGACATCCTGCGTTACTACCGCGACGAGCACGTGGCGGAGATTGAGGCGAAGAAGCGCGAGATTCTCGGCTTCTTCGACACACCCGACCCGAAGTCGGACCCGATCACGACGAAGCTCACTGACAAGGACCTGCACGTCGCCGCGAAGGCGGCGGTGGCGCTGGAGAAGTTCATTGCTGACAAGAAGCTCGATGGGCTGGCTTACTACTACGAAGCCGAGGCCGGCACGCCGATGCGCGAACTGGTGACGAACCTCATCGTCGGCAACTCGTTGCTGACGGGCGCGGGTTTTCCGATGTGCGGCGAGTTTGACATCAAGACCTGCATCGCGATGCTTATCATGGACCGGCTCGACATCGGCGGCAGCTTTGCGGAGTTCCACCCGGTGGATTTCCAGCGCGGCTCGGTGCTGGTGGGCCACGACGGGCCACACCACGTCAACATCGCCGACAAGAAGCCGGTGTTGCGCAGCCTGCTGAAATACCACGGCAAGCCCGGCTCAGGCGCAAGCGTCGAGTTCAACATCAAGGAAGGCCCGATCACGATGCTGAGCATCGGCGTGAAGGCCGACGGCAAGTTCAAGTTCGTCGTTGCGGAGGGCGAGAGTGTGCACGGGCCGATTCCGCCGACAGGCAACACGAACACGCACGGCGTCTTCAAGCCGGACGTGCGGACGTTCCTGAAACGGTGGGTTGCGGAAGGTCCGACGCATCATTTCGCGCTTGGTATCGGTCACAAGGCTGTGACCATTCAGAAACTCGCCGACGTGCTCGGCATCGAATGCGCGGTGGTTGGGGAGTAACCGCGTCGCTCCATTACAGGGCGGCAGGTTATCCACCAGAAGTATCATTGACAATTGCCGGTCAACTGGCGTTAGAAAGTAAGGTAACAAGCAGGGTCGGACACGACCGAAATTTCGAGAGGAGTCGAATGATGAACGCAAACGCATTGAAACTAGCCGTCGTTCTCGCTTTGAGCACCGCCGCGTGGTCGCAGGCCGCCGAGCCGGTCAATCTCGATCAGAGTTTCCGCAACGTTCCCGGTGCCGACAAACCGTGGGTCTATTGGTGGTGGGTCAACGGCAACGTGGACGAGAAGACCATCACGCGCGACCTCGAAGCGATGAAGCAGGCAGGCATTGGCGGGTTGCTCATGTTCGACGCGCGCGGCTACCACGACGACCATATCGGCCCGGTGCCGGTCAAGATGGAGTTCATGAGCGAGGAGTGGCGGCGGATGCTGAAATTCGCCATCGAGAAGGCTGCCACGCTCGGCTTGGAGGTCAGCGTAAACCTCAGCAGTTGTGCCGGCGCGCTGAAGGGGCCGTGGGAGGTCGGCGGCGCCAACTTCGCTTCACCCACCAACGACGTGCCGAAGAAGCTCGTCTGGACGGCTACGGAGATCAAGACGCCCAAGTTCATCTACGAACTGAAACAGCCGGATGGGAAGAAGCTCTGGAACATTGGCGTCTTCGCGGTGCGCCATGACGATACCGTGGCGAAGCTTTCCGATGAATGGCAGGACGTCGCAAAGCTTGGCTCGCAACCGGGCGTGACGGAGGTGGTGGACCTGACATCGAAAGTGGACAAACAGGCGAAGCTGACGATTGAGTTTTCGAAGGGCCGATGGACGTTGCTGCGGTTCGGCTACATGACGATGGATGGTGCCGCCATTCAGGGCGGGCGGCAGGTCACGCCGCAGGACGTGGACATTCTCGACCCGGAGGCGGTGGAGCGGCACTTCAATCGGATGGGCAAGGCGATCATTGAGGATGTGGGACCGCTTGCCGGCAAGACGCTGACGCACTTCTACAGCGTCAGTTGGGAGGGGGCGATCCCGACGTGGACGCGCGGATTTGAGCAGGAGTATGTGAGGCGTCGCGGCTATCCGCTGCGGTCGTGGCTGCCGGTGCTGGCGGGTTTCACGGTAAAAAAGGCTGACGAGTCGGAGCGGTTCCTGCGCGACTACTACAAGACGCTCGGCGACTGTTTCCGCGACAACTTTTACGGGAAGATGCAGGCGCTGTGCGCGAAGGCAGGCATGAAATGGCACGCCGAATCGGGCGGCCCGTGGAACCGCAAGCTCGCGGCGTTCGCCGAAGCCGACCAACTCGCGTTCCTAGGGCGCACCGACATGCCGCAGGGCGAATTCTGGTTCACCGGCCCCAGCCCTTCAAAGCATGCGCACGACATGAATCGTCCGCAGGCGATGGCGGCGCATATCTACGGCAAACGGCTCGCGGCAACCGAGGCGTTCACGCACATGGTGCAGCACTGGTCGGCCTATCCGGCGGTTCTGAAGCCGTTCGGCGACACCGCGTTCTGCGATGGCGTCAATCACTTCATCTGGCACACCTTCACCGCGTCGCCCGCGGAGTTCGGCAAACCTGGCATTGAGTATTTCGCCGGCACGCACCTCAACCCGAACGTGACGTGGTTTCCGCAGGCGCGGGCATTTCTCGACTACCTTGGCCGCTGCCAGTTCATGCTGCGGCAGGGCGTGCCGGTGGTGGATGTCGCTGTGTATATCGGTGATAAGCCCTATCAACATTGGGGTCGCGGCACCAACTGGAGCGAGCGCGCGACTCTGCGGTTGCCGAAGGGCTTCAACTACGACCTCTACTCGACAGAGGCGCTGACAGACCGGATGTATCCCGCCGGCGGCAACATTGTGACCCCGCCCGGCATGACCAACCGTATGATGGTGGTGGATCTCGATGAAGAGGTGATCTCGCCCGCGGCCCTCCGCAAGATTTCCAGTTGCCGGAGCAACGGCGTCGCCGTCGTGTTCGGCAAGCGCAAGCCGCTGCGCGCTGTCGGTCTGTCAAACTATCCCGCCTCCGACAAAACCGTGCAGACCACGGCCGACGCGCTCTGGGCAAAACCGTCGAGCTTCCAGGAAGCGATGGATGCAAAACGCATCCTGCCCGATTTCGTAGGGCCGTTTGATTGGACACACCGCCGCGACGGCAACACCGACATCTACTTCGTCGCCGGCAAGGGCACGGCGGAATGCACCTTCCGCGTGATGGACAAGAAGCCGGAGCTGTGGGACGCCGTGACCGGCAGGATCACCGCCGCGACCAACTGGCGATTCACCTACGACGAGCGCACCGCCGTCACGATCACGCTGCCCGAGAACGGCTCCGTCTTCGTGGTGTTCCGCACCGCCGACCTGCCGCGACAATCCGCGCCGCCACCGCCGCCGGTGGAAATGGCGTTGAACGGCTCGTGGCGTGTGAGCTTCGAGTCGGGCCGCGGCGCGCCCGCATCGGCGGAGTTTGAGCAACTCGTCGCATGGGACAAACATCCTGACGATGGCATCAAGTTTTTCTCCGGCACCGCGACGTATCGAAAGACGTTCGAGTTGACTGCGGAGCAAGCCAAACGCCCCATCCGCCTCCGACTCGGCGAGGTCAAGTGCACCGCCGAAGTCCACGTGAACGGCCAGGACCTCGGCGTCGTTTGGACCGACCCGTGGAGCGTGGATCTCACCGGCGCGGTGAAGCCCGGCAAGAACGATTTGGAGATCGCTGTCACCAACACATGGGTCAACCGTCTCATCGGCGACGCCGGCCAGCCGGAGCATAAGCGCATCACCAAGACCAACGTCAAGTTCCTGCCTGAGCCTGCGAAGCGGGCGTATCTTGGCTTCTCGGCAAAAGACCCACTGATGACGTCGGGCCTGATCGGTCCGGTGCGTCTGGAGTTTGATCAGACACGCTTCAAGCCCTGAGCGTTCGCGCCGGCCAACTGAAACTCAGCCAGAGGGCGGAGCGGCCCCATCACGAAGAGCACGATGCCCGCTGCGACGAGCGGCAGGATGCCGAACGCGACGAATGCCGGCGTGTAACCGAACGCGTCAATCACCCTGCCGCTCAGCCACATGAAAAGCATCCCGCCCAAGCCTGATCCGAGACTGGCCAGTCCCCAGATCGAACCGACCATGTTCTTGGGAAAGACATCGGCCGGGAACGCCAGCGCGTTGGCGCTGTAGCTCGTGTAGCCGAAAGTCGCCACCGACACCAACGCGACCGCTTGGGCGACGCTCGTGCAGAACGCCGCAGGAATGGCCGCGGTCATCATCAGCGCGGAGATCGTGATCATGGTCTTGCGCGCCGCGTTCACGCCCAGGCCGCGCCGCATCAACAATCCTGTGAACCATCCGCCGAGGAGGTTGCCGATGTCGGCCGTGACGAACGGAATCCACGCCGTCTTGCCGATGCCGGCGGTGTCCATGCCGTGGACTGTGCTGAGGTATTTCGGGAACCAGAAGATGTAGAAATACCAAACCGGGTCGAGAAAGATCTTCGAGAGCATGAGGCTCGCCAGAAACCGCGTGCGGAGGAGCCGCCACGGCGTGGCGGGCGGCGCCTGCACTTCTTGCCGGATGTGCGGCGGCGTGTAGTAGAGCCACCACCAGCCCGCGAGCCACAGATAGCCCAACACACCGACAACGACAAACGCGGCCTGCCAGCCGATGGTCAGCACCAGCGCGGCGACCAGTGGCGGTGCGACGACCGCGCCGATGGCCGCGCCGCTGTTGAAAATCCCCGACGCCAGCGCCCGCTCGCGCGCGGGGAACCATTCGGCCACCACCTTCACTGCCGCCGGCCAGTTCCCCGCCTCGCCCATGCCAAGCAGGAAGCGGAAGAGACCGAGGCTCCAAGGCCCGCAAGCCAGCGCGTGCAGCATGCCCGCCGTGGACCACCACGCCATGCAGAGCGCATAGCCAGTCCGCGTGCCGAGCCGGTCCAACAGCGGCCCGGAAACGCCGTTCATCACCGTGTAAGCAAGCATGAACGCTGACAAGACCAGCCCGTAAGCCTCGCCGCTCATCTGGAACTTTTCGGTCAACAGCGGCGCGACCACCGACAGCGTCTGGCGGTCGAGGTAATTGATGACGGTCGCCAGAAACGCGAACCCGATCATCAGCCAGCGCGCGCGCAGCAGCGGCGGCGCTGGTTCGGTTGCGGGCGCGGTGGAGACGCTCATCAGAATCCCATTCGCCCCCAGCCTCGGCTGCGGCCGTCCAACGGTGGCAGGCCGAGCATCTCGCGGCCGAGTTGCACGTAGTAGCGATAGTTTTCCAGCGGCGTGCCGTTGGGGATGCGGTGGTCCAGCCCGAACACCGTGCCGCCCTGTCGCATGAGCGGCTGCATCTTGTATTCGAGTTCGCGGCGGATTTCCTCCTTGCTGCGGCGGAGCACGTGTTTGTCTATCCCACCGAGCATCGCCAGCCGCGTGCCATATTGTTTGCGAAGCGCGACCATGTCCATGCCCGCCGCCGGCTCCATCGGGTGCATCGCGTTGACGCCGCCTTCCATCAACGGCTCGATGATCGGGCCGATGTTGCCGTCGCTGTCGAGATTGAACAGCCGCGTGCCCCGGCTGGAGAGCACGTCCCACGCGCGCCGGTAGTAGGGCGTGATGAACTCGCGGACTTGCGCCGGCCCGGCGAGCGGCCCCGATTTGCCAGCCATGTCTTCATGCACGAAGAGTTGATCTATCGTGAGCTTTTCCGTGACCCGCTCGAACACCTGCTCGGCCGTGCACGCGATTGTCTCCAAAATGTCGTGCATCAGCTCCGGCTGGTCGTAATAGACGAGGCACGCCACTTCCTCGCCCATCAGTTCGCGCGCAATGTCCCATCCACCGGGAATCCGGCCCATCACCAGCACACCTTCACGCTGACGCTCGCGCGCCGCCTCGACGGCCCGCCAATCAATCCGTTCCTCGCTGAACTCAAACAGCGGCTTCAACCGCAGCCAGTCGTCCGCCGTCTTCACCGGAAAATCCAGCGGCAACGGAACCGTCGCAGCCGTTTTGCAAAGCTTCAGCGTCCGGCCTAGCGCATCGCGTTGAATCAGCGTCTCGGCGTCTTCGTAGATCGTCACCGGCGCGCCGAGCAGTCCCGTCTGGCCGCCGCACTCGACATAGGGCACGTAATCCCAATCAAACCCGGTCAGATCAAGTTCCTCCGGCGTCGCGCCTTGGTCGCGCCATTCTTTGTCCAGTCCCACGAGCAGCCCAAACAACTCGCAGAACATCTGTCGCTCGCACGAGCCGAACGTGACGAGGTCGAGGAATTGTTCGCGGTGAAATCGCATGGCTTCAGCGGATGTTCGACATCTCCTGCAACGTCTCGATTGGTCTCGGCGGGACGAGAATACGCGTGCCCGGCGGTTGCTCCGGGTGCGCGATCCGCGACATCAACTGCTCCACTGCGCGCCGGCCGATCAACTCGAAGTTCAGGTCAATGCTTGGCGGACGCGGATCCAACTGCCGCAGCCAAACCTCCTGGTTGTCGCAGGAGAGAACGCCGAGATCGCGACCGGGAACAACCGAGTGTCGCGCGAGCAATGGGTAGAGTCGCAACACCTGCTCGTCGGTCGGCACAAAGACCGCTTGCGGCTTGGGCGCGGCGGCGAGCAGGCGTTCCACCAGCTTCACGCAGGCCGCGTTCGGACCAAACCCCCATACCAAACCTGACCCCGGCGTTTCCGCCACGAAAGATTGGCATTCCATGCCGCGCTCACGCGCCGCCGCGCAGAACGCCGCGCCACGCACGGCAAATCCAGGATGTTCGGGCTGATCGTTATAGAACGCCACAAGCCGATGGCCTTGCGCCGCCAGATACTCGGCGGCCATTGCCCCGATACGTTCATTGTCGGGCAGAACATGGTCGGCCCATTCGTGTGGCTGCGTGTGACTGCTCAGGAGCCACACGGCAGGCAATGAGCGATACGCCGCTGGCTCCGCGTCGCATGCCTCACCAGTCAGCAACAAACCGTCAGCCTTCCGCCGGCTGACACAAGGTGGCAGGTCCTTCAAGCTGCCAGTTTGGGCTAGGAACAGACTCAGACCACGCCGTCGCAGTTCAGCCTCCAACGTCGCCACCGTCGTGCTGATTCCCGGCCGGTCGAGCACCTCGCGCGGCGCGCCGACGAGCAGCAGGCACACATTGCCCGTATGCAATCCTGCCGGACGGGCCGTCTTCCCGCGGCGCTGTTCCGGAGGTTTGGGCCGGTAACCAAGCTTCGCCATCGCTTTACGAATCCTCTGCGCGGTGGCCTCCGAAACACCGCCACGACTGTTGATCAGCCGCGACACGGTGCCGTGCGTCACGCCGGCCATTTTCGCCACTTTGAGGATGGACATGGCTGCGGAGTATTCCGGCGCGTGGTTATAATGTCAATACACATTATCCGAACAACATGAACAGATTCGCAGGCAACGCTGGCAGGTTAGGCTTAAACGGCGATTTATGTGCAAACACACTATTGACATGAAACGACGCGTTCGTTAGCCTCGCCGCCGTTTTGTTGGAGTCGCTGCGATAATGAGGAACTTCTGATGCGCTATCGAAAACTAGGACAAACCGATCTCAACGTCTCGGTGGTCTGCCAAGGAACGTGGTCTGTTGCCACCAAGGACGCCTTCTGGGATGGCCAGAACCGCGGTGATTCGCTCGCGGCGATCCGGGCCGGTTTGGATGCAGGCGTGAATTTCTTCGACACGGCGCCGGCTTACGGCAACGGCGAGTCGGAGGAGATTCTCGGCGAGGCGCTGGGACTGCATCGCCGCAAAGTCATCGTGGCCACCAAGGTGGCGCCCACCGATCTGGAGCCGGACAAGCTCCGCCAGAGCTGTGAGCGAAGCCTGCGCGCGTTGCGGACCGACTACATTGATCTCTATCAGATCCACTGGCCGAGCAGGACGCTGCCGCTGGAGCCAACGTGGCGGACGCTCGATGCGTTGCGCACCGAGGGGAAAATCCGGCACATCGGCGTCTCGAACTTCGGCAAGAGCTTCTTCGGCGAACTGCTTCAGCTAGGACGAGCCGAGAGCAACCAACTGCCCTACAGTCTGCTTTGGCGTGCGGTGGAGTTCGACATCCAGCCGCTGTGCGTGGCCAACGAGATGAGCATCCTCTGCTACAGTCCGCTCGCGCAGGGTCTGCTTACCGGAAAGTTTCAAACCGCCGATGAGGTTCCGGAGAAGCGGGCGCGGACGCGGCTGTTCTCCGCCAGCCGCAAGATGACGCGGCACGGCGAAGCTGGTTGCGAACAGGAAACCTTCGCGGCGCTGGCAGAAATCCGGCGGGTGGCGGACGACATTGGCCAACCGATGGGCCGCGTCGCGTTGGCGTGGTTGCTGGCGCAGCCGTCCGTGACATCGGTCGTCGTCGGCGCGCGTAGTGCAGCGCAGGCCATCGAGAACGCTGCGGCGGCAGAACTGCAACTCGACGGCGGCGTGATCACGCGGCTCTCTGGCATCACCGAAACGTTGAAACAAAGACTCGGCAGTAACGCCGATCCGTGGGAGCATGTTTCGCGCATGGAGAAACCATGAACGTTTATCGCTCCGCCTTCCTCATCCTAACGCTGTGCGCCGCGACGATTCAGGCGCAAGTTCCCGCCGGAACGAAACCGCCGACCGCACAGCAGGCCGAAGAGCAGGCGTTGCGCAAGAAATACCCTTGGTATCAGCGCGAGCTATTCGATAAGAGCCGGCGGGATTTGCTGGAGGCGGCTTTGGCGGGACCGATGAAGACAGAGCCGGAGATCGTCTTCACCTGCCGCACGACGATTCGCGAACATTGGTATGCCAACTTCGGCTACTTCGCCGAGGGCGACTCGCAGCAGGCGTCCGTGCCCATCCGTAACGGCCAGGGCAGGCTTTGCCGTCTCAACTTGCGGACCGGGAAACTTTCGGTGTTGCTGGACGACCCGGCGGGTGCGGTCCGCGATCCGTGCGTCCATTACGACGGCGCGAAGATCGTCTTCGCCTACCGCAAAGGCGGCAGCGACGCCTATCATCTCTACACGATCAACAGCGACGGGACCGGCCTGCGGCAGCTCACCGACGGGCCATTCGACGACATCGAACCGGCCTATCTGCCCGACGGTGGGATCGTCTTCTGCTCGTCGCGGAGCAAGCGCTGGGTAAATTGCTGGTGCACGCCTGTAGCGACGCTTCATCGTTGCGACGGCGAGGGGCGCGACATCCGACCGCTCTCCGCCAACATCGAGCACGACAACACGCCCGCCGTGCTGCCCGACGGCCGGATTCTCTACACGCGTTGGGAATACGTTGACCGCAGCCAACTACAGTTTCATCACCTCTGGACGATCTACCCGGACGGCAGCGCGCAGATGACGTTCTTCGGCAACATGAATCCCGGCGGCGTGTTCATTGACGCCCGGCCGATTCCCGGGACCGCGAAGATCGTCATGATTCGCTCGCCGGGCCACGGCCGGACGGAGCATCAGGGTGGAGTTTCGATTCTGGAGCCGGCGAACGGGCCGGACACGCGCGAGTCGGAGCGGGCGTTGACCGATCATCCCTGGTTCCACGATCCGTATCCGGTGTCGGCGGATTGCTTCCTCGTCGCTGTGGGCGACCGGCTGGCGATGATGAATGCGGCGGGCCGCGTGAACGTGCTCTATCATCTGCCGGACGAACTGATGGCGGCGGGCATGGAGGTGCATGAACCGCGCTGGCTGATGCCCCGGCCGCGGGAATCGGTCATCAACGCGCGCACCGATGATTCGTCGCCGACGGGCACGTTGATCCTCTCCGACGTGTATGCGGGCCGCAACATGGCGGGCGTCGCGCGCGGCACAGTCAAGGAACTGTTGGTGATGGAGACTCTGCCGAAGCCGCTGAACTTCAGTGGTTTTCCAGAACCGTTGACGTTCGGCGGCTCGTTCACGCTGGAACGTGTGCTGGGCACCGTGCCCGTCGAGTCCGACGGCTCGGCGCATTTCGAGCTGCCGGCTCATCGCGCGTTCTTCTTCGTGGCCTTGGACAAGGACGAGAACGCGGTCAAACGGATGCAGAGTTTCGTCTCGGTGATGCCGGGCGAGGTGACCGGCTGCGTGGGTTGCCACGAGGAGCGCACGCAAACAGCGGCGAGTCATTCCACAATGCGCGCCGCCACCCTGCGGCGGCCGAGCAGGATTCGGCCCATCGAGGGCATTCCGCAGGTTTTCGATTTTCCTCGGGACATCCAGCCCATCCTCGACCGTCATTGTGTCTCCTGCCATAACCCGCAGCGGCGCGAGGGCGGCGTGCTCCTCACCGGCGACCGCGGGCCGCTTTACTCGCACAGCTACTACATGCTCACGATCCGGCAGCAGTTCGCCGACGGTCGCAACCGCACGGCCGGCAACCTTCCTCCTTACCAGATCGGCGCCGTCGCCAGCCCGCTCATGAAGAAGCTCCAAAGGCACTACGGCACGAACCTGTCGCCGGCTGAGACGCGCGCCATCCGCTACTGGATCGAGGCGGGCGCCACGTATCCGGGCACCTACGCGGCGTTGGGCACGGGCATGATCGGCGGCTATTACAAGACCGCCAACGACGGCGGGCCGATCAATCAGTTGCCAGAAGTGCGCGAGGCGGTCGAGGTCGTCGCGAAGCGCTGCGCCAGTTGTCACACCGGAAACCTGGTGCTACCCGACGGTCCCTGCTTCGACCGCGCGGGCGAAGACCCGTATTGGATCTGCGGCGACCGCAACGCGGCTCGCTGGAAAGATCCGCAAATGGCGGTCCGGTTGCGTCTCTCGCGGCATTTGCTCTACAACCTGACCCGCCCGCAGAATTCGCTCCTGTTGCTGGCTCCGCTGGCCAAGGAAGCCGGCGGCTACGCGATCGCTCAGCCAAAAACCTGCCCGCCGACGTTTCGCAGCACCCAGGACGCGGACTACCAGAAGATTCTAGGCGCGATCCGCATAGTGTCGGACGAACTGAACCGCATCAAGCGTTTCGACATGGCCGGCTTCAGGCCGCGTCCGGAATACCTGCGGGAGATGAAACGTTACGGCATTCTGCCCGCCACGTTTGACGACCGCCGCGACCCGGCCGACCCCTACCTGATTGATGCGAAGTATTGGCAATCGTTCACGCATCAGTCGGCGAAGCTCCACTGATCGCGTCGCAACAAGAACGCCGTTCGCCGCGCGTAATTGTTTTGGCACATCTGCAAGAGGTTGGTAATCTGCGGGTGAATCGTGGCCGGAGTGCATGGCGGCGAGCGAAACGCGGCAAGCATTCTGAGGCATACCGGCGCTTTTGTGCCGCTACTTTCCCGGCTTTTCGATGCGATAGAGGTGCGTTTTCGTGCGGGCGATGAACGCCTGGCCCGTCACCGCCGGCGTCGCCATGAAACCGGCGTCGAGTTCGTTCGTCGCGAGCCGCTCGAACGTCCGGCCCGGCTTGATCACCGTCGCCTGACCTTTCTCGTTGAAGAAATAAAGCCGCCCGTCCACGCAGAGCGGCGAGGCCGAGTAGCTGCCACCGAGCTTCTCCTGCCAGAATTGCTCGCCGGTCTTTGCGTTGAGGCATGTCAGCGTCCCGCTGCCATCGTGCAGCATGTAGAGCGCGTCGCCCACCAGCGCCAGCGATGGTTTCAACGACGCCATCTTCGGCGCCTTCCACGCCACGTGCGTCTGCGTCACGTCGCCCTTTCCGTCCGTCCGGATCGCCCACAGCTCCGGCTTCATGAACCCTGTGCCGACGAACACCAAACCGTGACCGAAGACGGGCCGCGGCACGTTGGAGAAACCGGGCAGGTCGCAGAACCAGATTTCCTTGCCGGTCTTCGGCTCGTAGGCGTAGGCCCGATGCGCGCCGACGCAGATGAGCTGCTTGCGCCCGCCGACGGTGATCACCTGCGGTGTGCAGTAGGCCTTGCGGAAATCCGGTTTCCGGACCTCCAGTGGCGCGCTGCGCTTCGTCTTCCACACAATGCGGCCGGTGTTCTTGTCGAGCGCCACCACGTATTGCACGTCCCTGCCGTCGCAGTGGAGGATGAAGAGACCGCCGTGGATCATCGGCGAACTGCCCGCCCCTTCCTTGTGGTCGAGTTTCAGCTCCGTGTTCTTCCAGATCACCTTCGTCGTCGCTGTGTCGAGGCACGCGCTGCCGCTGGTGCCGAAGCAGACATAAACCCGGCCCGGCTCGACCACCGGCGTTGGCGACGCATAACTGTTCGTGGGATTCTTCGGCGGCGGTGGATCGGTGTGGAACACTTCCACGTCATGCAGCACCTTGCCCGTCTCGCGGTCCACGCAGACCGCGCGCAACGAGCGACCCTCCTCCGTAGCCGTCGTCATCCAGACCTGCCGGCCGAACACTACCGGCGACGACCATCCCTCGCCGGGAATCGCCGTCTTCCAGCGCACGTTCTCCGTCTCACTCCACGTCAGCGGCAATCCCGTGGCGTCCGAATGCCCGTCGGCCGTCGGCCCGCGGAACTGTGGCCAGTCTTCCGAAGCGACCGCTGCGGCCGCGATGAAAGGAAGGAGCAAAAGTTTCTTCATGGTTGTTTCTTGTCGGGAGTTTGAATCACGAAGCTCGCCGGCGCAAACGCTTTCAGGCCGGCGGTGAACGCGCCATTCCTGACTGAAATCGGCTTGCCCGCCAGCTCGCCGCGCAGGTTTACCGGCTGGACGCTGCGCGCGTTGGAGCCTGCCGGCAGCGTCACATGACACGAGCCGTTCTTGCCCGCCAGTTCCCACAACCGCAGCACCGTTCCCTCGCCGTCGGGGTTCGCGCCGAACGCCGTCACCTGCACGCCTTTTCGCGACAGTTCCAGCCCGCGTTGTGTCGGCGGCAGTTTGCCGGAAGCGCCGTCGGCCACGGCAGCAAGCAGCGGTGAGCGCGCTTCCAACGACGGCGTGACGAGCGCGGCGTCGGCGTCGTAACGGTTTATCGCCCAGAGCCTCACGCGTGCGGTCCATGTGCCGGAGTTCCAGAAGCGGAAGTTCGTCGTCCACTGGTTGTTGAACAGGTTCACGTAAGCGGCTGGTCGGCGCGGCATGAATACTGGGTCGTATTTCCAGCCACCGGGCCGGTCGAGGCTCAGCAGCGGTGTGTCAGGCGCGCAGAAGCCGACGCCGCTGTTGCGCGCGTCGAGCGTGGCGACGCCGATGGTGACGGCGTAGAGGTCGTGGTTCGCGCCGGCGACGATGTCGCGCGTCGGGTCAATGATCGCGCCGGGCCGTCCGACGCGGAAGCGCGGCGACGCGACTTTGAACGGCAGGCAAATCCAGCCCGCTTCCGGCCACGGGTCGGCGGGCTTGTCGTGGAGCGTGATTTCGAAGTCGGCCCACGGTGCGTTGGCGTAAAGAACCAGGCGCGTCGTCACCGTGTGTGGCAGGTCGGGCCGCGCCGCGCTGGTCATGGCGGCGGAGACCGACACGGGCGTTTGGACGAGGCTGAGTTTGCAGTCGCGCGGCGACGCGGCGCGATACGGCACCTCGCTCGACGGCGGCAGGAAGGGTTTGCCGAGTTGGTTGACCGCCCACTCAGCGCGGCCCTTGACGTAGGCGCTGACGTAGGCCGCCACGCTGTTGGAGTCGAACCGCTCGTAGAGGTATTGGCCGAAACCATGCGCGGCTGACGGATCGGCCAGCTCGCGGCCAGTGCGTTTGTCGGTCAGCGAGCGGATTGAGCCGTTCGCGGGATCGAGCACGGCTTTGAAGAACGGGTTTTCGATCATGGCTGTCTTCTCGTCGGCGCGCAGCGTCGTCGGTGGCAGCTCTGCCTTCACTGGCACAAACACGCGGTAGCCCATCGCCGGAACGTCGCGCGCAACGAAACGCAGCGTGCCGCCGCTCGACTCGACCGGCACAGCGTCGCCGCCGGCGGCGGGCTTGAGCGCGGCGATGGTTGCGTCAGTTTTCACCGACACGACGCCATCGCGCTTCCACGGCAGCGGGTTGAAGACGACGATGCGCTGGCCGCCGACGCCGGTGGCTTGCGCCAGCGCGTGCAGTTCGCGGTCAAGCAGCGGCGCGGTCAGATCGCGCGCCTTTTCGATGTAGGCAGTGTGCTCGGCCCACGACTCCTCGTGGCGTTTGAAATGCCCCTTGGCCATCACCTGCCGCCAAGCGTCGCCGTAGCCGAACTTCGCGCCGCCTTCATACTTCACGAGCCACCAAAGCGCCGCGCCCCACGTGTGCTCGCCATAGAGCAGGCTTTGCTCGTAGGCGTCGGTGATGGTCTGGGCGGCGGCGGGCTGCCGCGCTCCCCAGATGTTGAGATGTGTGCCGAGCGACTCGGTGGCAGCGATGGCGGGGCGGATGTTGCGTCCGAGTTTTGCGCCGATGGGATCGCACATGGGGCCGTGAATCCACGTGTCCGGCATGTCGCCGCGCACGACTTGTAGCTTCGGTTTCTCGGCAAGAACCGCGTCAGCAAAGTCCGAGAGCCGGCCAATGCGGATCTTGACGCCGGGGAGTTGCTTGGCGGCCTGGTCGAGCAGCTTTTTCACCTCGCCGGGCGTCGGCGGGCCGTGGTTGTCGCCGGTGTGGATGAGCGCGAGCCAGGTCTTGTGCGGCCAACCGCGCGGCGGCATCAGGCCGCTGCCGTAGCCGCCCGCGCTGTAATACGTCAGCAGCCGCGAGCCGTCCGGCCCCTCCCACCAGAACAGTTCCGGCACGCGCGGCGAACTGCTCGCGGAGTTGCAGCCGATGTGCAGAAAGTCCACGCCGGCGCGCTTGAGCAGCGTCGGCATCACCCATGCGTGGCACGGCACGTCGGTCATCTTCGCGTCGCGCGGCAATGGCAGGCCGAGCCGCCGTGCGATCCGCGACGAATGACCGAGGCCGCGCACGAGGTCTTCGAGTTCGAGCGTCTCGGTGTGCAGCGTGAACGGCAGCGCGTGAAGCACGAAGCGGCCGTCCTTGAGCGCGCGCTCGACGCGGGCCTTGCGCTTCGGCGTCTGCTCCGGCCAGTCGAGAATCTGGTGCAGCGGCCAGCCGGGGATGGTCCACGCGAACTGTTGCGACGGCGGCAGGTCGCGGTTCTGGTCCACGACCTCCAGCGCCTGGTCAATCATCGTCGTCCGGTAGCGCGCGACGACGTTGCTGGCCATTTCGGTGTAGCCGATGTCGAAGTGGGTTTTGAACACGACGACAACCTCCTGCACACCACCGTCTGCCGCCAACGCCCGCGTCAGCCCGATGACTAGCGCAAACAAAACCAGAAGAAGTTTCCGTGTCATAACGAGTCTCCCGGCGATCAGGTTGTTTTATTCCAGACTCCGGTTCACACCGCCCACGGCGCGCGGTTGGCGCGGCTCAGCAGCCGATTGGCCGCCTCGTCGCCGATGAACCGTTCCGCCGCTGGGTCCCACCGCAGTTTCCGCTTCAGCCACATCGCGATGTTCGCGAGATGGCAGATCGTGGCGGAGCGATGGCCGATCTCGATGGGCGCGGCCGGCTCGCTGCGCGTCTTGACGCAATCGAGGAAGTTCCGCATGTGGTTGGTGCTCGTGCCGAGATGAATTTCGTTCGCGCCGATGATCGAGGTTTTCAGTGATTCCGGCTCCGTGAAGAAACCGTCCGCGCCCATCTCAATCCAGCCTTCGGTGCCGATGAACCGGCACTGCGCGACCGTCCTGTCGGGATCGCTCTCGGTGTCGGTGCGGCAGAGCAGTTCCACGCCGTTGGCGTAGCGCGCGCGGAACTTCACGATCTTTGGCACGTTGAACAGTCCTGCCGTCGGCCACTCGCTGCCGTCGTCCTCAATCTCGACCGGGCCGGTGTGTTCGGTGTTGTTGCCCCACTGTGCCATGTCGAACGCGTGCGCGCCGAGATTCGTCGTCTGGCCGCCGGAGTAATCCTTCATGAACCGGAATGTGTAAAGACACCGGTCCTTGTGATACGGCTCCCACGGCGCCGGCCCGATCCACATATCGTAGTCGAAACCGTCCGGCACCGGCATCGGCGACCACTCGCCCGGCGGGCCGTGGCGATTCCACGTGCCGATGCGCGTCTCGATCCGTTTCAACTGGCCGATACGGCCGTTACGAACCAGTTCACAGCCGAATCGCGTCAACGGTCGCGACCGCTGATGGCTGCCGGTCTGAACCACGACACCGGCGTGGCGAACTGCCTCGACCATCGCTCGACCTTCGGCAATTGTGTGGCTCAATGGCTTCTCGCAATAGATGTCTTTGCCCGCGCGCGCCGCCAGGATCGTCATCACCGCGTGCCAATGGTCAGGCACGACAATCGCGACCGCGTCCACGTCGCGCCGAGCGAGCACGTCGCGGAAATCCGCGTAGGCGTCGCAGCCGCGGAACGTCCCAGCGCGCCGCCGCTCCGCGTAGGTTTTCTCCACGAGTTCCTTCGCCGGCTCGCGCCCGCAAAACTGGCTGACGTTGCGGTAGCCGCCGCTGCCACGGTTGACATCGCACACCGCTACGATCTGCGCGTCCGCCTCCGCCAGAAACGCCTTCATGTCCTGAAAGCCCTGGTTGCCCGTGCCGATCATCGCGAGGTTGACGCGGTTGCTGGGCGCCAGTGCGCCGCGGGCCGAGGCGGGGATGAAATGGGGCGCGCTCATGGCCGCCAGCGCGGTCGCCGCCTTGCCGGCGGTTCGCAGGAATTGTCTTCGCGTCACTCGTTGCACATGTTTCATCGTTGCAGTTCTCCGGTCAGGTCTTCGGTCAACGCTGCCGCCAGTGTGACGTAGCCCACGCGATTTGACAACCGGAACAAACTTGAAAACGGAATGTGTAGATCGTGTGGAACGATGCGCGCGCAAAAAGCGGTGCAAGCTTTCAAACACACCCGGAGTTATGACATTAACCACGCTGGGCAAGTTTGGAAACGCGTCGCCTGCAGGCCACCATCCGCTACGGGTGCCGTATCGCCTTTTCATCCACTGGCGACGCGGCTCTGACCGGTCGCGAAGCTCAGCGTGGGGCCGGCGCTGCAAACCGGACGCGGCGTTCCTTGGGGTGATCTCCGCTCTTGGGTTCAGCGAGTCACTGGCGCGGCCGGCGGCACGCCGACTTTCGCGGCTCCGCCGCCGCCAGAACTTGTGAGACGGCCAAGGTCAATCATCATGGCGTTGATGATTTCTATCTTCACGCGCATCTTCTCGGAGCTCATCAGTCTGCCTGAAGCACTCTGCATGGCGTTCCATTGCCGGATCAGGCTGCTGTAATCCAAGCCGATGTTGCCATCCGGCTGCCATGCACGCACAGCACGAACAAACCGACCCGCCTCGGTTGCAAAGAAACGGACGGTGTCCGCCGCCGTGGTGTCATACGTGCCTGCCATATACATGCCCCTGGTCGTGATGTAGGACTCTGGCCGCAACGCCAGTTCTTGCAGGCTGGCGGCGACGGATTCGATCTTGGTCGCAGCATCGAGGATCTTGTCGCGGTCTTCGTAACGAAACCCCCAGCCCGCCGACGGATTGGTGGCGCAACCTGCCGCGGCAAACACCGCGAGGGCCAAAATGGTTTTTGTCAGAGTCAGTTTCATTACCAACCTTTCGTTGAGCGCTGCGCGACTGGAATCCGGTTGCGCATCAGCGCCGGCTTCACTTGATCCGTTCCACCAACGGCCGGATGTGCTTGTCAATCGCGGTTTCGTCGCCGGCTGCCACTCGCGGCACGCCTGTGAACAGATACCACTGCTCAACATGCTCTACCGACCTGCCCGGCGCAAGGTCGCCAACGGGGCCGAGCGATTCCACCTCCAGCATGTCCTGGTTGGTGAACGTCTCCATGTTGCAGCCGTTGTCAGGATAAGCCGCGCCGCGCTTGTAGCCGATCGTCTTGACGAAGAGCAGCCCGTTGCGCAGGTAGCCGATCCACTTCTCCTGATGCGCCAGACCGATCTTCGTCGGGCCTTTCTGCGGATCCTGCGAGAGCGTGAAGTAGCGGGTGCCCCAGCGCCACCGCGCGTCGGCGAAGTCCGTGTAGGCCCAGATTGTCATGAACTGGTTTGGTTGCAGTTCCTCGGTATGCGGTTTCTTCGCCGGCATCGGGATGATCTCCATGCCACCCGGTGCCATCACCGTCAACGCCCACGGCGCGACGTGAACCTTCTTCCTGCCAATGTTCTTGAGCCGGTGCACAACCGTGACGTGATTGGCCTTCGCGTCCAGCATGATATCCATCTCCTTCTGGATGCCGTTGGGCGTTTCTGCCGCGGGAACGAACCGCACGCTGTTCGGGCCAAGTTTCTTTGACGCCACCGGCGTGTTGTCGGGGAAATAACTGAACGGCATGCCTTCCGGCGCGAGCCAGAGCCGGTGGCCACCGCGAATCTGCCAGTCTTTCTCGCAGCTCTTGCCCATCTGCGCGTCGTAGTTCTTGAAGACGTTCTCGCCGCCGACCGGCCCGATGAAGATCACGCGCGGCCCGATGTCCAGCGTGACGATCAGTTCCATCTGCTTGTTGGCGAGCTTGAGATTATTCTTCCAGCCTTTGTATTCGACGGTTTCCATGACGACCTCCGCGGTTTGTGCGGCGACGGTCGCCGCGAGAATGGCTGCTAGACCGGCAGTTGTTTTCATGTCGCTCCTTTTAGCGTCGCTCCGATGCAGTCCGGAACTGCCGGAGTTTCTAGCGACGATGGGCGGTTTTTGCCAGAGCAAAGTGGGGCGCAACTTGACACCTGCGCCATAATAAGGGCGTGAGCCGTTGGAACCTCGAACGCAGCAAACCCTTCAAACGAAAGGAGCGACATGAGCGCCGATCCCAGCCCAGTGCCGTCCCTGCGG
>Ga0172379_10003648_pt1 | contig 24138 bp, 26 predicted proteins | sample GrowelOW334metaG_FD_119756 | JGI IMG/M metagenome (GOLD analysis project Ga0172379, IMG submission 119756) | Groundwater microbial communities from an aquifer near a municipal landfill in Southern Ontario, Canada - Groundwater well OW334 metaG | ecosystem: Environmental > Aquatic > Deep...
ATTGTTTGCCTAAGAGAAGGTTCTTGGGCGCTGGTTCAAATTTACTCTTCAAAATTACCAGTCAATTACAAAAAATATGCTCTTGAAAACTTCAAACAGTTTCACTTATTAATGGCTCATTCCATCTTCGATTCTGGCAATACCAAATCCCATAATTTTCCGGCGACATTGTTTGGTTTTCCAAAAAGAGGGTAGTGGTGAAGGTCTATAAATGGCAAACTATTACATTCGATAATTCCGCAATGTTGTTCTTCTTTCCATGATTTAGTGACATCTTCAATTATAAAATCCACTCCCACTAAAGGGTCTTTTAAAAATTTACCCACATGTTCCAGCATTTCTACATTATCAGGATGTATGATATCGGTAACTTCCGTGGTAGTTCCTCCGCAACTTCGGCTGGTCTTTTGGGAGAATGTTACTATTCGATTTTTTTCCGGCACATCACTCATCGTGATATTTTGTCTTTTTAATTCTATCTCTGTCTCTTTATCTATAATTATTTTATGAAAAATGGGACCATTGCGTTCCGGTCTTTTGTTTTCTTCCTCCATTAATTCGCGTAAAGTACGGATTCCATCGCCGGTTACTTCCGGTTGATCACGTTTCACGACTCCAACCAATTTTCCGCCGATTAAAGTTCCGCGAAAAAGATAACCACGAAGTTCTTCTTCAATAATAACCAAGGGAGAAAGTTTTTTGGCTTTTTTAAAACCCGCAATTAAATCTTCCGGCGTATTTATGTGTATCATTGTATGCCGACTGCGGGAACCAAGATTTGGTTTGGTTATGACTGGTTTTTTTATACTGTTAAAAATTTTAAGTGCATTCTTTTTAGTGAAAGCCACTCCACCGGGAGCAACTGGCAGACCTTCTTTTAGAAATTTTATTTTCATTGTGCCCTTGTTGTCCATCCATTTAAGGGAAGCAGATTCTTGAGATCCTGGACGAGGTAAGCCGTCAAAAATTATTGTCTTTCCTTTGTATTCGGCAATAAAACCGTCTCTTATCGGCCCCAAATGGAATTCTCGCATTTTTATTCCACGTCGTGTCGCTTCTTCCCAGAAGCACTTTGTTCGCCAAGTATCTTTTTCGTCGGGCTGGTCGGAAAAATATCCCAATTTTAAAAAAACCATTGTCTTAAAAAATGGAACGGTTATTTTGTTGGAAATTTTTTCCGCAGTACTTTTGAAAAAAAGTTCCATTAGATCAAAAAAAGGCTCATCCAACCATCCAAAGACAACCGATAAATAGGCAATAAAATGTATCTCTTGAGCCGGCTCGCAATCTTTGCAATGTCGCATAATTCTATTATAACAGCTTCGCGGAAAAATGCTTTTATTCAGTCGCTCGGTCCCTCGCTTCGCTCAGCCACTCCTTCACAAAAACATTTTTCCGCTCCATTAATGTGCGACAGTGAAAGCGATTATTTTTCGCGCACCCGCCTGTTTTAAAACTTTTCTCGCTTCACTTAAAGTTGCCCCAGTGGTGAGAATGTCATCTATTAAAATTATATTTCTGTTTTTTATTAGTTCGTTGTTTTTTACCGTGAATGTGCCGACCATGTTTTTTATTCTTTTGCTCCGGTCTTTGATGCGTGCTTGATGTTCGGTGTCTTTCGGTTTTATCAAAACATTATTTTCTAACTTAAAATCTATGCTATGGCGCAAATTGTTTATTTTTATTAATTCCCCACAAATCAGTTCTGTTTGGTTAAATCCGCGCTCACGATATCTCTTAGGTGAAAGGGGAATAGGAATCAAGACGGGGTTATTGAAGTTTTCCATTACCGAGAGTTCTGAAAGTTCTTCTAACATTTTGTCATAGATAATTTCTGCAAAAACATTTGCCAATCTCTTTTTGCCTTTATATTTTAGAAGCCATAATGATTTTTTTATACTTGGATGGCGATAGTCATATAATGGGAAAATCCATTTTGCACTTTCGCGCTCGGCCGGGGGTGCGTCCTTAAGGCATTCCAGGCACAAATCAACTCCAGTTTTGGCACATAATAGGCATTTCGTGGGGAAAACTATGTCTAATATGGTGTTTAAAAAACGCATATATGTTATAATTTTAACATAAATTAAAATGAGTAATTTACTAAAAAATCTTTTTTCTGGTTTTGGAGGTTTTAAAGGTGGCAACGAAGATAGTGTTGTTGGCGTTGATATCGGCTCTTCGGCAATTAAGATAGTTGAAATAAAGAAAAAAGGAGGCAAGGCAGTGCTGGAAACTTATGGAGCCATAGCGCTTGGTCCCTATGATGACCTTGATGTTGGACGCGTTACCAATCTTTCGGTTGAAAAGACAGCGTTGGCTTTGCAAGAAGTTCTTAAACAATCGGATGTGGCAAGTAAATCTTTAGCTCTCTCTATCCCGATTCAATCAAGTTTAATTTTTGTTATTGAACTTCCGGCCCAGATTGGGGAGGCTGAAATGGCCACTATTATTCCCACTGAAGCCCGTAAATATATTCCAGTGCCAATCACTGAAGTATCAATTGATTATTTTATTTTACCTAAAAAGGAATCTTCTTTTGAAGAAATGAATAGTGTCGATTTGCCTTCCCAGGGCGCAGACAAAATAAATGTGTTAGTTGTGGCGACACAAAATGACGCAGTTGCCAGATATCGCTCAATTACTTCCCAATGCAATCTTTCAGCCGCTTTTTTTGAAATTGAAATATTTTCTTCCATTCGAGCAAATTTTGAACATGAACTTTCCCCGGTTTTATTAATAGACTTTGGCGCATCACGCACCAAACTTTCTATTGTTGAATTTGGCATGGTCCGGGGTTATCACACAATCGACAGAGGAGGGGCTGACATTTCCAATTCCATTTCTAAATCTTTAAGCATTTCTTTTTCCGAAGCGGAAAAGATGAAAAAAGAATTTGGTCTTTTTGGAAACCCGGCAGAAAAAAGTTTGACCGATATTATTAAAGTTCATGTTGATTATATCTTTTCTGAAACAAATAATGTATTATTAGGATACGAGAAGAAAAACAATAGAACTATCAGCAAGGTAATATTCACCGGAGGTGGCTCTCTCTTAAAAGGATTAAAGGAAGTTGCCGCGAATAATTTTCGGGCAGAAATAGAAGTTGGTCATCCCTTTTCCAAGGTCGTGGCACCAGCGTTTTTAGAAAAAGTTCTTTTGAATATGGGGCCTGAATTTGCGGTTGCATTAGGTTTAGCATTGCGAAAATTACAATAAGTGAGATAATAGTCGAGTTGAGTTAATTATTTTACTCTACATCGTAAAGAAGGTTGCTTTATATGAAAGAACAACGAGGAATAGAAAATAAACCCAAGAATTTTAATTTACCATTAGAAGAAACCGGAAAAATTAAATTGGAAAGAGAACCAAGGGCTGATATTGTTCATATTCACAAACCGGAAGGTATCTATACTATTATGTATCATACCCATGTCAGTCCGTTTGATACTGACCAATTTCCTCTTTCTCTTTTACCCATTTCAGAAAAAAGAACGGAACATAGAGCGGAATCATTACCCGAAAAACTTGATGGTTTGACTTTGGAAACAGGTGTGGGCGACTGGACCAAGGATCCACTCAATGATTTAGAGGGTTGGAAAAATACGAAAGAATATAAAAAAGTTTTTGCTGAACTGGAAAAACGAGGTAATGTTCCGGTTTTTTTTACTGATCCGAATATCGGTGTCGGAGCGGCTAAGTTGGCCTTGGGTGAGTTAGGGCTGGAGCTGGCAGAAACTTATCTTGGATTAAGATTATTGGCGCAAATTGCCAATTTTAAAAAATCAATGGATAGAAGAAAATTTCTAAAAACTGCCGGTAAGGCTGGATTGGGAGCGTGGTTAGCCACGCCATTTCTTTCCTCAACAGGACGACTGGTTAGCGAAGATTCTGACACTCTGCGAAATACGGGCGCTGAACTTCATAAATTGTCTCACCAATTACATCCTGAACAAATGATCATCACCGAAGTTACCCGTGATGCCATTATGGCCTACAAACAAGAATGGTTAGTATTAAATAGGTTTAAAAACGAACACGCAGAATTTGTCACTTTGATAGGCAAAGGCCATACCGAGATAGAAAGTCAAATTCAAGCTTCCCTGAAACAAAAATTAGAATTATTAAGACGCTTAAAGCCCTTGTTGGTAAGATTTGAAACCCTTGCCACTATTTACCAGATACCAGAAATGAATTACGATGGCACCGACAAAACTTCAAGCAGTGGCGCCATCAGTAAATGGAGGCTGACTAAAACGCATGAAGTTTCGGAATTAAAAGCGATATTAACCACAGGTTAAAACCAGTACTAGTTAGGGGTAAAGTTATACACAACATATTTCACTAAAAATTGCTTTTGTTATATAATTACAAGGAACAATGGATCAAAATTTTCAAACATCGTTTATACCCAAAAAGCCTATAATTAAGGAGAATGCTGTTTCTTCTAGGCCTGTTGGTATTTTGCTCGTTATTTCCTTGCTCATTCTGTTTTTAGTATTTTTAGCAACGGGAGGTCTTTATTTTTATAAAGGAGTTGTGACAAAACAAATTATCAAAAAGGACGAGAGTCTTGCTCTGGCTAAAAATGATTTTGAAATTAGCAAAATAGCGGAGCTTCAAGTTTTAGATAAACGTTTGCGAGCCGCCACTGAAATTTTATCTAATCATATTTCTGTTACCCCTATTTTTGATGTGCTGGAGCAAATTACCATGAAAACGGTTCGTTTTACTAAATTTAATTATGATTTTGGAATAGATAAACAGGCTACGATAAATATTAAAATGTCCGGTCTCGCTATCGGCTATCGTTCGGTTGCGCTGCAGGCTGATTTATTTGCTAAAAATAAAAATTTTATTAATCCCATTTTTTCAAATTTAACGCTTGATAACACTGGTAATGTCCTTTTTGATTTAGAATTTTCGGTCGATCCGGATTTTGTTAATTATAAACAAACACTTTTGACAGAGAGTTAAATTTTTATGATGAGATTTATTATGCCAATTGTTTTAATAGGAATTGCCGTCTCTGTCTTTTTTATGTTTACCGATCCTCTTTTTAATCAGATATCTAAACTACAAACAGAGGTTGTGTCTCGCGACGAGGCGCTGGATAATGCCAGAGCGCTTAAAAGTGAACGGGATATATTGACTTCCAAAGAAAACAAGATGGATGGGAATAATAAATTGAGACTGCAAAAACTTTTGCCCGGAAGTGTTGATAATATACGTTTGATTTTAGAAATCGAACAGATAGCGGCTCCTTACGGCATGGTTTTAAGAGATGTTAAATATAGCACTGTGGATCCATCCGCAGCTGTTGTGGGATCAGCGATACAGGGGAATGGGATTGTTAAATCAGTGCCTAAAGATTATGGAATTTTTGAATTAGGTTTTTCAACATCGGGAAGTTATGATAACTTTATTAATTTTACCAAAAAACTGGAAAGCAATCTTAGAATTGTGGACGTATCATCAATTTCATTCTCGTCTACCTCAGCTGGTTCCGGGTTAGGTTCCAAAACAATTTCTTCGGAAATTTATAAGTATGATTTTAAGATTAAAACTTATTGGTTAAAAAATTAAAATGAATCCAAAAATTAGAAACATTATTATACTTATAGCAATAGCAGCAGTTCTTATTTTAATTTATATTTTTGTTATAAAACCATCTCCGGACCAGGATAATTTAGTATCTAGCGCCCCTTTGCCGAGTGTGAATAATTTTGAGACAGGCACAAGCACTGCGAATGAAGCTTCTTTGGTTGATAAAGATTTTCTTCCGTTGTTGCTAAATGCCAAAAATATAAAATTAAATGACGCTATTTTTTCTGACTTGGCGTTTAATAGTTTGAATGATTCCAGTATCCCGCTTGTATTAGATGGGACGGAGGGCAGACCAAATCCGTTTGCTCAATTTGGCAATGATCCCGTTGTAATAATTCCAGTGTCTTGTACATTACCACAAATTTTAGATCCCTTAACAAATACTTGCGTCACTCCATCACCGACCTGTACATTGCCGCAAATTCTAAATCCTTCCACAAATACTTGTGTTACCCCAGTAACTTGCGTACTTCCTAAAGTTTTGGATACCTTAACGAATACTTGCGTTACTCCACCCCCTCCGGCGCAATAATCAATTATGAGTTTTTTAGAAGAATTAGTTAAAAAGGGTGTAATTACTGAAAGCCAAATAGGTGAAATTAAAAGTCGTGCCGAACAGGAATACGGTGGAGATATTGATGAAACATTAATTGAATCTGGTGTTTCGGAGGAAAAAATTCTTGAAGTAAAAGGAGAGTATTTGAACATGCCTATAAAAAAAGTTAACCCTCAGGGGATATCTTTTGATATCTTGAAATATATTTCGGAAGATTCAGCGGCTCATTATCATTTTGTTCCAATTGAACTAAAAGACGGAGTGTTGGAGGTGGGAGTATTAGATCCGGAAAATGTGCAGGTGATAGATGCCCTTCAATTTATTTCTACCAAAATAGGTATTCCTTTTAAAATTTTTCTTATTTCAAAAAACGATTATGACAATGTGATGCAAGCCTATAAAGGTATAGGAATTCAAGTTGAGGAAGCTTTGAAAGAATTAAGTCAAGAAGAAATTAATGATGTAAAAAATTTAAGTAAAGAAATTGGCAACATAAAACCGGGTCAAGAAGTAAAAATAGTAGAAGACGCGCCGGTTATAAAAATTGTTGCTGTTATATTACGCAATGCCATTGAGGGGAATGCTTCTGATATACATATAGAATACACGGGTGAAAAAGTAAAAGTACGTTTCCGGGTAGACGGGATACTTCACACCACAATCGTATTACCGCCCAATGTTTATGGTGGAATTGTTGCACGCATAAAAATTCTTGCCAAATTACGATTAGACGAAAAACGTAAACCCCAAGATGGATCTTTTAGCGCGAACATTGATGGTCATAAAATTGATTTTCGCGTTTCCACAATGCCGGCTTATTATGGTGAAAAAGTCGTGATGCGTATTTTGGATTCTGAAAAAGGAGTGAAACCGCTAGACCAGTTAGGTTTATCAGAAACAAACTTAAATATAATTAGGGAAGCAATTCAAAAACCTTATGGGCTTATTTTAATTACCGGCCCGACCGGTTCCGGAAAGTCAACTACTCTATATTCAATGATGAATGAACTTGATAAGGAAAAAAGCAACATTGTGTCGCTGGAAGATCCGGTGGAATATCATATGCCAGATATTAATCAATCACAAATGATGCCGGAAATCGGGTATACTTTTGCTTCAGGGCTTCGTTCAATACTTCGTCAAGATCCGGACATAATAATGGTTGGAGAAATACGTGATAAGGAAACAGCCCAGCTTGCGATTCAAGCGGCTTTGACCGGGCATCTTGTGTTTTCTACTCTTCATACCAATGGAGCAATTGGCGCGATTCCTCGTCTGGTTGATATGGGAGTTGACCCATATTTAATTGCGCCAACCTTGATTGTTTCTATTGCCCAGCGTCTTGCCAGAATGACTTATCCAGCTTCACGTAAAGAGGTACCGATGGATCAGAGTGTTAGAGTACAAATTGAAGAACAAATAAAAGATTTGCCAAACGAGTTTAAGCCAAAAATAGGGGACAAGATGTATGAGGTGGTTCCATCTCCCGAATGTCCCTCGGGCACACGGGGTCGTATTGCGGTTTTTGAAATGTTTAAAATTGATAATGAAATGCAAGCTGTAATATTAAAAGATCCCACGAACGCGGCAATTTACAAATTAGCTCGTAGTAAAGGAATGTTAATGATGAGAGAAGACGCCATGCTTAAATCCCTGCAGGGGATAATTCCTTTTACGGAAGTTTACAACTTTAATGACGAAAATGAGTAGAGGTTGTTCACAGGTCGTTCTATTAAAAGTTTTTTTGTAGTATAATCAATATATGGAAGGAGAAAAAAGAAAAATTTTGATAGTAGATGATGATAGTTTTCTTTTGGATATGTATGCGCTCAAATTTAGTCAAAATAATTTTGAGGTTTACACAGCGGTAAGCGGAATAAATGCTTTAGAAAAACTCAAGGGCGGTCTTTCTCCCGATGTAATGCTGATGGATATTATCATGCCGGAGATGAATGGCTTTGAGGCCTTGGAACAAATAAATGTGCAGAATCTGAGTCCGAATTCCGTAAAAATAATTTTGTCGAATAAAAGCGAACAAAAAGATATTGATGAAGGTCGCAAGTTGGGGGTGGTGGGTTATATTGTAAAAGCCAATTCTACGCCGGCCGAGGTTATCGATCAGGTGGTAAAAATTTTAGATAAAAAAGTTGTTGTTTCTTAATAAAAAATTATGGATTACAAAAAAGAATTAGAAAAACTTATTTTGAATGTTATTCATGAGGATGGATCAGATTTGCATCTAGGTGTTGGGCGTGTTCCAGCTATTAGAGTAGCCGGAGAGCTTATCTTTCTCTCTAAAAACCCGGTTTTAACTCAAGAAGATATGTTGGGGTTTTTGAATGAGATATTGGAAAAAACAAAAATTGACATGTTCAAGGAAAATCAAGAGGCGGATTTTTCTTATGATTTTCACGGGGAAGCCAGATTGCGCGGTAATGCTTTTTTTCAAAAAGGTTTAATTAATATAGTTTTTCGGTTGGTGCCAAAAGTTCAAACTATGACGGAATTACGTCTGCCTTCTATTTTGGCTGATTTAGCTCGTAAAAAACAAGGATTTTTCTTGGTTGTCGGTCCTGTCGGGCAAGGTAAATCAACTACTTTATCGGCAATGATTAATATTATAAATAACGAACAAGCGCGTCATATAATAACCATCGAAGATCCGATTGAGCATGTGTATATAGCTAACAAATCCATAATTAATCAACGTGAAGTCGGTATTGATACTAAAGATTTTCATGTGGCTCTTAAAGAGGTTTTTCGCGAGGATGTGAATGTAATTATGGTTGGTGAAATGCGTACACCGGAAACTATTGCAACAGCCGTAACCGCCGCGGAGACAGGGCACTTGGTACTTTCAACTTTACATACCAATAACGCTTCTCAGACAATAGACAGAATAATCGATTCCTTCCCGGGCAACCAACAAGAACAAATTCGGGCTCAACTCGCAGCTTCTTTGCTTGGTATTTTTTCTCAAAGACTTATTCCCAGGATTGCCGGTGGACTTATTCCGGCTTATGAACTGCTTTTAAATAATAATGCGGTGGCTAATTTAATTCGTGAAAAACGCACACATGAAATAGATGTAGTTATTGAAACAGGGATGGAATCCGGAATGGTTGACTTAAATCATTCATTAGTTGAGCTGGTTCGTGCCGGGGAAATTTCCATTGAAAATGCTTATTTATATTCGCTTAATCCAAAAGGACTTGAGCGTCTGATTTAATTAAATTTTATGTTGTTCAAATATAAGGCGATAGATGATAAGGGTGTAAACAAAGAAGGAGAAATTGATGCACCCAATCGTGATATGGCGATTAGCGGACTTCAGCGCAGAAGTTTTGTTGTTATTTCTATTAATGAGGAGGGAAAAAATAAATCGATTTTTAAATTTTCTTTTTTTGAAAGAGTAAAACCGAAAGACGTCGTGATTCTTTCCCGTCAGATTGCAACTTTATTTGAAGCCCAAGTTTCCGCTTTAAAGGCTTTCACTATGCTTTCCACCAACACCGAAAACAAACTTCTTGGGTTTAAACTCACCCAAATTGGCGATGATCTCCAAGCAGGAGTTTCCATCTCGGGTTCTTTAGCTCGCCATCCGGATGTATTTTCTGATTTTTATATAAATATGGTAAAAGTAGGTGAAGAAACAGGAAAACTCAATCAAACTTTTTTGCATTTGGCAGATTACTTAGATCGTCAATATTCTCTCACTTCCAAAGCTAGAAATGCTCTCATTTATCCGGCATTTGTTGTTTTTACTTTCTTTGTTGTGATGACTCTCATGTTTACGATTGTAATTCCAAAACTTTCTTCAATTATTTTAGATTCCGGTCAGGCGATACCCTTTTTTACTAAAATAGTGATTGGAATTTCAAATTTATTTGTTCATTATGGTTTTTTTGTTTTGATTGTTTTGATACTTTTAGGAATTTGGACTTGGCGTTTATCCTCTACTAAGAAAGGAAAAGCATATCTTGATACCCTGCGTCTTTCTACCCCAGCTATAGGCAATTTGTATAAAAAGCTTTATCTTTCGAGAATAACAGATAATTTGAATACCATGCTTTCTTCCGGTGTCCCGATAGTTCGAGCGATAGACATTACCGCACAAGTTGTGGGGAGTTCGATTTATAAAGATATGTTGGTAGAAGTAGCGGATGGTGTGAAATCAGGATTAGCTCTATCGGCGGCATTTGAAAAACACAGAGACGAAATACCGGGTATTTTGGTGCAAATGGTGCAGGTGGGTGAAGAAACAGGTTCCTTGGGGGCGATTTTAAAAACTCTGACTGATTTTTATAGGCGTGAAGTAGATGATGCGGTTGATACCTTGGTGGGTCTGATCGAGCCGGTGATGATTGTGGTTTTGGGTCTGGGGGTTGGTTTATTGTTGGTTTCTGTGTTGATGCCGATTTACAATATGGCAAGCGGTATTAGTTAAGGATGTGGATAACTCTATTGCATGTTGGTTATTATCTTTGTGATATAATAAATGCATTAGAAATAAGTCGAAATTTATTATAAGTTATTATTAATAATTAGAATTCATTATGAAGAATCTTAAAAAAGGTTTTACGTTGATTGAACTTTTGGTGGTTGTGGCCATCATTGGTATTTTAGCGTCGGTTGTTCTTGCGTCTTTAAACACTGCGCGAGCAAAGGGTGCTGATACAAAAATTATAGCTCAATTGAGTGGAATGAGGGCTCAAGCTCTTCTCTATAGTGCCGCGGGAACGGCTGTCGCTATTGGAAACTGCGCAACTACGCCTGGTACTTTATTTGATACAGCCAACACTGGTCTTGGGGGATTATTAAGCGGGGTAACTCTTACGGGTAGCGCTTGCTATTCTTCTGCTTTCAACGCTGGAGCTGTTGATGGTGCCACTTGGGCAGCTGCAGCATTACTCTCTACCGGTCAAGCTTTTTGTGTTGACAGCACGGGGGCAGCAAGAAAGTCCACTGCCACAGATCTTACGGCTGGAGCTACTGGAACTATTCTTTCAGCGATTTCCGGAACCGCTTGTGCTGCTATATAAAAACAGCTTAATTCTTTTAAGTGTACAAAACCATCCCCTTGTTTGTGGATGGTTTTGTTTTTTATGAATATGATATAATAAAAGAAAGATTATTAATAAATTCATTTTATGAAAAAGAAAAATATATTTGCAAAGGGTCTGACGTTGATTGAACTTTTGGTAGTTGTAGCCATCATTGCTATTTTAGTTTCAGTTGTTTTAACTTTCTTAGGCGGTGCTAAAAATAAAGGGACAGATGCGGGCGTAAAAACAAATCTTCATACTGTAGTAAGTCAAGCTGAACTTTTTTTTATCAATAATAATTCGTATTTACCAACGGGGGGTACCAATGTTGCCGGTGTTTGTCCTACTTATGGTGATGGTACCGTTAATATGTTTTCTCAAGATAAAACCATGGCTGATGCTATGATACAGGCGATTAATAATGGGAATGGCAGTTATTGTTATAATTCTGCTGATGCTTGGGCTGTTGCTGTTGGATTAAATTCAGGTACGAGTCTCAACCCTCTTTCTTGGTGCGTGGATAATTCAGGAGCTTCTAGTCAAGTATCTTTTCTTCCTGAAAACGCTGTTGATGAAGCAACTTTCCTTTGTAAATAATATTTAATTATTATGATTTTTTTACTTACCACAATTTTTTTCGCGCTAGGTCTGATTATCGGAAGTTTTTTAAATGTCGTGATTTTTCGATTAAATACGGAAAGATCTTTTGGTGGAAGAAGCGGATGTATGACTTGTCAAAATCAACTTACTTGGTATGAACTTATTCCCGTTTTTAGTTTTTTGGGGCTGGGGGGGAGGTGTCGGAATTGCAAAGTAAAAATTTCTCTTCAATATCCGATAGTTGAATTTATTTCCGGGTTTATTTTTGCAGGATTATTTTTGAAGTTCCAAGATATTTTCTTTTTTAATACACTGGTATTTAGTTTTACTTATGCTTTTTATGCTACAACTTTTTCTCTTCTTTTGGTAATTGCCGTTTATGATTTTCGGCACAAAATAATTCCTGACGCGCTCGCTTTTGTCGTGGGTATTTTAGGGTTTGTTGGATTATTTTTATTTAATAGTTATGGTTTTTACCCACACCTGCCTTCGATTTTGGAATTTTTGTCAGGACTATTTATTTCAGTTCCTTTTGCTTTATTGTGGCTTATTTCTCGCGGGACTTGGATGGGATTGGGCGATGCCAAGTTGGCAATTGGCTTAGGGTGGTTACTTGGTCTTTCTCGCATTCTTTCTGGCGTAGTGGTGGCTTTCTGGATTGGGGCAATCGCAGGTATTTTTCTTGTCGCTTTTTCAAAAAAATACAAAATGAAAAGTGAACTTCCTTTTGCTCCTTATCTGGTTTTGGGGACAATTTTGGCGTTTCTTTTTGAACTGCATCTTTTTGGAATTTAATTTTTTTTGCAAGTTATGTTTAAAAGGATAGACAAAAAAATCCAAATGAATAAAGGCATGAGTTACGTGGAGCTCATTGTTGTTCTTTCCATTTTTTCTGTCTTATCCAGTATCGCAATTTTTAATTATGGAACTTTTCAGGATAAAGTTGATATTAAAAATTTGGCCAGCGATGTCGCCTTGAAGATTGTTGAAGCACAACGATCTTCTTTGTCCGGTTTATTTCCACCGCTTGCGCAACCCCAAAACCCTGCAACCTGGAAGCCATCTTATGGGATTTATTTTGATATGTCAGAAAATAATAATAATAGTTTTATTTATTTTACCGATCTTGATTATTCCACACCGCCACAAAATGGATTTTTTGATGATTCTGATTGCGTGGGGGAGTGTTTGGATAAAATTGTCATTACAAAAGGAAATAGTATCTTTGGCTTGGATGTTTTTTATAAAGGTGGGGCTACTGATTCTTTAAGTGATTTAACTATAACTTTTTCCAGACCTAATTCAGGCGCGATTATAAGTTCTTCTGGAATTTCCGACCCTTCTGTTTCTTATGTCCAAATTACCGTTGTCTCGCCAAGTGAATCAAAAGCCTTAATTAAGGTATATCCTTCTGGTAGGGTGCAAATAAATTAAATGATTAAAAAAAATTTAAAAATTAAAAACGGGTACACTATTATCGAAACAATGATTGCCGTTTCTCTTTTTATAATTATTGTTATGGTAGGCATGGGCGCTCTTTTAAGCGCCAATTCACTTCATCGAAAATCACAAGGTATGCGTTCGGTTATGGATAATTTGAGTTTTATTATGGAAGACATTTCTAGAAATTTGAGAACAGGATATAGCTTTCATTGTATTGCCCCGGGAGATACTGTACCGGTTATTTCCGTAAGTACTCCCAAGAGTTGTGCTACCGGTGGCTGGGGTATCGCTTTTGAATACACTAAAGGTAATCCTAGTAATGATGATGATCAGTGGGTTTATTACATAGACGATGGCAAGATTTTTAAATCGACTCTAGGTTCTGATTTGTCAAATTTTATACAATTGACTCCTGACGAAATTGTCATTGATTCGGCTTCTTCATTTACGGTTTTGGGGGCAGAACCACCACCCGATGATTTACAACCTTTTGTCACTATTAAATTAATTGGAACGATAACTTTTAAAGACATTATTACGCCTTTTTCTTTACAAACCTCAGTGTCTCAAAGAAATATAGATATATAATAAAATATAATGAAAGAATTTTTTAAACAAAAAAATAAAGGCCGAAAAGCCTTGAGCTCATCGAAGGGGTTTACCCACACACCAAAATTTGGTGTGACCCCGAAGGGGGGCGGGTTTACCTTAATAGAGACACTAGTGGCTATTTCGATTTTTTCTGCATCAATAATAGGATTGATGTCCGTGTTGGCGTCCGGTGTTTCTGATACAAATTATGCTAAACAAAAAATGATAGCATCGTATCTGGCGCAGGAGGGTATTGAGTGTGTTAGAAATACGCGTGATAATTATTTTTTATATACAAGTACTACCGGAAAAACCTGGGAGGATTTTGTGGGTTTAGATGTTCAAGAGATAACTTGTCCCAATATTGATGACCCTAATTTTACCCGCGTAATATCAATTACAGAAATTTCTCCGAGTGAAGTAGTAATTTCTTCAAGTGTTTCTTGGGTGCAGGGTTCTGGTGACCACAATATAACTTTTTTAGAAAATTTATTTAATTGGATATAATAAGGCAGTAAAATAAAACTCATTAACCCACGGATAAAATGACAAAAATAATAAAATTAAAAAAAAATAAGGGATTTGTAATACTTTTTGCGGTTACTATTTCCGCGATTATTCTGTCTATTACCTTAGGCATTACGGATATAGCATTTCAGGAAATAAAATTTAGTACTTCAGTTAAAGATACCAATAATGCTTTTTTTGCCGCTGATACTGGAGCGGAGTGTGCGCTTGTTAACGACAAAACTTCCGGGAGTGTTTTTGTAGAGGGAACTTCTCCGTCGATAACATGTAATGACAATTCCATGATAGCGACCGAAAGTCCTGCATTGTACTGGAGTTTTATTATTCCCAATTTAGGCAATGAAGGAGAAGGTTGTGCCAAAGTAACTGTAAATAAATCTGTTGTACCCAATACCACTATTATTTCCAAGGGATATAATATAGGTTCTCCAGACTGCAATTCAAATAGCTCAAATCTGGTAGAGCGGGAACTGGAATTAAATTACTAATTTCTGGCATGAATAAAATGAAAGACCAAAAAAGAATACAAAAATTGCGAGAAGAAATCGCGCGATTGAGGAGCGCGTATCATACAGAAAATATACCGAATGTGACGGATGAGGTTTATGACTCTTTAACCCGTGAACTTCGAGAGTTGCTGAAAAAGCATCCGGAATTAGAGAATCTCAATGCTCCGGAAAATAGGGTGGCCGGCAAACCGCTGGATAAATTTGTAAAAGTCAAACACAAAATACGGATGCTCTCTCTGAATGATGTTTTTTCTCGTGAAGAACTTTATGAATGGGAGCAAAGGGTTAAAAAACTTTTGTCTCAAAATACCAAGTTTGACTACTTTTGTGAAGTGAAATTTGATGGCTTGGCCGTGTCTCTTATTTATGAAAATGGCAAATTCGTTCGCGGAGCTACGCGGGGAGACGGTTTTATCGGCGAGGATATTACTCAGAATTTGAAAACTATTCATTCTATTCCGTTGATTTTGAAAGCTCCGTATCCAAAATATCTGGAAGTGCGGGGCGAGGTATTGATGTCCAAAAAAACTTTGCAAAAATTGAATTTACAAAATGAAAAAGAGGGGAAAATCCCTTTTGCCAATACTCGCAACGCGGCCGCCGGCAGTATGCGTCAGCTGGATCCAAAACTGGCGGCGGAAAGAAAACTTGATTTTTTTGCTTACGATATTGCCGACCAGACGCTGGAAAATAGTTTACTAGCTTCGCAAAAACATTCCGATGAGCACACGAAGTTGCGGAAATTCGGTTTCAATATGGACTCGCATGAAATGATTTGTAAAAATTTGGAAGAAGTCATTGATTTTATAAAAAAATTCGAAAAAATCCGACCGGATTTTCCGTACGGCACGGACGGCGTGGTTATTTCGGTGGATGATTTGCCGTTGCAGAAAATTTTGGGCGTAATCGGCAAAGCCCCGCGCTACATGGCGGCTTTTAAATATCCTGCCGAGCGGGTAACCACAGTAGTGCAAGATGTAAAAATCAATGTTGGGCGCACGGGCGTTTTGACTCCCTTGGCAATTTTCAGGCCGACAGTGGTGGCTGGTTCTTTGGTTTCTAAGGCAACCTTGCACAATATGGATCAAATAGAACGTTTGGACTTGCGAATTGGGGATACGGTGGTAATTGAAAAAGCGGGAGATGTGATTCCAAAAGTGGTGGAGGTTTTGCCGAATCTGCGCACCGGCAAGGAAAAAAAGGTGAAAATTCCGGAACATTGTCCAGTTTGTGAGGGGAAGGTTGCAAAGAAATATGCGCAGGGGAAGAATTCTTTGACATTACTCCAGCCTTCGGCCGGAACCTTCCGTCCGCAGAATTCTTCCCCTAGGCAACTTTCAGTTGCTTATTACTGCGCTAACCCGAAATGTTCGGCCAAGAACGAAAGATACCTGCAACATTTTGTCTCGGTTTTTGAAATATATGAATTCGGGCCAAAGATTTTGAGACGCTTTAAAGACGAGGGACTAATAACCGACGCGGCGGATATTTTTACTTTAGAAAAAGAAGATATCGCGCCCTTAGAGCGTTTCGGTGAAAAATCGGCGGAGAATATTATTATGGAAATAAAAAATAAAAAGAAAATTTCACTAGCGCGCTTTTTATGGGCGTTGGGAATACTACATGTGGGGGAGGAAACGGCGCGAGATTTGGCTTTGCATTTTGGGACGCTGAAAAATCTGGAAAAAGCCGAAATAGAAGAAATAAACGGCATAGAAAATATCGGCCCGGCGGTTTCTCAAAGCGTTTATGCTTTTTTTCGCGACAAAAGTAATTTGAATTTCATAAAAAGATTGGAAGACAACGGGGTGGTTATTGAAAAGATGGAAAAGAAGAAAATGGGAAAATTTACCGGACTTCTTTTTGTCTTGACCGGTACACTTTCGCAAATGTCTCGCGAAATCGCCAAAGAAAAAATACTTTCTCTCGGGGGAAAAGTTTCTGGTTCGGTTTCAAAAAATACTTCTTATGTCGTGGCAGGGGAGGAACCCGGATCAAAACTAAAAACTGCCGAAAAATTGGGAGTAAAAGTGTTAGCTGAGGAAGAATTTTTAAATATGCTAAAATAATCTCATGTACGAAGCCATCAAAAATTTCAATAAACAGTTTCTTTTTGAGCCAGATATTATAAATCTGGAAAATTTTGTTAAAAAATCCGAGTTTGTGGCAATAGGAATGGGAGGTTCCGCTCATGCTGCTGATTTATTAAAAACCTGGAAATTAGGATTGAATATGATAGTTCGTCGGAATTATGGTTTGCCGGAACTTACTATTGAAGAGCTGAAAAATAAACTTATAATTTTGAGTTCTTATTCTGGCAATACCGAAGAAACTATTGAAGCCTTTTATGAAGCGAAAGAAAAGGGGTTGGCTATGGCGGTAATTGCAACGGGAGGTGAATTGTTGAAATTGGCGAAGGAAAATAATATTCCATATATAAAATTGCCAACTGATGCGGGAGAACCCCGAGTTGCTCTCGGGTTTTCTGTTAAAGCTTTTTTAAAATTTATTGGGGAAGAAGAAGAATTAAAGAAAATTAGTCAAATAGCGACCATTTTAAATCCAGTTGATTATGAAGAAGAAGGAAAGAAATTAGCAAAGAAAATGAAAAATTATATTCCGGTGGTCTATGCTTCAAGCCGTAATTTCCCCGTGGCCTATAATTGGAAAATAAGATTGAATGAGACGGGTAAAATTCCGGCTTTTTACAATGTTTTTCCGGAATTAAACCACAATGAAATGAATGCTCATGGCGGAGCGGATTTTACCAAAGAATTATTCGGTAAGTTGTATTTTCTAATTCTAAAAGATTCAGCAGATCATCCGAGAATTTTAAAAAGAATGGAAGTGACGGCAAAAATGTATCAAGACCGCGGGATGCAGGTGGAAACATTAGAGCTCAAAGGAAAAGATATTTGGCATAAAGTTTTCTCCTCCATAGTTTTGGCTGATTGGGTTTCTTATTATTCTGCCCTAGAATATGGTCTAAATCCCGACCAGGTGCCAATGGTGGAAGAATTAAAAAAGCTTATTTTGGAGTAAAAATAGAGAAAACCGCCCTCCGAACGGTCCTCATTTTGAAGCGTTTGAAAAGCGGTTTGATAAAATCAGAAGGAAAGCGCTGTCCTGATCCACAAATGGCGCTTTCCTTGACTGGCGAACTGGTAGCTCACTGTGTAGGTTACTTTCCCGAAACTGAAAACGAGTTGAGGACCAACTGACAGAGCCTTGGTTCCATGCTGCTTCCAGGTATTTTCGGTCTCTAGTCCAAGCCGAATATCTTTGACGACAATGCGATTGGCTTGGAGGAACAAATACCCCCCTTGGGTGGAATGACCTGGATCAATCCACTGAAGATTGGTAAAGAAACTATACTTCTCTCCAGTGTATGCGGCGCGGATCTCTGGAACGAAGGCAATCGATGTTTTAGTGATAAGCGCCCCGGCGTTGAAATCCGCCCACCAGTTTTTTCCATTCAGTTGCGGACCAACTGCAACAAACCATTTATTAGGGTCCTGAGTTAGGTTGGCACCAATCAGCCAACCACTTAGGACAATCGGTCCATCCCCGTTCGTACCATGAAGAAGTAACCTAATGTTGCCGCCGATTGAACTATCCTTCGCTTTTTCCTCTGCGGTAGCCGAGGAGGTTAGTACTGCGATTACGAGCATTGCTACGGTCATACGACTGAACATGGCGTTCTCCTTTCCCTCGTTTGATTGTTTAAGAACTTTCGAACATAGTATATAAAAAATGTCAATAAGTGTAAATAGTGTTGTACAAACTTGACAACAGTGTCATATTTTGCTATGCTCCTCTTATGATAGACAAAACATTAGAAAAATTAGGACTTAAGGATGAGGAAATCAAAACTTTTCTGTTTCTCTTAGAGAATGGTGAGCAGACCGCCGGAAATTTGGCAAAAAAGACAGGACTCTCTCGCCCGTCTTTATATGGCTTTCTTAAAAAATTAAAAGGCGATGGACTTGTAATTGAATCACTAAAAGATGGGGTGAAAACATTTTTAGCCGTTTCAAAGGAAAAAATTGATGCATTCCTTGATCAAAAGATTGATGAGTTGAACAAGGGTAAGAGTGATATTGAAAAATTATTTGCCACTATTCAAACGGGCAAAATTACAACCAGTCCAAGATTCCAATTTTTTGAAGGCAAAGATGGTGTGCAGTATGTGTTAAGAGACATACTCCTCTATCGTGATATTAAAACGAAATCATATTGGCCGATTAAGGCAATTATTGATCTTCTGTCGGAAAATTTTTTTTCCGAACTAAATAAGGAACGCATAAGGCGGCATATCTATGTGCAAGCCATTTGGCCAGAAAATCAAAAAGTGGATATTAAAAAACATCCGTATATGGGTTCCAGTGAGAAATTTTTTCGTGAGATAAGAATGGCACCAAAGGATATTGATTTTTCGATGGGGTATTGGATATATGAAAATAAAGTTGCCTTTATTTCTTCAAAAAAAGAAAGCTTTGGTTTTATTATTGAAAGCAAAGAATTTGCAGAAATGATGACCTCACAACATGAAGCAATATGGAAACTTTCTAAAACTGTTTCCGTTCCTGATGAATATACAAAAAAGTTTTTGGAGGAAATTTGAATTCCGATTTCTGGCGGTACTTGTTAGACAAAGTTCGAATGTTTTTTGCGGAAAATACCGAAGAAGAAATCTGAATGGACTCGGTAGGGCGAAACAAATGACTGGGGATATGGATTCGCCCTGTCTCGGCTGTATTCATTCCCGCCCGCAGGAGGGGTCTGGAGAGGAATGTGGGCGGGTTTCAGACTGAGGGTTTCGGAAATTCGGCGTTGTATTTTCAGCATTAGTTTTCCAATATGTTTTGATATGGAAATTTTTGCCTATCAAACACTTCAGTTCTAAAGTTTCCTTCGCTTGAGCGCCATTTTGAGAATTTCATTGCGTAAGAATTTTGATATTTTTTTGTATTTTCAACTGTATCGAATTCATATATCCCCCCAAAATCTGCTGTTTTATCATTAACCAACCATTTTTTTGAAGTCCACCCCGGAAAACCCATGAAAGCAATCATTGTAAATATAGAAAGAATCTTTGTTTTCGAAGGAGACATTTTTGTGCCAAACCAAACACAAAAAATTCCTTGCGGTTCTTGCTGATTCTTTAATATAGCATGACGAAAAATGGTATATTCTTGGCCATTAACAAAAATTTTTTGTCCGATACTTTCACTCTTAAAATGTATCCTTGTTGTTATCAGTAAAGTAAAACTTTTAATTACAATGGCTAGTGAAAAATATTTCATATATATTTTCTGGCGGAGGGTGAGGGATTTGAACCCTCGATGCCCTTTCGGACATACATCCTTTCCAGGGATGCGCACTAGACCACTATGCGAACCCTCCATGCTCTTAATTTACATTATTTTAAACAAAAAGAAAGTATGAGGATAAAAAAGAATATTTATGCTATAATCAAAAAAATTATAGTATTATTTTTTTATGTTAAATGCAGACAAAATAAGAGTTGATTTTGATATTTTAAACCCGAAAAGCAGGCAAATGCCGGTGTATTTAGACAGCGCTTGTATGAGCCTGAAGCCAAGGCAAGTGGTGGAAGCCATGAACGACTATTATGCCAATTATCCAGCTTGTGGTGTCAGGAGTCTTCATAAATTAAGCAATAAAGTGACAAATAAAGTAAAACAAGCGCGAGAACTTGTCGCCAAATTTTTAAATGCAAAAAGTGAAAATGAAATAATTTTTACCCGCAACACGACAGAGGGAATAAATCTGTTGGCAAATTCTTTGGGTTTGCAAAAAGGGGATATAGTTTTGATTTCCGATAAAGAACACAATTCTAATTTAGTGCCCTGGTTACGATTAAGAGATAAAATCGGGATTGTGATGAAAATAATTTCCGGCAACGAAGACGGAACTTTTAATTTGGATAATTTTTCAAAATTAGTTGTCGGCGCGAAATTAGTTTCCATTGTTCATACTTCAAACTTAGATGGCGTGACCAATCCAGCGAAAGAAATAATAAAAATTGCGCATCAGGCTGGCGCGTTGGTTGCTCTGGATGCGGCGCAGAGTATTCCGCACAGAAAAATCGATGTAAAAGATTTGGATGTGGATTTTCTGGCTTTTTCCGGCCACAAGATGCTTGGCCCGACCGGCACCGGAATTTTTTACGGAAAACAAAAATTATTGGAAAAATTGGAGCCATTTTTAGTCGGTGGGGACACGGTTGAATTTACCACTTATGATAATTATAAAATGCTTCCGGTGCCGGAAAAATTTGAGGCTGGACTGCAAGATTATGCCGGGATTATTGGGCTTGGAGAAGCTGTAAAATATCTGAGCCAATTTGATTTTAAAGATATTGCCGAACACGAATTGAAATTAAATTCTCATATCACGGAAGAATTGCAAAAAATTCCACAGATAAAAATTATTGGTCCAGTTGAACCGCAATTAAGATCCGGAATAATAAATTTTTACATTGAAGGAACCGATATGCATAAATTTGCGATTATGCTGGATGAAATGGCGAATGTTGAAATCCGCTCCGGCCAGCATTGTGTGCATTCTTGGTTCGCCGATAAAAAAATTTACAATTCCGCACGCGTTTCTTTATATATTTACAATACAATGGCAGAAACGGAAGTTTTTATTACCAATTTAAATAAAATTATAAAAATACTGTAAATTTATGCCCTGTATAATTGCTTTGATTGTTTTTGGAATAATGGGAATCTTCAGCGCTTCGCACCGTGCGCTTGCTAAAGAAGCTTTTGATTGTGTTTTTAAAAGAATAACCCTTCGTCCGTGTAATACTGGTTTTCAAGAAAAAATAAAAGGTAAAATTTTATCGAAATTAGTTATTCGTTCCACTTTTCTCGCCAAAATGGTCAATAAACATTACGAAATTCTTTCTTGGATATTTTTTATTTTAATTGTTGGAAGTACTGTGTATGTTTTATATGGTGGATATAATTTTTATGTTTACGGCAGTTGCGACGGGCTCAATGCGAGCGGTTTCTGCGCTTTTGATCCGAGCGGAGAAAATAACAAAACAACTGCGATAGGAGATAATTCTTCTTGCGGTATAACCCAACAAACAGAGCAAAGCATAACTCTGGAGGGCGTGGATCTTTCCGGTTTCCCGACACAAAATATAGGGTCAGAAGACGCAGTGGTTTTCATTGGTTGTTATGCCTGTGATTACAGCCGAAAAGCTTATCCGGATATCCAAAAATTAATTGAAAATAAAAAAGCAAACTATGTTTTTGCTCACTATCCCGCCAAAGGAGATACAATGTTCTTGGGCGAGGCAGGCTACTGCGTACAGAAAGATTATCCGGACAAGTTCTGGGAATTTAATGATTATCTTTTTAGCGCTGAAAAAGATTATGTCTTAAACAAAGCAAACTTGAATGAAATTTTGGATACCGTAGGCTTGGACGCTAAAGCGATAAATAAATGCGTAGAGAAAAAAGAAACCAAAGATGCAGTGGAAAATCAGATTCAAGAACTGAAAAAAACCGGGCTCTATGGCACGCCTACAATATTTATCAATGGCAAGGCATTCGTCGGGCCGAAGCCGTATCGGGTTTATCGAAGTGCGATTAATAAATTCATTTTCTTTTAATTTATGAAAGGATTTAACGCAAATATAGAAAAACAAACTTTAGAGAATACAAATTTTCGAAAAGTTTTATATACTGGCAAGCATAGTCAATTGGTTTTAATGAGTTTGAAACCGAATGAAGAGATTGGAATGGAGGTGCATCCGGACAACGATCAGTTTTTTCGTTTTGAAAAAGGGGAAGGGAAATGCATTATTGACGGAAATTCTTACGCAGTCAGCGATGGTTCGGTCATTATTGTGCCCTCCGGCGCGGAACATAATATCATTAATATGTCCGGGGTGGAGGATTTAAAACTCTATACTATTTATTCTCCAGCGCATCATAAAGATGGTATCGTTCGGGCGACCAAAGAAGAAGCGGAAAAAAATGAGGAAGAATTTGACGGAGGAACGACAGAATAAAGTTATCCACTTTCTTTTTTAAAAAAGATCCTATTTTTGTTATAATATTTTTATGCTCTATAAATTCTTTACAAAAAAGTTGTTTGTTTTTTTTCTTTTAATTTTAACCCCTCTTTCTGTTTCCGCTTTTAATCCCCTTGCTTCTGCTTCTTCCTGGTATACCAGCTACAAAAATTATATTACCCAGACCATGGATAATGTAGTGGGGGCTCTGGTCGGCTTTTATGATACTAATACGGTAAATCAGGATTTATCTTCAGAAATAGCATCTATTCCTTCACCGGTGGTGAAAAAGATTGAAGCTAAGGTTTTGGGAGCTGAAACGCAAGTAACTACTCCCCAAATCATCTACGTTCAAGGTCCAGCTGGACCCCAAGGACTTCAAGGTTTACCCGGACGCAATGGCAGTAGTGGAGGTGGCGGTAGTTATGTTGATCTTTCGAATTATATTTCTAAAGCTGATTTTGATAATCAAATCGATCGTGTTCTTAATTCCATTGAAGGTAGTTCAGATAATGTTTACAATTCAATTTCCACTTCTGTTAGCACTGCTTTACTTTCTGTCACCGGCAACGGGACTATCGGAGGAGATTTAACGGTGACCGGAAGTATCACAGGAAGCATAAGTGGAATTGAGTTTGATAATACGGATTTCAATACTAAAGTTGGTTATCAGGCAGGAAACAATATTGTAACGGGTGCTCAATATAATACTTTTGTCGGGTACCAAGCAGGAATTTCAAACGTTGTTGGATATACTACCGCAGACAGAAATAGTGCTTTAGGTTATCAAGCTCTTTATTCGAACGACTACGGAGATAGTAATATTGCCATTGGCTATCAGGCCTTATATTCTAATGCTGATGGGTATAGTAACGTTGCTATAGGATATCAGGCGCTTTACACCAACAGTTCTTCTGCTTATAACGTAGCTGTTGGTGATTCGGCGCTTCGTCTAAATACCTCTGGTTACCAAAATGCGGTAAATGGTGCTTTTGCTCTTACTAATAACACTACTGGTTATAAAAATGCTGCTACTGGCTATTCTGCACTCGGTGGTAATACTACTGGCTATTATAATGCTGTCACTGGTTATGAGGCTCTTACTAATAACACTACTGGTTATAATAATGTTGCAATGGGCTATCGAGCCGGCAAATATATAACAGGTGGAGCAACGGCAAATCAAACTAGCAATACCAG
>Ga0172379_10003649_pt1 | contig 24117 bp, 23 predicted proteins | sample GrowelOW334metaG_FD_119756 | JGI IMG/M metagenome (GOLD analysis project Ga0172379, IMG submission 119756) | Groundwater microbial communities from an aquifer near a municipal landfill in Southern Ontario, Canada - Groundwater well OW334 metaG | ecosystem: Environmental > Aquatic > Deep...
ATCCCGCAGGCGGCAACGCGCGACGGTTTTGGCACGGGCTCGGTGGAAGCAGGGAAGGCTGACGAGCGCGTGGTGGTGCTTTCTGCAGACCTGAAAGAGTCCACGCGCGCTGAGCAATTTGAAAAAGAATTTCCCGGGCGATTTATTGAAATGGGCGTTGCCGAACAAAACATGGCGACGGTCGCTGCCGGCATGGCAGCCGCCGGAAAAATACCTTTCATCACGAGCTATGCGGCATTTTCTCCGGGCCGCAATTACGAGCAGATACGCACGACGATCGCGCTGAATCAGGCGAAGGTCGTGGTCTGCGGTATGCACGCGGGCGTCTCGGTCGGCCCCGACGGGGCGACGCATCAGATGCTCGAAGATATAGGGCTGATGCGCATGCTCCCGGGGATGACGGTTATCGTGCCCGCTGACGCCGAGGAGGCGCGGAAGGCGGTCGTAGCAGCAGCGAAGACTCCCGGGCCCGTGTATATCCGCTTCGGTCGAGCAGCAACGCCGGTCTTCACGACGAGCGAGACGCCCTTTCAGATAGGGAAGGCACTCACACTCTTTGAGTCAGAGAATCCTCACGTCGCGATACTCTCCACCGGTGCACTCTCGTACACCGCGCTCCTCACGGCGAAGGCGCTCGAAGAGAGCGGTGTCGGGAGTATTGTGCTCCACGTACCGACGGTGAAGCCGCTCGACACTGAGGCCGTGCTCACTGCCGCAAAGCGCGCCGGCCGCGTACTCACGCTCGAGGAGCATCAGGCTGCGGGCGGCTTCGGGAGCGTTATTGCAGAGTTTCTCTCTGCGCACCACCCGGTGCCTGTCGAACGACTCGGCGTGCAGGACGTCTTCGGGCAGTCGGGTACTCCAGAGGAGCTTTTAGCACATTATGGACTCGATGCTGCACACGTCGAGGAGGTCGCACGCACGCTCGCCCGTGTATAATTGAGATAATGAAAAACAAGCTCAACTCCTACTTTGCCGTATTGCTGATTACGATGATAGGAGGGAGTGCGGCGATGTTTATCGCGCACATCGCACTCACCGAAGACTTCGGGATGACGTACACCAGCGGCGGGAAGACCTATGCGGCGCTGCAAAAGTCGATATTAAAAACGCGCTAGAGGATCTCGACGCGATAGTCTGCTGGCGCGCTCGCGAGGTACCCTTCAAGCTTCTCGCGTGAGAGGAGACCTTTCTGCGCGCCGACTTCTTGTACCACTGCCATCGAGTTCACTGGGCCCCAGAGGAGCGCCTCGGTAAGCGACTTGCCGAGTGCGAGTGCGACGACAAAGGTAGAGGTCATCGCATCGCCGGCGCCCGTGCGGCTTATGGGTGGCGAAGGATCGGGGTACATAGGCACCTTGAGCATCGCGGTGCCGTCGTAGGCATAGGCGCCATTTGGGCCGTCGGTGATGAGTACTATCTTGGGCCCGAGTGCGCGCATCTCGGTGAGGAGGGTCTTAATCTCGCTCTCCCCGACTCCGAGGATGCGCTCTGCCTCTTCTTTGTTGCAGGCGACGAGCTCGGTGCGCGCATAGAGTGCGGCAAGCTGCTCTCTGCCCATCGAGATCTGGAAGGTGCCGGGCTGGAAGGCGAGCTTGACTCTCTGATGTGCGGCGAGCCACGCTGCAAGCTCGGTGTGGAACTCGACCGAGTGCTCACCGACCGAGGAGAGATAGATCCACTTCGGCGGGACAAACCCTTCGGGGATGAGGTATGGGTACACCTCGTGACGGATAAGGATTGTGCGTTCGGCCTCGTACATAAGCACGTAATGATGATTCGTCGGGATACCGTCGTTTACCGCGATATACCTCGTGTCGACGCCCTCGCGCACGAAGGTGGCAAGAATGTCTCTGCCGAACTGGTCGTTGCCGACATTTGAGACGAATGCAGAGGAGAGCCCGAGTCGTGCGGCGGCGACGGCTGCGTTGGCGGCGTTGCCGACTGCCGGGACGAGGGTGGAGGAGTCGTAGGGAATCTTGTCGCCCCATTTCATTGAGATGGTGCAATTCTCGTGGTTGATGTCGCAAGAAACGTGCGCCTCTTTGAGCTTGATAAATTCGTCTACAGTTGTGTCGCCAATTGCTATGAAGTCCATAGAAATAGTATAGCAGCTATCTGCTGCTATACTATTTCTATGACTGATCTTGTGGCAACCGCTCGTTCACTCTTCGCACCCGGCAAGGGCGTGCTCGCCGCCGACGAGAGCGTGCACACCGCGACCACGCGGCTCGCCGCTCATGGCGTCGCGGCCAGCTCTGAGACGCGCCGGCAGTATCGCGACCTCTTTTTCGGTGCTCCGGGCATCGAGAAGTATCTCTCGGGCATTATCCTCTTCTCAGAGACCTTGACCGAGAAGGGGAACGACAAGAAACTCTTCTCTAAGTCGCTTGCCGCGCGCGGCATCCTCCCCGGCGTGAAGGTCGATGGAGGCACCGAGCCGATCAGTACAAGTCCGAAGGAGTTTATTACCCAAGGGCTCCTCGACCTCGGTGAGCGGCTCGCCGAGTATAAGAAGCAGGGAGCGGTGTTCACGAAGTGGCGCGCGGTTATCCGGATCGAGGGCGACGACCTGCCGACTGCCGCCGCGCTCCACGAGAACGCGAAGCGGCTCGCAAGCTATGCAAAGGAGGTGCAGTCGGCGGGGCTCGTGCCGATTATCGAACCAGAAGTGCTGCTTGAAGGGCGGCACAGTCGTGCGCGCGCTCGCGCCGTGATCGAAGAGACGCTGCATACCGTCTTCTCGGTCCTCGAAGAGCACTCGGTCGACCGGGCGAGCATCGTCCTCAAGACGGCGATGACGCTCTCAGGGAGCGAGAGTGGGAAGCGGGACACGCCCGAGGAGGTCGCCGAGGATACGCTCGATGCGCTCATGAAGAGTGTGCCGCGACAGGTGGCGGGGATCGTCTTTCTCTCAGGCGGACAGACGCCGGAACAGGCGACCGAGAATCTCGCTGCGATAACGCGCCGCGCGCGCGAAGTGAACGCTCCGTGGCCGCTCACCTTCTCGTATGCGCGTGCGCTCCAAGACGAGGCGCTCGCGGTGTGGAAGGGGAAGGACGAGAATGTCGAAGCCGCCCGCGCAGCATTCCTCTCCCGCCTCGCCGCCGTCTCGGCCGCCCTCATCTAACTAAACCCATGTGGGACCTCCGAGGTCCCACATGGGTTACTCATACTCAAGAGAGAAGCCGGCAATCGACATCGCTTTGGCGTCTTCCAAATAGTCTGCAATCGCTTTCTGGTAATCGCCAAACGTATTTCCGAATAGGTCTCTCGTGAGGATAGATGGGAAGTTTTTCTTACCACAATAGTCGAGGTAACTGCTCCAGCGGTATCCGGCAAGATGTTCCAATGCCTCTCGTACGCTTTTGATAGAGCCTTTGTCGCGCTGTCGCCACTTCTTCGCGCCCGGAAGATAGTCGAGCGGATTGAGGTGTAGATAGTGGAGTATGTATAAAAAATGTGCCTCGTTTCCGATGAGTATCTTCTTTGTCTTTCCCTGGAAGAGGTGTCCGTATCGTTCGTATCGCTCGTTATAATACTTCGCGTAGCCGACATTTATTTTCATCATGAACTTTAACAATCCGCCTTCGACGAGTTCAGAAATGAGTAAGTGATAATGATTCTCCATGAGGCACCATCCATGGATCTCCACCAATCTTTCTCGAATGTGGGACCTCCGAGGTCCCACATTCGAGTCGTCGGTGCATCGGCGGGCAGACTCTGTTGCCGGAGCAGAATCATTGAATTCGTATAAATTGTGGATGAAACGCACATAGTCTTGCGAATCGAGAAATAGTTTCCGCCCGTCGATTCCGCGATTGAGCACATGATAGATTCCCATGTTGCTCAGTATACACCCATGTGGGACCTCCGAGGTCCCACATGGGTGCGTAAGGCGGTGGTTGCAGAAAATGAGGAGATACGGCATACTCTCTACACTATGCTTACGCTCTCCGTAGAGAAGCGCGATACCACCGGCGCCGGCGCGCCGGCGCTTCTTCGTGCCGGGTCTATCCCTGCAGTCGTCTACGGCGCACACCACGAGTCGACCCCAATCACGGTCTCCGCGGTCGCATTCGGCAAGGTCTTGCGTGAGGCAGGCGAGGCGACGATTGTCTCGCTCACCGGTCTCGGTGCGGCGCTCCCGACCCTTATCCACGAAGTCGATCTCGACCCGCTCACGAGCCTCCCGCGCCACGTCGACTTCTACGCGGTCACCAAGGGTGAGAAGGTCGAGGTCGCTATCCCGCTCGTCTTCGAGGGCGAGTCACCGGCTGTCGAGGCGGGGGCGAATCTCGTAAAGGTGCTCCACGAGCTCGAGGTCGAGGCAGACCCGATGAGCCTCCCGCACGCTATCGAGGTCGACCTCTCCGTACTCGTCGCGATTAACGACCGTATCCACGCAAGGGACCTCGTGCTCCCTGCAGGTGTCTCACTCGTCACTCCGCCTGAAGAGGTTGTCGCGCTCGTGCAGGAAGTGGTTGAAGAGAAGGAGGAGGTCGCCGCACCCGCGGACATCTCTGCAATCGAAGTCGAGAAGAAGGGCAAGGAGGAGGAAGCGAAGACAGAAACACCAGCAGAATAATTATCAATTTTGCAATTTCCAATCAATTAGCAATGTTCCAATTGAAAATTAATGCATTGAAAATTCAATGCAAATTGGAAATTAGAAATTGAAAATTTGGGTTCGGATTTGATGTTACAATGGCCGGGTCATGTCCCGGTTTTTACTTTTTATCCTCGTTGGTGTCGTCTGCGCCCTGCCGGTTGCAGCCTATGCGCAGACGCAGACCGTGGCGGAGCGGCAGCAGAGCCTCCAGAACCAGCTCAACGATATCGAGAGCCAGATTGCCGCGCAGCAACAGCTCCTCGATATTGCGCAGGGTCAGCGCCAGACGCTCCAGACCCAGGTAAACGCCTTCAATGCGGAGATAAAGAAGACTCAGCTCCAGATACAGGCGATTAATCTCACGATCACCAAGCTCTCGGGCGATATCGGCGTACGCAACAAGACGCTCACCCAGCTCTCAGCCAAGCTCGAGGCGGAGAAGGAGTCGCTCGCGCAGATATTGCGGCAGACACAGATGCTCGACGCGTACTCCTTTATCAGCGTGGCGCTCGGCTCCGAGAGCGTCTCCGGCCTCTTCAGCGACCTCGATGCCTTCACCTCGATCAAGAGCTCGCTCGCAGCCTCCTTCAGCGAGATCAGACAGACGAGCGCATCGACGGAGAGCGAGAAGGAGGCGCTTGAGGCACGGCTCGCTGAGCAACAGCAGCTACGCCAAGTCGCCCAAGTCGCTAAGCAGTCGCTCCAGTCGCGAGAGCAGGAGAAGCAGAAGCTCCTGACGCAGACCAGGGGCCTCGAGGCGAACTATCAGAAGATTATCGCGACGAACAAGAAGACCGCCGCGCAGATCCGCACCGAGCTCTTCTCGCTCGCCGGCGGCGGCGGGCAGATCTCGCTCCCGACTGCGATCACGCTCGCGAAGCAGGCGGGGGCCGCGACCGGTATCCGTCCGGCATTTATCCTCGGCATCTTGAAACAGGAGACCAATCTTGGCGCGAACGTCGGCCAATGCCTCCTTACCAATTATCCGAACAAGGGAGACGGCAAGGGCAAGAACTCAGGCACGCTTATACGCGGCGTGATGAAAGGGACTCGCGATGTGAACCCCTTTATGGCAATCACCGCCGCACTCGGTCTCGACCCGTTTGCGATGCCGGTTTCGTGTCCGCAGTCGACCGGCTATGGTGGAGCGATGGGCCCGGCGCAGTTTATCCCCTCTACGTGGACCTCCTACCAGAATCGTATCGCGAAGCTTGCCGGGCACGTGAACTCGCCCGCAAACCCTTGGAACAATCTCGATGCGTTTACCGCTATCGCGCTCTATATGACCGATCTCGGTGCTGCGACACAGACGCCGGCGGCAGAACGCACAGCCGCTCTGAAGTATTTCGCAGGAGGGTACTACAGGAACCCCGCCTTTGCCCCGTATGGCGACAACGTAATGCGGTTTGCCGCAGACTTCCAGTCTGACATCGAACAACTCGCGGGGCTGTAGGAAGGGTCCTACTACCAAGTTATCCCCTCGGCTTCATTGACAATTAATGCCAATCGTGTATACTAACCCTCGGTAAGAGGGTAGGGCGGGCGCCTTATCCAATCGCAGTTTAACGGAAGGAGAACCTTGTCATGAGAAATGTGCTTAAGATGCTATTGTTTGCAGCTTCCGCTTTTGCTGCGGCTTCCGCTTTCGCTCAAAATCAGCAGGCCGCAGTGATGTCGGGCTATATCGGATCGACTGCTCCAATCGCGGCAGAGCGGCCAGCGGTAAAGGTTGGCGATGCGTGGACGTATTCGTTTAGAGATACGCGGTACGCGAAGCCGGGCTGTGACTACACTCTGACGTTTAAAGATGTTACGGACTCGAAGATCTACGGCGGCATAGAGGGTCCGCAGCACTGCGTCGCCAATCCGGCACCGATATTTGATCGGGATCTCAATCAACTGAGCTCCAGCGGGACCCTGGCGTATCGTCCACTCGAGTTCCCACTTGAAATCGGTAAGTCGTTGCAACAAAAGTTCGATACGTCGTCGGGGAACAAGACTTGGAGTAACGACCTAGCGATAACGGTTGTCGGAGTCGAGAATGTATCGGTGAAGGCAGGTACCTTCAAGGCCTATCGGATCGAGGCGATACGCAAGTACCAAGGCTCGAGTATAAATGGGTACCACTGGAACGGGATGGTCATAGAGACGCGGTGGTATGCGCCGGAGGTCAAGAACTTCGTCAAGAGAATTATAATCGATACGGGCACGAGCCCGAGCCCCATCGAGCATGAACTGGTGGCTTACAGTACGAAATAAGTCGCTGGTGCCGGAAATTGATAACGGTCGTCCCTCTCAGGATGACCGTTTTTTTATTCGTTCTCGTCCTTTTTTAAGCAGTACAACTCGTTTGCGTAGGTGAGGAGGAAGAATGCTCCAGTATTTTTGTTATACGCAATCTTGTCAGTGATGCGCTCGATCGCTTGGAAGAACGCGGTCTCCCTCCCCGTCAATGCATCGAGCTCGTAGAGACGTCCGTCGTTTGAGCCGATGTAGACCTTGTCGCCTACCATTTCTGGCGAGGAGAATATCCTGCCTTTCGTCGCGAAGGTCCAGACGACAGCACCGGTATCGAGATTGATGCAATAGAGATTCTTGTCGAGCGAAGCGACATAGGCGAAATGATCGTAGACGAGCGGTGTTGTCCAGATCGCCTCGTTCGTCTTAACGGCGTGGAGCAGCTTTCCGGTCCTTGTCTCGAGTACGTAGACGTGCGAGTCGGTCGAGCCGAACACGACCCTCCCGCTGCTCTCGTCAAAGGCGAAGGATTCTCTCACCTGTCCCTCCATACCAAACGTCCAGAGGAGCTTGCCGGTCTTCGCGTCGAATCCGGAGACGGAATCGTCGGCGCCGAAGACGACCGTGCCGTATCTCTTAGAATATGCGGGCGACGAGAGTGCCGGCCCCGACATCGGGACTTCCCACTTCTTCTTTCCGGTCTCTGCATCGAGCGCGACGAGGCTCCCGCGCTTGCTCCACAGCCCGAACTCGAGGCCGACGAAGACGAGACCTATGTCCGGCGCGACACAGGGAGAAGACTGCACCCAGTCCGCCTCCATAAATACCCATTTCTTTTTTCCTGTCTCAGCGTCGAGCGCATACACATTGCCGTCGGAGGCGCCGAAGTAGACCGTGCCATCAGAGAGGAAAGGTGAAGAAAAAGTCTTTCTCTCTTTGGAGCCGAAGAGCGTCGTATGTTTCCATGTGACCGATCCATCAGACTGATTGAGTGCCCAGAAGCTCCCTTCGTCGGTGCCGAAGTAGATTCTCTTTTCGTCGATAGCAGGGGCTGACTTTGCGCAGACCCGGGAGAGATTCGGCTTCTCACTCCTCCAATACCATTGCGGCGCAAAGGGCATCGGAACCGGCTCTTCTTTTTTCTTATCAATGTTATTTTTCACGGCGAGCGAGCCTTTGAAGTCATCAAGCTCGAAAAGCGAGAAGACTCGTATGCCGCGCTCGTGGAAGTAGGTGTAGTAGGAGAGGTCTCTGTACCGCAGTATCGCAAAGACCGCGCCCACCTTCTTCCCCAGGGACTCAAGTACTTCTATTTGTCGGATGAAGCTCTTGCCGGTATTCATCGTGTCGTCTACCAATATGATTTTCTCATCTGTGACTGCGCCCTCAATCATCCGCAGAAGGCCGGTCTTCTTGCGGGACTTGCGGATGAAGAATCCATTCGCGTCTTCTCCTTTTTCTCGCAGCTTGATGACGAGCGCGGTGAAAAGCGGGATGCCCGCCACCTCGACGCCGCCCACCTGGAAAGGGTATTCGCCCTTACATTTTTCCCAGAAGAGTTCGCCGATCCAGTCGAGCACCTCGGCCCGAAGCAGTACGCGCCTGAAGTCGAATATCCAGTTGCTCCCGCCGGCGATCGCCTCCTGCTCTTTCGTCACGAAGACCTCGCGCTCTATAAGCCTTTTAAGGTTTTCGCGTTTTGTTTCCATACGTACTCGACCAGTATACAATAACCGCAATGCTCGGCTTCTTTACAAGGTTTCGAGAAGAGTTCCGCGACTTCTTCTATACCGAACAGCTCGACTCTTTCTTTTTGTGGCTCTCGCGCAAATCTTCTTCGCGCGGAGAGCTCGTCTATCTGGATCTTCCGCACCAAGAAGGGTACAGAGACTGCGCTTCGGGTAAGGAGGCAATCCCCTCCGCTGGCAGTACGGTCTCTTTTATCATCTGCGAGCCAGGGATGTTACAAGAGGTGAAGCATGCGGATACGACCGAGAAGTCATGGTTCTTGCTGTTCTATTCTCCGAGGATGGAGATATGGGAAGATACATTGCGGCATACAGGGACGCTCCCGTTACGCTTCGGTATACGTGAAGAAGAAAAGAGGGCTGCCCTCGCTCTCGCGAAGAGCAGCATGCTGCATGCGCTAGGGGGTAAAGAAGACGAGAGACCGCTCAGTATCGCGGGAGCGCATACGGGAGAGATTGCTACGGTTGACGTAGCCATCTGGATAGACGGTAAGGTGCGGGGCTCCATCGTTATTGGTAATAGACCTCTCTACGAAGGTATTACTATCGCCTCTCGTCTTGCTCTATGCGACGGTAGATTCAAACCCGTTTCATTCGGAGAACTCCGCGACGCTCGAGTCGAAATACAGATTATGTCTGACGTACAGATCAGGCTCTCGGAGAAGGATATTGCCGAAGGATTCGTCGATGGACGGAAGGGGTATCGCGTCTCGTACCAAGGCAGAAACGGATGGTATCTACCGACGGTGTTTAACTGTGTAAAATTTAATAATCTAGAAGGGCTCACGAAAAGTCTTGCAGGAGAGAAGGCATATGTTCCAAAGTCTGATATGCGGCACGCTACCTTCTCCACATTTTTAGTGCAAGGTTTTATAGAAGAAGAGCATACCCTCATGAATCTCGACGGGCCAGTCGCATTACCGCTCCCTCGAGGGCCGTTCGATCTACCGCGCGAAGCGCTTAGGTGCGGGAATGCGAGTGCGGATTGGCTCCTCAAAGTCCAAGACCCCGATGGTTATATGGCACTCTATATTGACCCGTTCAATCAGAAGTCGGTGAAGACTGATTGGGCGCGGATGGCCTTCACTGCGCAGGCGCTCGCCTATTATGGCCAAGTGGTCGGCAACCCAGTGTATGCATCGGCCGCCAAGAAGACTTTCTCGTATCTCTCGCGGTATGCATACGACGCCGAAGTAATTGCAAATGTTAATAAACGGCTCTACGTGTTGATCTTTTTAGGCACCGCGGCTGTTCATTTGGATGAAAAAGAAGAGGTGAAGAAGATGGCAGTGGAAATAAGAAGACTGTTGCCGCAGGCGACATATGACCCTATCATGCGGGCGCATCTCGCGACACTCCTTTGCTTGCTTGCCGAGAAAGGAATTGATGACTCTTTGCAAGATGGCATCGAGATAGCCGAGAAGACCTATGCCGATTTTGAAGAGAGAAAAGATAAAGATGCATTTGTGCAGCTAGCGTTTTATCCCGAACTCGTCTACACCTTTTCTCTCCTCTTCGCCGCGACCGGCAGAGAGGAGTACTTGGAGAAGTCTAGAGCGGTTGCTAAGTGGCTGAAAGGGCAGCAATTCGAGAACGGCGCCTTCCCGATCCATCCCCGCTCTCTCTACTCGTATACGCGGGGGACGGGAAAGATGCTTGAAGTGCTCGCGATCGATATGGAGGCACATGGGTCTTCGGCGGTTTCGGCCTTCAGGTGGCTGACTGACATGCAGTACTCTGAAGCGAACACCTACTTCGTGCCTCCAGAATTCAGGAGATATATCATAGGCGGCTTCCGCTACGACTACGCCAACCCGGATGCGTGGATAGACGGGGCAGGGCATTTCCTCATCGGAGTGGGGAGAATACTCGCCTTATCCACACGCGCGCATACCTAGTACCTAGGTATCCTGATATACTTTCTATAAATATGGTTGCAACTCGCTACGTGTACGGCAAGGGACGGCTCTTCTTCAGGAAGACACTCGCGATATTCGCGTTCGTCTTCGGGTTCTTCGCGCCCTACTTCACTACGGCGCCAAAGCTGTGGAGCCCGGGGAGTTCGAGCAATAATCTCTCCGCCGGGCTTTTTAGCCTGAATACGGCGCATGCCGAAGTACCCGTTGCACCCGGTTTTGCTGATGGCGACGTGTCATCGGCTGGTGCTTCTGACGCCAGTGCTAGTTCTGGTCCTGGTCCTGATTCTGGTGCTGATTCTGACGCCGGTGCTGATGGCGGTGCCGGCGGTGCCGGCGGTTCTGGTGCTGACGCCACGTGATGTCCGTATTTCTTTAACCGATGGAAAAAAAAATATCTTTGCTTCTGATTGTAGGCGGTCTCGCCCTCATCGTTATTCTTGGCGGCGGTTGGTATTACTATACGAATATGACCGTCGCTCAGGAATATACGAGTACTAATACCGTTTACTCTGTCCTTAGGGCGACGAATAGCCATTTCGTAAAGGCTCAGAGTCTCGTGCGGTCAAGAGACTATGCGGGAGCTATTACAGAATACCAAGCCGCGTTAACGAGTGCGGTAGATCCGGTTCAAACGAGCCAAATAAAGTTTAATTTAGCTGCTGCATATGCGGAGAACGGTGATCCTAGTGCTGCCATACGATTCTACAAACAGGTTGTGATTGAGTCGCCTGATATATCCATGCCTCTACGACGGGCAAGCGCAGTCACTGCTATGGGTTCGCTCTATTATAGCTACAACACAGTGGGGTCTAGCACCTCTTCCTTTTCCGTCACTAATGAGATTTTTAAAGACGAACCCTATGCGTCATTCTTCGATATGAATAACATCAATCTCTCGTATCGAAAATTGTTCGATTACGCCTCGTCTTTCTATCCGCTTGCCATCCCTGAACTCTATAGCGCCAATTGGTATGCAAATCGTATCACAGCCCTGCATAAGAGCGTCCCGACTTCGCCTGAGATAACAGACGATTTAGCAATTATCCAAGAGAAGCTTAAAAACGCAGATGCTGATATTACGCGCATGCGGCCGTATCCAGACGAGAATCCTCTTATTCCCGGCGCGCTCATGTATAAAGCGTTCGTAACTGGTAAGCTCTCTTTTGTCGGTCTCGCATCTACGACAGCTGCGGAATTGGCGTATAAGGCGTCTCTCGCGGCATATGAGACGTACCAGCTTCCAGCTGGTTCTGATGGATTGGTACGCTGCTACTACGCATCGTTTCTCGCATATCCGTATGGTGACAAGAGACTCGCTGAAATCAAGACGCTCTTGAAGCCTCTCTATACAGATCCTCTCTATGATCAGTCTACAGTCGCTCGCTTTCTGAAGAATGTGAAGTCTCGCGCGACTCTCGTAAAGAAGGATATCCAGAAGCTCGCTAGTCTCGATGCCGGATTCAAGGCGTATCTTCTCTCGCTCGGGTGGAAGCAGACAGACTTTAAATAAAGCACGTCGTATGAAGACAGTGTTTCCTCGGGTCGTGCGTGCAGGCCTGAGTATGGCGCTGGTTGCAGTGGTCGTTGCAGGGATTTGGTTCTACACGCCCGCACTGACGAACGCCGCTCGGTATGCGTGGGATCGTTATCGTGCGGGGGCGCTCGCGCTCGATAAGGCGGATGCAGACCTCGCGTTCTCTATAGGCACGTACCACTTCGGCAATCAGTCGATGATCGGCAGGTCGGGGGGACGCCCGTATGACCTACCGCTCGCCGAGCGCGCCTTTAAAAAGGCTCTCGCGATACAGCCGTCGACGCCGCTCGCGCACTATATGCTCGCGCGTATCGAGTTCATACACTCTGATTTTAATTCGGCGCTTGAGGATCTCGATGCAGAGCTCGCGCTCTATCCAGAGAACAAGCGGACGCTCTATATGCGTGCACTCGCCTATGCGTATCGCGGCTTGCCCGGCGACCTCGCTCTCGCCGAACGCGACTTCCGCGACTTCGTCGCGTGGGCGCCGCGCGAGTGGGCCGGGTACAACGATCTCGCCTACGTACTCGCTAAAGAAGGAAGGTATGCGGACGCCGCGGTTGTCCTCAAAGAGGGAATTACGAAGGCTGACGGAGGAGCCGCGAACCCCTGGCTCTGGAACACGCTTGGTGTGATGCAGTTGAATCTGGATAAGCCGTCTGCGGCGCTGGCATCATTTGAAAAAGCGCAGACTGCTGCCGCCTCTCTCACCGATACCGACTGGCAGAGAGCGTATCCCGGGAATAATCCGGCAACCGCCAGCGGCGGGCTCGAAGCGATGAAGAGCGGCATCATACGAAATATAGCCGCAGCGTATGACGCCCTCCGCAAGTGACGAGTGTTGATAACGGTGTTTCTCGTACCCGTCTGCCCGTATACTGTCTTGTATGAGGTATATTCGGGCGCGCAGGAAAGCACTTCGAAGAGGTGTGTTAGGTGTTGCGTGCGCAGCCCTGATTGCGCTTGTCTTTTTCGTACCCAAGACAGAACAAAAGGTCGCTGTCACTGCCGCAAACTCCCCGCAATGGTCAGCGCAGTTCGGCGCCGGAGAAGTCTTCCCGGCGTGCGGTTCGAGTGCGGTTCCCCTCCCTTCTTGTGTTATCTCACCCGCGAGTCCGAAAGCGGGAGATACGATAACGCTTAGTTTGGCATCGACTGATGTGACGAATTATATTCGCAGTGGGAATTACGTGACGCAGTCGTGGCTTGGGACGAGCCAGACGTATTCAAGCAATACGAATTATGGCGTGTGGGCGCAGCATCAGACCTCTATGTCAAAGGTTGTCCCATCGGCAGGGACCTACTACGCGACGATATTCCTCACCACCGACTACTCGCGTAACGGCAATGTCACCGAAGAGACATGCTCTGTGTATGTGGCTCCTGCTGCCGCAGCTTCCGTCTCCTCGGGAGGAGGGGCCTGCGGAAGCACTGTAGGCACGTGCAATCTCGGTGCGGCAAGCTCGCCGACTCATGTGTGTACCTATCCGTACGATGATTCCGTAGGTCCTTGTGGCGGCCGATATTATACGGACAATCCGCGATGGGAATGGAGCTGTGGGAGTACGGCTTGCAGTGTACCCGACCAACCTGTGGTGGCACCAACCTGCGCCAATGGCGCGGCTAATCCACCTGCCTGCACTGTTTCGAGCACAGGCGCGTGCCTAAACGGCATGGGGAATCCTCCGGCATGTACGACTCCGCCAACCTGCGCCAACGGGGCGACCGATTATCCGACCTGCACCACGGGGGCTGCAGTTGCTCCGATGATCCCCGTCATTTCTGCACTCTGGCAAGGTAACGCATTTCTCGGTCCTGTTGGCGAGGCGTTAGAGCCAAACGGCTACACAGTGTTCGCGCAAGCCACGAGCCCTATCGGCGCGAATCTTGAATACTATTTCGAATGGTCGAGCGACTCTGCACCTGCGCAATGGTCGACGTGGGTCGGCTCTGGCAGCTGGGGAGGTGTCGGACACTATGCAAACTACGCTCCGGGCACCTACTTTGCACGCGCATGGGCTGTTGACCAATACGGCAATTGGTCGGCGTCGCCATCTCCGTGGCTACAGATTACGCTCATCGCGCCGGTGGTGGATCAGCCGACGACACCGACAGGCGGCCCAACGGGCGGAGGCACGGGCGGTCCCGGCAGTGGAGCTCCTTCTGGGTTTGAGAATGGCGCAGGTATCGGCTCAGGTTCGTGTACCTCTGTCTCGCTCGTCTCGACGCCGCGTTCTGTCGAACAAGGACAGAATCCTACTCTTACCTGGTCGGTCTTTGGAGGCTCGCTCTGTGCCTCCACGTGTACGGGGAGCGGTTTCGATACGGGCGGCGCGGTTGCCGGTTCGGTACCTGCGTCAGTCACTCCCACTCCGCCGTCGACTTCTTATGCAGTGTCTTGTTACGGTGGTACCTATGGCCCGCCGGCGTCGAACCCGCTCCGCGCGAACGCGACCGTGCCAGTCTTGGTGCCTGCAGTGAGCCTCTCGGTAAACGGACAGGCATCGGCGGCGCGTGTGAATGCGAACAAGAGTCCGAATGTCAACGTCGTCTGGTCATCTGTTAATTCCTCCTCGTGTTCTATCACGAAGAATGGCGATGCATGGCATACCGAGCTCAACTCTGCAGGCATACCCGACACCGTCACCTATCAGACCATCTACACGATCGATTGCTGGAACAAGCACGGCACGCACGCGACCGCCTCAGTGACGGTAAACGTGATACCGAATTTCCAGGAATTTTAATCTCTCCGGTATGATCACTCACTTGCGCACTTTCTCCTTCATCGCTCTCCTCGCCGTCGTCGTGGTGCTCGCACCGGCCCTTACCTTCGCACAGGTGCCGCCGCCGGCAGTCGCAGGCTCTCATCCGAACGTCACCCCTCCGACCAAGGCGCCTACCGAGCCGCTCCCCGTGACCCCGCTCCCGAACGGCTCGATGACTGCGCCGACCGTACCAACTGCCGCAGCAGGAGAATCGGCGCGACCCGGTACCGAATGGTTCTCCGGAAACGCCGTGCTCTATGTGCTTATCGGCCTCGGGATACTCTTCCTCGCCGGTATCCGATACTTCCTCAACTCGCGTCGAAATATTGCGGCAGTCGAGGTGGCTGAGAAGACGATCGAAGAACAAGAGGTCTTCTAGAGGGAATACTGGCGTATCCTAAGGGCGCATGGTATTCTCCCTGCATGAAAAAGGATATTCACCCAGACACGTACCGACAGGTACTCTTTGAGGACATCGCCTCGGGCGCGCGTTTTCTTATCGGCTCGACGGTCCACACGACCGAGACCGGTAAGGGAGAAGACGGCAAAGAATACCCCAAGCTCACGGTAGAGATCTCGAGCAAGTCGCACCCTTTCTATACCGGCGAGGAACGTACGCTCGACAAAGCAGGAAGAGTCGAGAGATTTAAGCAAAGAGCGTCAAAGAAGAAGTAGATATCGCGTATACTGGGAGTCATGGAGTACTCTCCAGAGTTTAAAAAGAATTTTGCCACTGCGTATCTCGCAGAGGAGTACGAGCGTCTCGAGAAGGAGGCGGCCGATGCGCATGTCTCAGCCGGTACTGACGCCGACCTGCTCCAGATGGCAGCAGAGGACGAGGCGCGTGTTCGCACACGGCAGGCGGCTATTCTCGCTGAGATTGAGCAGATCCTCGCGAAGGAGAAGGAGGAGGTCGCGCGACCGGACTCGGTGGTACTCGAGCTGCGTGCCGCCGCAGGCGGCGACGAGGCGTCTCTCTTTGCGCATGAGATGAAGGATATGTACCAAAAGTATGCCGAAGGACGCGGGTGGCGATCGCACGCGATCGACGACCTCACACTCGAGATACGCGGTGCCGAAGCGTACGACGCGCTCCGCTACGAGACCGGCGTGCACCGGGTCCAGCGCGTCCCCTTGACCGAGAAGTCGGGGCGCATCCACACTTCGACCGCCTCGGTCGCGGTGCTCCCGATCCGCTCGAAGTCGAAGATAGCCATCAACCCCTCTGACATCGAGATGGAGTTCTCTCGAAGCGGCGGGGCAGGCGGGCAGAACGTAAACAAGGTCGAGACCGCCGTGAGGCTCATCCATAAGCCGACCGGCATCGATGTGCGTTCTTCAAGCGAGCGCAGTCAGCTCGCGAATCGCGAGAAGGCGATGCAGATTCTTGTCGCGAAGCTCGAATTCTTGCACGAAGAAGAAGAGGCGAGAAAGCACGCGGCAGTGCGCAAGGAGCAGATAGGCACCGGCGACCGCTCTGAGAAGATACGCACCTACAACTACCTGCAGGACCGCGTGACCGATCACCGGCTTAAGGAGTCCTGGCACAACTTGCCCAAGATTATGGCAGGAGGCCTCGACGATATCGTGAGCGCGCTCCAGGTAGCAGGCGAGTCTGCCGAAAGCGGCTCATGATTCCCCTGGTACGCGCCTTTCGCTTGCGCGCATAAGGCTTTTCAGGTAAAGTGGCGGGATAATGACTCAGGTGAACGATACGACCGAATTCAAGCGTCTCTTCGACACGGGGGCGCATTTCGCGCAGGTGAAGAGCCGCCGCCACCCCTCGATGAAGCCGTTCCTCGTCGGCACGAAGGGTCGGCAAGAGATTTTCGACCTGGTGAAGACCGTCGAGCAGCTTGAGGCGGCAAAGGCCGTGATGGCAGCACTCGCTAAGGAGGGTAAGACTATCCTCTTTGTTGGCGGGAAGGTTGAGATCGCAGCATTGGTGAAGAAGGCAGCTCAGGACATCGCGGCCCCGTACGTAGCGGCTCGTTGGCTCGGCGGTACGATCAGCAACTGGGCTGAGATCAAGAAGCGCGTTGACCGCCTCGCGGAGCTCCTCGAGATGGCTGCAGCTGGCACGCTCGCGAAGCAGCACACGAAGCTCGAACTTGTGATGATTGGCCGCGAGAAGGCTCGCCTTGAGACCCGACTCGATGGGATTACGACAATGACCAAGAAGCCTGACGCCCTGTTGGTCGTCGACACGAAGCATGAGAAGCATGCAGTCAAAGAGGCGAACGACGCCGGTATCCCCATCATCGCGATCATGAGCTCTGACTGCGACTTGAAGGAGGCAGCGTATCCAATCGTTGCAAACGATACCTCGCGCGAGACGGTGAAGCTGATCCTCACCGAGCTCACCAACGCTTTCCAGACAGGACAGACTGCGTAGCGCGAAACCACGCGAGTTTGGGCGTGTTATTATATTTTTCAATCACTATGGAAATCACGACTGAAAGCATCAAGGAGTTGCGAGAGATGACTGGCGTGTCGGTCATGCAGTGCAAGAAGGCGCTCGAAGAGGCGGGCGGCGACCTTGCGAAAGCCGAGGTTATCCTCAAGAAGCACTCTGCGGCCTCTGCCGAGAAGAAGGCCGACAGGACCCTCGCTGCAGGTGCGGTGGGGAGCTACGTCCACGAAGGCGCAATCGGCGCGATGGCGATCCTCTCCTGCGAGACTGACTTCGTCGCGAAGAATCCGGAGTTTGTGGCACTCGCACGCGATATCGCGATGCAAGTCGCAGCGACGAATCCGGCCTACACATCTGCCGATGAGATTCCCGCTGACGCGAAGCAGGCCGCGCTCGCCGTCTTTGAGAAGGAGGTTGCCGACAAGCCGAAGGAGATGCAGGCGAAGATACTCGAAGGGAAGATGGAGAGCTATTTCCGCGACCAGGTACTCCTTGACCAGGCCTTCATCAAGGATGAGAGCAAGACGGTGCGGAACCTTCTCGCTGAAGCAACGCAGAAGTTCGGCGAGCGTGTCGAGATTAGCCGCTTCGCGCGTCTCTCTACTCGCTAATCGCCGTGGCGCATCTCGTCTTTATCCTCGTCTCGCTCGCGCTCCTTATCGGTTTTTTTGCATTGACGTGGTACGAGGAGCGCCGTGGTACGCGCCTCTTTGCTCTCGGGCGCACGCGCTTCGACCAGAGGGTCGCGCGTATCGAGTTCATCCTCGAACACGTTGACCTCGGAGCGTTCGTGCGAGACGAGATACATCGCGTGATAAGCCGCGTGGGGCATGATATCGTACATCTCTCGCTCCAGGCAGTGCGTACTGCGGAGCGACTGCTCACACGTCTTGTCCGGCACCTGCGCACGCGCCACGCGGTCGATACGGCCCCGCGAGAGACCTCGCGGCCGTTTGTGCAGTCGCTCTCCGACTTCAAGGACCGCTTGAAGGCGACCCGGCCGGAGGTGCCCGACGTGCACGACATAACGTCGTCGTAGCTCAACAAATAGTGCCGCCTTAGCTCAATTGGTAGAGCAGCTCACTTGTAATGAGCAGGTACTCAGTTCGAATCTGAGAGGCGGCTCCAGAATTAACGTTCAGAACTCGTGGTCGCAAGTGCTCCTTTAGGGAATTGTTTTTCGAGGTCGAGAAGCGAGGTGAAGCCGCTTGTCTGTTTGCCGTTAATCACAAAGACCGGCAGCGGCCGTTCTATCTTCGAGACGGCGATAAGCGTCTTGAGTGCACCAAGGTCGAAGTCGTAGTCAAAGGAGTACACACGAAGGCTTGGATACGTGTCGCGCAGGTAGGAGAGCGCGTAGCCGGCCTTGTCGCAATCCTTGCAGTCATTTGCGTTGCTGTAGAAGTAGAGCACGATAACCGGCTTCACTCTGCAGGCAGCGGCGAGCTTCTTGGTGATGAGGTAGTCGCGGATCTGGAGCAGGTAGTACTGCTTCTTGAGCTGGACGACTTGCACGTTGGTGCTGCCGAGCTGGTCTTCGGCATACGAGAGGCGGTTGCCGAGGTCGGCGAGCTCGCTCGAGAGCGTGGTCGAGGAGGCGGCGTTCTCGCAAGGCGCCGCTTCGAGCAGAGAGAACTGGGTCTCAAGAGAGAGTGTCTCGGTCGAGATCGTGTTCTGCATCGTCTCAATCTCGGTGAGGCGGAGTCGGTCGAGGTACCCGACAGCGTAGGTGACGGTCGCGATGATAAGCACGGTCATCCCGAGGGCGATAAGGGCGTTACGAGTTGAGAGAGACATAGAGATAGATTAACGCCACATATTCTTAGCACCGCGCGCGACGTCAGCGACCGAGGTGATGAGCCACAAGGGCGAGATAAGGCCGTAGACGAAGATATACAAAACAATATCCGGCATCAGCCGCCCTGGTGTCCGTGAGACACGTTTCCCCATGATGATAAGGGAAAGGATGATAGCGACGAGGATGCCGTTGAGGAAAAATGTGGTCGAATAGGGGAGGTAGAACCACCCGAAGGAGTGGTTGGTGACGATGTAGGTAAACGGTATGCCGCTCGTGGTCCCGATCGTGTGCACGAGGTCTTGTCCTGCGCGCGCGACGCTTGTCCCGAACATGAAGACACCGAAGACGACTGAGATAAGCGAGATGGGCAAGATGATAAGGCCGAGTACACCATGGCGGCGATTCCCGATAAGGTCGCGATAATCGTAGAGCACGTTCCGGAGGAATCCGGTTGTCCAGCGCACACGCTGCTTGAAGAGTTTGCGCAGGGTCGCGGGCGCCTTGGTGTAGACGCGCGCGTGGATCGCGTTTTCGATACGGTAGCCCGCGCGCTGCATGCGCAGCGCCATCTCCATGTCCTCAGTGAGGTGTGCGTGGCGGAAGAGACCGATCTCGTTGAATACTTGTGTGCGGTAGAAGGAGAAGGGCCCTGGCGTCACGTAGATGCTGTTGGTGATAGAGAAGATGTGGCGCATCGCGATACCGAGTAGATACTCGATGTACTGCACGCGCTGCAGTATCGTGCGCGGCTGGTGCACGGCCATCGAGGCGGTTGCTGCCATGACCTCCTTCTCGTCGAAGCAGGCGATTATCTCGCGCAATGCCTGCGGTTCGACAAAGGAGTCTGCGTCGAGGCAGCCGATAAGCTCGGCGTCTTTCGCATGAGCGATACCCAGGTTGACAGCGGTGTGCTTGCCGCCGTTCTCTTTCTGCAGGATCATCACCTGCGGGTTGCCCGCGAAACGGTTCATAGCAGCGAAGGTGCCGTCGGTCGAACCGTCATCGACGAGGATCAGGTCGAGCTTCTCTCTCGGGTAGTCGAGCGCGAGGAGCGACTCGATAGTCCCTCCGACAGTCGTCTCCTCGTCCCAGCAGGGGACGATGATAGCCACCTTTGGCGTCTTCTTGCTCGCCGCACGCTTGCGGCTTGCACGCGCCGGCGTCGAGAGGAAGGTAATCAGCAAGAACGATTCGAAGAAAATCGTTAAGAAAAGGAAAGGGTACGCGAACGCCTCCGAGCTCATTGTGCCGTAACTCTAGCACATTTTTGCCTTTTGCTGGTATATTTTGAGGATGAACCAGCAGGGTCGTCTTCACCCCATTACCATCGCTATCCGTGACATCGCGGATATCTTCGGCCGTATGGGTTTTGGCATTGCGTACGGCCCCGAGCTCGAGGACGATTGGCATAACTTCACGGCGCTAAATGTCCCCGACGACCATCCTGCGCGCGATATGCAGGATACATTCTGGATTAAGGACCAGCCAGGCAAGGTACTGCGCACCCACACCTCACCGGTTCAAATTCGTTATATGGAGGAACAAATGAAGAAGGGGATTAAGCCGCCCTACCGCATCATCGTGCCGGGGAAAGTATTTCGGAATGAGGCAACTGACTCAACGCACGAAGCCCAATTTTTTCAGGTCGAAGGATTGGTCGTTGGAGAGGATATAACACTCGCGCATCTAAAAGGAACGTTCAGCCAATTCTTCAAAGAATATTTTGGTCCCGATATCAAAACTCGTTTCCGCCCGAGCTTCTTCCCGTTTACCGAACCCTCGGTCGAGGTAGATGTGTGGTTTGAAAAAGAACAAAAATGGTTAGAGTTGGGCGGTGCTGGTATGGTCCATCCGAAAGTACTTGAGAACGCTGGCGTTGATTCGAAAAAATATCAAGGTTTTGCGTTTGGACCTGGCTTGGAACGTATCGTCATGATCAAATACGGTATTCCAGATGCTAGACTCTTCCACTCGGGCGATATCCGCTTCAACTACGCCTTTGGCGAAGAGAAGATATGAAAGTCTCTCTGAAGTGGTTACAGACCTATTTTGATACGCCATTACCGGGTGCGGAAGCGATTTCTGATGCCTACACCTTTCACGCGTTTGAGATCGATGAAATGCAGGGCGACATGCTCGACGTGAAGGTTTTGCCGAATCGCGCTGCCGACTGCCTCTGTCACCGCGGGCTCGCCAAGGAGCTCGGAGCCATCCTTGACCTCCCTCTCAAATCCGACCCCCTCCGCATCGAACTCCCCATGTACGACCTCGGAGGTCCTACATCACTGGTAGTGGAGATTGAAGACTCGAAGAAATGTGCACGGTATATGGGCGCCCTGGTGAAGGGTGTGAAGGTCAGACCTTCACCGGACTGGCTGCGCGAGGCGCTTGAGGCCGTGGGGCAGCGCTCGATCAACAACGTTGTTGACGCGACAAACTACGTGATGCTGAACGTTGGCCAGCCGCTCCATGCCTTTGACGCCGCAAAACTCTCCCAAAAAGACGGAGCCTATGCGATTGGCGTGCGGATGGCGAAAGAGGGCGAGAAGATAACCACGCTCTCAGGTGAGACGTACGAGCTCTCACCGAATATCCAGCTCATCACTGACGCGAATACAGATAAACCGATCGCACTCGCGGGTATCAAGGGTGGCTCTGCGGCAGAGCTCACGGGAGAGACGACGGACCTTATTGTCGAGTCGGCGAACTTCGACGGTACGACGACGCGCCGCGCAGCGCAGGCGCTCAAGCTCTTTACCGACGCATCGCTCCGCTTCCAGAACCGCCCGTCGCCCGAGCTCGCTGCGTACGGTATGCGCGGGGTGCTCGCACTTATCACCGACATTGCCGGCGGAGAGGTCGTCGGAGTCGTCGACGAGTATCCGGCGCGCGCGACAGCACCGTCGCCGGTCTCAGTGTCGCTTGAAAAGATTAACGGCGTACTCGGCTCCAATTTCTCGCGTGACGAAGTTGAAAATGTGTTCAAGCGTCTCGCACTACCCTATATGGTAGTGCACGATGTCTTTACGGTGACGCCGCCGTTTGAGCGCACCGACCTCACGATTGCAGAAGATCTGGTGGAGGAAGTGGGGCGCATTATCGGCTACGACAAGGTCCCCGCGACCGAACTCCCGCCGCTCTCTAGCACACCCGACCAGGCGCGGTACCGCGGTATCGAGAGGATGAAGGATCAGCTCGTCGAACAGGGCTTCATCGAAGTCTCGACGCAGTCATTCGCGAAGGCGGGCGATGTCACGCTCGCGAATCCGCTTGATAAAAATATGCCGGCACTCCGGACGAGCCTCGAGGGCAACTTGCAAGACGCGCTTGCGCGTGCGAAGTACGCCGCTCCGCTTGTGCTCGCGCCAGGACAGAAGCCGAAATTGTTTGAAGTCGGTACGGTGTTCGCAAAGGAGGGCGAACATATCGAACTCAGGATGACCGAGCGTGTGCCCGAGTGGGGAGAGAGTGCCGGCACGGTCGACAACCTCTCAGTCGCGAAGCTCGAGGACTATGGCAAAGAATACCTGCCGGCGCGCTACGAGCTCGGCGCGTATAAAACATTTTCAATCTATCCGTTTATCACGCGCGACATCGCCTTCTGGGCGCCAGCAGGTACAGATGTAGGACGTACGACGTCCTACATTCAGGAAAAGGCGGGGGAGCTGCTCGTGCGGCTCGACCAATTTGACCACTTTGAGAAAGAGGGGAGAGTCTCGTACGCATTCCGCCTCGTATTCCAATCAATGGAGCGCACGCTCACCGACGAGGAGATAAACGGCGTTATGGCAGGTATCGCCGGGGCTCTGCAGGGGGCAGGCTACGAGGTCCGTTAATACCCCCATTTGCCCTGCAAATAGGGCTTTTTTGTGATAGAATAGGGGTAACAAACGTATGGCAAAAACGACTGAAAAAGAGCCTAAAAAGAAGGCGTATGATGCCTCGTCTATTACGGTCCTCGAAGGGCTCGAACCGGTGCGAAAGCGCCCGGGAATGTATATCGGCACCACGGGCCCGGAGGGGCTCCATCACCTCGTGTGGGAGATCTTCGACAATGCACGCGACGAGGCGATGGCCGACCGCTGCGACGACATAGAGGTCGCACTTCTCCCCGACGGCTACGTGCGCGTCGCTGACAACGGCAACGGTATCCCGGTCGGCATTCACCCGAAGACGAAAGTCTCTGCGCTCGAGACGATCATGACCGTGCTGCATGCGGGCGGTAAGTTCGACAACGAGGCGTACAAGGTCTCGGGCGGTCTCCACGGCGTCGGTGCCTCGGTCGTGAACGCGCTCTCCGAGCACACGAAGGTGGTGGTGCACCAAGACGGCGGGATGCACGTGCAGGAGTACAAGATCGGCAAGCCACTCGCGAAGGTCAAGAAGATTGGCTCATCGAAGGAGCACGGAACCATTGTCTTCTTTAAGCCGGACATTACGATCTTCAAAGAGGGCATCGAGTGGGACCTCGACAAGATCGAGACACGCCTGCGCCAGCAGGCCTACCTCGTGAAGGGCGTTCGCGTCTCGGTGGTCGACGCGCGGAGCGCGAAAGAGGCGTTTGAGTCGGACACGATCTTCTTGCGTGGCCGTCATAGCCTTGACGACGGAGGCCGCGATTACGAGCTCGATGTGCCGAGTACGACCTTCTACTTCGAGGGTGGTTTGAAGTCGCTGGTCGCCTTTTATAATCGCCACCAGACGCCCGTGCACAAAAACATTTTCTATATCGACCGCGAGCAAGACAAGGTGGCTGTCGAAGTCGCGCTCCAGTACGTCGACGATATCACGCCGCGCATCACTGCCTTTGCGAATAATATTTATAACAGCGAGGGCGGCACGCATATCACGGGCTTCAAGACGGCGCTCACGCGCGCCCTCAACACGTACGGCCGCACCGCGAACATCCTGAAAGAGAAGGACGAGAACTTCACGGGCGATGACGTCCTCGAAGGGATTACCGCGGTCGTCTCGGTGAAGCTCCCCGAGATCCAGTTTGAAGGCCAGACCAAGAGCAAGCTTGGCTCGATGGAGGCGCAGGGGGCTGTCTCGACCGTGTTTGGCGAGGCGCTGAACTCATTTCTCGA
>Ga0172379_10003650_pt1 | contig 24117 bp, 25 predicted proteins | sample GrowelOW334metaG_FD_119756 | JGI IMG/M metagenome (GOLD analysis project Ga0172379, IMG submission 119756) | Groundwater microbial communities from an aquifer near a municipal landfill in Southern Ontario, Canada - Groundwater well OW334 metaG | ecosystem: Environmental > Aquatic > Deep...
GACCGCACAGCCTCAGACTTACACCTTAAGGCCAAAGAACCACCAATCATACGCGTTGCAGGAAAGCTCATACGCACCAGTTTGCCAGAGCTGACACCTGAAGATGTTAAACGATTGATTTTCTCTTGCCTGACAGAAGATCAGTGCAAATATGCTGAAGCAAACTTAGAACTAGACTGTGGCTTTGGTGTTGATGGCCTCGGGCGCTTTCGTGTCAACGTCTATAAAGATAGAGGCTCGTATGCTGCTGCACTAAGAGTGGTGCTCTCGCGCATCCCATCTATCGATGAACTTGGCTTACTTCCTATCTGCAAAGAAATTATTCAAAAACCTCGAGGCCTCGTACTTGTCACTGGGCCAACAGGTTCTGGTAAGTCGACAACTCTTGCTTCGATGATCAATTCACTCAATGAAACTGAATCGAAGCACATCCTGACAATTGAAGACCCGATCGAATTTATTCACCACAACAAAAAATCTATTATTTCGCAGCGCGAAGTTGGCTCTGACACCCGTTCTTTTGCCAATGCTCTACGGGCAGGCCTGAGAGAAGATCCAGATATTATTCTTGTAGGTGAAATGCGCGACCTTGATACCATTCACCTGGCACTGACAGCAGCAGAAACTGGGCACTTGGTGTTTAGCACCATTCACACCAGCTCGGCACCACAATCGGTCGATCGTATTATCGATGTCTTTCCGCCAGAGCAACAACAGCAAATTCGCATCATGCTCTCCCATGCGCTAGTGGCCGTTATCAGCCAATCTCTCTTACCTCGCGCCGATGATGCAGCGGGTGATTCTCCAGTAACCTCCGGTCGCATAATTGCCTTAGAAGTGTTGATAAATACTCCAGCTGTTGCCAACCTCATTCGCGAAGCCAAAACGGCTCAGATGTATGCCAGCATGCAAATGGGCGCGTCTCTTGGAATGCAGACCCTAGAAGCCTCACTGGCTCTTTTAGTCAAACAGGGTAAAGTTACTTTTGCTGATGCCATTGGCAAAACCAGCAGACCAGAAGATCTAGAACAGCTTATTGGCAATCAAAGAAGTAGCAAGCCAGAACCAGCGAAAATGGAAAAAGGCTTTGGCGGAAGTAGTTTTGGTAGGTTCTAAAATTGGAATACTTGTACAAAATTAGAGAAAGCGATGGCTCAGTCAAAGAAGCGATTGGCCAAGCTGAATCACCGGCGGTGCTAAGAGCCAAGTTAAGAGCGCGCGGCATTGAAGTTGTAGAGATACGCGAACGCACTGCTTTAGGCAGTGTGATGAGCTTTCTTAAGTCGCAGAACAGCAAAGATATTCTTACCATTGGTTTGTTCGAGCGCGTTTCATTAAAAGACATGGTGGTATTCTCTAGGCAATTCGCAGCCATGATTAGCTCAGGCGTGGCCATGCTACGCACACTGACAATCATTGTTGAGCAGTGTCCAAACCGCAAACTAAAAAAAGCCCTCGATGATGTACGGCACTCAATTGAGTCTGGCTTATCACTGTCAGATGCCATGGCCAAACACGGCGACATTTTCGACAAATTATATGTATCGATGGTACGAGCCGGTGAGACTGGCGGTATTTTAGCTGACGTGCTCAAGCGCCTAGCCGACTTTTTGGAATACAAATCAAAGCTCAATCAGAAAGTGCGTGCCGCGATGGTCTACCCCTCAGTAGTACTGGTTATAGCCATCGCAGTTTTCTGGGGCATGCTTACTTTCATTCTGCCGATTTTCGAAGGCCTCTTCAAAAATATCGGCGGAGAACTGCCGGCCTATACTCAGTTTCTAATTTTGTTGTCGCAGTACATGCGCTCAATCTGGATGATGCTCTTCATCGCCGCCAGCGCAGTCGGTGTATATATGCTCAAACGCTATTACAAAACGCCGATTGGTCGCTTTCAAATAGACTTCTTCTTTCTCAACGTACCTTTCTTTGGCGACCTAATTGGCAGGGTTTCTATCGCCCGCTTTGCCCGCACCTTCGGCACCCTGTTGCAAGCCGGTGTGCCCATGCTGACGGCCTTAGACGTGGTCAAAGACACAGCAGGCAATGCAGTGGTAGCTGACTCTGTGCAGGCAATATATAACGAAGTGCGGCAGGGCGGAAATTTATCGAAACCCATGGGCAAGTCAAAAATATTTCCGCCAATGGTCACGCAAATGGTGGCAGTTGGCGAAGAGACCGGTCGGCTTGACGACATGCTCTCGAAAGTGGCCGACTTCTATGACATGGAAGTAGAAAACTCAGTCGAGGCTCTAACATCTTTACTAGAGCCGCTCATGGTCGTTGGTATTGGTGGCATCGTAGGGTCTGTGGTGGTGGGCATGTACCTGCCAATTTTCACTGTAATCAACCAGCTACGCTGAAAAATAGGGAAAAGTCGCTATTTTTGCCGAGCATTTTTGGCAGAAGCGATCTAACATTGAAATATCAGTCTGTTGACAGCCCTAGCTAAATTCAATCTAAATTGAATCAAGCGTTAGTCAATTAGCGGCGGGACGAGGAATTTCCATGGCCAAAAGTAGATTAGAATTACTTAATAGATATCCATGATAGCTCTTGCGCATTTACACTCTTTATTCGTTAGAGATTTGCCACCATTAATAGGTCTACTGAAAATAGGAAGCTAAAGTTCCTAGCAATTCTCTTGGTTATGGTAATCTGCCGGAAAGTAAGGTTAAGATTATAAATATGGATACAGGTTCAAATATTACAGTCACAGCAATGGTTGAGACATCGATAGTGGTGAGCAACGATTTAGAGCCCAAACGAGAAGCTGGTGCAGCCAAAGGGCCAGACCAAATTCATAATTGGTTGGCACTCTATGCAGAAGCACGCGACCCAGCTTTACGTGACTCAATTATTCAAGCCGCTTTGCCACTCGTAAAGCGTATTGCCTACGGCCTAGCCCGCCGTTCTACTGACCCAGTCGAAGATTTGATTCAAGTTGGCTCAATTGGCCTAATCAAGGCAGTTGACCAATTTAAGCCAGATGCTGGCGCTAAGTTCCAAACCTACGCCACTCACTTGATTACAGGCGAGATCAGACACTATCTTCGTGACAAAACCGCGATGATCCGTGCACCTCGCGAACTTCAAGAACTTTCATTCCGCATCAATCGTCTTGTACAAGGGCTGACTGCCAAGTTAGGCCGCGAGCCTTCAGATGTTGAAATTGCCAACGACCTACAGATTCCTGTCAGCCGTGTCAACGAAGCTTATGAAGTCGACCGCAGACGCACACTGATTTCTCTTGACCAAGCATTGTCTAACGATGCCGGCAGCGAGCAATCATTGATCGACACTCTTGTCGATGCCAAATATCAGAGCAACCAGCTCGCTAAAGAAGACAGATTCATGTTGGCTGAAGCGATCAAACAGCTCCGTGACGGCTTGAGAGAAGTTGTACAGTTGACCTTCTACGAAGATCTTAGTCAAACAGAAGTAGCCCGTCGTCTCGGCATTTCACAAATGCAAGTATCGAGAAGACTGAGAGCGGCCACCACTGAGTTGAACAAAATCATCACTCTGAGCAAGAAGGCCGGTCCTAAAGGTGGGTAATGGCCAAGCTAGAAATAGCTTCGCCTCAAGTAGTCATCGAGGCCACGAACCTAACTAAAGACAGGCTATCGAGCTTTCTCAAGAAGCGCACCCGTGTGCTTAATGATGTCAGCTTGCGCGTTGAGGCCGGTCAGACCTATGGTCTGATCGGCCCTAATGGTGCTGGCAAAACAACAACAGTGAAGCTCCTCCTTGGCCTGCTGCATCCTGATAGCGGGCAAGCTTCTGTACTGGGAAGCCCAGCCAGTGACAGAGACAAATTAGCGCAAATTGGCTTTCTGCCAGAGAACCCTTATTTTTATTCGCACCTGACCGGGCGCGAATTTCTCACTTTTGTGGGCAAACTCTTTTCAATGTCCGACGCCCTAATCAAAGAACGCGTCAAACTCTTAGTAGAAAAAGTATCACTAGAAGAGGCCTGCGATCGGCCGACGGGTAAGTATTCAAAAGGCATGCTGCAACGGCTAGGAATAGCTCAGGCACTGATTAACGACCCTAAAGTTCTCTTTCTCGATGAACCTATGAGTGGCTTAGACCCGCTCGGTCGTATGGATGTGCGTCGCATTCTCCATGAGCTAAAAGCAGAAGGCAAAACCATTTTCTTCAATTCGCACTTGCTACCAGATGTCGGCGAGCTGTGTGACCGCGTCGGTTTACTCGTGCATGGGAAAATGGTGGCAGATGCCCCGGTCAGTGAAATAGCTAAAGACGGCAACTTCAAAGCGCTAGAAGACTTCTTCTTAGAGCACGTCAAAATTGAAGCCGACAAGGCCAAGGCAATACAAGCTAGTGCAGGACAGGCTAGTGCAGATCAGCTTAGTTCAGAACAGCTTAGTTCAGAACAGCCTAGTGCAGATCAGCCTAATTCAGAGAGCAAGCCATAATGGAAATAATTGGTGCCATCGCCCTCAATACCTTTAGAGAAGTCCTAAGAGACAAGATTATCTATGCGTTCTTTGTCTTCGCCTGTCTAATTTCGTTGTTTGGTATTTTGCTGGGAACCCTGTCTGTGGGCCAAGATATACGCATCGTAGAAGATCTTGGCTTAGCAGCAATCGCCGTAATTGGTGGCATCATAGCCGTATTTTCTGGTGCCAATTTGGTGTTCAAAGAATTAGAACGCCGCACCATATATTTGATTTTCTCCAAACCAGTAAAGTCGTGGCAATTTATTCTAGGAAAGTATCTAGGCCTAGCAAGCTGCCTGCTTATCATCATTTTGATGATGGGTGGTTTTCTCAGCGCACTGGTAGGCTTTGTTGATCCAGCACTACCACTGGCGCACCTACCCTGGATTGCACTATCACTATCACTGGTTTATTTAGAGTTACTGTTCATCATTGCCTCGGCATCATTCTTCTCTACTTTTTCTACGCCAATAATGAGCGTACTGTTCACTTTATGTTTTTGGCTTGTTGGGCACAGCTGTGCCTCTTTACAAGAATTAGCAAAAATGTCAACTAATCCACTGGTATCACAATTCTTCAGCGCCCTCTACTGGCTCATGCCCGACCTGCAAAGCCTCACTCGCGTGCGCTCAGAGCTAATGTACGGCCGCGCTTTAAGCCAAGCTCCCGGTAGCTTCGGCAGCGATGGTCACGGCGAATTATTAACCTACCTGACCACATACATACTGGCTTATGTCATCATTCTTCTAGTACTCTCAGCAATAGTGAACGAACGAAGAGAACTTCCCTAACCTTAATGCCAAATATATACGACATACCGTCACCGTATCTGGAGCTTCTCGCTGCTCTAATTGGCGTGTGCGTTGGCAGTTTCCTCAATGTGGTGGCAGCGCGGACACTAGCCGAACAATCACTATTGAGCCCTGGCTCTCACTGCCCGCAGTGTCAACATAAATTAGGCGTAGGCGATCTTATACCGGTTATTTCTTACTTGCTTCTTAAGGGCAAGTGTCGCTATTGCCAAGCACCTATTCCATGGTACGACCCACTGGTAGAGGTTCTCACTGCAGTATCTTTTGTCGCAGTCGTGCATTTCTTAGGTACTGTTCCCTGCGACTTTGATGTTGATCGCAGCGCGATAGCACTGTTTATGTTGGTTTTTGTTTCAACACTAATTGTTGTCACAGTGACAGATTTCAAAGAGAAACTGATTCCACACGAGATCACCTACCCCATGGTGATAGTTGGAATTGCATTCAGTCAGTTCTATCGCCACGATCTCTATGGCTCACTAATTGGTGTGGGCATCAGCTATCTGCTCTTCGACTTGATTCAACATTACGGCCTTATTTTTTATCAGTGGTTGCATCCTGAACTTAAAGAAAGCCCTGCGAATCAACAAGCCAAAGAAGAACTAGACCCAAAAGAGCAAGATTTATTTGAAGATCCGTATCTCGATCAAGTCTTTGATGTCGCCGAAGAGCCAGAAGAAGATGAAGAACCCTTTGAAGTAATGGGCGGCGCTGATGCAGTCATGGCAGCTGTTATAGGCGCTTGGCTCGGCTGGGAAAAGCTAGCCATTTCGATAATCATCGCCTTTATGGTCGGTGCCGTTATGGGCACGGTTTATCTCTTTGACGAGCTACGCAAAGAAAAGCAGTTAGCCAGAGCCCTCAAACCAGCGGCAATTGGCTTTGCCATAATGACTGCTATTCCTCTTTTGGCAGTTGCGGCCATAGTCTTCTATTTCAAACCTGATATTAATCCCCTGTCTAATCCCTCACTTTATTTCTTCGCATTGGCCATGGGCACGTCTGGGGGCACCTTTGGCATCTTGACGTCGGGTGTCAAAGTGACTAAAACCTTCCCCTTCGGGCCAGCCTTGGCGGTTGGCGCGGCCTATGCAATATCAACAATTTCTCTAATAAAAGACGGGGGCTTTATCAAGCCTGGGGCATAATATCTATGGCCTCGTAAGGGTCAGCTGGGAGAACCATGTTTAGTTTCGGCAAGAAAAAAGGGGCCATGCTTGGCCTCGACATAAATAGCGACAGCACGACCTTAATTCAGCTGGATAAAACCAAGACTGGCATTGAGGTACAGAGATTCGCTTGCCAACCTACACCGCCCAACTGCATTCGCGAAGGGTTAATCACAGACCCTGTGACCATGGGTCAGCTGGTCGATGACCTGCTCAAAGAAGCTCAGATTCCCACTAACCAAGCCCCAATTATCAACGTTTCAGTACCAGCCCAGGCAGTTGTTATCAGACTGATGCCTGTCCCGGTAGGCATGCCTCCTGAAGAACTGGCCGATGTGGTTACCCAAGAAGCGACCAACCACGTGCCCTTTCCTATCTCTGAGGCCAACTTAGACTGGTGTCAGATGAACGCCACCGAGCGCACCGACCCTGATGGTGTGAGACGGGTGGACGTTATTCTTTCAGCCATCCAACATTCAATAGTCGAATCATACTGGCGCATGGCTGACGTGGCCGGAGTTAAGCTCGGCCGCGTAGAAGTTTCATCACTCTCGGTGATACGTGGCCTGGCATTAGCTGGATACTTAGGCTCATCGGGACATCTTTCACTGGTAGTGAACATTCGCCAAGATGCCACCGACATCAACATCGTGCGCAGCGCCATGCCGCTTTTTGGCCGCTCGATTATTTTGGGAGTAGAGGCACTAACAGAAGCAATTGCCCGCAGTCTAGACATGTCTTTCGACCAGGCCATGGAAATATTGCCTGATGTGCCAGTCTTCAACATCACTCCAGCCGATGCTCGCTTAGGCCAAGCAGGCCAAGTTGCGCGCACCATATTTAGTGACATTGGCGATGAGTTAAACCGCTCTGTAGAATTTTACCGTTCGCAAGTCGGTGATGTAAAAATCGATCAAGTGATTCTTACTGGCCCGGGCTGCATGATGCCCAACGTCGATGAATACTTCACTAGCAAGTTGCGTATCAAGACAATTTTTGGCGACCCTATGCGCGACATGCTGGTCGATGAAAGCAGAGTTAGTCCGCGCATGCGCCCCATTCTGGCAGCACTAATTGGCTCATCAATCGAGCCGACCTGGAACCCTTCAATAACAGTAGATTTAGACCTCAACAAAGAAGGTCGCATTCCACTGGCCCTTGATGTTACTCGCACCCAAAACATTTTGGATGAGCCAGTACCAACACCAGGTTGGTACAAGCCTACTCTCATTTATTCGTTCAGCGTACTTTTGCTTTCACTGGCTTCTTGGATGTATTTTGCCAATTTCGACCTGCCGCAAACGCAGAAAGAAATTGAAGTCACATCAACCATGATCACTGACGGCAATCGCAAACTAGCCGACCTGAAGCGACTAAGGCAAGACAACGAGCTGCTCGAAAGACGCAAACAAGTGCTCGACAAACTGGTTGGCGGCGGCAAACACTGGAGCGCGTATCTTGAAGCTGTACGCGACAACACACCTAAAGGCCTGCAAATAAGCCAACTATCGCTCAACGATAGCGAGCTCAAACTCGAAGGTGCGGCCCTAAACTTCAGCACAGTTTCAAACTTATCAATCAATTTAGGCTCGTCTAACCTACTTAGTGACGCCAACATCGAATATGCTCTTCGCCCAGAAAAAACACCTGATAGAGTGACTTTCTGTGTGTTGTCAAAATTGGCACAAGAGCGAGTCACCGCCCCTGGTGCTAGCAACATCGAAAAGCCACACACCGCGACTCAAAAGACTAGTTCTTTGATTAGTAGTACGACCAATACAACTAAAATTGCATTGGAGGTAAGTCAATGACTCCCTTCCAGCGTAACGTTCTCGCTTTTGGCCCTCTCACTCTTGGTGCCACCATACTCTGCGCCATGACATACCCGGCCTACCTCGACTCAGAACGCGAACACACCGATTTAGCCACGAAGAAAACAGAGTACCAAGAGATAACGCTCAAAATGGCTGAGCGCGATCGGCTCGACAACCTTAAGCGCTCCCTTGAAGGTGACATCAACTCGCTGCGAAATGCTGTACCAAAGGCTCCCTACCTCGACCTGTTAGTGTTAGATCTAGAGCGTATGGCCAGCCAAAGCAAAGTCAACATTCTTGCTCTGGAGCAGCCTGAAAAAGCAAGCGGTCCCAATGAAACTAATGACCTAGAAGAATTGATGAAGCCAAGCAAAACTGCTGGCCAATCTAAAATACTCCCGCAAATCAAACCCTTCGTTCAACCAACTGCGGTGAACGGTGCAAAACCAGTAGAAGCGCCAAATCCACTGGGCCTAAAGCAAGTAACGAAGCGCCTCTTTGTCACCGGCGAGTATCAAGATTTAATCGCCTTTGTCAAACACCTAGAGACCTACCAACGCGTAATTTCTCTCAAAGACCTATCTGTTGCAACAGCAGCAAACGATAGCACTGCATCAAAAAATGCTGCCGCCGAAAGAGCACAAAAACTAAAATTAGCAAAACCAGTAATGTCATTTCTACTTAACGTCTATTATCTGCCATGAGAAATGAACAATGAGACTAGCCCTGATAGTCATTTTTGGACTAATTGCAATCTCGGCAACCTATGCTTGGAGCAACATTTCGTCAGGCCAAGCCCAGGCCAATAAAATTGAACAGGTGACCAAGTTTGAGCAAACTAAAACCGTTCACAAGTTCTCAATGCCTGCTGTAGCTCAAAACCCTCAACATACAACAACGACAACGACCACCACGACTTCTACTGTTACTCCAAAATCATCAACCACTAGTTCTCCAGGCTCTATAACGGTCTCAGAAGTAACGACACCAGCTGTCATAGATGGGCACGCCACCACTCTTGATGCCGCTAGAATAACGGCAAGGTCGAGCGCAGGTAAATCAGATCCGTTTACACCATTAGATCAAATTATCAGCGAGAACGAGCAGAAGAAAACACCTGCTAAAGCACCACTATTTGGCAACGGCCTGTCAGTTCCACCTCCTCCACCGGGTGCAGTTTCACCCTTTGGTACTCACGATCAGATACGTCCAGATATGCTCAACAGCGGCCTAGACTTGGGCGAGCTACCAATGCCCCCAGACAATGCCGGCTTCAACCATCGCGTCGAATTAGTTGGCATCGTTGGCGACCGTGCCATTTTCACAATCAAAGACAATCTGCTCAGACGGCGCCACCACTGGCCCAAGACCTTCACTCTAGCCATTGGTCAATCATTCGAAAACATGAAGCTGACATCCATTAAAGACGAAAGTGCCATTGTAGAAGAAGAAGGACAAACCTTCACCAAGCCAATGCCACTAATTAAATAACACCCCACCGAGAGGCCTCATGCAATCTATACAACACGCCATTTCAGAAGCAATGAGACTAATAGCTGCCATTGAAGCTGGCACCATGAGCAAGGCTGAGATTACTAGCCAAGTTTCGCAGTTATTTGACAATGAGGTTTCTGCTCGCGGATTTATGGCAGCATTGGGCACCAGCAATGTGGTGCTTTCTGGCGAAGCCAACGATGGCCTCTTAGATGGCCTGCGCCAACACCAAGAGGTAGCCTACGACCTTTTAGTGAAGAATATCATCATGTCGGCCAGTGCAGCGGTCAATCATGCAGAAAACGGCCAACCTGAACAAGAAGCAGAATCAGATCATGTCACCAATAGATGTGTAGAAATTGCCAAACAATTAAATGACCCATCACTGATTGCCAAAGTAGAAGAAGTGCTAGCAGCAATTCACCACTATGAAGTAGACCCGAAAACCAAGCATGATGCTCATGCCGTTTGGTTCAATTTCTTTGAACGCTGGGGCTACGAAGGCCGCCACTTAAAAGCAGCCAAACCCCATGTAGACGGTCTTCTTGAGCAGCTAAAAATGAAGTAAAAGGCAAAGCCATGAAGAAGCACGAGCAATGGAGCGACAACGGGGACAAAACTAAACCGAGAAAGAAGAACATCTCTTTTGGCCCAAATGTCTCTTTTAGCTACGAAAATCGAGCAAAAAATGCGCCTGCTTCAGCTCTCATTGTCCTCTTTATTTTCTTAGCACTGGGCGGGGTATTCTTTTCTCTATTTTCACAAATTCAAGCAACTCAACAACAGAAAGAAGAACTCTCTCTAGCAGACAAAACTTTTCTTGCCGGCGATTACAAATCAGCAGAGCGAGACTATAAGAAGCTTTTGCGAGAGCTAGCAAAGCAACATTCGCCAATTGAAGATAATCAAGCAAGAAGGCCTTTCAACGGATCTGATCTCAAAGAATCGTTCACTCAAGAAAAATTGGCGCTGACTCAAATTGCGCGTCACGACTATGATGGTGCAGAAGCAAATTTAGATGCAGCTTTAGAAATGCACATTCAATTCATTGACAGCATCCCTAAAGGCTCAAGAGGCAGGCTCAGTCGCCCAGAAACTGAGGCCAAACATGTACTGCGAATACTCAACAACAAAAGCCAATTACTTTACCTAGAGAACAAGAAGGATTTAGTTCCAGAACTGCTAAACCACACCTGGAATAGAGTCATACAGCAAAATCACATACGAAAGCGCCGAGACACAATTCTCAGACAAGTCGTGCAGGCCCAAGAAAAAAGTCTTGAATCGCGCCACTTAGAAGCTGCGGCTGCAGCGCTCGACTCACAGCTAAATGAAATTAAGGATCTGCCGAAAGAAGAGCGACCAGATCGCTATTTGGCCATTCTAAAAGACCAGCGCCCACCAGCAAATGCCCAATTTGGCAATTGCGATTTCGGCGTGTTTAGTTCTCAGTAAAAATATATCTAGCAAGCAGCAATGATGCTCGTTGAAGAAGCTCTCCTTTGCAGAACAGCAAATAACTAACGGTTTTTGTTGTTGTTGTTGTAATCAAACGTGAACTCAATGTTAATCGGTTTCTGCCGACGCGGATTTGGTATTCGCATGGGGCCAGCTTCTTCGACGGCCTTACGGGCGGACGCATTTACAGCGTCGAGATCGTGGGGTTTCTCAATTCTAAAGTCTGAAAAATCTCCGTTTTTATCTACCACAAAAAGAGTCTTGAGGTGATAGCCTTCTGTCTGCACCGGCGGATGCCACGCCCGGCGAATCCTCCGCTGCAACTCTTCCATAAAAGGACCATAATTGTAATTATCGTTCTCATCCTCGACATCAAGCTTGGCATAGGCAGTCTGTCGAAGCTGTTGCCCCTTCAGTTGCTTTGCCCGAGCACTTTGCTCGTCTAAAGCACGCAACAAACTATCAAGGCGCTTCTGCAATATTTCAGGCTTGGCACCACCATTGTAATCAGCCTCGATGCCATCGAAAGCGTCTTGATAGCTCTTGATGCCGACGCCTCGTTGACCCGCTTCTTTGATCTTAAGCATAGTGGAATCCAGTTGAGCTCTAAGGCTCACAGGGGCTGCCTGTGAAGGAGTTTCACGGCCCGACTCTGCCAATACAATTGCATTGAAACTTAGAGCGAACAGAAAAAACACGGACGACATCAAATTACTGTGGTTAGCCATAAGGCTTACTTTAGCATCAATTTAAACCACAGCAAAGCACCCTTAACGTATTGATTCTCGTTACTCTTTTGATCCGGATTGCACTTTCACTAACTCTGGTTTCTTCACACCAGGCTTCTCAATGATCAATTCTGAAGTAGGCTTGCTCGTTGGTGGATTACCTGGATCTAGCGTAACAGTCGCACCACTGGCAAGCGATTCTTGAATGGCTTCAATGATCCGAATGTCCGCCAGGCCTTCAAAACCTGATGGTCTCGGCTCATCTCCATAAAGTACGCAACCGCTGAAATGAAGTAGTTCAGGTGCGAACTGGTCTCGCTTTCCTGTAACTAGCGAATGTTCTCTCTTGCCTTCCTTCAACTCTAAACCAGTCTCGTCAGCATACTCGTATGCGGGGTCAACGCGAATGCTGCCTTTGGTGCCAACAACTTCGTAGTGAGAAACTTGCTGACAGCCAAAGCTACAAACAAAGGATGCAAGTCGGTCGTTGGAGAATTTCATAATCACGGCAACTGACTCGTCAATTTCGGCAAAGCGAAAATCAGTTCCACTCGTCGCAAGGGCAGTTATCGCAATAGGCTCTTCTTGAAAAACGTAGCGAGCGGCGTTTATGCAATAAATACCAATGTCGTACAACGGCCCGCCACCATGCTCTTTCTTCGTACGAATATTGTCTTCTCGTACTTGCAATGTGAACGACGAATTGAACAGTTTTGGTATACCAATTTTCCCAAGCTCAAGTGCCTCAACTGTTTTCATGTTGGTGCGTTCAAAGTGCAGGCGGTAAGCAACCATTAGTTTGACATTGTTAGATTTTGCAGCAGCAATCATTTGCTTGCAATCGTCTTTAGAAATAGCCATAGGCTTCTCGCATAGCACATGAATACCAGCATTAGCAGCAGCTACAGCATAATCTTTGTGCATATCATTCGGCAGAGCAATGTACACCGCGTCAAAAGTATTGCTTCTCAGCGCAGTCTCATACTCCTCATATGAGAAGCAGTTTTTGACACCGTATCTTTCAGAGAGCTCGTGAAGCTTGTCGGGGTCACTGCTAATAAGGGCAGTCAATTCGGAATTCTCAGTAGCATGCTCAAACGCTGGCAATACCGCCACCTGAGCGATGTGACCTAGGCCAACCACTGCATACCGAACTTTGGTCGAATTCATGGACTTACTCTCCTTATACCTTTATTCGGCTGACTGGAGGCAGCGTTAAAGGTTCCCGGAGGTTTTACCTAACATCTTTCAGCTTTTCTCATGGGCGCCGATCCAAAGACTTCGAGGACCTTCGAACATAACTACGCTCACGCTCATCTGCCTCTGACAAGTTCTCTAGTTGCGAATTCACAGAACTGAATGCTCTAGATAACGCCGACTCTAGCGAACCTTGAGTAATTCCAGAACCCGAAATCATAAAGAATAGCCAAAGGGTGACCATGAAAATTATTCGGGCGCGAAACCATCGGCTTGAGCAAAATAAAAGAACTAGCAATGTCGGAAATAGGAGAACGTAAATTGTGCTCCCAGCAACGGTGTTGTGAATGAGCACGGACATAAACAGGTAAAAAATTGAATAGAACAGCGGAAACATCCACACAAGCATGGCGAACCATGAAGGTGGGGCATCTAGAAACCGGAATATTTCGTCAGATTTTCTCACTAGTGACTGTCCGGAGTTTTCTGTGAGCCTACTTCTGACTCATGCACATCTGCCCTAATCATCTCGGACGCTTGGAGCTGCGAGGTCACCGCACTGAATGCTTTCGATATCGCTGATGTGAGCGCTCCTTGGGTAATGCCGAGGAACGTATTCATGAACAAAAACCAACAAGGGACAATAAAAACTACGCGTGTGCGAAACCAACGACTAGCGCAGAAGAGAAGTATAAGTAAGGTCGGAAACAGCAATAGAACTAGCCCTACAGTCACTGAGTAACGGCCAAAGATTAATAGGAACAGCCCGCAAAAAGCTGGAAAAGGAATGAACGGGTACGTCCACACAAGCATGGCGAACCAAGTAGGTGGAGCATCCAGAAACCGGAATATTTCGTCAGATTTTCTCACTGGTGAGTCCATAAATTCATTGTCTCAGAAAAGTGATTGCACCCCTTCAGTAAAAGCCCTATTGTATTTAATTCTTGAGAAGCGCAAACTCTTGTTCCAACTCGGTGAGGTTCTTCATGGGCAAGCTTTATAGACAGGGCGACGTGCTAATAGAAGAAGTAGCTCAACTTCCAACAGACGCTGTGGGGCAAGATTCACCGACCAAAATAATTCTTGCCCAGAGTGAAATCACAGGACATTCTCATGTCATAGCTAGCAGCGACGCCCAAGCCTTTCAGGCACAAGGTATGATTTATATAGAGATACTCAGTCACACAGAATTGCAGCACGAAGAGCATGCACCGGTAAAAATAGCTCCAGGCTACTATCGAGTGCGTCGGCAAAGAGAATACTTGCCAGAGGGACCGCGCGTTGTTGGAGACTAGAAATCAGTCAGACCAAAGTCCTGTGAAAGCCGACCAAGTGCTCGACTATGCTACCGCACTGGCGCAACGCATCACTACCGGCTCAAAGCGACCAAGAGCTGAAGTTGAGGCTTCCTTAGCTGCCATCTACGAAAATGTCGGGCTGACTCCACCAACATTTGTCTGGTGTCGCAGTCCTCGCGAAATGGCGGGCTTCATTCGCGTTCTGCGAATTCTTATGATGCAGCAATCACTTAAACCAGAATCTGACGCGATGGCAGCGTTGCTAAAAGCCATGAAACAGCATCAGCGTCAACCTGAATTCAAAGAACTGATGTCGAAGTTCGATCAGCAAGTCAAATTTTCCGGCGCCCAGGCTATAGCAATTGGGCAAAACATTCACTCAAGACTTACCAATTATTTGGTGCGCAATTTGTCGTCCGAACTGAGCGACAGCCTAGATCGGAGCTGCGGTTCCAATAACCGCATTCTCATTGAGACGAGCTTACGTCAGGCCCTTAGTCAGCGTTTAGGCGCTGTCAAAGACTCAATCGCCAGAAATAACTGGATGCAAGTGTCAAAGAACAGCTCCGCCGAAACAACACTGAAAGAAATACACTCGCATCTGTACGAAGCAATTGAATTGCAGAACGACATTCTCCCTCCAGCAAAAATCAATCTGTTTGATGCCTGGGGGCCTTGGTACTTTTATTGGATAGCTGTTTACGGATATGCACAGCAAGCTCCAGAACTGAACTTCAGCGCGGGTCACAGCACCAATGAATTGCAAGACTGGATGCAGTTGCTGGACGGCGCTCTCTCTTGTCAATTGTTTGAAAACTTTGCCTTTGTTTGCGAGCATCCACGACTGGCTCTTTTCGATGAACGTGGTCAATTACACAATGGCTCTGGCCCGGCGGTGAGCTTCAATGATGGAGACACCTATTTCGCATGGCATGGATGTATAGTGCCGGGTTGGATAATAGAACAGAAACGTTTCATAACACCCTCGCAAATTGACCGGCAGAGTAACGTCGAAATGCGGCGAGTGATGATAGACATTTATGGTTGGGAAAGGTACCTCAAAAACTCGCGATTGAAGAAATTGCACGAGGACAAGTTCGGCGTGCTATATACCAAAGACCTCGGGGGGAGGCCATGGCAGTCAATTTACGTGGTTGAGGTGCTTAACGCAACTCCAGAACCTAGTGGTAAACGACGTCGTTATCTTCTGCGAGTGCCACCACATATGAAGACAGCAAAAGAAGCCGTTGCGTGGACTTTTGGCATGACAGAAGAGACGTACAATCCAGATTTCGAATCGTAATAAGAACAACCCCTGTCAGAACTATTTGGGCGGGGTGAAAGTACCAGGCGCGAATAGCTCTTCCTCTTCCTGTACTTGCCGCATTACTTTTCCAGTTGGAACCATTGATCGAGTCATAGTCAAAGTCATCAACTCTTTATCAATGGCAGGTTGCTGCTTGGAAAGTTTGGCACCAACTGGGGTGTGATAAAAGGCAATAATTTCGTTCAGATCTTGTTCGCTGAAATACTTGTCGTAAACACTGACCAGGGTATCTTCCATAATTTTTGGCAACTCTTGGTTATGCGCCAAAATATTACCAGAGCGCTGAACCATTTTGCCGAACTTCTCCTGTGCGTCTTCAAGCATTGCTTTCTGCTGCATACTCGTCAGTGGTGGAACTTTAATGGTACTAGGAAGAGCTTGTGAAGTCATTCTTGACACCATTGCTGGTGTGACCGGAGCTATCTGTTTCGCCATCATTGGAAACTGAGATTTCACTAAGTCAATGACCTGCTCCATCTGAGGAGCGAAACTCGGGTTTCGACCAGAGATTCTCAGATACTCCAAGATAAGAGCTCTCTTCGTGGGAGAGACGAGCGCAGAGGCAGCAGCAGCCGCTACGGCGGAATCATCAACAGCCGAAGCCTGATTCAACAGTTCTGGCGGAATTGGAGGTGGCGGCGGAGGTGGTGGCATTTGGGCGCTAGCAGACAAAGCGCTAAGTTGAAGGACAAAGACAAGCAAACAAACATTGATAGAACGCATTTTTCCTCTCATACGTTGTGATGAGAAACCGGCCCATTAGGTTTCTTCTGAGATGACAATTTCTTCGCTCCAATTCAGCTGCCGAATTTGAGAATAAATAGGAACCAAGAGAAATTGCTTTCGATGAACGCACACAAACTGAGCTTCAACCTCAGCATCCAGCTCAATCTTCAAATTAGTCTTTAGACGCCCAGGTTGGTTGGCCTTCAATATTGTCACACTGTAGCCACCTGGCACCGCTTCTAGAACTCGGCACATCAACCGATCACCGGCACGAAATCCAGAAGGCGGTTCATTGCCACTTCCACCAGCCGCCGCACGTGGCGCTCTCACGACTCACCTCCAAACTTTCCAACAATCTCCACATCATCCCCACGCCCGACAATTACCATGGTGGCATAGTTGATGAAGAGTCCATGTTCAACAATGCCCGGAATCTTTTCCAATTGATCCGCCAACTCTGCTGGTTTACCTATCAAGCCAAAATCACAATCTAAGATGTGGTTGCCTTCATCAGTAATGAATGGCTGGCCAGTTGAAAGCAGCCGTACTTGTCCATTTCCACCAAGGTCAGAAATTTTTCGTTGCACCAGGGGTGATGCAAATTGAATTACTTCAACTGGCACATGGAACTTTCCCAATTTCTCAACGAGCTTATGCGAATCGACAATGACCATAAACTTGCGGGCTGAAGAGGCAACAATCTTCTCGCGCAGCAAGGCACCACCACCGCCTTTGACCAAATTTAGCCGACCATCAACTTCGTCCGCACCATCAATTGCTAAATCACAGAAGGTCGTTTGTTCGAAATCGGTGAGAGCTATTCCCAGTTCACGAGCCAACTTGGCAGTCGCCTCAGAAGTGGGAATGCCTTCAATCTTCAGCCCTTCCTTGACCCGTCTTGCCAAGGCTTGCAAGACAAAGGCCACCGTAGATCCGGTGCCCAAGCCAAGAGTCATGCCATCCTCGACAAACTCAACGGCTCTTTCAGCAGCTATTCGTTTTTCCGTATCTACCGCTGAAGATGCCATGTTGAGACCTGTGGTGATTTAACCTGCTATTTGCTGTGCGGGGTGCCTAAATAAGGAAACTCGCTCAGCGTGTCCGTATGCGGCGAGAGGCCATCTGGTGGTATGTCGCCTTTTGAAAGAAACGACAGACGGGCATTGATGACATCGTCTAAGAATGTACGGCCATTGGGGTAAGCAGCTGGTTTGGATGGATCGAAATTGAGCATGTCTGGAAGAATGCGACTTTCGTTAATTGCTGCGATTGCTTCTTCGCGCGAGTAATCACCAGTGTGACCAAGCAAGTGCACAAACAATTCTAGCCAGCGCTTGTAATCGTTAACTGGCTCGCTGGCGTTGTATTCTTCTTTAGTTTCATCGGTGTTGAAGAAGCTCGAGACCGATGGGTGGCCGGCTCTATCAACGTGCAGAAGTTTGCCATCGCGGCGCACGCTGCAACGGCCCCAGATGCGAATCTCGGGTTTCGCTTCCAGTTCACTGGTGGGTAGTTCCATTACCATGGCAAAGACATTTGCTTCTGTGTTCGAATCTACTCCTGACCATGGAGACTTCGCACCTAAATGCGGGGCTGTAAAATTTCTGCCGCCAGATGTATCGAACAGATTTTTAATTCCATCATAGTCAAAGAAGAAGGCATCGCTGCGGCTGCCAGCAAAGAAAGTGTAATTGCCCGATTTAACGATGTTGGGGGTTGGTCCAAACGAAACCTCTGCCCTTGAAATAATCTTGGTTCCGACAGCCTCAACAGATTGGGCCTCGGCGCCTTTTGCCACATAGACATCGACGGTTTGCTTGCCGTCTTTGGGCTCAGAGAAAACATAGCTGAAGGCAATGTCGTTTAATAAATCGCCATTGTTGTCGATTGCCAGACGATAAATAGCATCAGGGTGCAAGGCATCGGCCGAGGGATTGGCATTAAGAATGAGAACTGTTCTAGAAGGGTCGGCTGGCGACTGAAACGCGTACAGGTCGCAAAGGTCAAGTCGCTGATCGCCAAGGGGAGGCCCAAGACTTAGACCAGTGAAATGGTTAGACATTTTTATCTCCTTTGCAATTCAGTGTGTCAGCGCCCATAAATTATGCCTCAAAACCAGGGTGAATTAGATGGGCCAGGTAGTTGAAAAGTTGAATTTCGGGGAAGAATGGTAAAAGTAAATGAGGCCATGGTATGCCAGAGAGAACCGACACGGTCGATGCGCCGGTCAGCAAATTTAATGCGGTCGATAGTGGCGCCAGAGACGGCGGCAGTGAAGACGGTTTGCACCGCGAAATTCATAGCCTCACGCCAGTCGGTGGCAATTCAAGCGACAATTTATCTAGAGGCCAAGGCCAGAGCCAGGGTCTCGACACCCTGCCACCCCTTTCTATTGAAGGTCTAGAACCTAAGGCAGACGGCAAAACAGAGTCGAAAGACGCCAGTGAATCTCCCCTTGAATCCTTCACACTCGAAAAACAGACTCTCGGTCAAACCAGCATTCGCGGACAGAATCGCTATTTAGAAACTGAAGCGATAAAACTAACTACAGTCAACATGGACGGCGACGCCAAAGGTAAAGGCGAAACCGAGGGAGACGGCAAAGCTGACGGCCATGAGGCTGGAGAAGCCGCGCCAGAAGGTGTTCCACCACCCGGCCCAGTTCCCCATGACCTTAAAGAAGTCGTAGGCGAAGAGCGAGAAGCTGAGTTTGCCAAAGCTTTCGAGTTGATGGACCGTTTCGATCAAAGCGTCAATCAAGACGTTCTCAAGCCCGGCATCACTAAGCTTTCGGATATGCTCGACCAAGCCGAGCGCGATATGCCTCCTGAAAAGCTAGACGCTCTCGAAGCCGAACGTAAGAAATATGGCGCCGAACTCAAAGATTGGCAAGAGTCGCAAGAGGTGCCAGATGCTGATAGTCCACCTACTATGAGCAACCTACTTTATCGTCTGCCGCCTGAGCGTGGCAAAGAAATGAAAGAATTCGACCGCAAAGTGCAAGACATTACTGCGGTAGTTGGCAAAGAAATGGCCGAGAACATGACAGCCGTGGGTGCAAAATTCAATGAAGATGGTGGTGCTCTCACATCTGCCGACGAGCTGGTACAAGAATACTATCAGCGCAAAGAAGATCTGGCACCACACCATGAGCCACTGCCGAAACCGATTGAAGCCTAGATTTAACCAAGTAACTGGCCTTCTGCTAATTCTCTTCTTGCAATTATCACAAGCGAATTACGCTTATGCAGATAGCGCTAAAAAAATACTTGTATTTTCGAAATTCGTCAGGCTTTCAGACAAACCAATACTCGGTCCGCGCCCAGGAAAATTCGACAGCGCGGGGGCCTTTAATCCCGCCGCAACGCTTCTTGCAAACGGGCACACTGTCTTACTTTATCGGGGTCAAGACGAAAGTGGGGTCTCGCGTATTGGCTACGCTGAGAGTAGCAATGGCATCGACTTTATCGCCGATGACAAGCCAGTGATGGCACCAAGTGTCAGTATCGATAATGATGCCAAAGACGGCATAGAAGATGCCAGACTAACGCTCGATTTTGCCGCAGGCAAAACAAAAGCTGATAACTCTCGCTGGCTAGCTACGGCTACAGCCTACAGCAAAGCCACTGATGCAGCTCAACTTGTCAGTTATCACTCGCTCGCAGGCGACTTGCATCAATGGCAGCGGGTAGCTGTTCTTATGCCAGCCACCACAGATGCAAATAAATTGGGCTGGAATGTTCACTGGACGAAATCTGGTGCCATTGTCGTCGATAGCACAGCACGGCCATTAAAAATAAATGGTAAATATTGGATGTATTACATGGGTGATGCTAGAAGCACCACTAATAGTGGCAGCAAAATGGCAGCAGATCAAATGGGAGTGGCACAATCACTAGATGGTACGACTTGGCGCGATGCCCTGGGTCGGCCGGTATTACCTCACCGGCCGGGCATGTTCGACTCTAGAGTGGTGGAGCCCGGACCGCATCCAATTATCACAAAAGACGGCATTCTATTGCTCTACAATGGCGGTGACTACACTCTCACTTACCGCACTGGCTGGGCACTGTTCGACAAGAAAGATCCAACAATACTCTTAGCTCGAAGCAACAAAGCAATATTCGAACCTGAGTTAGCCTGGGAGAAGAAGAACGCCTCAAACACCGTTCATCAAGTTCCCAATGTCGTGTTCGTCGAAGGCATTGTGCCGCACAAGAAAGGCTACAGGGTCTATTATGGCAGTGCCGACAGTTATGTCGGTGTTGCCTATACTGAGCTAGAAGCTATGACCGCTCCATCACTGCCTTAGATTTAGACTTAGACTTAGACGCCCAATGCACCCAGAGAACAAGCAACAATTGCAAGGGCAGACGGCAATACAAGACGATTGGTGGAATCTCTTTAAAGAGATGAGGATTTAGGGCCATGTTGATATTGGCTGGAAAAACCGCTATAAGCAAGGCAATCAGACCGAGACCAGCAGCGGCTCTAAGCTTAGGATTAGGAGCCAGTAGACCGATACCACCAAGTATTTCAAAAACTCCACTGACATAGACGAGAGCCAATGGATAGGGCAAGTACGAGGGCACGGCTCGCAGAAAAACCTCGGGGCTAACAAAATGCATCACGCCAGCAAAGCAGAATAGTAAGGCAAGCAAATAGAGAGACACTGTTCTACGCAACCGCTACTGCACCTCTGTAGTCTGAACAACTTTCTCTTTCTTCTCAGCTGACCTTATGGCAAAAATGATGATAGCCAAGCCAGCCAAACCAGTGACAAGACCAATTGCCAGCTCGCTGCCACCAATCTTTTCCTTTAGCTGTACCGCAATAAAAACCGAGAGCATATTGTGACCAGCATGTAGCAACATACATGGAAAGACCGAACCTGTTCTAATCGCTAGAAACGTCAGAACACAGCCAAGCAGACCGGTAGGCAAAAAGCGCAGCAAACTCATATGGAAGGCACCAAACATGCCACCAACAGTGAGGACGCGGCGCTTAATAGAAAAGCGCTTGGGCATCAGCGAGAGAATGACACCGCGAAATAGCAATTCTTCACAGACTGCCGGCATGACACCAAGAACCAGTAACAATAGCCAGAGCGGGTGGCTGTTCAAGCCCATGTATTCTTCCATTAGTTTACTTAGCGCTGCACTGCCAGGTACTAACTTGGTGAAGAGAGTAGCGAGCAAACCAGCAAGCAAAACCGAAAGTGGTGCCAGCATCAAGGCCCCAATCAAAGTGAGAACTCCCCCTTTGGGCATGTACAGACGAAGAACCGCTCGTGAGGGCAGCTTAAGCCAAAACAAAGCAAGGAACAAACCCGGTAAAAGAATCACAAGCAGTTGGGTCAGAGCCATGCCCAACAGATGATGCTTCAGTACTAGAATCTGCGAGAGGTAGAACATCAAAAGAAAGACAGTGCTGCACAAGAAGAAGAGCTCGCGGCCAAAATTCTGCTCAATCAGACGCCGAGTGGGCGACTCTTCGATGCCAAAAAGAATGTCTTCGCGATCTACAACTGGTGCCACCACTGAGCACAAAGTGACAGCAAAGCCAATCGAAATCAAAGCTGCCACCAACATATAAAGTGGTGCAATACGACCAGATAGAGCGTCATCCATAGCCACAATCGAATTGAGAAAAGGCACGAAAGCACAAGGGCCATCAATGTGCACTTCGCCCAGAGCCATTACTGACAAAGGAATTGTCGTAATCAACATCAGTGGCAACATATAGGCTTGGGCCTGCTGAACAGTTCTAGCAAAGGTGGCTAGCGCCATTGCAGAGGCCGCCATAGACAGGCAAAGCGGTACCATCATCAAGGCTACCAACAGCACACACGGTAGCGGCAAACTGACGGACAGTGGTGAATTAAGTTGTGTGGCCAGAGTGGGCGGTAAGAAAGAAAAATACTTTATTTGAATAAACTGAGAGAAATAGAATCCAGCGAGCGTTGACATGACCACAGCGAACGAACTAATTGTAATTGCTGCTAACTTGCCAATGAAAAGATGGCTGCGCCGCACCGGGGTCGACAGCAAAGCCTCAAGGGTACCTCGTTCTCGCTCACCAGTGATAGCATCAAGTGAAGGATAGATTACACCCATGAAGGCCTGAAAAACTAAAATCAATACCAACATACTTTGCACGAAAGGGCTGGCCGAAAACATTTTGTTGACCGGCGTCACCACAAACGGAAAAACAGTCTCCGGTCGACTCAATGTTATGTTCGCTAGTTTGACCCTTTCACTGACAACATAGTCTTTGTAGTATTCCAAAACCGAGCGCAAACGAGCAGCACAACTGGCCGATCGAGCATACTTGCCGTCAAAGAAGATTGTCAGCGTAGGAATCTGCTTCTTAACATCAACGCTGACCAAATTGGAAAAATCGGGGGGCACAAAAATAATGGCATCGGCATATCTGTACGCCAAAACTGCATCTCTCGACAGCTCTTCTTGGCGTGGTACCACCTTGAACTCTTTATGGCCCTTGAGATAGCCAGCGACTGGTCCAGGAGGGCAATCAAAGGCAACTGTGAATCTCTCATTCAGTTCGTGCTGCACTTGCCCAGCGGCAATTATGGGAACACCAATCGTAAATAATGGACCAATGAAAATACTAAAAATAATCATCGGTACTAGCGATCGATAGTCGCGAATACCTTCAAGCATCTCTTTAATAAAGACAAGCTTGATCTGAGCAAAATCAATCGACTTATTTTGCCAGTTCATATTTTCGCACCAGTGCCATGAACACTTCTTCTAAATAGGTCTCGCCGGTGAGAGCCCTCAGCTCAGCCAAAGTGCCTTGAGCGAGAATCTTACCGTCATTGATAACACCGATGCGATCGCAGAGTTTTTCTGCTTCTGACATGATATGGGTGCTAAAGACAATGCATTTTCCTTCACTCTTTGCCTGTTTGATAAACTCGTGCATAGACTGCGTTGCTAGAACATCTAGACCGGTTGAGGGCTCGTCAAAAATCATCAACTTAGGGTCATGAATAATTGCCCGTGCGATAGAAACTTTCTGCTTGGTGCCTTGCGATAGTTTGCCACAGCGAGCATCAGCAAATTGTTTAAAATCAAGAGCGCGAAAGAGACTCTCAATTTTCTCCTTCAGTGCCGCCTCGGGCACACCACTGAGTCGACCAAAATAGGTAAGAATCTCGCGCGGAGTAAGCCTCTCATACAAACCGGTTGAAGACGACAAGAAACCCATAGCCCGACGAGCAGCATCGGGATTTTGAAAAATATCAATATCACCAAGATGAGCAGTACCAGAGGTCGGTTTGAGAATTGTCGAAACTACTCTTAGAGTAGTGGTTTTGCCAGCACCATTGGGGCCGAGCAAACCAAAAATTTCGCCTTGGCCTACTTCAAACGAAATTTCATTACAAGCGTAGAACTCACCGCGAGCAGGTTCATAGAAGCGCTTACATAGTTTTTCCACCTGCAACTTCATGGGCTAATTTCCTTCTTATTGAATCGGCGACCGATAGAATCAGCTTTGCGACTGAAGTATTGAGCAGGGTCGACCTGCTCGAAAAGAAAAATGCGAGCCAAGGCCAGGGCAATGAAGCTAATGAGCAAACTTACGAGAGTGACTACAACGAA
>Ga0172379_10003651_pt1 | contig 24117 bp, 22 predicted proteins | sample GrowelOW334metaG_FD_119756 | JGI IMG/M metagenome (GOLD analysis project Ga0172379, IMG submission 119756) | Groundwater microbial communities from an aquifer near a municipal landfill in Southern Ontario, Canada - Groundwater well OW334 metaG | ecosystem: Environmental > Aquatic > Deep...
ACCATTCATAATTGAAGGGGTGTTTTGCGCGCATCACCGGCTTCAAAGTCAATTCGAGATGATCTTTGCACGGTTCGCACAAATCACGATTCTCTATATGGAAATAGTTGCGATCCTTCAGGGGGCTCTCTATCGGGCGCTTGCAAACGTCGCAAATCAAGGTCTTCATGCGCGACTCCTTTTCAACCACAGGATGACAAAAACTATATCTCATGGCATCGCGATTGTCGAGCGGGAGAATGGGATAAATGCGCATCGCATTGACATCGCCGGCTTTACGATGGAATGATGGGCCTATGTGGGATCGGTCACCGAATAAAAACGCGACGCTTATCATTGCTGAATTGGGCACAGGACATGGAGGAGAAAAACGTAAAGCTCGTCGTCTGGTTGACGCCGCCGCGGGCGCGGGCGCGGATTGCGTCAAATTCCAGATGGTGTTCGCTGATGAAATCCTTCATCCGAATACCGGGCTTGTTCCTTTGCCCGGCGGCTCGATTCGTCTTTACGACCGTTTTAAAGCCCTTGAAATGGATGTTTCATTTTTCTCCGAGATGAAGAGTTATGTAGAATCGAAAGGATTGATTTTTCTGTGCACCCCATTTGGACTGAAGAGTGCGCGCCTTGTACGGGAACTCGAGTGCTCGCTCATGAAAATCGCTTCTCCTGAGCTCAATTTTGACGCGTTGCTTCAAAGGGTTGCCGGTTTTGAGTTGCCTACCCTGCTTTCTTCCGGCGTATCTCTTCTGTCGGATATTGAACGGGCCTTGGATTTCTTCCCGAAACAGGATGTATGTCTGCTCCATTGCGTCACCGCGTATCCCGCACCGGCTGAAGATTATAATTTACGCGTTTTGCGGAGTTATGCCGCTGTATTCGGGGTTTCCGTGGGTGTTAGCGACCACAGTCTTGATCCAGTGCTTGTTCCGGGGCTGTCGGTTGCAATGGGCGCTTCCGTTATCGAAAAGCATTTTTGTCTATCTCGCGAGGATGAAGGTCTGGATGATCCTGTGGCGCTGCCTCCAGCCGATTTTCTTCGTATGGTCGCCGCTATTCGGAGCGCGGAATCGACGGGGTCTGAACGGACTATCGCGGACTTCGTTTCCGAATATGGTCGGGCAAAAGTGGATGCTATCCTTGGCGATGGAGTAAAACGGCTGGCTCCCGCCGAACGAGCCAACTATGAACGCACCAATCGTTCGCTACATGCCCTGCATAATATCAGGGAGGGAGACTCTATCGGCGCGACCGATATCGCGGCTCTTCGGACCGAGAAAATCTTGAGGCCGGGCCTACCCCCGCGGTTTTTCGATTCAATTGTAGGCAGAATCGCTCGCGTAGATATTCCTTCGGGTGAAGGTATAAGATTTGAGGATATTTGACATCAGTCCGATAATAGTGAAAAGTGGTAAAGTAAACGATGCATACAGAAAGTTCGCCAATCAATCAAATCCTCACTCGTTTCGCCGATAAAACAATCGCTTGCAGTCAATACGCTTTGTCGAAATTGGGCGTGGATCGCAGTCATTGTCTGCTCAAGGTTGGGGAATACGCAGTGCTTTGCGCGCCGTTCCAGCTTGGGTTCAAACGGGCGGTTTTACTCGCTTCCCTTTCCCGGCAGGAACTCGTTTTTTTTCAGCGTTTTAAGAATAATATTGCGGGCCTTTCAATGGAATTTACCGTTTCCGGCATGAAAGAACCGCTTAAGCTATTCGTTCGTGCCGTGTTGGCTGAAGTCGGCCAGATGCGAGGTAGGGACGATGTTGGGTTGATGGTGATTGATTTCAAATCGACGCCGGAGGATCTTGTATCGATTCTCGGTTCCTTTCTTGAATCACAGGAACGCCTTGCGGCCCAATATGAAGACTATGGGAAAACCGCCATAAGTTTGACTCCGGATACGGCAAAGCGTCTGGGCTATAATCAATTTGCCGTAGCCGTGGATAAGACCGGCAGCCGTCGTATTCAGCTTTTTTCACTCAGTTCCAAAAGTTTGGAGTTTCTTGAAGCCGCTTCTTCAACTGAGAGATATCCCGGAACGGCAATAACGCTGCAACTTTATTTCCGTAAGTATCGCGTTTCCGTCCAAGCAACCGTGGAATCGGCGTCTAGGCTCCCTAGCGGTATCGTGAAAACACGGTCAAACATCGTTTTCAGTCCGGAATTGGTAGAGATCCTTGACGATTATTGGTTTAGGGACCGTGCCGCGCTTAAGCATTAAGCGATTCGCTCCGCGATGAGTTTGAGTCCTCGGAGCGTCAAGTCCGGCTCCACGTACGTGAATACTTTAGTGAGTGGCGCTACGACCTCGCACAATCCGCCGGTCGCGATTACTTTGAGTTCAAGGCCTATTTCCGCTTGTATTCGGGCGATCATGTATTCAACCAGACCCGTATAACCGTACACAACTCCAGCCTGTATCGCGTGAACCGTGTTTAGTCCGAAGGGCATGGGCGGAGCGACCAGATCTACAAACGGCAGCTGCGCCGTATCCCGGGAAAGCGCGTTCACGGCAGTTCCAAGCCCCGGTGTAATCGCGACGCCGAGCATAGTTCCGTCTTCTCCGACTATCGTGAAGGTAAGTGCGGTTCCAAAATCAACGACGACGCAGGCGCCCTTGCATTTGTCATAAGCAGCCATCGCGTCCGCGACCAAGTCCGCTCCGACTTCGTAAGGATTGACTACGTTGATCGGCAGTTTTCCGTAAATCGCCGGGCCGACAACAATCGGGGTTTGGCCGGTAATGCGTTTCAGCATTGCTTCCATGGATGCCGTCAGCGACGGAACGACGGAAGAAAGACACACTCGATCCACCGAGCGCGGGTCGAGTCCCTCGTCGGAAAACAGGGAACGGAAAATAGTCCCGTACTCGTCCTCGGTTTTTTTTGAAACCGTATGGAGGCGCCAGCTGTGGTCCAATACATCGCCGCGCCAAATACCGGCTACAATATTCGAGTTTCCGACGTCGACGGTAAACAGCATGGATTTCCCCTTTCCCTTGCGCGATGCGGTCGTTCCGTGGCATCATAATCATAAATCTTATTCATTTCCATACGTTACGGAGTATCAACGCCATGTCGGATCTCATAGAAGCGCGCGTTCTCAAAGGTTTTCGAGATTTTCTTCCCGAAGCGGAAATTGAGCGCCGATTGCTTACGGAAACGCTTGAAAAGACGTTTCGTTCCTTCGGTTTCGTTCCCATCGATACTCCCGCTCTTGAATACGCGGAGATACTGCTCGGAAAAGGCGGCGGGGAAACGGAGAAGCAGGTGTACCGCTTCCAGGATCACGGTGGCCGCGACGTGGCGCTTCGTTTTGATCTTACCGTTCCGTTTGCCCGCTTCATGGCAGAGCACCGCTCCGAATTGACGCTTCCTTTTAAACGTTATCATATAGCTAAAGTCTGGCGCGGTGAGAACACTCAGCGCGGTCGTTACCGGGAATTCACCCAATGCGATTTCGATATCGTCGGAACCGAATCCGCGGCAAGCGATTTCGAGATCCTCCTTATGATGAGGGAGTCCCTGCGCGCTATCGGCGTCGGGGATATTACTATCCGCATGAGTCACCGTGGTGTTTTCAACCGCTTTCTGACCCGGCTGGGCCTTTCCGGAAAATCGGTGGAAATACTGCGGACCGTGGATAAACTGACAAAAATCGGGCGTGACGAAACGCTTTCTCTTCTTTCGGAAATTGCCGGAAGGCCGCACGGCGAGGAAATCTTATCGTTCATTGAACCAAAGGAAACCTTTGAGGCCACCTTGGCGACTATGACGGCAGCCGCCGGAGGAACTTGTCCGGAAACGGAAAGGCTTGGTACCCTGCGCGCGTTCATGAATGATATGGGTGTAGCCGATGTGTTCGTGCTCGACCCGTCCATCACGCGCGGTTTGGACTATTATACAGGCGTCGTATACGAAACCTTTCTCAATGAACTCCCCGAAATCGGTTCAGTCTGTTCCGGCGGTCGCTACGACGATTTGGCAAGTTTGTATTCTAAAGATCGGCTTCCCGGCGTCGGCGCCTCCATCGGTCTTGACCGTCTGATCGCCGCCCTTGAAGCCTTGAGTCGAACCAATCGTACGCCGGGATTCGCGCGCGTTGCCGTCGCCTGCGTGGATGAAACTTTCGGCGGTCGTTATCAGTCGATAGCCGCGACCTTCCGCGCCGCGGGCGTGTCCTGTGAAGTGCTTACCGAACCGAAAAAACTTGTTCAACAGTACGCGTTGGCAGAAAAAAAAGGCGCTCGCTGGGTACTCGTGGCCGGACGGGAAGAGCTTGAGAACGGCAGAATGATTATGCGAGAAATCGCTACAAGGGAAAACAAGGAAAATATGAGCCTGGAAGAAGCGGTCGCGCTCGCGGTCGCCGGTCTTGTCCGATAATATCCGCTATAAGAATGCCGGGGTGAGCGCCGCGAAAAGCGTCGCCTCGAGTTCCGCCGCGGCGCTTGAAGAATACGCGCGCTCGGTCAGCGACAGTGTAATTCTCTCATCCAAGACGACCTGAGCCGGTTTTCCTGAAAGCACGGCGACCCTATCCGCCAGGTAGATCGCTTCACGGGGATCGTGGGTGACAATGACGGCGGCGCGCGGTTCCACGATCAATAGTTTTTTAAACAAATCCATCAACTGGAGTCGGAGCGGCAGGTCCAATGATTGGAAGGGTTCATCCAGCAGTATAAGCGGCGCCGGATACGCGAACGCCCTTGCCATTGCCGCCCGCTGTCTTTGTCCGCCCGAAAGCTTTTCCGGATAAGCATTCTCTTTTCCTGATAAACCGACAAGATCCAAAAAACGGAGCGCCCTTTTTCGCGCTTCGTTTTCACCGAACACCTGAGAGATGGGGATCTCCACATTTTGTGTGACTGTTCGCCACGGAAGAAGCCGAGGTTCCTGGAATAAGTAGCCCACAGACGGCCTGTTTTTGATTTCGCCGGCGGAAGGCTGCCGAAGTCCGGCGATTAGATGCAGCAGTGTCGTTTTTCCGCAGCCGGACGGTCCCAAAACTGCGTGAACGCCGCTGAGCGTTACCGTAAAACTAAAATTGGAAAAAAGGCTTTCTTCTCCGTAAGAGAAGTCAATGTTCTCAAGCGAGAGATCCATGCGCCCTCCTCCGCTTGACAATGATGGAAAGAATCACATCCGTGGTGGCCGCGAGGATGACTGCAGCCGCAGTCCACGCGAACAATTCCGTCGTTTCCAGTTGCGCTTTTGCCGCTTGCATCCCCGTCCCGAGCGCTCGTGCCGGTTGGGACAGAACTTCGGCGGCAACCACGACCTTCCAGGAAAGGGCCAGGGAACTGCGCGTTCCCGCTAGAAGATACGGCATGATTGACGGCAGGTACAAATGCGCAAAGAGGTCTTTTCGGGAAAATCGGTATGCATGGGCGAATTCTACCAGACGAGGATCGGTAGACCGTACTCCTTCCATAACGTTACCGGTCAAGACCGGAAAGATCATGAGAAAGGACGTAAAAACCGGTACGCGGTCCGGTCCGAACCAGAGTAGCGCGATGAGTATGATCGATAATACCGGTGTTGAAGAAATCACGGAGAAAAGCGGCCTGATGAAAGCGCGCGCGCGCGCGTCAAGTCCGGCTGGAACGCCTATCAGCAATGCCGCCGGAAGGGCGAGAAGAAAACCATAAATGACGCGAAGAAGGCTTGCGCCGACGGCTGGTGGAAAACGCGGATCCGTGAGAAGCGTTAAAAAACGCCGGGCGACCGGCAACGGTCCCGGAAGAATAAGCTCGCTTCCGAGGGAACGAGCGGCGAACTCCCAGCCAAGCGCTACCGCAAGTATGCCGAGGATAGTCCAGACCGCGGAATTCGTCTTACCTTTCATGTACGGTCAGGGTTTCCAATAAAAAGTATCGTTGGGCATTTTCCCACCGATCGAGCCTGGGGCAAAAGAGAGCAGCACGGAATATAGCGTGTCCAAATCTTTTCGGGCTTCCTGGGCAAGCACAAACACGTACGCGCTTTTCGGAATAGCCATTTCAGCCGCCTTTGCCTTCAATCCAAGATCATGCTTTTCCACGAGCTCTCCGGCTTCCTTTGGATGCGCGACCGTCCATTCGATCGAAGCCCGGTACGCATCTATAATGGCTCTCAGCGCTTCCTGATGGCTTGACGCGAAACGCGTATCAACTACGAGTACGGTAATCGGATAGGTAGAGCCGGAACCGGTTTTGGCCCACTCCGCTTGTATATCGATAGGTGTTGAGAGCGTTGGTTTCCCCTTAAGCGCCATGCTTGCAAAGGGCTCGGGAAGGACGGCAATCGAAATTTTCCCCGCGATCAAGGCCTGTGCCATTTCCGGATAGGCCATTGAGTATCGTAAGGAAATCTGTTTTTCAGGATCGATATTGTTAGAGGTCAGTATTTTTTTAAAAACGTAGTCAGGGGTTGAGCTTTGTCCGGCTACATACACTTCTTTGTCTTTCAGGTCGGAGACGGAACGAATGTTCGGGTCTGAGGATAGGAGACTCAGCATCCCATTTCCTACAACCGCGACAACGGCCAGGGGCTTGCCTGAAGCCGCAAGCTTAGCGGCTACGTTCGGCGGTAAAATGCCGATTTTTGCTTCCCCGGAAATAAAACGCGCGATCAGTAAATCAGCGGAGCCCAATGCTTCTACCGAAACCTCAATTCCGACGCGCTTAGGCGGTGCGTCCAACATTCGTATCAGGCCTACGCCGGAGGGACCTTTGAAGCAGTAGACCGTGATTTTTTCCTGGGCCGATAGTACTCCAAGGTTTAAAACAACAAGCGCAAAAAACGAAATGACTCTTTTCACGGTGGGGCTCCTTTATTCCGCGATAACCGAACGGGAGCGAAGCGAGGGAAGGAGTTTTAAGTCGGAATCGGCGAAATCCAGTTTTTCAATCTCTGAAAGTGTAGCCCATTTCCATTCGGTATGTTCGCTCAGAACAAAATCTCGGGAATCGAAAAACACCTCATAAGCGGTAAGCGTTATCAGTTCTTCCCGGTGTTGGAAGACTGCATCCGCAAGTTTTACGCCGACTTGAACGGTTACGGCAAATTCTTCAAGGTATTCGCGGACAAGAGCAGTTTCGTCGGATTCGCCCTCTTCTACTTTTCCGCCGGGAAATTCCCACTTTTCGCTCATTGAGCCGCCTCGGACCCGACGGGCGATGAATGCGCGCATCGATTCAACCGCGATGCCGGCTACCGACCGACGCATGCTAAAAGAAAAGTACCGTGGGAAAGAGGAAATGGGAGACTGAAGCGACGATGGCGCAGACTCCCACCCATTTTCTGTTTTTTACGAAAACAAGGTCAAGTTTATCCGAAGATTCCACGTGAAGGGTTGTTTTAGAGCGGTAATATTCCAGAATGAGCGCAAAACCGGCTAATAAACCAGCCGCGGCAGGGTAGAGATCACCTATTATTGGAACATCTCCGCGGACCGCGGACAACATCTTAAAAAATCCAACTGAAATGGTAAGAACTCCAAGTACGAGCCTTAGCGTTTCGTCTCGGAATAGTTCTCGAACACCTTCAAGTTTTCCGGCATGGGCGTCGCGATCAAAAGAAAGCGCATAACCGGCAAGAAAATTGAGTAATATAGATAAAAAATAAAACTGGATCATCGAAAGAAACCCCTGCAGACGCAGTCGCTGCCCGGAAGATACGCAAGCAACATATCCGAAAGGAACGGCTCGGTCAACCTTATTGAGTATTCGCTTTAAGCAGCAAAACTTTGTCCTCGACATTCAAAACAGCTTCAAATTTATCGCCGACTTCCTGAAGCTTGAATTTAAATTCCTCGTATTCTTTGTTGGAAACTACAATGTCGGTAATCAAAGCGAAGCTTTGTGAGCCCCCGATGCGAACGAATAAGCGTGCGGGACCGAAATACGCTCCGGCTTTTGCCTTTTTTTTCAATGCGACGTAGGTCGCCCCTTCAAAGTGAAATGCGGAAAGGGTTAAGCGGTTGCCTTTATACTCTTTTTCGTTGGAATCCGGCATAAGAAAATGGGTAACCATGACGGTAGCCGATAGCATGAGGATTGCGAGAAAAAGGAAGGCAAGTGATTTGGTCGCGGTTAATGTACCAAACAAAGTCGTTTTTTTCTTTGATTTTGGTTCGTTCATCATTTGAACAGACTGATCCGCGTGTTTTAATCTGTTTTCTCTTGAATACCGGAAAACTAGTTCTTCATCCTGTTTAGTCTCATTCATGCCTAGGTATCCTTAATCCATGCGTCGCAGGCAATTTTCCCCGCAAAAAAAGCAAATTCGGAAGGGTCGCAAAAACCTCGTTCAAGGTGAGCTTTTTTTCCGGCTTCGATCAATAAAGCGGCCGCGGCGACAGCGACGGGAAATGGATCGTAGGCGGTATTCGACTCCACCGCCATTTTATACGTACGTGCCGCGATGCCCGCCGTTAGTCCGGTAAGTACGTCTCCCGACCCTCCGACGGCTAAAATCGGCTCAACACCGTCTATATACGCTATTCGGCCGTCCGGCGCGGCGACGCGCATTACGTGGCCTTTAAATAGAATCACTACGTTTCTCTCGGCGGCGGTTTTCAAGAGTATGGGATCCGGATTGATATCGGTCTCATTTTTCGGACAGCCCGCAAAGATGGAAAATTCTCCAGGATGCGGCGTGATTATCACTTTCCCTGAAAAAAGTTTAGGCATGTCTCTTTCGGTGGAAGCCAACATGCGGATTGCGTCGGCATCAAGTACAAAGGAAGCATCCGTATCAAGGAGTCGACGCAGAGTTTTTCTCCGGTCGTCACTTACGCCCCAGCCGGGACCGATTACATACGTATCCGCGGGAGCGCTGTCCCCGTGATTCTGTTCTCCGTTTTTAACCATAGCACCCGATTCGCTCGCCGCCAAAATCGGCCAGGTATCCGCGTCGGCTATGACGCGGATCAAACCAGCACCTGCAGCCGCGGCTCCGCGGACCGCGAGCTTTGCCGCTCCGGTGGCTCCGACCGAACCCGCATGGATTTCTACGGTCCCGCGCCTGTGTTTGTACGCGTCTTGTGGTACCGGCGGGATTCGCAGAGCGGCTGATGGAAAATCAAAAATATTCGTATAAGAGCGCTCATTCAGCAACGCGGAGGGAAAAATGCCGAACACGGGTATGATCCGGCCGGCGAGCGTGCGGGAAAATGGCCGATACAGACATTCTTTTATCGGTTCAACGGCCACCGTTACGTTGGCGTGGAGGATCAGGCTGCGATCAAGCGCGTCGTCTGAAAGACCCGAAGGCATATCGATCGCGACAACCCTTCTCTCTCTGCCGTCGTGACGCAACGCATTGACGAATGTGATCATCTCGGCAATAACTCCGCGCGGTGTTCCTTTGAGTCCTGTTCCGGTCAATCCATCGATAATGAGGGCGCTTTCAGTGATTAAGCGCGCGGCTTCTCCCTTTACTCCGTCCCACACAAGAATGGATATTCCCTTTTCCGCCAAGGCGCGCAAGTGTTGACCGAAGGGCGACACGTTCATCTGCACGGAAACGAGCGTTTCCTTCTCTTTCTCCGAACGTAGTACAACAGTAAGTTCGTCAGGTTTCCAAAAATGGCCACGAAGGAGGCAATCCGCGGCGCACATCGCGTCCGCGGCGTTGTTTCCCGCACCGGCTAAGAGGACGATCGGACTTTTTAGGAATGCGCGAAGCTTTTCGGCGATAAGACTTCCCGCTTTTTTTACCAGATCGACTTCCGAGATACCGTATTCCGCTGAAGTCGCGGCATCAATCGAGCGGGCGGCGGCGCAGGAAACGGCTATCATGCTCGCGGTTCCCCGACCATCCTATCGGTCCGCCACCACACAATATTTGCTTCATATTCCGTTGCGAGTAACGCGGACAGGATGCCGTCATCAGAAAGATAAAACGCGTTGAACACCAGTTCTTCGTCATCCACCCGAATATAACCCCGTTTTTGTTCCGGAGACCCCGCGGATAATACAAGCAGCGCGTATCCGCCTGAGTCAGGGACGGAGAAGAAGAATTTTTCTCCACGAGCAGCCCCCAAGAAGGAATAGATATGCTCAGCCTGGATTTTTTTGTCGCCTTCCGTCTCCCGCTTCTCAAGGACGGGTACGTCCATAGAAGCGGTATATGCTCCCGTTTTTACGTCCATAGTCCAAAGCATCGATCCGTCATAGCCGATGCCGGAACGCATGTTGGTGGATTCGTCAACGGTATCTTTGTAGTAGTCTATCTTTAGGTACAACTTTCTATCATCCACCGCGGGAATGATGCGTTCAAGGGACGGTTTTGATCGGCGTCCCGGCGGCAGAGGAAGATCATCCCGTTCAATGAGAACCAGGTACAGAAGATTTCCATCCTTATCAAACCAATATACATTCCAACCAGCTATATGTCGGCAGATGACCACGAGCTCGTCGTACTGCGATACGTGTATGCCGGTTATCATCGGGAACGGAGTGCCGCCGACTCCTTCCTGCCCGAGGTATTCGATAAATTTGCCGTCGTTATCAAACTTCAGGACGACTTGATCCAACATAGTTCGTTTGTTTGCGTCATAGGTCCGACGTTCAGGGGACAAGCGATCCTCTACGTACATGTCCTTTCGGGAATTGACGGCAATTTCTCCCGCTTCATTTAATGGATAAGGAACAGCGCGCCGGGTAACGACGTCGGATTCGGCGAAATCAGTTTTGAGGGTAAGCGGCGGCGGGTTGTTTTCCGGATCGTAAATCATTGAAAGAAGGTCGCCGTAGGAAGTATACCGTACTACTTTTGAACCGTTGCCGTCCGCTAAATATACGATTCCGTCCCGCATCGCTATGCGGGTTTTGCGCGGGCGGGAACGGCCTTCAAGCTTGAATAAATCGACCTGGTCTTCCATGCGGCCGATTGAAAGCCTGAAGAGGTTTTCTCTATCTACCGAGGGGATGTCCTTTTGGACGCACGAAGTAAGCGCTACCGCGACTAGTAGAGAACTAACAAACAATCGGAGCATAGGCGAACGATAGACGCGTCGCGGTGTCTTGTCAACGGCGGCTGATAGCGGTACATTATTCCTCATGCTGGAAAAGATCATCCGGGCCGTTTTCGGGTCCCAACACGAACGGGACCTTAAGGCCCTTCTGCCCCTACTGCACTCAGTCAACGAAAAGGAAGCATGGGCTTCCGCACTGCCGGAAGAGGAATTTCCTCGCCATACCAAACTGTTCAGAGATAGGCTCAAGAACGGCGAAACTACCGACGACCTTCTGCCGGAAGCGTTCGCACTGGCCCGCGAAGCCGCGCGCCGAAAACTCGGGGAACGCCCTTACGACGTCCAGATCCTGGGATCCATTGTCTTGCACAAAGGCAGGATCGTTGAAATGAAAACTGGTGAAGGCAAAACGCTCATGAGCGTAGCCGCCGCCTATTTGAACGCGCTCCCCGGTTTGGGCGTCCATGTAGTCACGGTCAACGACTATCTGGCTTCCCGTGACGCCGAATGGATGCGTCCGGTTTTCTCGTATTTGGGCATTACGGTCGGTACTATCCTGTCGGATATGGATAATGATCGCCGACGCGACTCGTACGCGTGCGACGTCACCTACGGTACGAACAACGAGTTCGGCTTCGATTACCTGCGTGACAATATGCACTGGGATATGGAAGGCCGCGTCCAAAGAAAACACAACTTTTGTATCGTTGACGAGATCGACTCCATCCTGATAGATGAGGCGCGGACGCCGCTCATCATATCCGGTGCCGCCGAAGACGATACCTTCAAATTTGCCGAGGTTGAAAAGCTGCTCGGTGATCTGGTTGAGGTTACCAAAAAACCGGACGGTGAGTATCCTAACGAAGCCGAGGGTGAAGAAATCGTCGGCGACTACAAGCTCAACGAAAAAAACAAGAACATTTCCTTCACCAATGATGGTATGGCTAAAATTGAAGCGTGTCTTCAAAAACGCGGACTCATAAAAGGCATCATCTTTGACGAAGAAAACTTTGAGTACATCCATTATTTCACGCAGGCGTTGCGTGCCCATATGCTCTTCCATATCGATGTGGACTATGTCGTGCAGGATAACGAGGTGCAGATCGTAGACGAATTCACCGGCCGTATTTTGCACGGACGACGCTATTCGGACGGCTTGCACCAGGCTATAGAGGCGAAAGAACGCATCAAGATCGCGCAGCGCAACCGCACTCTCGCGACTATTACCTTTCAAAACTTCTTTAGGTTGTATACAAAAATATCCGGAATGACTGGTACGGCGGATACCGAAGCCGTAGAGTTCGGTAAAATATACAAGTTGGATGTTGTTGTTATCCCAACCAACCTTCCCGTCGCCCGTCAGGATGAGGACGACGTTGTGTATCTCAATGAAGACGATAAATGGGAAGCGCTGTGCACCGAGATAGCAGAAGCTCATAATCGGGGGCAGCCGATTCTGGTCGGAACGGTATCAATAGAAAAGTCTGAAAAAGTTTCTTCCTTGCTTTTACGCAAAGGCGTTCGACACGAGGTCTTGAACGCGAAGAACCACGCGCGGGAAGCGCTCATCATCGCCGAAGCGGGAGCCAAGGGCTCAGTTACCATCGCGACCAACATGGCAGGTCGTGGAACGGATATCAAACTTGGCGGCAATCCGGAATACCGCGCGCGCCGACGCGCGGGTACGGAAGCCACCCAAGAACAATACGAAGCAGCGTATAAGATTGAATATGATAAATGGAAGAACGAATATTCTGAAGTCAAGAACGCCGGAGGTTTGTACGTAGTCGGTACGGAACGTCACGAAAGCCGCCGTATCGATAATCAGCTGCGTGGACGTTCGGGCCGACAAGGTGATCCGGGAAGGTCGAAATTTTTCATTTCCATGGACGATGAGCTCATGCGCCTTTTCGGCGGTTCCAACATCAAAAAACTCATGTCCAAGATAGGTATGGAACCCGGCGAGCCGATTTATCATCCGTGGCTGAATAAAAGCATAGAGCGGGCCCAAAAAAAAGTAGAAGAACGGAACTTTGAGATCCGCAAGCACCTGCTCGAATACGATGACGTGCTTAACCAGCAGCGTAAATTCATCTACGAACAGCGTGATGAAATCCTTTCGGATAGCGGGCTGCGGAACCGAGTGACTTCATCCGCGCGTGAAATGGTCGAAACGGCGATAGAGGTCTACAAGAACGATTCCAGAAAGGACCAACCCCTTGCTTTCTATGACCTGCAGACCTTCCTTAAAGAAAAATTCGCTTACGTTCTCAATATTGAAGCATCTTCTCCCGAGGCTCAAAGAAATGAGGAGCTCAGTGCTTCAATCATTGCGGCCATGGAAAAAGAGCTTGCGGAAAAAGAAGAACTCGTCGGCGCGGAGAATCTAAATTCGTTTGCCCGTATGCAGTACCTCCAGTTCATCGACCGGAAATGGCTTGATCACCTTGAGAATATGGAAGCCCTTCGCGAAGCGGTGTATCTGCGCAGTTACGGCCAAAAAAACCCTTTGACGGAATATAAGATTGAAGGGTTCCAAATTTTTGACACAATGATTGAAGAAATCAGACAGGAAATTGCTTCCCGGGTGTACTTGGTGCGCGTTCGCGCTCCCGAAGAGCGTGATGAGCGTATAGCTCGTCCGGCGGTCACCGTCCATGCCACTAGTCACGCGGGTGTCGGCGCTTTCGGCGGAGCCGGAGTTGAACAAAGCCCTTCACGCGCCGCGCCCCGATCTTCCGGATTCGGCGGAGGGCGGCCGGGACCGGCAGCGCAAAGTGAGCCTGAATCGGCAACGGTCATCAGAAACCACCCGAAAGTTGGTCGAAACGATCCGTGTCCGTGCGGCAGCGGCAAAAAGTATAAACAATGCCACGGTAGATAAACCGGGAAAATCAGATCCCTTTTTTTACGAAGGCATCCGGATAACCGGTTCTTTTGAAACGAACCAGCAGAGCGCCGCTTTCTCCTTGATTGACGGGTCCGACGATTACGCGATACACGTTTTTCCCTGCTTTTCCAGCTGCTGTCTGTACAACGGCTGGAAACTTTTTCCCGATGCGTGCTAAGGCTTCTTTTACGGTGTCGGTTTCGGTAAAAGCCCCAAGTTGCACGTAATATTTTCCTTTATCCAAACCTTTTATATTCGGTGCCGAGAAATATTCGGTTGAAAGGGCTTCTTTAGCTGAAATCTCCTGAGTCGGTGTAGAAACTGGTTTTTTCGGCGTTTCTATGGTTTTCGGCGCCGGTAAGGGGTCAAGGAATAATTCGGCGGCTAATTCCGGCTTTTTTTCTTCCATGGCTGGTGTGACGGCGGCTTCCGCAATAGGCGCGACGAAGGGTGCGTTTGTCAAATCGGTTTCAGCGGCTTTAGGCGGCCGTTCTTCGGCAGCTAGTAGATCTAACACAACTTCGCCAGTTGAAACGGGAACATCATCAGCTTTTGCCGTTTCAATATTTTCTTTGACGGTTTCGGGTATGACGACAGGTTCAGGTTCTTGAATTATTTCATCGGCTTTCGCTTCAAGCGGCACCTTGGGGACGGTGGTAGGCTCAACCGCGACTATCGTTTCCGGAGTAGGAGCCGGCTCAACGATAACCGGTGCGTTAGCGGTTTCAGGAACCGAAGGAGGCAAGGTTGTTTCGGGAATCGCTTCGACGGTACTTTTCGGTTCAACTAGATCTACCGTTGGTTCCGTTGATTCGGGGAGGTCGGCCAAAACGGTTGACTCGGGTTTTTGATTTTCTTCTTTTTGGACCGGTGCGGGTGCCTGGTAGTTTTCCGGAACGTCGATACTGCGTTCAACGGGTTGTTTGACTTCTTGGGTTGAAGGCATAGGCGTGGTCGAAGGAGCGGTAGTCGCCGCGGCTACGGGTACGGCGACGGGCTCGGGCGCCACCGTTTGGGCTATCACCGGTGCGACGATTGCCGGTTTTGCTTCGGGAGTCGCATCAGGAGTCGCGGTAGGCGCGGATGCGTTTTCGCTTTCGCCGGCAGCGGCTTTTGGGTTTCTATCGGGATCGGCGCTTTCGGTAAGTCCATCGGTAAAACGCGAAAAGGCGATCGGATCAGCAGGCATGGTTACGCGGATACGCCCAACCGTCCGCCGATTAAGACCGATGGCCGCGGCCGCATCCGAAGAGAGGGACGCGAGCAAACCGGGGGAATCGAGTCCTCCAGCGACGATTGCTCGAATCGTCTTATCGGTCTCAAGATTTTTTATGTCGACGATAGTGTTTTTAGGAAATGAATTAGTCGCGACATAATAACCCGAATCAGGAAGTTCGCCGGAAGAGGCGACAACCGCGCTACCCTCCCATATGGAGGCTCCGGTAAGCAACAGTATCGCAGCGCACGCAAAGGCGAAAGTCGTCTTTTTCATGATTACCTACCCTTCTTCATTTGGACGATGAGCGTTCGCGCAATCTCTTGCGCGTTCTGTGCGTCTTCGGCACCGCTTTTTGTCGCATTTGGTTTTTTTTCCGCTTGAAATAAGGATTCACCGCGTTCATTGCATAAACGGTAAGAAACCGCGCGTGGCGCAATTCGCACCTTTCCGATGGCTTCCGCTGAGGGACCATAATCAAGGGAAATATAGACAACGAAATCGGCTCCGCCTTCCCGAGCTTCTACAAGCCCTACACTACTGGAAGGAAGCCCGGGCGCGTTCAGCCGCTTGGTATCCGCGTTTGAAACGATATGGCCGGCGTTGAAGAATGCGTCCATTACCCCGCTTTCCCATGCGGAAGTTGCCTCAATTTTCGGCGCGTCCTCTTGTACTCCTGTTTCGAACATGAGTACGGAAACCGTGGCCGCACCGACTAATGCGCCGAGTGAAACAAAAAAAGCGAGTAGCGTTGCGCGCCCGATAAACGTCATTAGGGCCTCCTCTTTAACTATCGGAAAAAAGGGCGAACGTCTCAACCTTTCAATTGTATGCTTCGGTTATTCGTGATATCTTTCGGTTCTATTATGGAATATTACGCGTTACAGGTTCGAACCCGAGCCGAAGACAAATTCATCCGATTATTCAAGGCCGGCAATCCTGATGACGCGTCTCGTCTCGTATTCCCCCAGCGACGACTCTCTGTCCGAAGAATGGGCAAGATCCGTGATGAGCTCGCGCCTGTTTTTCCCGGTTACCTTTTCATCGAAGTTGAAGATTCGCTGAACGCAAGACTCCAATGGACGCTCCGCCGAACGGAGGGTTTTTTCCGTTTCCTTCGTTCAAATCAAGATATATGTCCCCTTTCCGGTAACGATCTGAGAACCGTTCTCCATTTTATCGGGATTGGATCCGTTTCGGAAAAATCGAAAGTGTACTTCAATGAAGCAGATCGAATAGTTGTAGCGGAAGGTCCGCTGAAGGGACTTGAGGGAAACATAGTAAAGGTCGATAAGAGGAAAGGGAGGGCGAAAGTCAAACTCGACCTTTACGACGATTCCTTCACCATCGACTTAGCTTTTGAGGTGATCGCGCGTCCGTAGGGTGATTCTTTCGCGACACGTATGACGACGACACAAAGAACAGCGCGCATTTATGTGATCGGAGCCGGTTTTGCCGGTCAAAACATAGCTCGGGAAATCAAGGGAAAAGGCATCTTCGGAGAAGTTGTCGCTTTCCTCGACGACGATTCGGAAAAAATCGGGCATTCCTTAGACGGTATTCCCGTCCTAGGCCCGATCAGGGATGTCGCGCGACTTGTACGCATGAATCCCGCCGATGAAGCCATCATCGCCATTCCGAGCGCGTCCCGAGAATACCTGCGTGAACTCTACGGTATCCTTAAAAAGGCCGGTTTTGAGCGTATCCGCATCCTTCCCGGCATTTCCCAGATCATTGAAGGCGATGCCCATCTCATTCAAGCGCGCAATATCGATCCGCAGGATCTTCTAGGTCGTACGCCGGTGGCCATCGGGCTGAAAGAAAGCCTCCGCTATCTTCGCGGAAAGCGCGTTCTGGTCACCGGCGCCGGTGGATCGATCGGCGGGGAAATTTGCCGTCAACTTCTCTCAGGCGGCGCGCAACGCCTCTATCTCTTCGGGCACGGGGAAAACTCCATCTACCAGATCGATCGGGAACTCCGCCTTCTGCAGGAAGAGGGAGTAGGTGAGAAAGCCACTATTGTACCGGTTATCGGTGACCTTAAAGATAGAGACTATATGCTTTACATTCTTGGACGCCTCAAGGCCGACGTCATTTTCCATTGCGCAGCGTACAAGCATGTCCCGATGATGGAAGAAAATCCCGTTGCCGCGGTTGAAAACAACGTGCTGGGTACCGACAACCTTTTAAACGCGGCCCTTGAAAGCGGCGTCAAGCGTTTTGTCCTTATTTCAACCGATAAGGCTGTTGATCCGGTGTCGGTGTACGGCGCCTCTAAACTATTGTGTGAACGGCTGGTGCTTCGCGCCGGCTCTTCCGCGCAGCACGGGCATGAGTTTATGGTCGTGCGCTTCGGTAACGTACTCGGTTCGCGGGGTTCGATCATGCCGCTGTTTCAAAAGCAGATTGAAAAAGGCGGTCCGGTTACCGTCACGCATCCTGATGCCTCCCGCTGGTTCATGACTATTCCCGAAGCCTGCTCCTTGGTGCTGAAAGCCGGAGGCGTCGGTGAAAACGGTAGGCTCTACCTCCTTGATATGGGTGATCCTGTTCGTATCAAAGATATGGCCGAGCAGATGATACGTTTTTACGGATACGAACCGGATCAGGACATCAAAATTGAATATATCGGGCTCAGGCCCGGTGAACGGTTAGACGAACGGCTTTGGTCCCAGGATGAATTGCCTTTGGATACCGAATATCCACGCATCAAACGGGTTGAACGCAATAAAGAGCCGGGGTTTGACTTGACTACTCTGCTTGAGACGCTCAAACCGATATGCAGCTTCGATCCCGCATCCGCGAAAGTGTACCGAGACAGGACTCTGCTGCGCGCGGCCTTGCGGCAAGCCGTTCCGACGGTTATGATTCCGGAACATGAGCACCCTTTCTGACGACTTCGTACCCTTTGCTTTTCCCTTTATCGGTATCGAGGAAGAAACCGCCGCGCTTCGCGTTCTCCGCTCCGGCTGGTTGACAACGGGCAAGGAAGCGCTGGCTTTTGAAGCAGAGTTTGCCTCCTTTCTTGATCAAGACGGAAAAAAAGGGCTCCAAGCGTTCGCCGTCAATTCAGCGACAAGCGGTTTGCATTTGGCCCTTGAAGCCTGCGGCGTCGGACCGGGTGACGTCGTGTTGACCAGCCCCTATACCTTCACCTCCACCGCGGAAGTCGCGCGTTACCTTGGTGCGGATATCGCGTTTTCGGACACGGCTGAAGGTTCATTCAATATCGATCCGATAGCGCTGGAGCGAACGCTGGAAAGGCTTTCAAAAGGGCTGCGCGCATACCCCACCCGCGCGCCTGCTCCCTCCGCCGCGTGCCGTCCGGCTTCCGAAAATGACGAAGGGTACGGTCCAAAAGGTAAACCTTCCGTGGTGATGCCGGTCCATTTTGCGGGACTCCCTTGCGACATGGGCGCTATTCTGACTATTGCCCGAAAATACGGCGTCCGTGTCGTGGAAGACTCAGCTCATGCGTTCCCCTCGGCAATCGCTGACGGGAAATGGGCGGGAACCTTGGGTGATGTTGGTGTTTTTTCGTTTTACGCCACCAAGACCATCACGACCGGCGAAGGCGGCATGGTGGTAAGCTCAGATCCGGAAATCGCTTCACGTGTTTCGGTCATGCGTTCTCACGGCATAGACCGTTCCGTCTGGAATCGCTATACCGACCGAAAGGCTTCCTGGCGCTATGCGGTAGTCGAAGCGGGTTTCAAGTACAATATGCCCGATATTCTCGCCGCGATAGGCCGCGAACAATTGAAACGAGCGTCAAGGCTTTTGGAAATCCGCTTAGGCCTTGCGCAGCGCTATGATCAGGCCTTTGGCGGCGATGCTCGTTTCATACTGCCCCCTACCGGTCCCGGCGACGCGCGCCACCTGTATCCGATCCGACTTTCCGCAAGCGCCACGGTTTCGCGCGATTCGGTTATTGAAGCCCTCCAAAACGCGAATATCGGGGTTTCCGTTCATTTCATTCCCTTGCATACAATGCCCTATTACGAAACCCGCTATGATTTGACGCCTGAAGATTTCCCCAACGCTTGGAAGAATTTCAACGTCGAGATATCTTTGCCCTTGTGGCCGGGATTGAGTGACGCGCAGCAATCTAGGGTTATCGACGCGTTACGATCGGCGGTCCCGGAAAGGGCAACATGAGCGACAGCGATGACCTAAACGGCAAACGCGTCTTTGTAGAAGATTTGCATCCGGCCGGACTCTATCATGCGGCTTTGGTCAGGTCCAAGATCGCGCACGGCAAATTACGCGGAATAGAAACGCCGAAACTTTCTCACGGAAATATACTTATCCGAGCTTCGGATATTCCCGGTCAAAATCGAATGGAAGGTTATGGGGATGATTCTCCCATTCTCGCGGCCGACGAAATCAAGTACATCGGAGAACCGGTAGCTATTCTGGTCGGACCGGATAAAAGCATTGTTGACCGGCTTGCCTCTGAATGTGTTGTTTCGGCCGATATTCTCCCCGCCAATTATTCCTTTGAGAAATTTTCTTCGGATCGGCTCGCCGCAAAGCGTACGGCCGTTTTCGGCGATCCGGACGACGCGTTCGCCAAAGCCGCTCATATTGTTGAGGGGGTTTGTCGTACGGGGCGCCAAGAACATTGGTATGCCGAGCCGCAAGGAGCAATAGCTTCTTTTTCCTACGATAAGTTGGAAATCTTTACAGCCACGCAATGGCCTTTTCATGTCCGTTCGACCGTGTCTTCCGTTCTGGATGTTCGTGCCGAAGACATCGTCGTTCATCCCTGCGAAGTCGGGGTCCATTTGGATGGGAAAATTTGGTACCCGTCGCTCTTGTCGGCGTACGTAGCCTTGGCGGCTCTTGTGTGCCGAAAGCCGGTAAAGCTTTTTCTGACGCGCGAGGAAGATTTTCTCTTTTCACCAAAGAGGCCGCCCTCCGTGATCCGACACCGATCAGCGATTGGGAAAACTGGCGAACTTTTAGCCTTGGAAGCACGTGCGGTTATCGACGTCGGCGCATTCGCCCCTTTCGCCGATGAAACGTTGGATCGCATGTGTTTGGGATCGATTGGAGCGTACCGCTGTCCGAACGTGAGGGTTGAAGGATTTGCCGTTCGAACCAATACGCCTCCCGCGGGCCCCTTCGCCGGATTCGGTTTGGCACAAGCCTTCTTTGCCGTAGAGCGCCATGCATCCCATATCGCGGAGACTTGCGAGATTGATCCGGTGGATTGGCGAAAAGCCTATGCTCTGGGAAAAAATGATAGTTGGATAGGTAAGACGACTCAAAAGGACACTATTCCTTCCGCGGAACTGATTGATAGTGTCGTTACGATGAGCGACTATCGGCGCAAGTGGGCTTCCTATGAATTGCTGAAAAATGGTCGTGAATCACATAAAGACGGCCCTTTGCGCGGGATCGGCATATCATTCGCCTATCAGGGGAACGGGTTTCTGTCGCACGGAAGATTGTCGGGCAATTTTTCCGTTGAAGCGACTCTTGAAAAAAACGGGACCCTTGAGATTCGAACCAGCGCCGTTTCGGGCAGTCGGGAAACGGCGGCTTTATGGCGCCGGGTCGCCGCGGAAGCGCTCTCTCTTTCAGATGCGGATATCCGCATAGCCCCCAACAGCACTGACCGCGTACCGGACTCAGGCCCGTCAAGTTTATCCAGAAACGTAACAGTGGTCACCAGGCTCATCGAGCGTTGTTGCATCGCAATCAGAAAGCAACGTTTCCGGGACCCCCTCCCGATCACGGTGAAACGAAGTTTTCGTAATCCGCGGTCGCTTGAATGGGGTGGAAAAAAAATGGACTACAGTCCGTTTCCTCTCTTTAGCTGGGGAGCCGCGGTGGTTGAGGTTGAGATCAATCCCATTCTCTATATACCGCAAGTACGCGGTGTATGGCTTTGCGTCGACGGCGGAAAGATTTTTTCAGAACGCAGAGCCCGTTCATCACTTGAAAACGCGGTCATACATTCCCTCGGTTGGGCTTCTCGGGAACGTATAGAACCGCTGGATGGTTCCTTTTCCGGCGGCGAACCGATTCATTACGATCTGGCTCCACCGTCGGGGGCTCCTACGATAAAAGTGGATTTTTTTTGGAACGATTCCACTGTGCCAAAGGGAATCGGCGAACTCCCCTTCTCTTGCGTGCCGGCAGCGTTCGCCCAAGCAGTTTCCCAAGCCGCAGGCGTATCGTTCGATGTGATACCGCTGGATCCTCGCTTGATTAGAGACGCGTTGGAGGACTCGTGACAATCGAATTCATTCTGAACGGCGAAGACGTCGTGGTTCAAACTTCGTTGGATCGTCGATTGATAGATATCCTTCGTGAGAATTTTAAACTACTCAACGCAAAAGCCGGCTGTCGCGTAGGGCGTTGCGGTTCTTGTTCAGTTATTTTGAACGGTAAAGTTATTCCCTCCTGTTTAGTGAGCGCCTTTCGTATCCGGGGCGGTGAAGTGATAACTCTTGAAGGATTCTCGCTCACCGATGAATATCAGGATATTGCCTCCGGTTTTTCCCGCGCGGGGGTCGAAAATTGCGGTTATTGCGACGCCGCCAAGATACTCGCCGCTGAAGCGCTCTTGGAACAAAATCCGCGGCCGAACAAAGATGAGGTTCTCTCGGCCTTCAACGGTGTGCTTTGCCGTTGTACGGTTCCCCGCTTATTGGTTGACGGCGTGCTTGCCGCCGCGGATATTCGACAACGGAGGCTCTATGGAAGGGCTCCATAATCAGGTTTTTTTCCCCACGACGATGGCTGATCTTTTTTCATCCTGGGCTCGCTGTCCCGATGCCGTTCCGTACGCCGGCGGCACTGATCTGATTCTCGGCCAAGGAGGACGCAGTTTTCTCCTACCGCGAAATATCATATCCCTTGCGCCGATTGAAGAATTGCGGCGGATTTCACGGACGGAACGGTATTTAGAGATAGGCGCGGCCGTGACTTTAGCGGAAATATTCGCACTTGGGAAAATCGTACCGGAAATACTGCGCTCATCCCTTTCAGAGATAGCGAATCCGCAAGTGCGCAATATCGCGACAATCGGCGGCAGTCTTTGTTGCCGCAGAAGACGTTTGGACGTATTCGCTCCCTTGGCCGTTTTGGACGCGCGCTTGGAGTTGCGAACGGCGACGACTTCTCGATGGGTATCGGTAGGACGTTTCGCGCCGGAAAGCGGCGAGCCGCTGCTGGAGAAGGCGGAACTACTTACCCGTATTCGCGTTCCTCTTGAATCGTGGAACTACAATCTTTACACCCGTATCGGTGGCATTGGAATACCGACGGAAGACTCGGCTTCTTTCAGTTTTATCGCGCGTGCGGAGAATGATATCCTGAGCGAAGTACGTCTGGCTTTGGCAGGTATGGAACTGATACGGGACCGATCAATAGAAAATACGATAGTCGGAAAAAGCTTGCCGCTCACTCGTAAGCACGCATCGGGTTTTCATGAACGGTGGAGGGACCGTCTGAATGCCTTGAACGCGCCTTATCCGGCGGATCTTTTACGGGATAGGTTCTTGAATCTGGTCGAACAAGCTGTCATGGGGCTCGCCGAATAATCAGAAGGAAACTTATTCGGTGGATATTCGACGTGGCAATAAAACTTCCCCGGCGACAGCGCCGGGCTGTACGGCTTTTTTTGCGATCAAGGCGTCGACAGCCGCCTGAACTTCGGCGGACCTAAGCCCCAGGTGGTGTTCCGCCCATCGAGCAAACGCGAGCCGTTCAATCCGCAGGCCGTGCACACTCGGTTTGCCCTGTTCGGCGCCGTATTCCGCCAATCCCTTGAGTGTCCGCACATCGCGATTCTCCGAAGCCAGCTTACTTATGGTCTCGTTCGATTTTCGAATTCGTTCGGAGAGGACTTTGATCATTTTGAACGAAAAATCGGCGTTGTTCTTCGCAAGTGAATAAAAAAGCGCTTCATCCATGACAAGAAGTTTGCCGTTTTTCTTCGCGATCGCGGTCGCCGATCGCGGCATCGCGTCAATTAGGGCCATTTCCCCGAACACGTCGCCTTTTTTTAGGGTAGTGAGCGTTTTTGACGTTTCCAGGGAGGTTCGTTTAACGATTTCGATCTCACCGTCGATGATCACGAACATTTGGGTCCCTTCGTCACCTTCGTTGAAGATGACGCGGCCTTCCGCGACACCGACGACGTGTTTTTCGTAAATTTCCCTGCGTATGGTCATGTCTTGGATTATAGCATAAAGGGAGCGCCTCCGCCTCCTCGCCGCGAATTGTCCTCCGGATCATCCAAAACGGAAAATTCGTTTAGTGATCGATAACGAAATATCTCCTTTCTTGATTCGCCGGTTATTTCCTTGATGCTCCTTTCGGAATAACCCAGCAATCGCATGAAATCGGCAGTCCGGTGTAAAATAGGATATCGACGTGTTTTCATATGCGCCTCCGAATATTACCAGCGTAAAATTTGAACCGGCGCTTTACTCTCTTATTGTAAAAAAGTAGATTTCGTGATAAGTTGTTCACGGATTGAACAACTTTTTTCGATTCGGATAGCGTGTTTCGGCCGCATTTTGATTAATCGTTAAAAGTCCAGCCACCTGCTTTTTTGCGCCGAATTCATCGGTGTAGTTGGAATTTGCTCTTTAACTGTCGGAAAAACCTATGAACAGTACCTATATACAACTTGAAAACCAGGAAGATGCCGAATTGGCTATCCTGGAAAACATATACGCCTCGGAAAAAAAATTCGCAATCGTCAAACAGCGCGATTTAGCCGCGGCCGCGGGCGCTTCGTTGGGGATGACGAACGCTATCCTCAAGAGGTTGACGCTGCGGGGCATGATTGCCGTGCGTAAACTTAACAGTCGGAATGTACAGTATGCGATCACACCCGACGGCGTGAATGAAATCGCCCGGCGCAGCTACCGTTATTTCAAAAGAACGATAAAAAACGTCGTATTCTACCGTGACCGCATTGATGAGGCCGTCTCCCGATCAAAAGTACACGGAGCTTTGGCGGTGTTGCTTATCGGCGTCAGCGACCTTGACTTCATCGTCGAACATGCGTGTGATCGGCATGGGC